>JAABUH010000003.1_pt1 | contig 341570 bp, 411 predicted proteins | sample 5559121 | NCBI WGS metagenome assembly JAABUH01 (sample SAMN10711871, study PRJNA513364) | rock metagenome | isolation source: Antarctica rocks | place: Antarctica: Victoria Land, Battleship Promontory nord | collected 2015-12-28
ATTGTTTGACCGCTCAAATACCGCCCAATTACTCGTCCTCGGTCGTAGTCAGATAGTCTGGTACGAGGCATGCATAGGCTAGAAAGGTATGAAGGAGTAATTGAGATTTATAATAGGTAGGGTCAAAACCGGAGGTCGAAAAGTCAGAGGAGAGTGATTTGCCACGCTGACGGGGTTTCGGCGTTAGCTCCTCCATTCGTGACACCCCTGTAAATCCATGAACCCTCTCAAGTCCGAGCTAGCTCCTAAAGGAGTCTGATCTCGACCGTTTGAAGGTAGTCGGAGGATAGGTACGTCTATATCGAACTGGGTGAGGACGAGACCTATGATGACTAGGATGGCTGCGGGGCATCTGAAAGGGAGAGGCGAAGAAGGTGTTGATCCAGGAAACCGGCTGGCTTCCTGGAAATGGTGGGATGACGTACTTCCTTTTTGAACCAATATCATCAAGGGGATCTGAGCTCTACTCTACGGATGAAGTGCTAATTTCTGCTTCATGCATCGAATCAAGGCATATCCTCGTAATACCTCTTCCGAGGCTCTGCGTGAATCGTACTAGGAGTGACCTTGAAGTTACATTCCAGCTTATTAAGCTTCTCCATCTGATTGTCGTTCAGCGAGAAATCGAAGATACTGCAATTATCGGTGATTCGAGAAGGTGTCTCGGATTTGCAAGTCACCATGAACCTGGATCGATATCAGCCTTCTGCTAAGCTGCAAGAGAAGAAAACACACGAGAGAGACGTGACTCACCCACGCTGCCATGACCAACGAAGTAAGACCTGATTCCAGTTCCTGCCTACTTCTTTGGACACCTCGAGTAAAGCTGGGTCATCCTTCTTCTGTCCTCGAGCGACAGGGGCGAACGCTTGGAGTTGGATACCTTCCTTGTATGCCAATTCGGAATTCACCGGGTCCTACGAGCAGCCGTCAGCCTTGTGTCGGTACCGCTATCAGTCGTGATGAGAAGTTCGACCCACCTGGTTCCAAGGTGAAAGCTCCGTCTGATTCACCGCCGGCATCTCCGTCGCGTACCTCCTCATCGACTCAAAGTGATGCTTAACACTACGTACATCAGGGTCTCATGCCAATCTCCCTCCCCGTCTCGTCTAGTCGGCCTTCGCTTGCGGTCACTCACAAATTGCTCACCCCAATCGCCCTAGTCAACCCCTCCTTCTTAGCCCTCTCCAAAGCCAACCACTGTATCTTCCTCCCCTCAACCCCATAATTCGGATTATGGATCAAGAACAGATCAACATAATCCCTTAGACCAATCTTCTTGACCGATTCCCTGATCCCTTCCAAAGTCTCTTCCACGGTCGAACCGGGTTTGTTGATCTTTGTAATGATGAAGAGATCTTTACGATCGATCGGATGAGGGTAGGAACGAATTGCCGAACCGACTTCGGACTCGTTGTTATATTGCTGGGCTGTGTCAAATGCCCGGTAGCCTGTTGCGAGGGCGTGGTGGATTGGTTTGGGTTCGGTTATACCGCCTGTACCGAAGATGTAGCGGGGAGCCTAGAGTAAACGGACATCAGCACATTAAAGGAGAGAAAAGCGGATCGGGATCAAGGAAGACTGGTTCTAAGGCTTACTTGGATGCCGCCTCGAAGTGTGAGCCGAGATGTGATGTCGTCTTTCGTTGACATGGTGATTGATGTAAAGATTAGTAGTCAAAGGTTACGGTTTATATTTAACTGGATCGGGCCGGTCAGACCGGCTTGGGGCCGGGCCGTTTATACGAGGGCCGGCTGGTGTGTTTGAAGCAGGAATCTGATGAGTAGATCGAAACTTCCGTCGAGTCGTGATGAGTTCAATGATGACTTCAAGACTTCACAACGGGAAGGTTTTCCTTCGTCCTTTCGTGCATTAGATCTCCCAACTTAGCACCTGATCAGACTCGGTACGACATCAGCTTCTTCGTAGCATCAGCCAAATTCTGCAGCATCGTCATTTAACGGCCTTTCAACATACTGTAGACAGTTTGACAGATCTACAGACACAAACAGCATTGACATGATGTAGTAATTGAGGGTATGAGAAGAGGGACGTCGATCCGATAGATGACGACTTGATTGGATGGCTAGTATGTCGGATAGACGAGGCTTCAACATGCGTAGCGTGAGCCCAAGCTAAATATCCCGAGACAATCGATTGTGGCAGATGGATATGATGGAGCATATACGGTGAGCGGTGTCATTGAACACCGGCAGGAACAGCCAGACGTCTGACCAGATGGGCGGCTGGTTCGACATCCTGTCTCATCAGGTGGTCAAGAAGATCGCGAGGCGCCATCACGACCGTATTGACCCAAGTCGAAAGTCTATGGTGAACCGCTTCGAGGTGATGATGATAAAGCTCAAGGGATTCGACTCCGGCCAAGGCGCCAAAAGCTTGACATGCCGGAGGCGCGAAGGAACACTCGACCCCTCGACATGTACACGATGCGCATTGCTGACGACGACGGCCGAGAAGGTCCCGCACATGCCGGCAGGGGAAGCGGAGTAGCCGGGCATTCTCTCGAGGGTAGTCGTTTTGGCATTGGTCGCAGCGGTCTTGATCCTCCAATTTGACGGTGTGTGGTGAATGACGGACTCGAGCGGCAGATCCTGGCCCGTATTGATAGGAGACGTGATCGATCGAGATCAGCACGATGTTGTCGGGTAGAGCATGTCGACTAGGATCTGAAATGTCAAGGCATGGGTCGAAACAGATTTGAAGCCATCTCTCAGCTTTCGTCCTGCCGGTCGGTCGGCCAAGGCAAATAAGTGACGACATGAGACTATGAGATACCTGTAGCTTCAACACGATATGGAAGATGCACGGCCTGCTGAGTTGGGCGAGGCATTCGAAAGCATCTATTGTAGTCCTGATGAGAACAACAATCGCATGATATGAGTACATCGTTTCAGCCGTCCACAGCCGAAATAATGAACCGCCAAAACCGAGAATCGCGTCGAAAGGCACGGCGTCAACCTTAATTTAGCGGTGTCGACACGACACGGTTAACTTACCGTTACCACACATCCAAACTCGCGATCATTCCAGTCTCCATGATCACATTCCTCTCTCTCTCCTTACCTTGCAGCTCAGTCCACCCCGCCTTTCCATCCCGCCTTGAACATGAGTTCTCGTAGTCCAAGTTCAACCCGACGTATGAGATCCCCACGATCCTCAACCATCTCCTTCCCCTTCCCAGTCCGACGTCCACGTCCAACCCTCCGAAAGATCTTCCTAGCATGCCTCCTCTCCGTCCTCACTTACCTCTTACTCCCATCTTCTACAACCGATGACGATGCCTCCAGCCGTTCTATCACGCAATCATCCTTGAGGTCTTTCACGAACGTAACAGCTAGAGAATGGTTACCCAGCTACCTCGTCTCACAACCGAATCCCTCGATCGAACGAGGATTAGTATTTGATCAAGCTGGTTTGGTGAAAGGTTGGGATGGTCTTCATAAATTCACGGAGGAGGAAGAAAGGAAGTTGAGTAGGAAGGATAGGATGAAGTTGAAGACCTTGAAGGAGACTCATCCTATTGAGGTGTTGGTTGAGAGAGGGTTGAAGAAGTGGAATGATCTTCTCGCGAGGTGAGTTGGTTCCCAACTCCACAACAAGGGATAAGGGGCAAGGGACAAAGGACCGCCTTTCATCTTGATCTTCCTTGGAAGGCGTGTGGTTTGCTCTGGTCTGGTTTGGTTTGGTTTGGTTTGGTTCGAATAGCTGATTGGAATGTTTGGGCTGTAGGCAGAGCAAGACGCTCAGTGAGGCGGTGAAGGAGTATGGGAGGAGGTATGGACGTCCCCCTCCGAAAGGGTTCGATGTCTGGTGGGGATTCTGCAAGGACAACGACGTGAAGATTGTCGATGATGTGGGTTGCTTCGCTCATCGAGGTCGTAGAAGCACGATCACTGATGATGAGTACACTCGCAGTATGACCAGATCAACCGCGATGTCGAGCCTTACTTCGCTCTTTCCCCAACGATGCTTCGAGAGCGAGTCGAGGAGTTGAGAGGGACCGCTTTCTCATAGTATGTCCCGCCGTCATTCTGAGACTCATGGCTGATCCGTGATCAAGCCAGATGGATCTGTCCCCCAAAACAGCCTCGAACATCTCAGGAGAACGAGGAACCGCTGTACGACCACAACTCCTCTTCCGCCTCCTAGAACCTATCGCTCAACATCTTCCAGCCGATATCGAACTCCATGGATCAGATCATGATATGGGTTCATGGCTTCTTGGGGATGATCAGGAGCAAGCTGCGCTCCAAGCCATCAAGGAAGGCCGGTATCTCACCGCGGAGGAGTTGAAGGAATTCGAGAAGAGGATTGGGAGGAGAGAAGTGGAACGGCTTAGGTCGGCTTGTCCCGAGGATAGTCGTGCTTGGAAAGAGGCTATGGCGGAGAAGGCGGATATCGCGGGGATCTATGAGAGTCTGCCGGGTGAGTCTCTCCACTTGAATGTTTTTGCTGATTGGCGTAGAGGCGACTTTCGTCGATGACCCGAGACCGGGTTACGACTACTGCGACGCTCCTGACAACCTCAAACTCCATGGTGCTTTATCCTTCGATTTCGCTCGCGAAACGATGCTTCGACCCATCTTCCAACTTTCAAAATTCGCACGTAACCCCGAATTCCTCACCACTCCCCTTCAAGCATTCGAGAACCACACCACGAAAGCTGCAAGGGAAAAGACTATGCCATGGGAGGAAAAGACTGTGAACAAGTTGTTCTGGAGAGGGACTTCGACGGGGGATTCATTCTCAAAGGCCAATAAGAGGGATTGGAGGAAAAGTCATCGCCCGAGGTTACACCTCTTCGCTCAGAATTCAAAGGGTAACGAGCAGGTTTACGTCCAGCGGGGACAGAGTTGGGAGTTGGAATCTTGGGATGGGGGGAAGTTGAATGAGATGTACCTTGATATCGGGTTGATTGGGGGTCCACGTCAGGTGAGTGGTGTCGATGTCGGGGCGCTCGTGAAGTGCTGATCAATTGAGGATAGTGCAAGCAGGATGATGGGACTTGTGATGAGATGACAAAGGAGATTCAGTTCATGGAGAGAGTCACGTCGGAGGATTCGACGAAATTTAAATGTCAGTCTTTCGTCGTAAGAGAGACTGCAACGAGCACTAATGCTCGAACAGATGTCCTTGATGGTGAGTGTATACCTAGCCGGAAGCAAGACTGAAGACTAGTCGACGGGAATGGCTGGTCACAACGATTTCACCGCTTGATCATGTCCGGCAGTGTCGTCCTGAAATCTACCATATATCCGGAATGGCACACTGTGCGTGCCTCATGACGTCCGAGCTGCACTCTGAGCTGATCCTCGCCGACTCAACTTCCTAGGACTGGCTCACTCCATGGGTCCACTATGTGGTGCGTCCTCCGTCAGATCTCTGTCATTGGGCGTTACTGACTAGGGTGTTGTTGCCTCACAGCCAATCCAGATGGACTATTCCGACATCTACAACATCATGTCCTTCTTCGTCGGTTCTCCGGACAGACGGACTCCGGGGTACGATGATGTCGCTCAAGGCATAGCGGAACGGGCGAGAACGTTTGGATTGGATCATTGGAGATGGGTGGACATGCAGGCGTATATGTTCAGGCTGTTATTGGAGTGAGTCCACGTTTCCTGAGAGGGGAGGAAGAGGGGGTCTGATGTCTCCGGCAGGTATACGAGGCTAATGCAGGATGATCGAGAGGGATGGAGCTATACATTATATCCTGCATGATCTGATCGTATTATCTTGCTAGATAATGGATCACCTCGTGCGAATCACATTCGGACTCCGCCTCATCTCCGTCTAGTGGCATACCCCACTCGCTTGAACTGTTCGACAGGTTTCGCTTTCCCTCGCTTCATCAGACTTTTTATAGCGACTCAATATGACGTTCCAAGCTCCGATAGGCAAGTCGGCAGAGACACATCAGGAAGCGAGACTGACATAAAGCTCTGTTGAAATATCAGCTCTGCTCTCGGTGTATGACAAAACTGGCCTGCTCTCTTTCGCGAAAGGTCTCAAAGAGCTCGGGTTCAGGTTGCTTGGAAGTGGGGGGACGGCTAGGGCGATCAGGGAAGCTGGGATAGATATCGAGTAAAGTCATGAGTCTCTTTTCGGGTTGTTTCCGCTAATCTCCACCGTAGAGATGTCTCCTCCATCACGAAAGCGCCGGAGATGCTAGGTGGACGGGTCAAGACGCTTCACCCTGCGATTCACGGAGGTAGACGAGTCACTGTCTCGTATTCAGCTATCGCTCAACGATGATTAGGTATTTTGTCGCGAGACACTCCTTCCGACCGAGCCGAACTCTTTGCCAACTTCATTACCCCCATCACCCTAGTCATCTGTAACCTCTACCCATTCGTCCTCCAAACCTCCAAACCCGACTGTACCCTCTCCTCCGCGATCGAAGAGATAGACATAGGAGGCGTCACGCTCCTCCGAGCAGCTGCAAAGAACCATCAACGAGTATCCATCATCTCTTCACCTCCCGACTATGACCTCATCCTAGACGAATGGAAAGAGAAAGGGAAGGTCTCGGATGAGACGAGGAGAGGTTTGGCGATCAAGGCTTTTGAGAGTACGAAAGGTTACGATGAGGCTATTGCGGATTATTTCAGGAAGGTTTATGCGAGTGAGGGGACGGAGGAAGGGATGAGAGCTGGTGCTGGAGTTGGAGTTCAGAGGTTACCTTTGAGGTATGGGGCGAATCCTTATCAGAAGCCGGCTCAGGCGTTTGTCGAACAGGGGGAGATGCCGATGACGAGTGGGTCGCTAGCTTCTTCTTTCTTCCTTCCGGTAGCTGACCCATACGATCCAGTCCTTTCCGGATCACCTGGATACATCAACCTCCTTGACGCCCTCAATTCCTGGGCTCTCGTTAAGGAACTTTCATCAGCTCTCGCCCTTCCTGCCGCAGCTTCATTTAAGCACGTCTCTCCCGCTGGAGCAGCCATCGGACTTCCACTCGATGAGCGAGAAGCGAAGGTGTTTGGGGTAGACGATTTGAAGGATCTTTCACCTCTCGCTTGTGCTTATGCTCGAGCTCGAGGTGGGTGACCGTTATGAGGAGCTCGAAGCGGTGCTGAAGTGGGTAGGTGCCGACCGAATGTCATCTTTTGGCGACTTCATTGCTCTGTCCCACACTGTCGATATACCCACGGCCAAGATCATCTCTCGAGAAGTGTCGGATGGTGTGATCGCTCCTGGATACCAAGCGGAGGCATTGGATATCTTGCGGAAAAAGAAGGGTGGGAAATATTGCGTCCTGAAAGTGAGTTGCTTTCTCGGTGCTGCACGACGTTCGCTCAACCTCCGTAGATGGACCTATCGTATGTTCCTCCGGAAGTTGAGACTCGTCACGTCTACGGTATCTCTCTACAACAACGGCGAAATGACTGTACAATCGATGAAAAGCTCTTCCAGAACCTAGTAACGAGGAACAAAGATGTTTGAATCAGACCGTCTGTCAGCGTAATTTATTCATTGACGCGCCTCTAGCTCCCACCATCCGCCATTACCGACCTGATCGTCGCCACCATCGCCCTGAAATACACTCAATCCAACTCCGTCTGCTACGCGATCAACGGTACCGTCATCGGTCTTGGAGCAGGTCAACAATCCCGGATTCACTGCACCCGTCTCGCAGGTGATAAAGCCGATAATTGGTGGTTACGACATCACCCTCGAGTCCTCTCCGTCCCCTTCAAAAAGGGTACGAAGCGCGCCGACAAAGCCAATGCCATCGACCTATTCGTCACCGGTCAAGCGTTCGATACGGATGGAGGGGAACGATCACAGTGGGAAAACATGTTCGACGAGGTTCCCAAACCTTTGTCCATCGACGAGAAGCGGAAACATATGGCTGAGCAGAAGGATGTCGTCTGCTCGTCGGATGCTTTCTTCCCTTTCCCGGATAATGTTCATCGTGCGAGGAAGAGTGGTGTGAAGTATATCGCTGCGCCTGGAGGGAGTATCATGGATCAGGAATGTATTAAGACTGCGGATGAGGCTGGGATGGTATTTTGTCATACAGATCTTCGTTTGGTGAGTCCTTAGGTTCCCGCCGCATGTGCCTCTCAAGCTGATTTGGACAGTTTCATCATTAGATGCGATCGGTAGTCAAATCGAGCAAAGCTTATGCCGCTCTATGCTATGACTGATTGTGGTCTGCTGATTTGGATAGCTTGATGGACCTAGTCGTCAAACCGGTGGGTATTGGCAGGCTGGAGCGTTCTGCCATGAAACACTAGGTGACCTGGGCAGTACTGCCGCTATCATCAGAGAAGACAATTCATTAGGAATGGACTGTTGAGCATGTGATCGACTGAAAAGGGTGGCTCCGATATAACCAAAGGAGGCCTTTCTGAACTCGCAAGGAGAAGCTCCGAAGTAGTTACCACTTTTTTCGGAGATGACTGGGAGGGTGCGGTTCCTCGGTGAAGCGTTGCAGCGAAGGGTTGGAAACTCTTATGGCTCTCTTCGCGGGGAGTAAAAGTCCAAAAAAGCCTCGCGGGTTAGGCCCATGTCGGGGGAGTGATGCGGGCTTGTCCCCAGCGATATATATGCTCTCATCCGGAAACTCATGCGATCCCCTTTTGAATCGTGAGAACTGAGCTTGTGAGCTCTTGAAAATCTAGCCTTCCTTGGGGTGGCATAGACATTATCTTTAGATAGAGGATTATCGAAAGAATCTCACATCTGTTCTTGGGGATTCGCGATAAACGACAAACGTCGATATGCAATACCTCGCCGTCGCCATGAGGGCGTTTGGCAAATCCATTCATATCCATATGCATATATGAAGTAGCTTCTGATGGATGCTGACATCAAAAAGGTTAAGTTATAGCCGTTTGGATGGGAATTATCCGATCCTGCCATTTAAAAGCCGGCCGTTGGGATGGCAAAGGAACACCTGAGCCTATCACGTTGAATTCTACCTGAATCACGAGCACAAAATCATCTCCTGATTTCAAAAGCTCGCTAGTCCACAACTCTGGACAACCTCAGCCTCCCGTCATATGTCATCATCCTCAACGATATGCCTCGACCACCTCAAAAACCCATCCGACTGCTCGTCATCATCACCCTCACCCTCATCGTCCTCTATGTAGGCCCCATCGCCCTGGAGTCGCGACGACCTTTCACTTCACAGAGTGGTTCGAGCGGTGAGGATGAGGATGAACATCTAATCGATAGGTATATCAGCTCTTTCCCGAAGCTGAGAGGGAAGGAGGCGAGGGGTATACCTGAGGACGTTGTCGGGTTGATGGAGCGGGACGGGAAACATTTCTTCGATTGGCCGAGGGCGGAGCACATGTTTGTGTTGTGAGTTGTATCTCTGTTCATCTGGCTGTGGTGAGGGGCGATGTGCTGATGGAAGATCCAGTGGGGACTCATATTGTTTGTTCACCTTTTCCTGGTTGGTCGGTGCATGAGCTGAAGAATACAAACTCGATAGCTACGCTCGAGTGAGCTTTCATTTCGCCACATTGCATGGCTTGGCGTTTGGGAAGCTGATGGACGTCAGTATGGACTATCGGAAGAACGGGGTCGACTCTGGTCACCCTGAACACCTGGTGAGTCCTCAGGGATAGTGATAACAGAGGGAAAGAAATGAAGGTGAGCATCGCAGCATTCCACGGCGACCAATATGAAGTGGTGTGATTACCTCTATGCGTGAGTTACCTTGGGGATTACGGAAGAGCAAGGCTGAGTTCTGTGCAGCGTGTTTGGTGATTTCCATTGTAAGGCAATACATCCTGTCTAGCGTGAACAAGCTGACGTTGACTAGCTCTTCAATATTACAACTTCGCCAAGAACGGGGCGGTGATCGATCCCGAAGTGTGGGTCTTCTCGGCCGACTATGGCAGAGTCACTGACAACGGCTCCAGAATCCCTCCAGGCCTAGTCAGCTACGGGTGAGTGCAATGTGTCGGAATCGTACTCATGACATAGCTCTTTCCCACTTCAAGTCCAAGACTTTGAAGATTTGTTCATCCCCCGACCGTGGAACGTCCAGTGGACAGGGGAAAGCTCGCTCTTCGTCCTGTTCTTTGGTGGAAACGATCTGGTAGGTTGATGTCTCACCTCATGCTTCCGGGTTATAGCTGACAGGTGCAGACTCGTATGAATGTATGTCCCGTATTGTCCCAACCCCCCGGTCAGCTGACCGTTACAGCGCGAAGATCTCGGAAGGATGGACCTCAACGCCACCACCGCGGCACTCGCGGCCGGCATTGTAAAACAATGTCGACGCCTTTACTCCCTGGGCGCCCGTTCCTTCCTCCTTATGAACATGTACCCCATCAACCAATCGCCCAAATACAACCTGGAACATGAAGTCGGCCATGATTTGCAAGATCTCGTCGCGGAATCGGTCGACGCATACAATTTTCATCTCGAGAGAATCGTCACGGAATGGCGGGAAGAGGCTGATGATGCGAATATCATGCTCTTTGACTTGAACTCCTTCTGGAAGCTCGTCCTATGCTATCCCGAAATCTTCGGATTGACTGATATTACGAGGTATCAGATGTCGCTCGATGGACATCGGCCGGATCTGGGTAGGATGGGTTTCTGGTGAGTCGTTCTTTACCTGATTACGACCGATCGCTGAGCCGGGTATACTTGTGCTTTCAGCTTTCACGACAATCTGCACATCAGCTGGTCCTCGGCCGAGTAAGTGACATGTTTATCCGAGATGTTAAGCTCACGCTCACGGGTTCTAGACTTGTCGCCCGAGCGGTACACGGCTTTCTTCTACGACATTCCAAATCGCTACTCGCTTCAAACGCAACGGAATCCATCCTTTACGCATGAACGAGGGTTGTATCACGACTAGATACAGGCGGGCCGCGTACGGCAGGGGGTTTGGCGGTTTCTTAGTATCTTTCTTGATGTTCGCACTCGAGGGACAGAATAAAATGTTCGTTTCGTAAAACACGATGGACCCACTCTTTCCAGATTCCGCTCAATCTTCTTTCACGATCATGCTTGTATTAACGGTCCTCCTCATTGATCCGAGACAATCTCTTAAAATGTTTCAGTATTTCAGTATTTCATCATTTCAGCTACCTCCAAGTCCCGATTGACAAACCACCGCGTTTCAAACATAGCTCTCCGCGCGTTCGACCAGACTGCACTCTCCACTCTTTCTCCGCGAGATCGCGAGCTCTTCCATCAATTCGCTCCGGGACCTTCCCTCATCATCCCATTCTCACGTGTTCATCACGCGTTCGAGCATCACGCTCGACTCACGCCCGACACCATCGCTGTCGAACATCAGGCTCTCGGTCAATCGATAAATTACCGCGGTCTCCACCGAGCTTCCAATCGTTTGGCCAATAAGCTGCGCTCGTACGATGTACGACCGGGCAAGCGGGTCTGCATCCTCACCCAAAGATCGATAACGAATGTTTCCGCCGTCCTCGCCGTGCTCAAGGCCGGTGGGCAGTATGTCCCCTTGGACAGCAGGATCGCCCATGTCTTGAGGGATTCAGCGGCTGTCCTCGTACTCTGCATGAGGGAGTATTTCGATCGGATCTCGTCAGAGACGCCGGTCCTGTGTCTGGAAGACACGATCAGAGAGGACAAAGAGCTCGAGGCGGATGACGCCAAACCTATCGACCTCTCAAGGGTTTCAGAGCTAGCGAATCGGTGGTCGCGCTTTACCCAGTTCAACAACTGTTGCGGCCCGATCGAGAGCAGTATCGCCAATACCATCCAATCTCATCAAACCGGTCAACGAGTGAGCATCGGCAAACCCGTACCGAACACACTCGTCTACGTACTCGACGACGAGATGAAGCCCTCCCCTATTGGCGAGAAGGGCTCCATGTGGGTTGGAGGTGCTGGAGGGTCGATGAACTTGCCGGAGAAGATGATGGAGAGGTATCGAAGGGTTCCATTCCTGAATGACGGGAGGATGATGTTTTAACACCGGTGATCTCGGTCAATGGAGAGATGACGGTCAATTGGATCATCTAGGTCGTGCGGATGATCAAGTCAAAGTCAAGGTGAATCGAGTCGTTAGCGTCGGAAACCGATGAGACTCTTGTTGACCTCTTTGTTAGGGCTTCCGAGTCGAGCTTGACGGCGTTGGATCGGCCATGCGTACCTGTCTTGATGTGACCGGAGCCGTTGCTCTCCTCATCGGTACCGAACTCTGGGCATTCATCACGCCTTCCTACGCTTCACCAACCGAAGTCCGAGCCGCCACAGCCCATCTCCTCCCCTATTACGCCGTCCCAACCAGATACATAACCCTACCCGACTTCCCCTAAATCGAAACGGTAAAATCGACAAGAGAGCACTGCGCGCTCTCGTCGAGGACGACTTTGGGAATCCTACGCCACCTTGTTCGCCCTCTTCCACCGCTCCTTCAAGCCTCTCGATTTGTCTAATCCCCGCATTTCGTTGTGTTTCGTCCTGCCTTACGAAGTTCCTTTTTGGATCATCACGAATTCGGATCTTTATACGCTCCTAGAATCTCCTTCGACTTGAGTGATAGCGACCCACATTTTGATTGATTAGCTTGCCGGAACTTTGTAGATCCTTCGCTTAGGGTATGTGCCTCATTTAGTTCTGTAATCATCTTGGACATGGATTGGTTATGGATGTTTTCACTGTGATGGTGTCGGCACCAGAATTGGTAGTCCCACTCTTGCGCCACCATCGAGTTCTAGATGTAGAGATCATCCTAACCATTGAAGCGAAGAGTCCAATCTTCTTTGAAGAGCCAAGATGACAGTGGGCTTTACCGCATAGAACAAGTTCAATTTCTCGCCTATCAATCTCCGCTATGGCAATCACCTTCGATCTCCGCCTACAACCCCTTAATCTTTCCACTCGACCTTACGACCGCCAATGATTGGGTAGACGTAGGGATACTTCGGGCACACATATGCCAGAGCGAAAGCAGTGATGTTCTCCACCTTGAGCTCATCCGCTAGCGCAGCGGACACCTAAGATTGATCTTCAGATGACAAACAAAACCGAGGCATAGGTGGGACCCACCTTTAACCGCGTCTTCCGAGAGCTTCACCGAACTCCTGCCGTCCTTGGATTTCCCAAAATCCGCCTTGCGCTGGAACCAACCTTGTCCTATCGCACCCCAAGGAGCGATAGCCATCCCCTCGGCAAGACACATCGGGAAATGTTGCGCTCGATATCACGGGCTGCAGCGGATCAATGACCTTGGTAGATGACCTAGTACAGTGAGCCCAAAAGTTCTTGCAGGAGAGACTTTTGAGATTTACAAAAGGAGGGAGACCGTGATTACGGCCGGATTCGTTAGCACGGGAGATGACCCATGCGGGGGTGTCGGAGACACCAAGGTAGAGGACTGGGATGATCAGTTCCGTGCAGGATTGTGTTGCGGGCAAGGGGACATACCTTTGCCCTGCTTGACCAGGTTGTTGAGACCTTGCATGATTTCCGGGATCGGTGTGGTCCCTACAAAGAGGGGTACAGTCAGGTGTCAAACTCTGGCAAACCAATCTACTTGACGACTCACAACCCCATGCATATCTGCGACGATTGCCAGCTTGACAACCGATTTGCATATGGCCACTCACAGAGGATATTGACGTATGAAGTCTGAAGCTTCTTGAGTGACGGCTCCAGCGAGCCGACCATACTCTTGTAGCTGTTCCCAGACCTAAAAACTCAGCATCAAGCCCCACACCTGAATTCCCCCCAAAAGCGACGACTCTACTCACCTATTGATCGAGATCGGATGGTCCTTCTCCTTATTCCACTGATTATTACTACGTTAGTAAACTTCGTAGCGATCACCATATCCTCCTAACCCCTCTCTTAATTAGCAACCCCCCGAGCCATTCCTCACTCTCCTCGTTCTGATACCCGTTGGCTGTATCGACGTAGTTCCTGTCACGGTGCTACGTCGACCAGCAGTATGGCCCGACGCTCAGCTCCCGGAATCGACAACGGTTGACTAGGCTTCGGCAGCTTGAATGACTCGAGGACACGCGTGGGTGTAGCCGAGTTAAGTGCCGGTCGAGTAGCGTAGGCTAAACAGTGCAAGGGCTAGATCAAGTACGGCAGGCTAGGTAACTATGAATGACTATCGTTGACTTTCAATCTCGAATTGCTGGTTCTCTCCGTCTCTCAAAAACTCATCGCTCTTATACCTTGTTCTCCTGGCCTATCTTCGGCTTGTAGATCAATGGTGTTTTCGTTGTAGGCGAGGGAGAAGGGTGTTGAGTACAATGGATCGTGTCGGAGACAAAGAGGCGAAAGGTAACCTCATTTCGGCGAACGTCGAACATGATCAAACCTCGTTTCAGAGTACAAGGCCAAAGTGACACTGGATGCTTATAGTCGGCGATATGTCGGCGTCTTGTTTTGAGGTCAAGGGTATTTTGTCGTAGGCGAGGGGAAGCGTGTTGAGTACAATGAAGCGAGACGTGGCCTTGTTTCGGCGAGCAAAGAACGTGGTCGAACCTCGTTTCAGAGTACAAGGTCGAAGTGAAGCATTGCTTGCTTGTTGTCGGCGATATTCGGCGAAGCTATCTGAGCTTCGATTTACGATCATGACATCATCGAGCCAAAACGTGCGCTTAGCGAGATCGAGGTTAACTCCATGGCGAATCATCCAATCTGATCCTAGGACCATATTGGCGCCATGAAAGCTTGGTAATATTGAGATGCGACTCAACGGGAGGGTACTCAGCATGTAATTGTACTCCAACGTCATGAGATCAGGCCAGCTGAGGACACGCTACCATCGAACATTCAAAGTTCAACGGGTTTAGGATAGGTTCGGCGATGATCGGCGAGATTTGTTAAGACGCGTTCGTAGATGTAGGATTTTGTTGCCCCGGTATCCCACAGAACAGTGACTTGAGGCTTTGGATGGAGTATCAAGGGTGATTGTAGTGATGGGCTGGATATGAGGCAATGGTATCTGGACTCGATCTTGATTATCTGATGGCTTGAGTGGAATGATGGCGGGTATATTCAAGATGGCTGAGAGAACGATAGGTGAGCCTCGGCGATCCTCTCCTAAGTCGACGGGGCATTGACGTTGTCCGCCGACGGGCGAGGACGCGGGCCATCCTCGACCTTGACCTACACGGAGGTCGAGTTTGTATTGTGGAACCAACCTAGCTGGCGGCGAATTTAGGCAGGACAAGGCTTGGTGGCCAGACTTTCCACAGTAAAGGCACAGATTGTTTTTGAGTTGACGCTGTCTCTCTTCATTGGGCAGGTGCCCTCGTGCAGTGAAAGTTGTCGGCGATCTTTTAGGGCGATGCCCACTAGAGGTGGAGATGTGGCGGTTTTGTGGTCATAGCGGACGTCCGTTATGACAGATGACGGGATGGAAGTGAGGAAGAGTGAGATGAGGATCCGACGGCTTTCAAAGTAGCTAGATTCGATTTTAAAGTTTCTCAACTTCAGCCGTCTATGATTGGGTTTTTGATCGGGTTTTTTCTCTCTAGATGATGATCCAGATCTCTGGACGAACTTTGAATGTAGTGATGGATGGTTCACGAGCGAGCTCTAATTGACGATGACGTTTGCGCCGTGATCGAGTCGTCGATCATTCGAAATGCTGTAACCGGTGGCGTAAGGGGTGGTTATCCTAATCTCATAGGATTCTGCAGTCCGCGCGCACCAATATGTGACTTGACGTTACAAGGGCGTGATCTTCAAAGATATGTCCAGGATCGCGAAGGGTATCCATCAAAAGCCTGATAAGTAGACAAGGTCGAAAACGAGCGAATTTATATGAAAATGGAGATCACATGATAGAGAACATTGAATTCGACGCCGGGCCTTGTCCTTTTTCGGCGAAAACCTACCTCCGTATCAGTATTCTTTCGGACTGACGTCAAGTGAAGTCCGGTAACTCACATTGGGGCACCTATATAACCGGGATTGGGAGCATTAGTCAAGCTCCTCGTCATTGCTACCTTTTGCTGAAGGGTTAGGCGGGCTACAAGACCTAAGGATTACCTAAATTGGCCGGTTACCATTTAGTAGTATGACAGTCAGCTTTTGACCCTACCCACCCTTCTAAAGACACAAGTCAGCATGTGTATGCCCAAGATGGGAATCTCGCGCTATCCGCGGTGAGACGCGACCATAGCTAACTCGGGTAGAATGCCCACCCACCGACAAGTATACATTATTGTGAGTCGATGGCCAAGTCTATCTTTTGGAACACTGACGTTCCTTAATCTATCCGAAACGGTTCAAACGTCTATTCAACAAGGGTCAATCTGCAAGTTGGCTGTACACAAGGCGGTGCCTATTCCCACGTCAACTTAAACGATGAACAACAAGGTGGAAAACATGCAATCGGTCCCTTACTGACGCCCTAAATTGTGCGCAAACGACCCCAACAGGTAAAGATCTCCAGGACCATACGCCGCTGAGTCAGGTGGCGTATTCGTGTCGATTATGCAATAAAACATTTCGAACTCTATTGGTTTCAATCGAAAGCTCATGGATTAAGGTACGCCGTCAAGTAAAAAGAAGTGGCTTGGCGTTCCAAAATCGCGCCGCGAACGGCAAGAAAGGGGTGAAACAGGCGGGTGTATTAAGCAATGTAACTAACAGACTTTTTACTTGTTGCGACCACTTTTCCTTCTCTTCTGCTCTCGCAGATAAAAAGGTCTGAATATACACATGGTACGTCATAAAGTCTGGATCGCCGGCTGCGCCTCATTTCTCATACATTCTTCGAATTAGCGCCGAAAGGGCGATACAGGCTCGATCCCCACCTGAGGATTGACCACCTCGGGCGGAAATCAACCTTCTTCCACGCTTCTCCAAGCACTCACGCTCTTTCCATAACCTGGCGGTCAACGCAATTGAGATAAAAGGAGTCCTCGTACATACAGACCGTATCATCGTACGTATCCTGGCCGCGTTCCGAGCTGAAACCAGATCTCGCTGGACGCGATGATTGCTCCCCTCCTCAGTCTCCTCACGCTCTTTACCCTCGCCGTCTTCGCTCAAGATGACGGCTGGCATTTCGATACCATCCGAATCATCGCCAATGAACAACTCGATCCCATCGTCACTCCAAACGCTTATGGCACACACTTCCACAAAGTCGTCGGCGGTTCCGGGTTCAGCGCAGCGTATGATTTCAACACGTACAAGAACGCGATTTGCAGCTCGTTGCAATGTCAGGCGGACAAGTCAAACTACTGGATGCCAGGTGAGCTGAAAATGAACACAATGACAGAGCGTTGCTCATCATCATTTCCCCTTTCAAAGCCCTCTTTTGGTACGACAACTCGCTACAGACGTACCAGTCTCTTCCCGCCGTCGTCCGATTCTACTATTTTCTCGGACGAAATACACCCGAGGAGCCGGTCGTTCCCTTTCCTGAGGGTTTGAGAATGCTTGTCGGAAACGCCGCCAATAAGAAAACCACGAGAGCGGCCGCCTTCTCCTGCCATGTCAATTACGACTATTCCGGTGATGTTACCTTGGACAACTTCAACTTTGCGCGAGACTGCCCTTGGGGGATGAAGACGGAGTTGTATTTCCCCCAATGCTGGGACGGCGTTAACCTCTACCTCTCCGATAATTCTCACATGTCTTACCCGATGGGCGGTTCAATGCGTGATGGGCAATGTCCCATCACTCACCCCGTTCGTGTTCCGACCATCCAGCTTGAATATACTTGGTACCCAAGTAATTACGCTCCCGGAGTCGCTCTCGCCGGAAACCTTATCTGGGCCAACGGCGACACCACCGGTTATGGTATCCACGGAGACTTCGTCAACGGCTGGAACACCGCGGTCCTCGCTGCCGCCCTCAATTCCACCGCTTGTGGTATTGGTGGCGGTCAATCGATCGCCGTCGCTAACTGCCCCATTTTCGCTCAGTACATTAACGACAACGCGGCCGCAAACTGCAAACCCGATCGTGGTATCCTGGCAGAGCCGGTCAGCAACGCCGACCTTTACCCTTTGACGAAGCTACCCGGATGCAATCCCACATGGGGTGCGACAGGAGCCAAGCCCAAATGCAATCCTGCGGTAACGCCCCTAGACGTCAGTGCGCTCACTGGAACGGACGGCGCCTACGTTGTTCCTCTTTCGGAACGGGAGGACCTCGTCTTGCCGACCAACCTCACTTGGGGGAAATACGCTTGCGTTTCGAACGCTGCGAGCATTTTGAACGCGGTACACTACACGGATTCCTTGATGACCCAAGAATCGTGCCAGCAATCGTGTTCGGCAGCGAATTACCAGTGGGCCGCGATTGGTCAAGAAGGCGGTGTCTTCAACTGTCTCTGCGGAACCGGTCTGGATCGAAACTCGCCCATCGCTACCGGGCTATGTACCGCTCAATGTCCCGGCAACTCCGCCGAGACTTGCGGTGGGAATTACGAGTTCGATACGTTCTACGCTCCCAACGGTACTCAATTCAGCTTCCCACGGGTAGCTTCTGGTGCGGAGATTCTTGGGTGCTACAACAACCCAAGCACCATCTCTCAGGGTCTTCTGGGCGCCGCGACCTACTCGTTCAGCTCTGGATCGATGACGACCGAGGTGTGCCTTCAGGCATGCGCCGCTCAGGGTTCCGTCTGGGCCGCGACGACGGCGGGAAAGTCTTGTTATTGTGGTACCAATCTCAGCTTTGGAACCGGTACTTTTGTTTCGACGCTCAGCAATTGTAATCAGCATTGTAACGGTAACTCTAGCGAGATCTGTGGCGATTACTACCGATCGACCGTCTACAATATCGCAGCGGCTTCATACAGTAACTCGAGTAACTTCCATCCGGCCGGATGGCAAGGTTGCTTCGCCGAGGGAAGCGGTCACTTTGCTCTGCAAAACACGTCATGGAGCTTGTCTACGATGACGCCGATGCAGTGCATCAACGGATGCAGTGAACTCGGTTACCAGTATGCCGGGCTGGAGCAGGGTAATCGCTGCTTCTGCGGCAACTCATTCAATGGTGGTCAGCGGTTACCGGAGAGTCAATGCGGGACAGCTTGCGCGGGGAACTCTTCCGCCGTTTGCGGCGGTGGCACAAGTCTCGACCTGTACACAGTGGGCAATGCGGCCATCGTCACCGCTGCTACAGTCGATGCCAATCAACCGGTCCCTTACCTCGGTTGCTACGTCGATTCCGGTGCGACGGTCAGCTTGACCAACTATACGTACTCGACGAGCTCGATGACGGTCAGGACGTGCCTCTCGGCTTGCTCTGGCTTCGGATATCCGTATGCGGGTCTCACCGGGGCGAGCGAGTGCAAGTGTGGACAGACACCCCCTCAAACGCTTCAGCTACCCACGGCGACATACTGTACCACCAAGTGCAGCGGTAACTCGAGTGAAGCCTGTGGTGGAAGTGGTTACCTGGAGGCATACAACGTCACCACGCTCTTGGCACTCAGCTCCCCTGCGAGCTCCACCTACGTTGGCTGCTACGCGGACAGCAATAAAGGGCTATCGAACTACAAGTTCTCGGTCAGCAACATGGATATCACCACTTGCCGGACAGCATGCCTGGAGCTCGAATATACACTGGGCGGTGTCGATGGCGGAACCAATTGCTATTGCGGTAATACCTGGACTGGAGGACAAACCCTTCCCGACAGTTCATGTACGACGCCTTGTCCGAACAATTCTTCGCAGATTTGCGGTGGCACCAATATTATCTCCGTGTACAAGACCGCGGGAGCGCCAGTCACCGCTGCGAAGCAACCCACAGCCTGGATCGGTTGTTACGGAGAGCCAAGCACAGGACGAGCGCTGAACGGCTACTCGTACAGTATCTCGCCAATGTCATCGAGAGTCTGTCGAACGGCTTGCTTGGCGAAAGGTTACTCCATCGCAGGTGTCGAGGGCGGAAACCAATGCTTCTGCGATAACGCGATAAACACCGCTGCCACTCATCTACCCCAGATCATGTGCACTACTCCGTGCAGCGGTTTCGCCAATGAGACTTGCGGTGGAAGCTGGAAGCTGGACGTTTACAACACCACGGGTGCGACCGTCTACGCGACCGGCGTACCGGGATATGTCGGTTGTTTCACCGATGATTCGAAACTCACCGGATACAGCTTCAGCAGTGACTACATGTCTGTCAACATCTGTAATACGCAATGTTTCGTCAGAGGTTACGCATACGGTGGCGTTCGAGACGGCAACCAGTGCAAATGCGGTAGTACCTCGCCAGTGACACTCACCACGACGTCATCGTGCGCCAATCCTTGCTCCGCCGACTCGACGCAAAGCTGCGGTACCGCGTCGACCATTGCCGTCTACCAGATCAGCCAGACTGGCATCACAAATGGGAGCTTCAACACCACAGCTGATTCGACCGGCTTCGTCGGCTGTTACGGCGGTTCGTCTGTGATCCCTTACAACGCCTTCACGTCGTCGGCTATGACTCAGTCGATGTGTAACTCCAATTGTCAAGCACTCGGCTACGCCTACGCTGGGACGAACAACGGGAAGAACTGTTACTGCGGTAATTCGCTCAACCCGCTCTCTGGAGGATATCAGGTGAAGACCTCCGATTGCTCGACCGCTTGTCCGGGTGGTACGGGAACTTGTGGAGGTTCCTCGTCGTGGTCGATCTACAGCGTGGGGACAGCCAAGGCCCCAAGCGTGGCATCGGTCGAAGGCCTCACAGGCTGCTATGCACCCGGAGCATTCTACTCGTCCTCGACACCGTTCCAATACAAGAGTTCCCAGATGAGCACGACCTTGTGTCGGCGAACGTGCCACAACTTGGGTTACTCGATTGCGGGTCTCACCGCTGGGAATATCTGCGCCTGTGGATCGACACCGAACTACGGTGCGTTATTGGCCCCAGCATATTGTGCCAATAACTGCTCGGGAAACTCGTCGGTGACTTGCGGCGCAGCAAATTCCGCGGCGCTCTCGATCTACGATACCGCTGGAACAGGTGCACTTCCCCCTTCTTCTGGCTACCCGACGAACTATATCGGTTGTTATGCCGATACGAGCCCTCGACTCCTGAACGCATACTTTTACTCGAACAATGGGATGACCGCTCTCATGTGTAGCCGGATCTGCACTGGGTATGGTTATAAAGTCTACGGCACGGAGACTGGGGTACAATGCTATTGCAGCGCCTCGGTGCCCAGTGCCGGACTCTTGCCAGACTCTTATTGTTCTTCCAACTGCGGAGGTGAGTCACACGGGTGTCAGAAACGGCCTTCGGTTCGCTGACGATGATCCCCTTGTCAGGCTTGTCGACGGAGAAGTGTGGTGCACCTGCTGTCCTTTCGGTGTATAACTCGAAACAAGCCAATGCTTCGTCGTCATACACCTATCCTGCATCGTCCTCGTCCTCATCCTCGTCTTCGTCATCCGTATCAGCTTCGGCGGCAGCGGCGTCGTCTACAAGCAAGTCGATCAGCAATAGCTCGAGCTCGTCCTCGATAGCTAGTCCCTCTGTGACAACCAGCTCGAAGGTGTCGGTCAGCTCGGCATTGGCTTCGGTCACGGTCTCCACTGCGGCGAAATCGGTGACGAGCGTTATCCCGGTGTCTTCATCGTCCTATTCGAGCTCGTTCTCGTCCTTGGTGTCGAGCTCCTCTGCAATTGCCAGCTCGAAGGCGGCCTCGATCACGTCTACACTGGCTGTGTCGTCCTCGAGCTCCAAGTCACAGGCTGCATCGATGACGACTGCGTCGACTACAGGATTGGGAGCGAATCTCGCCGCGACTGAGAAGAGCAATTCGAGCAGTTCGAGCAGTTCCTCCTCTCCTGCCGCTTCGATCGTGACCAATGCTTCTCCTAGCTCTAGCGAGTCATCAGTCGGCGCTCTCGTCTCGTCCACCGTTTTGCCGAGCGGTACAACTACCACCCCCGTCGCCGCGAAAGTCTCCACTACGGTCTCCTCTACCACTCAAGTCTCAGTCAAGACCGCCGCCATAAGCCCCACAACCTCGACCACCTCAACCTCGACGTCATCAGCTGCAGCACCCATCGACACGACCTATGTCGGCTGTTACGCCGGATCTTCCTCCGTCATGTCGGCAGGTAACATGACTTGCAACACTCTCACCCCGAGCATGTGTAAAATCTGGTGTTATGCCAACAATTACAAATACGCCGGGGTGAACGGAGGTAGCACTTGTGGATGTACGAATGACATCTCTCAACTCTGGACGACATCGACCGGTTCTTGTTCCTCACCTTGTGTTGGGGATTCGACGCAGGTGTGTGGTGGAAATTCGGCAATTGGGGTTTATCTAGCTGGACCAATTTCTTCAAAGACGAAGAGGTTCGAACGTGCGAGAGTACTGTCGCATGATGGTAAGCGGAGATCGAGGTCGATTGGCTCGTGGTAGATGAGAGGGATGTTCATTGGCAGAGTCCATCTCTGAGAATGGTTGGAGTCGTTAGCTTGGTTTACATTGTAGCAACCTCGAGACTGGTCGTTTAGATGAATTGTTCGATTATCTTGAGACTTGGACTGGACGCAAGCCACTGTATTAAGCGGGAAATGAGCCATCTTGTTTTGCTTTTGTTGTACAGCCTCCCGTAACATTCATTCGCTGATTACACTCTGAGACCTTGCTGTCTGACATTATGCGTAATATCAAATGCTATGTGATTTATTGTATCAGAGGAGATCTCAAGCGATGGAGGTTGGGGAATTGCTCCATGCTTCTTAACTTTACCGTGATACAAGATACGGGGGATTGTAATTGTGGAACACCTCAAGCGATGGCGGTGAGATCGCTCGAAGGCTATGTGACCCATGCCAGCCGTATAAACAATGCATGGGATATCTCTACCGGAAAAAGAAAAACAGGGAGATGCACTACTTCGCCCCGACGGAAACCACGACCGATCGTCTGAAATCCCCATCGTCCAACTTATTGTAATCGTAAAGATGGTTGAGACCGATCGACCCTAGCGCGACCCGAGCACCGCCTCCATTGTAGACGACGACATCGGCCTGTCCCGTAGCAGCCGCGGCGATGGAGAACGAACCGGAGTTTAGGATGAGATATTTCGCTTTCCCCATCATACTCAACTCTTCCACATCTTCACCAGCCTCAATGATCTTAAACTCCCCGGAAAGTGGTTTCAAGAGTTCCTTCATCTCTGTTTCCGATTCGTTATTCTCTGACCTCTTGGCGAATACGTTGACGACGACGTCCGGATCTTCCTCTCGAACAATATCAACGAGTCGGGAGACGATGTTCATATCCAACCTCCATTTGTCCTTCTTTTGAGCCGTCTCGTACTGATCACCCCATCGGAAGTGGATGGCGAGGACGTTTCCGGGAGATGGCCCGGAATACTGATCGATCACGCTTTTCCACCATGCGATTGAACAAGGTGTCCAATCCCTCGTGACGACACGATAATCGTTGATGATGAGTGTATCGCAACTGGCGATCTCCTCCAGTGCATATTCACTTAGGAGAGGGACGTCCGGTTCGGTCGTACATCTCGCGATGGCTCGGTCGTAGAGTTGATCCAAGAAGCCTTGAGCACGATCCATCCTCTCTTGAAATCCAAACCATCCAGGCTGTTCAAGTAACACCTCCATGATATCACAAGTCCTTCCACCACCTCGGAGGGTCAATCCTTTGTTCAAGATCTCGCTCACTCGATAATCCATCATCGTCGCCGTTTGAGTCATGATGAGTTCCGCATCGAGTAGATGAGCGATGTTCGCGACGGCTGTGATGAACCCCAAACTCGATCCAAGACCTTCCTTGGGTATCCCACCAGCTTTGATGATCTGTAATCGACGTGGAGAAGTGAATGCGAGTTCGTCTGTATCATCTGTCGAGAGCGAGCGCGAGTGTGGAGAGAGCGATCGTTTAACTCCGAAGCGAGGGACGAAGAGTACGAGAAAGATGGTGAGGATGGAGATGGCGACGAGGAGGGTTGAGACGCCCTTGAATCTGAAGTTTCGGAATGGTCCCATCGGCATGGTGAAAGGAGAGCGACGGGTGAGTGGATAAGCGGTTGATGTTGAAGTGGTTGATGAGTGGTGGATTGGGTGGTGGTGGCTTTCGGTCGTTTCCGAAGAGAAATGTTTGGAGCGGATCATACGAGTCGCCTGAACAGATATTTAGCTCTTTCACAGAAGACTGAGAATGAAAGAAGGAGTAGACTCACGTCATGGAGACGAGCTACTCCAGCAGCTGCACAGAGAACGGGTAGGGTGCCAGTAGAGGATGAGAGAAGAGTCGAGGTGACGCTGCAAAGGCCTCTCCAGCTGGACTTCTCCTCCAACGCAGCTGGTCGTACAAGGCTATCCAAGTGGAATTCTCTGGTATATCTCACGCTGTCTTCGATATCCCAAATTCGAGGAAAAGCTTGACGCGTTTGGAGATATATCGCGTAGTTATGTGTGGTCACGTGATCAATCCTTTGTCTCTTTGGGCGTCGGCATATCTATCTCGTATTCCTGATTTCCTAACGCCCTACCTTTACTCTTTTCCATCTTGGGGACAGGTCTGTGGTGGTATTTGGATGCGGTGTCGCTCCTGTATCCCGCCTGGACATGGACGATGATCGTCGCAAACCCGCTCCACATCACTTCCCCCGCATGCGATCCTCTTTGCTCTCTCGTCGTCCACGAGCCTCTCGCAGGTCCTTCATCGTCGCCCTCCTCCTGATCACCGGGGCATACATCACATTCTTCCGCGAAACACCGTCATCACACTCCGATGATACTGCCTCAGGTACAGGTCATCGACTCTCTACTCGTTCGGTCAAGAAACATTGGTCGTCCTTCCTATTTGGCGATAAGGATCCAGTCATAGCGCGGGGTTTGGTGTACGACTACGATGGGCTGGTGAGGGGATGGGATCGGTTGTTGAGCTACAATCATACGCAGAAGGCTGGGCTTAAGAAGGGGGAGTTGGAGTTGCTGGGTAGATTGAAGAGGAGACATCCGATAGAGGAGCTGGTCAAACGGGGAGTCAAGCAGTGGGAAACCTTGCTCGATAGGTTGTCAAGCCATGCTAAAGCTTTCCTTGCACTGATGGTACCTCTAGACAGTCGAGATCGCTCGATGTAGCTGTCAGAGAATATATCAGACGAAACCGACGATCTCCCCCGAAGGGTTTCGACGCATGGTGGCACTTCTGTCAGGACCATGGAGTCAAGATCGTCGACGACGTGAGTCATAGCTTCAGTAGTAAGGCTTCTTCAGGAAATGCCAGACTGATGATTGCCTCCAGTATGATCAGATACATCATGACATCGAGCCCTTCCACGCCCTCTCTCCAGCTCTGTTTCGCAACAGGGTTGAGGCCTTGCAGTCCACTGCGTACACCTAGTGAGTCATGGTTCTGATACCCCTGCGCCAGGTTGAAGACGTACAGCCAGATGACTCTCTCACCCAATGCTCCTTCTTCCATATCCGGCGAACGGGCTCACATCGGCAGAGCCAAGTCCCTCTTCACCCTTCTAGAACCCATCGCTCAATATTTACCGGTCGAGATCAGCATACACGTATCGGATCATGACGCTGGAACCTGGATCTTAGGCGAGGATCAGCGTCTAGCAACGCAGGATGCGATTCGGGACAACCGATTTTTGAGCGAAGAGGAGCTTTTGCCTTTGGAGAAACGGGATGGACGGGTAGGCGTGAAAGGCTTAGTGTCTGCATGTCCGGAGGAATCACCAGCATGGCAGCGAGCTGTCAAGGGGAGTGACAGTGATGAGACGGCAAACCCAATCAACGGTGAGGACCAGCTCGAGGCTTCTAAGCTGATCCAACAGACACCTCATTCATCTATGATCCTGGACCGGGATACGATTTCTGCTACAACCCGAAACTCCTTCGCTTACATGGCGCATACTCGTTCGATTTCGTCCGCGAGACCGTTCTTCGTCCGATCTTCCAAATGTCCAAGTTCGCTCGCAACCCAGAACTCCTCTCAACACCCTTACAAGCATTCGAGAATCATACCTCATCAGAGGCAAAATCAAAGACCTTGCCATGGGAATACAAGTCGCTCGACAAGCTGTTCTGGCGAGGCTCGTCAACAGGTGACAGTTATTCCCACTCGAAGAAAGATGGGGATTGGCGAAGAAGTCATCGTCCTCGCCTACATCTCATGGCGCAACAAGTCGAGGGGGAAAGTGTCGTCCACGTTCAGCAAGATCGGGAGTGGGTGGCGGAAACATGGTCCGTCTCGAGGCTGAACGAGAAGTACACGGATATCGGCTTGACTGACAAGCCCCGTCAAGTAAGCTCCTTGGATACACCATTCCGTCTACCAAGCGCTGATTGACTTCTCTAGTGTAAGCAAGAAGATGGTACTTGCGATGAAATGAAGGCGGAGATTCAGTTCAAGGCCAGAGTACCTGCCGAACAGTCGTCCAAATATAAATGTACGATTCAGTCGCCAATACCGGACTATTTGCTGAAGAAAACGGGATGATAGACGTGCTTGATGGTGAGCTAAGTGCCATCGATGGAAGCTGATGATACCGTAGTCGACGGGAACGGATGGTCTTCTCGCTTCCATCGATTACTCATGTCAGGTAGTGTCGTTCTCAAGACGACAGTCTATCCAGAGTGGTACTCGGTGAGTCTGCTGGAAGATATCTAAACCTTATCGACTCGCCCAGGCTTGGCTTATCCCCTGGGTACACTACATAGTCAGTCCGCCTCCTTTGCATTCGCATTTTTGAACTCACGTCAACATTCGTAGCCCGTACAGATCGACTATTCGGATATCTACGATATCATGGCTTTCTTCGTTGGGTCCCCCGACGGGCGGTCGCCCGGTCACGACCAGCTGGCGAAGCAGATCGCCGATCGAGCGCGTAGGTTCGGGTTGGAACATTGGCGTTGGGAGGATATGCAGGCGTACATGTTTAGGTTACTGCTCGAGTGAGTATACCAGGACCTCGACTGAACAGGCTGACTTCTGTTTAGGTACGCCAGACTCATGGCTGAGGATCGTGAAGCATGGAGCTATACGGGGGAGGTTGTACAGACCTAAAAAGGGAGTGATTAGGCTTCATTGCAAGACTTACAAGTGGTCTGTTGAATGGATATATCGTTCCGCTTTGAAGGGGAAATTATACTGCGAGCTTACTCGCCGCACTCTGGTCGAGCTCTTCGGCTCCTCGGCCCCTCACACAGGGTCAGACTAAAGGTGTGTAGAGGAGCTATTCACTTTGCTGACGCTCATGAAAACCTTCTGCGAGGTATGAAAGCTCTCAATATGAGTAATCTTTACTGGATTTGCGCTTTCATACTTCGCCAGCTCATCGAACCCAAAACGGCCAGGTTCCGCAATAGGTATAAATTTCAGGGCAAAAATCCGTAATCGCGCGGACAGCCTGGGCCGGTAACGCGTCTGTCTTTTCTTCTATATGACACACACACACACAGTCTTTCGTGTGCTGTATTATGATCCGACGGTTTCTTGCATGGTTCTCTGTGGCAGTAGTCATCATCATCACTGCCATCCGTACCTCCACCGTGGACTTGTGAGTCACCTCGAACTCAGCCTTCCTATTTTGAGACAAAATGCTTATCTGTCAAAACCGACCTTGTTGGCTCGCTCGAAGGTATAGTACTCTCCCCGAATTCCCTTTCTCCCTTCAAAGTCAAACTGCGAGTCAGAGTCAGACATCATGTTCCTCAAGATGCGGTTCAGACCCATTCGTCCAACCGGGTATGATCTATTGGTCACTCACCGGTCTGGCCAATGAGACTCGTTGGATCCCATTTGGTTCCAGTTCGGAGATGCCACCCGAAGGAGTGGATGGGAAGGGTATACCCTCCGAAGCGACGGAGATGGCTTCTGAACAAGTTACTGCGGCGCTGAATCGGGGGGATGTTGGGTGGGAGGATGCTTCTTGGGATTGGGCGAGAGATAGGTTGATCTTGTTCATTGGTGAGAGTGACTTTGGTCTCGAATTAAGCATCGTAATTTCCTGAAATATGCTGAGAATGTCTCTATCTCAGGCTCAAGGTGTGTACCGCCTGTCATATTGTCATGAACCAGCTGAGCAGGTGAATCTAATCGCCTATTTTCCAGTCGTAAGCATTTTGTGCGGTTCTCCGTGCTCGACACCTCGCTAACAAGGCTCGATCCCCAGATGACCGGAATAATGCAAGTATCATCCAGATTGGATCAAATGCACGGAGACCAAAAGCTGAAGCCTCGATCCAGATCCAGCAACTATGCGGCGAGATCCATGGAACATATCACAGTTGGGGCGGTCACATTGGCGGATACTGTCGATTAGATCCACTCAACCTCGTCATTGCCCATTGGTTCCTGTGAGCGTCATCCGCCCTATCGTCATTCGTCATCAAAGGCGAATTGTAAGAAATTCCTGCTGACACCCTTTGACTGACGTATCTAGATATGGAATGGTGGATGAAGAGAGCACCACTTGGAAAGATGCGGAGGAACGACCGATGACGTTCGAGAGACGAATAGAGGATGTGATGACGAAAGCCATGTTAAATGACGATCTCAAGCCGATCCCCGATCTGATCATTTTCGGTAGTCTCTACTGGGACGAAGCGTTCCTAAGCGAGGTGAGTCAACGACGTCGTCGCATCGTTCACAAACTATCGAAGGAGGAAGAAGAGGGTTCTTTGCTTTACTCCCGAAAAGCTAATCTATGTTCGTTCACCACGTAGAACGCGAGAATAGTCTCGAAAGCCGAAAGGGGAAACGCTCACGGTTTCTTATACAACGAGATCCTATGGCATCGAGCTCGTTTGTACAAATTCATCGGTCTCCTTCGATCTTTATACGGCGAAGATGTACCCCTGATGCTTCGAAGACGACATCTGAGGAAAGCAGGTGGTTTGGGTAGTTGGCGTGTTTTACCGATTTATCAACTCGATCAAGGATCCGTGGCGGTTTCCTTGGAATTAGGGGTAAAAATGTTTAATTGGGGTCCGAGGTTGGAAGGGTTCCAGGAGTGAGTTTTACCATGCGAAAAAGAACTGCTGAGCGCAAAAGAGAGAGGGTTGTCCCGTCTGATAGTTGACGCTTCATCAGGTTTTACGATGATGATCAACATTTCGGTCTTGGTGAGTCTTGAGTTTCTCCTGATACCACCATGAGAAATCTTGATTGAAGAATCTGCTAGGTCCGAGCACGTACCTGTTTGGAGAGTAAGTAGTTCCCCTCGCCCCGCTAGATGGCTCGGTTTGTTGACTCGTCTATCATTCAGTATGACCTTATACTACCTGCGGCGGGCGCTTAGTCCGGATTGTTGGGCGTGCCCGTAGTGAGCACATCTAGATAATGTAGTCTTTGTCGCACGTCTCCTCGTGGGAGGTACAGCCGTTGTGCGCCCGTTACAAGCCTAGCCCGGAATCATGTGTCTCGTGCCATCGTACGCCGGAAAGTGAACATGGGTCATTTCGGAAGGTGAGATGGAACATCCACAATGAGTTTTGGACACAGATGAGCGGTACTGTGCTTTGCACAGCAAGCAGCATGATATCCCCGCGAGCACTTCACAGCTTCCAAAAAAAGCGAAAATGTTCATCCTGCTACAAAAGATACGGAAACTGCTCGGAATGAATGGTCAGGTCCCATTCCCCTTTTTCTTCGCACGACGGAAACACTTACATCACCGTCCGGATATGTAGAGTTGACCCACTGTGCCGCTGAAGATAGCCAATCGCCCTCGACCAGCTTCTTGTGCCTCACTTTCGTCGCTTCCCGCGTCATCGCTTCGGCTAGAAGGGAACCAGAACCATTCAGCTTAGTTCATGGCTCACGAGTTGACCACTAACGAATAAAGCGATCAATCGGCGTGCTGACAGCTGCGTTGACAGCGGCTCTCAACAACTCCTGATTTCCTCGCGGCTGAGTTGTCATTAACTCCTGGATCTGCACATCATTCCCACGGAGGGAGGACTGACAACATGATACACGTAAGGCGGTCCAATCGGACGCAATGAATCGTGCTGGGTGTACCATTTGGTCCAATCTGTCGGATCGTCGGCGTCCTGACGGAATACTCTGCGCTTCGCGTAAGCTACATCTCACTTGACACTGCCATCAAGCTTACACGTTGAGGAAAGGAACACCTTTATGACAAGGATCGGGTCAACGAGTGCGAAAATCTATTAAGCCGATGTTACTCTTACCGAAACATAAGGCGTCATACGCTACAAATATCCGTCAGGAAGAAAGTCTCCTCGTTCGGAAGCGAGACATACGAGAAGGCGAAAGCATTGGATTTCCAACACCAAGCTTGAGGGTCAACGTCAACATCGTCCCAAGGGGATCTTTCTAGCCAAAACGAGACTCACCAGGAGCTTGCTCCTTGCTAAAGCCTCGAACCAGCCTTCTTGATTCCTCCAGCCTATGCTTACTACGCCAGGTTCCGGCAATTCCGTCCCTGCTTCCCCAGAGGTCGTGACGAATTGGAAGGCGGTCTGCGAACCATCCTCAGCGTCTGTCGCCTCTACACTCTCGGCAATAGGTTTCAACATATGTGGCCAGGCCATGTCGGGAGCTTCAAAGTATCGGGCTTGTTTTCCAAGAACGAAACCGCGATGTTCGCGTTCAGAATGATAAGTGACATTGCGACACCTTCCTTCGATCGAATATCCTGGGAGGAGTGCCCATTTCAGCTCAGAGCACAACGGTCGACAGGGTACTTACCGAGGTAGAAATTCCCATTCGGATCGTCTCCTCCGTAATTTTCCGGCGACAGCGTCCATCTGCTTCCCATGAAATGCGCCGAACCCGCCCAATAATGGAAAGAGAAGCTCTTCCAAAGCGGGATCCCATTCTCGAAACCCGGCTTCTTTATACAACCCTTCTTGCCGACTTGCCATTGACCCGGGGCGAAATGTGGTTCGGTATCGAGATAGTTGTCCTCATTCCGTCTGACGCAGTCGTCGAGAATGCTACCTTCCCAGATGATGACACGGACGAGTTCGGGAAGGTACTGATAGATGAGAAGGGTATCCATGGCTCCGTAGCTGAATAAGAGGGTGTAATTCAGGGCTGTGAAGGCATCGTATGACGATTTCGCCCTGGAATCGAGAGTCAGCTGATGTCTGTTCCCGGCAGTCCAGCTCACCAGATGTCCTCTCCACTGGTATGACCCGTCAATGCGTTGCCTAGAAAGGAGGCCACGACGTAAGCTCCTGCTGTTTCTGGTAGTATACAGTACGCACTGAAATGAAAGGTAGCAAGAATGACAACATTGCGCTCGCCCGGTCCACAAGATCCAGTCTCAAGGCAATGAGATAGTCTCTCCAGCGCCGGATCGTTGAAGTATCTTCCATATCGCCATTGACTATATGGTAGCGATCATGAGCTGCTTCCAAGCTGAGAAGCTGCAGTTGAGCGGACTCTCACTCGGGTTCATATCGCTCATTCAGCAACTCCTTGAGCACATTGATCTTGACGATAACACTCAGATGGGAATCTGATCGACCGATATCGAACCTAGATATAGGCAAGGCAACGAGGGAGAGCAGATCTCGGGCGGAGTATAGCAGAGTCGCGAATACGATGCCCGTAGCTGCGATCATTGACAGGAAGTATCGTCTCCTGCTCCCATTATGTCAAGATAGGGTAGTGTATTTTGATAAGGAGGCACGCACCGCATCGGGACACGATAATGCTGTTCTGTCGGCCTTGAAACGAGGAAGTCAGAAGGTCCGCCGCCCAATTCGTCTCGGGACAACCGTTCCCTATCCCCTTCTGTCATGATCATCTCAGACGACACTCCGATCGCAAACGACCCATCAAGGTCAACCGAATCCGTGGCAGGGTGTAGTGATGACAAGTTGTTCTTCCGAATTAGAAAGAATCAAAGCCAATACGACACAAGGCAGTTAAAAACGAATACCATATCGTCCCTTCTCTAGACGCGAAACGTCCACGTGGCTTTGTCTTCTTTTGAAGTGGGTTCTTTCCGGCCAGGCCGAACGCGCTTCCTATTCCGTTGTGTGAGGACTGATCATATACACCGCTTCCCTCGCAGGTGAGAGGAAGCTCGCGGAAGATCACCTTTATCAAACCAAAAGGCATCAGACAGCGCTGGACTTCGTGTCTTGTTGACGATGCCAAGGACCTCGAACGTGAAATATGGCTGGTTGAGCCTTTCGATCGTCCTATGTGTCGTCTTCTGGTGGTGGTCGGGATCATCACGGAATCGTTCTGTGGGTCACTTAAAACCTTCGTCCCAAGCGCTGAGAGGAGCTGAATGTGCTATACAAGTTCTCAACGAGCTATCAGGTTCTGCGACCAGGAGGGTTTCCCGAAAGTGTTCACGTCAAGGGCGTCGCTGGATTCAGTAAGTGAAAGCATTCCCTCATAGATGGAGATCTCTAGATTCATGACCCTGATGCAAATCATTCTCCAAGATCTCATCACAAACCTCTACCTTCGTGACGGCGTATTTTACATCATCACCGATCGACGGGATACCTTCCCAGCAAAACTCGGTTATTTTCTCAAAGAAGCTCCCTCAGCCGATGGCGGTCATCCCGAACCAACAGACGGAAGAATACAGGTCATCACATCAGATGAGGCGTCAGGAACGCTGGGTGTCGCAGCTGTTCGGAAGACGGGGATCTCGGTTGGTCTAACCCGCATTCTTCCCTCCCTCTCCTCTCTGCTTCCTACGGTTTCTCCACATGTCCCGTGTTTCGAATGATGCCAATACGCTGGACGATGACTGACATCGGGACGCAATCAGATGTTCTTCAATGACGAGTCAAGTCAATGGGGAAGCGCTCTCCTGGGTCATTATTATCATTGTACGTGGGCTCTCTCGAGCAGATCCGTCGGATATGAGTCGCTGATGATCTCCTCTAGTCCGTACGTATATGCTATTTTATTAAGACTCACGACCTTTATTGACCTCGAGTGATTAGTCGGTGTGTCACTTCGGCTCTAGTGGAGGTACCGAAAGATCTGATAGCTCTGCAGGGGAAGCTTTCCTTGGCGGATGGAGAGTCTTGGCAGCGGCTGGGGAGACGGAGACCCCGCGAAGATTGATGTACCGGGCTAAGCCTACCGACTGGGTGAGATAGTCTACACAAAAAGTGGTAGAGCAGTGATTGACGCTTACTCAGCGCGATCATGCAGGACTCATCTCTTGGTTTCAGCAGAATGTCCTCACCGAGATGGCAGTCGAGGAAGCGTCGATCTGGGATGATCGCAAGCAGTCGGGGACGACGTTCCTCTTTGAGAAAGTGGGTCAATAAGCGTTCTATTCAAAATGCCTCAAGGCTGATCAAGAGATGGCTAGATCGTGATTATCGATGTGAGTTCACTTGAACTACCCTACGTTTGCATCCATCTGATCTCGGCCATACCCAGCGATGGTCCGCACACGATCACGGGGAGAACCCAAGGTATTGGAACAAGATGACGGCGGACCTCTTCCTCCTGAAAACCTCGCCGACTTGGCTCCAAACGCTCCGGCAAAACTTACTTGCACTCTCTCGGGCGAGCGGTTGTGAGCCCGTTCGTAGGCAGGCCAAAGTACCTGTCCTTACATACATCAACAGGTCAGTCTTACTCGCCCACCTTGCATGCCTGCCCTGAAGCTGAGATTCGAATTAGGCAGTTGACGGGTCGGAGATTGAACGCCAGAGATGCTGATGCCATCATCGCCGGATTCCGACAACTCGACCGGGATGGTACAGTAGAATTTATGGATGCGAAGATGGAGGAGCTTTCCGTGGTTGAGCAGGTACCTACTCCTTTGCATCCAGAATTCTCACTTGCTTACATTCTGCGCGCTTTTACAGTTCTGCCTCGCAATGCGGACGGATGTAAGTTATGATCGAGGTCATAAGATTCGTCTGGACCCTACTCAATCCACATTGACAGATCATGATTGGAGTCCACGGTAATGGTCTCAGCCATCAGCTTTGGATGCGTCCAGGTAGTACGGTCATAGAAGTGGGTCTTCTCTGTTCGGACTCGTTAATCACCGCTGATGAAGCCGCTTCAGATCATGGATATCGGCGGTTTTGCAAAGGTGCGAACGAGATCCACCGAGCATCCATACGCCGGAATGCTAGGACAATATGTTACTGATGTCAGATTGACTTCATCAGGACTACGCTATGCTCGCCGAACTCGTCCCTCATCAATACTATGCGATACACAATGACACGGTCTTCACAGAGGACAAGTAAGCGAACTCTTCACCATACTTGCATTCCCGAAACTACTCACGACGACTGGTAGGTGGACGAAACCAGATGGATGGAGTGTGGTGAGTTGCTGAATTTGCGATTCCAAAGCTATGGCCAACCTTCCTTAGACCGCATCACCTGGGTTTCACGGTTCCAATATCCCAGTGAGTGCATATCCTTCCGAACCGGTGCTAGGAGGGTTTATGAACTTTGACCTCCACTACAGATAGACAGCGCGTGGATCTCAGCTTTCGTTAAGCAAGCATCATCACGATTAATATCCCGGTAAGATTAGACATACGTGTAGGGATGAAACGTGTACATATCGTCTCGTCACTATCCATCCCTCAAGGGGTCCCTGAAAGTCGGGTCTCAGACCGCATCTTACCGACGCTTGTGACTTGTTGGAACTCTATCCCTGGATATGAAGTACTCGCTGCAAATCTGTCCCTGGAATTGAATCTGCATAAAGGTCATAGTAGAAATGGAAACTATGTACGTCGTCAGCCATCGAACAGCTACGACGAGAAAAACCGACGACGACCTACATTGCCATCCGGAAAATGTTGATGTATGTGAGCATCCGCCTTCGCTGTCCAATTGGTCTCAACCAGTGTTCGGTGTCTATCCCTCACACTCTCGAGGGTCATGTGAGTAGCTACAAGGTAATATCAGGATCAGTCGAAGACAAAGCAGGATAAAGGCTTACGGATGTATCGAGGGATCGGGGTGGAGACAGCCTTAACGATAGCACGTTCGAGGTCTGTTGCGTTTCCCCGGAACTGAGCGGTAAAGCAACATCAGTCGTGGGCATGGATCTCGGACTGAGTCTTATACGTACCGCGTGGTAGACATAAGGTTCTTGAAGTTCTCGCAAAGCGTCATGTTGGGTATTCCAGTGTGCTCGGTTCATAGGGTCGTCCCACTGCCATTCCTCGACACTGCGTTTCATGTCAGCGTAAAGTGGAGAGGCGCAATGATAGCTAACACATTCACGAAAGGTACACCTTGTGAAAGGAAGACTGTCAATATCACTCAACTTCCCCGAAGCGATAAGCATGCTTACCCAAGCACATGGCATCGTAAGCTGTCGAATCATCAGCGGTCTCACCCTCTTCGGCAATGTACAAAGGAGAGAACTCGCGAGAAGGCGATAATCGAGGACGACCGAGACCAAGCTGGCAGACCAAGATCCAGATCAACTACCATCACAAACCGCAGATGCAGCGCTCACCAAGAGTTTACTCTTCGCCAAGGTAGCGTACCAATCCTTCTGGGACATGCCTCCGAGACTGATCACCCCAGGAACGATCTCTTCGTCTCGATTCCCAGCGTTACATCTGATCTCAAAGGGTATCCTCTCGCCTCCCGTCACCGAATCAGACTCTGGCGGGACCTTTTCAGCGATAGTGTCGAGCATGTCGGGCCAAGCCATGTCTGGAGTTTGGAAGTATTCCCTAGATTTGCCGAGGATGAGAGCTCTATGATCGCGTATTTCCTGAAACTCAATCTGAGTACACCGGTCCTCGATGGAGTATCCTGTTTCTCGCAAGGATCAGTTTGATTCTGCTCATGAAAAGACAAGTTCGCTCACCTAAGTACTGATTACCTCTCCCCTGATTCCATTCACAGAAACCTTCAGGACCCAAAGTCCATTCAGCTCCGAGGGGTGGTTGAGCTCCATGCCAGAAATGAAACGAAAAGCTCTTCGAGACCGGTATCCCCGACTCAAACCCGATTTTCTTGATACAACCCTTCGTCGAACCGTTCTGCCAAGTCCCAGGTGCCCAGATATCTTCCGTCTCGAGGTAATTATCTTCCATCCGTTTCCGACATTTCTCGTACCATGAACCTTCCCAGAGAATGATGGGGATGAGTTCGGGTATGGATTGATAGATGAGTAAGGTGTCCATGATACCGTAGGTGTAGAGGAGTGTGTAGTTTAGCGATCGTAAGGCGACCAAGGTTGAACGAGCCCTAGGGGAAAACTCAAACTCAGCATACCACTCGAGCCTGACTCGTCCCATCTCGATGGAATATAAGTGTACAATCACCAGACGTCTTCTCCCGCAGTCTTGCCAAGTAAAGCAGCACCTGAGCGAGATAAATCAATCAGCCTCGTAGACCAACTTCGTCGAGACAGATAAGTTTGGACTACGACCGCTCTCACCGAAATGTTGACAAGCGAGAATGATCACCGTCTCCTCCCCAAATCCACAAGTCCCCGAAGCCAAACAACCTTTCAATCGATCAAGAGCAGGCCCATTCTGATCCCTCCCATAACGTGCATCTCGGTCCAAACTGACCAACCTCTCAGCTAGGCTCCCATTATGGTTGACTTTTCCAACTCGACTCACTCGAAAGGATCGTATAACTCATGCAGCGATAAGCTCAATCTGCCCAGCTTATGGATCGTCTCGGGTACTGGAGGGGTGAAAAAGGTCCAGGGTCTTTGCCAAGGTGATGAACCGTATGGCCAGGTCTGGACGGTGAGACAAGCTGCGACGACTCCGCATAGCAGAATGCCGAGCTGGAACAGACTCCGCTGTCGACGTCTGAGCTCATAGAGATGATCATGAGCGGCATGCAAGGACGAGCTGAACAAGCTGACATACCGACTTGGTGAACGGGCCAAAGCCGGAACCGGCATTCCTATTGGTTGGGAGACTACTTTACTGATCTCGTCCGACTGCTATTGCTGGATGGGTTTGCTCCAGCTGAGGGTATCAGCCATCGCTTCTCAGCGGTGGTTTGTGACTGGAAGTGGGACTGATTTGATCAAGAATGACGATGACAAAGGTTGAAGACGCGGTGAGTTTCAGAGCTTCAATAATCAGAGCTTCAATAATCAAAATGAAAACCGTCGCGTTGCATGGAAAACCCTATATCGCCGCCACGACGATGGACTGCTTCCGTTCGTAGTGCAATCCCTACGATTTAAAGCGGTTGATGATGATGATATAACGTCGCAGAAACAACGTCCAACTGGACCATAACTGTCCTCGGTATCCCACTTCCCAAATACAGCTCATCCTAGATGAGGAAAGAATCCATGAACAATCCAAACCCAAACTGCAATATCTCACAAGCTTTACCAAGCCTTATGACCCTTGCTTTCGGAACAACTCCGCAAACATCCTCATATTCTCCACCGTCCAATCCGCTTGACACTCCGCCATCGCTTGGGCATTCGTTTCATGCGATTGCCAAGGTACTAGACCCGCTCGAACCATCTCGACGTACTGCATCTCCTCCATCTCGGGCGGTCTTAGGACAGCGAAGGCAGGGCAAAAGTATCTGAAAACCAAGAATCGGTCAGCTGACAAGACTTGGAGACATCGTTGGAGTGGGGTAGACTTACCCGTATGCATTGGAGATGATTTCGCTCGTCAAGACAGGTACCTGAAAGCATCGCAATGAGCATGAGTCAAAAATGTCTCCGCTAGAGCGACGACCTACCTTCGCTGTGGCAGCTGTTCCGATGGTCGAACTAGCACGGTTATCATCATATCCTTCGGTACCGAAAGCTGGGATGATGAGATCGGCTGCGTGCATCGCCTCGTAATATTCGGGATAAGGTCGATCACCCCAATGGATGACGAGGTTCTTGAGCGGTGTAGGGATGCCCGGTATACCAGCACCTAGGAGAACCAGTTGAAAGGGTGGTGGTGAGCCTGGGGATGGGGGTAGGGGTGTGTAGATCTCGTTTGTCCCCGTGAGAGGAGCATAGCCCCAGATCGATGGATCACCTGTGCTCCGAATCAGCCTTGACAAACACTGTAAGGCGGATGTATGGAGTGGGGAACACGTACGTCGCAATGAAGCTTCCAAAAAATCAAAAGTCACCTTCAACGCCCTATGCTTTTCATCCCAAAAAGTACTCTGAATCAGGGCCAACGAAAGCGTCTTATCCCCAGTGACTCGATCGATCATCCCGCTCAACTCCGGTGGGTCAGGTGGGAACATCGGTACGAAAGTCCGGATCGGCATGTTCATGATACCCTCTACGACCGCCTCGTTCCCTTCCCAACGTCCGAAATGTCTCCCAGCATCCTCCAAGCTCTGATTGATCGCTCGACCGACATGATCTCCCAACCCGATCTGGGAAGCAGCATTCTGTCCCGCAAAAAAAGCGATGTTCTTGGTGGGACCATCACCTGGCCAATGTCGGAGACAGATGATGTTGAATCTCTGAGCTGGTGGTCGAGCTTTCCAAATCTCTTCAAGTTCCGATCCGTAATAACCGAAATCCCAATCACAAGTGGTGAAAATGACGTTCCGTATCGAAGGATCCGATCTCATATCGTCGAGAAAAGTTTCTGAGTCTCGAGGTTCTTCGGACCAGAAGGAACGGATCGCTTTATCGAAATCGTATCGCCATGATTGACGGTAGAAGAGGATGTTGATCCCTGGGAACTGCTTCACCGTCCAGAGAACGGCGCCGTGGACCTCATCGTGGAACCGGTTCCGGTCGAAGACGGCAACGGTGGTACCGTAACCGAATGACCTGATGGCTTGATTACGTAGAGATGCACGACGGGAGGACCTCGACCAGGCGGTGAAGCGGGACGAGCCAAAGTTCCCGATGATGAAGAGGGTAATGAGCGAAGCGAGGAGGACCGAAAGGTGTCGACGGGGTAGAGCGATCATGAGGCGAAATGTTGGCTTGTTGAGGAGAACCCCGTGCGACTCTCCTCGAGCATCTTCTGGGGAAAGCAGCGCGTCTCGGGATTTCAAAGACGGCCGGCGCTAGCCCGCCTCCTCCGGCGTGCACTGCACGTGACCACGTTACCCTTATGTCAAAGCTGAGCTTAAATAGGTAAAGGTATGGTGCATAGTGTGATGCGAATGATATACAATGCAGGCCTAGCCTTTGACACTCCCCTTAACGAGCTCGCCGTTGTCCTAGCCTTCGTCCTCTCTGTCCGAACCTTTCTCGTCGCTCCCGCCGTCCCCAACGTTCTTATCCCTGTCCTCCAGCTTCTCCAGCTTCTCCAATCGAACTGCCTTGAGTGCTAGGTTGTGCTGTGGACCTCCCAGAGGCTTGGTAAGCACGTCCGCTCGCTGCTTGGTCGTGTCGATGTGGGAAATATTGATATCTCGCATCTCAACACGTTCGCGGATGATGTGATGCCAAATCTCGATGTGTTTAGATCTGGAATGAGTGGAGGGATTGCTTGCAAGTCGGATTGCCGCTTGGTTATCGACGTACAAGGTTGTAGGACCTTCCTGAACCAGTCCCAGCTCCCCTAGCAGGTTTTGTAGCCAGACTACGTCCTTGGTTGCCCCTGAGGCAGCAATGTACTCTGCTTCCATGGTTGAAGCAGCTGTAGTAGCCCGCCGTTTCGAGCACCAATTGATTGGGGATCCGTAGAGTATCGCTAGGTACCCCGTGGTCGATCGGCGCGTCTTCTCGCAACCAGCCCAATCCGCATCGCCGTACATTTTGAGGGGTTTGAGTCGACCTGTGCCCCCCAGAGCGAGTCCGTAGGATCGCGTATGGGCAAGGTAAGAGACGACTCAAAGGGCTAGGTCCCAATGTCCTTCGGAAGGCGCGGAGGTAAAACTGGATAGGTATGAGGCGGCGTACGATATGTCCCGGTGTGTGCAGCTGGCCACCCAGAGAATACAGCCTGCTAGCTCTTGATACGTTGAGAGCGTCGCAGGCATGTGATTGAAGTCTTCGTCCTCAAGTTTTTTCGGAAGAGGAGCGTTTCGAGCCGTTGAGAAGCCAGGGAACCGCTTGACTAGACTGTCGATGTATGTGTTTTGAGAGATCCAGAGCTTTCTCTGGGATCGATCTCGAGTGACCTTCGTGCCGAGGATGTGGGATGCCGCTCCAAGCTTGCTAATCTTCCATTTGGAAGCTAGTCCGTCAAGTACCCGGTCGATTTTGATTGCAGCGCGAACTGAGATCGTCGACATAGGCAAGCAGAAGCGCTTGTACGCCATGCTGGTTCGCGTTGGATGTACAGTCCATTCGTTCTCGCACCGCTCAAAGCCTTGCCCATTGAGAGCGTCGCCGAGCACCTTCCACCACTCTCTGCCGGACTGTTTAAGTCCATAGAGGGTCTTTTTGAGACAAAGGACGTTACCGGTGGATGCGGTGTAGCCTTGAGGAACTCGCATGAAGAGTTCACAATGAAGTTCGCCGTTCAAGTATGCTCCCTCGACGTCGGCTTGGTAGATCTCGAGATCATGGGCAGCAGCAATTGTCACGAGACTGCGTAAGGGTGGTCTTGAATTGACACGTCGACGGGGGTCGACTTCTGTGTTCAGCTGGTTTGAGTAGTCCGGCAATGTCGGGTCAGTACGAGATTAGCGCTCAAAACACGATTCCGCAGTATCTGGCGGTAAATGCCTCTTCAAGCTCGGCTTTGTTGACAGCGAAATGGTCAGCCGAGGCAGACGTTCCCGCCATCGATAGAACGGCAGTGCGCATCGTGGTTCAAGCAAGACCTACGAGAACTTGCACACTCGGGGTAATGCCAGGTCGTTGCTATGTTTGGGGGAGTTGAATGAGAAGGTCATCCGAGATTTAGCAGGGGATCTTCGGGCCGAAATGACGCGTCTGAGGCGATGGGGCAGGCGAAGAAGTGCATCGTGGTGGCAAGTTGGCCGTGGCCGTGGCAGGGAAAAAGTCCTCGTGAATGGGAAGCGGGCATTCCCGGTCATCAGCTCGTCTCGGTGAGACAATACGCACTCGAGCGAGACCCTGTCGTATCACCGGACGATAACATCTTGGCTTACTACCGAGACAAGGCACCGAACGAGAACGATGCCGCTCGAAATCCACCGACCGACGTGACATTGCCATTTTGCCTCCTCGCCCGGACAGACAAACCGGGACGCCATATCCTCGTGATCTGTGTACCTCATATGAGTGTATCGCGAGCGACTCACTCGAGTGAACCTCCTGCGGCTATCGATCTGGCACTGTCCTTTCTCGAGGGCTTGAACGACGCAACTTTTTTCAAGGGACCGCGCAATCCGCCAAAATGGCATAACCGACACTTACAAAAACATCATGTCGGGTGCTGCAGGTGGGAATTACAACGCTCGCATTATCGCGAGACTCCTCTTCATTAGGCGAGGTCTAGGTCAGCGGAAGCAAGAGCTGAGTACGAATCGTGTCGTCTCGATTGTGGTCTCGTACAAACAGCGAACCAATACGGTAGAACCGAAACGGATTCCCTTGTACCGTTAATCCTAGCACGAGCTGTCGGCAAGACCAAGGCAAACAAGAAAGCTAGATCGACCTGCCACACGGGCATATACCACTGGATCCCGCTCTCCTAGCGATTCCGCTCTTCTACGACTCTAGCAAGCCCGAGAACGAACGCATCAGACGACCTAGCGACGGCATGATGGCGAAATTCATCGTCGCCGCTGAGCGAGCAAGGGCGAGATTGCCAGTAGAAAACAATGGATAGAAAAAGGTAAATTGAGCGGGGAGGTCTGGGAGCGAGAAGGAGGAAGCGAGGTCTGCGAGTAAGGTCATGCTCAACGAAACAATCTTTACTGACAGAACATCAGCAGTATCGCCAGGCGAGGCAAGAGGAACGCACGAAGCCCCGCTCCCTGTTTTACCCTATTCTCGTAGTTGCCGGAGCCATTTTATCTCTTATCCAGCTAACGGACGTATGACAATCGGCACGCCTGTACCTTCCCCTCCAATCATCTTCACACCCAATCCTACAGAACACTCGCAGTCACTGCGTGCAGTGCACGTGACCACGTGACCGTTCGAGGGGGAGTTGGCCGCCTGTAAACCTCGCCACTTGATCCCAGGTGTAATTAGGAGTACCCGTTCCAGCTGGTCAAGTTGGCTGTCATCCACGGTGATGCTGAATTTGGACCAGTCTAGCACGTCCCAGAAGGGGTGATGCGTTTTGTCATTGATCAGGACGGGTATGCAGCCGCTAAAGGTCGGATCAGTCAGTTTTTTTACGCCTTAATCATAGTGACTGACGCATAGATCACGTCGGCAGTTCTCGTTGCACAGCCTGGAGTAGGAATTGATCAGCGTTGAATAGAACTTGGTTTCGTGTGACTCACCTGTCGTTCCTCTCCGCAATGGACAGAAGACAGTGTTCCCGACAGTCTGCAGGTAATCGTGATTCGGCGGGAATCGATCCAGGTAGCTGCCCATCAAAGTTCCACCCTCAAGTTTAACATCGGCTTAGTCGGCATACCGTCTCTGACAAAGTACTTTCTACCTGGCGGTAGCACCTGTTCCTCCTCGTCTTCCCGAGAACGCCATCAAAGCGAAGTCTGGAAGGCTTAACGTTGTGCAGATCGCTAAACTGCTCTCGAAGCTGATCTTGAAGATGTGTTCGCGAAGGGATGCTAGTCTGTGTCAGTCTCGTCGCCTAGAAATCTAATTGCGTTCTCACACTATGTCTTGGTCCGGACGATAGCCTACGAACTCTTCTAGCTCCGTCGTACGACTCTCATTCTTTCTGCTTACAGTTGAAATTGAGATCGCCCATGACGCTCCCTGCTGTTCCCCGCTCGACAGCCGGTATTAGGATATTCTTGCCAGTCTTTCGAATGCCGAACACGCTGAAGTTGGTCGAATTACACTGACCCCAATCACACTTGAAAGGAATGATGAGACGACGTTCATCAAAATCGGGTGAAAGATTATTCTTCAAAGCGTTCGACTTCCGTTCGTCGACCGGAGGAAATTACTTGAATTATCAATCGAAAGGCTCACGACGAAAGCTGGAGGGCAAGCGCACGTTGGCGGGTGACAATACGCCTCGATCGTCGCGGGGCTGGACTGTTCTGACGCATCGCTGGTGGGTAGAGCAGTGAATCCGAAGAGGACTTCGCGCTGTGATCTGTCAGGAAGTCCACGATCCGTCCGAAGGGATCTCTCGGCGTGTCGGCCTGGCGATCAAGGTTACTTCTGGGCGTTGAAAGAGTATCGACGCGATATGTTTTACGACCTGCCACTTCAATGAGAGGTATGTCTTTGAACAGCGCCGCCCGAAACATGTTGATAGAATGGTCTCGCCTTTCCTTTCTCGCGGCTTTAGATGGGTCTGGCTCAATCGAGGTGATGATTCCGCTCGTACCGAGATGTCCTTCCACCGCGAAGCTGTGAGATTTTGGGACGAGCGGATCTCCGAGATGGCGGTGGCTACTGGGTATTGAGCGGTCGTGGATCGCGGCGGACTGGCAATCGGAATGGATTGCAAAGAGGCCAAAGCCATTATGCGCCCTCTCGAAGCTCTCTCTTGGGTTTTAGCTCAATATACTAGGCGTTGTAGATGTCATTCGCGTGAGATCTTGCAATCCGCTCGCGGTCTCTCGTCTCAGATGTCGCAGTCACTGTGCCACGGGTATCAAGGGTATAGCCACATTTACTTTCAGGCGGAAGCAAAAACGAATCATACTCCTTCTTGCTTTCTGTCTCCGCATTCCCAATCATCTCACTGGGCTTTCAAATACATCTTCCATCTGGACATCGGAAATGCAAGCTGTAGCCCCGCTTCGAATGTCTCTTACAACTTTCGCTTACACAACACTTCGAGGCCTGATCGCGCCCCTTTCGGGCTTTCAGGCTGGCGCTTTGACTTCTCCCCCTGACCCGAGCTCACAATATAGAGATCAATGTAACTTCGCCTCTCTTCCCTTCTCTGTTTCACTCTATCAGGCAGGTATCATGAATCCTCGCTATGCACAACATTCCTCATAGCCGTCTATGGGGAGCCAGAAATCTACCAAAAAACCTCGATATGCTGACTGAATGACTCCGAGCAATGCTGCGAACAGGCCGGCGATGGGGCAGTGAGAACGTACTGCACAGATCAGACTTACAACAACGGCTTCAATAATGAGTGAGCTTCGATGGCAAGCTGGGGAGGTGAGCCCGAGCGCTGATAGATCAGCACAGTAGCCTTCGCCTTCCCGCCTAGCAAGCCCCGGAAATTCCGAAACACCTCCCCTTCGCTCGAGCTCATATTCCTTCGGGTTCAGGTAACCATTCCAGGCGATCCGTGCTCATGAACAGCGGCTCCAGCTCAGGTTATCCCTTCACAAGCTGATCAAACCCGATTCAGGATGATCGACCGACCCGGACCTTCACATATCCTCCATTCTGATGACCGACTCGATCTCGTCACTTCCACACCTTCTCGATTGAGCGTCTCGTCGTCACTAAATCGAAGCTTGGTATAGATCACCTCGATCGAGACTCATTCCCGGTCAACATCGAGGTAGGGTAGAGGAAGAAGAAGACGACTACTATGGAAGAGAGTCTGAGAGGGGTTCGGTATGAGGAGGTTCAGGCGAGGACGAATGAGGATCCGGATGATCCGAAGTATGGGGCGAAGAAAGTCAAGGCGGCGGGAACGAAGGGAGCTACTGAGACCAAGCAGACTGGCGTGAGAGGTCAGAAGGATGAGGCGAAGAAAGGGGAGCTGAAAAGGCGGAAGGTGGACAAGAAGGAGATTGGACCGCCGACCGGCTTCAGGTGAGTCATACCATCAAGCGGTAAGGTGATGATCAGCTGAAGAGCGCAGGCATATCTTTCATGCTTCCACTCTCGAGGAGGCGACCGAGCTTTTGCTGAGGTGGTCTTTGGAAGGCGTTGGCGACAAGCTAGGCGGTAGGTCATTGTTCTCTCTGCGCTTGGCTACGTTGACACCGTCCAGACCCTGACTGGGTGAACCCAGTCAAAGAGTTGGTCAAGGCGAGAGCACGAGAGCAGCAGGCACAAGCTGTTGCTGCGGTCGTCAACGCCACCATCCGTAGCAGGATGCTCGGAAGCGCCGCTCATCCCACTCTGTAAGTGTTCTCAGCTTGCATTACAGCTCACGACCCAGCCAATATCCCGGGCAGCTGCATGTCGTCAATGGCCTACCTTCATCCATCTACTCTACTGCCAATACCGTTCCACTCGATCTTCTCGTCGATCCACGTACCGGAAACGCCTCGGTCTCCCCGCTGATCGCCGGAGCGTCCATTCCAAACCTCATCGCCAACATGTCAACTACCAACCCTTTCGACCGATTTCCTTCTGGCTTGAAGCCACCGACCAGTCCGCTTGTCAACCCTTGCTCAACTCCTCCGATGGACGGTGAAAGAGCGGAGCCCATAGTGGTAGTAAAGTCCGCCAAACCCATCTTACCCAAGCGGGACGGAACCCAGCCACTCCAGATCAAAAGACGCTCGATCTCCCCGCCTATCGCCCGTATCGACCAGGATGAGCTAGCGGAGATCGCGAAGGAGATTCAAGTCATCCCTGAGATCAAGAAAACTCTGACACCGAAAAGTCCGATGTCGCGCAGTATCGCGACCAGTGATGTCCCATTCCGTGTTGTGAAGCCGTCACTTCCGACTCTGGAGAAGGCGATGTCTGTCGCCCTTTTCTTCGAGCAATACTATCACGCTCTCCTGAGACCGCCTGTCAAAGCTCAACCCAACGCTATTCATCCAGGTAACACGTCCTAAACCGAGCGAGGCGAATGGCACAACTGGAGACGATGTTTCATCTCCCCGAGAATAGGTTTATGAGCGAGGGTGAGAAGGAGGCGAGGAGGGAGGAGTTGATGAGGGAGGAGAATCGGATGTTGAGGGAGAGGAGGGGGAAGCTGGATGTCAAGGCTTTTGAGATGGGTAGGGTGATTGGACATGGGGCTTTTGGGGTTGTGTGGATTGCAAGGGAGAGGCAGAGTGGGAGACTGGTGGCGATGAAGCAGGTGAGTCGTAGTCGGGAATATGATTGAAGGGCTAAACAAGTCCCTTCCACTAGCTTCGGAAGGCGGTGTGAGTGTCAATAAACGGCTGAGATTGTATTTGCTGATCGTGTGTAGCATGCTGAGAAAGTCACAAGAAGGTCATGTTCGAGCCGAGAAAGATCTACTCGCCGCAGCAGCATCTCAGGTCCTACCTTCTGGCGCCTCCACCTCGTGGATTGTCCAGCTTTTTTACGCCTTCCAGGATGCCGACCACCTCGTCCTCGTCCTCGAGTATATGGGAGGAGGTGACCTTCTCAACCTCCTCGTCGAGCGGGATACCTTCCCCGAATCAATGATTCGCTTCTACTTGGCTGAGATGATACTCGCTCTCGAGGAGACTCATTCGCTAGGATACATTCATCGCGATATCAAGCCTGATAACTTCCTCTCCACACCAGATGGACATATCCGCGTATCAGATTTCGGGCTAGCGACCGACTTGCATTGGGCTCATGATTCGAACTGCTACGAGCAGCAGCGACAGGCTCTTTTAACGAAGCACGGGATTGACCTCGAGCTCGGGGAGGGGAAGAAGACGAAGACGATGAAGAGGGCTGATGTGGAGAGGATCATGGGGAAGGAATGGTTGGAGGAAGGGAGAGGGGTCCTGACATGGAGGGATAAGAACAGGAAGAAGTTGGCGTATTCGGTGTGTGGGTGAGCACGATAATCCAGCTTGGACGTGACCAAGAGCTAACAAGTGAATTAGCACCGACTCATATATGGGTAATCTGAGTGCGGATCAACCAGGGGTAGCTCACGAAATTCGATGTAGCTCCTGAAGTGATACAAGCCTTAGCTGACCATACCATTCAGCGGCACGTAACTCGTCAAAAGATGTTCGTCCGCTTCGATCAAACCGTTTCCGAACGCTGATAACGCCGCAGCCTGAATTGGAAGACGACTCTCAAATTCCCACCGAAACCACGACTCTCAGTCGCATGTACCGACCTAATGACGAAACTACTCTGCGAACCTGAAGATCGACTGGGAGCAAATCCAAGCGTAAAGCCGTCGATGTTGTCAGTTCGAAGTGGTGTCTCATCGATATTCCCTGGACTCGGTTCAGATGGTGCCGAGCAGATCAAGGCTCACCCTTGGTTTCAGGCGATCGAGTGGGAGAGTAAGCACGGCTCTACCGTCGATCTTCGCAAGCATCTTCCTAATCGGTCTCAAGCTCTACATACGGCATCACCGCCATATCATCCTGATCTTCAGGCGGACGACGATACCAGGCATTTTGACGACGATATTCCAAATGAGGTATGTCCATGGGTTTTACAATCTACCAATGCTCATATCCTTAGCCGCTGGCTCCTGCCAATGGCCTTGAGGGAGACGCTATAAAAGACCCTCTGCTCGCAGATAAGACACACGGAGCTCACCTGCTCGAAATCCGCAAAGAGTCCGCCTACGTCACCTTCCTCACACAATGCAGAGAAGCTGATTTGGAGTTTAGTCTCGCTTTCAAAGGCTGGACATTTAAAGCTCCTCAACCTGATACGAGGTACGGTCATCTGAACCACTTATCCTCTGGAGGCGAGATCGAGCATATGAAGGATTCGAGCGAGGAGACTATCGGTCCGGCCAGGTTCAGGACTGTGGGATCGCTTGCAGGTATGGGGACGGTCAGGTCCAGAGCGCTCTCCTTATAATCCTGGTTTATGGATATGCAAGATCGATTCAGGTCAGAAGGGGATGTGTGATTACTGATGTGGTGTATCTTTGACCGTGGAATGATAGCAGATCCCACTGGAAACGATTCTTGCGGGACAAGCGTGGGGTCTCATTTGTAGTTTGGGGTGCATGGGAATCTGCTTTATGAGAGATGTCTAGTGATGTACTCGAGAGCTTGACTATATGTGGCATGTAACACCAAGAAGAAAAGGTATCAAATGCTTAGCGAGAGTCAGCGGAGCCCGAGGGCCGTATGGACAACGCACCTCATAACGGAAATGATCCTGAACTCATGGCCACCGTTCGGATCCTCAGTATGCTTCAGCAACTCGCAGCTCAGCAAATGGTCTCCGGGTCTCAGGTTATCCTTGATCACCGTGGACCTGTTAAAAGACTTTAGCAAGAGTGGGTGCCGAACGAGAACCACACACCTTCCAATGTTGTACCGCTGATCCCAGTATCCATCAAGCCGAGCAGCGGAGTTTCGATCATTGTCCACCCAACACTCGGCAGAGCCAAGCTTGAAAATAGCCGAACGGAGGTATTCCATCTCGACGCGACCAAGGTTGGAGAAGAAGGTCAAGCTGAATGTAGATCCAGGCTTGTCTGAAATAAAGTAATTCTGTGCGTAGGGTGTGAGCGAGAACGAAGGAGGCAACTGGGTTTATTGCGGACCTTCTCCTCCCAGTTCCAGTATCGCCTAGACCGTTGTCAGGGAGAGTATTTGCCCATGATGCTTACGTACCATCCGACATTGGTGAGAGGCTCTATCCTATGCTTTTTCGAGTTCGCCGAAAAGCAATTCGGCTCCAGATGAGGTACCACACTCTGCGGGTCATATTTCTGCGACAACAGTATCTACCCTACTTCAGCTACGGATCATCCACGGAAATCACTTACTCTAGGCAAGACTTCAACCGGGAACATCTCCTCGGGGTTCATTGACCCATCGCTAAATTGGCGGTCGAGCTCGCATAGCTGGAGGTCGATATACGCATTCACCAGACTTCCGGTGATTTCGTGGCCTCGTGTCGACAACTAAGAGACATTAGAGACCCGGCATGACGATACACTCACATGGCGCAGATCGACATCGGCAAGGTCCGGGTCGCCTGCCGGTTTGTCTTGAAACTGGAAGAATAACTCCCGTACAACGTCGGCATTGGCGAGAGCGCGAGGGAGCAAGGGATGGCGCATGCTGATGGTGGGGATGTCGTAGTACTGCGAGACGCCTTGATGCTGGAAGCATCATTTTGTCAGTCCGTGATATGTACCAGACGGATATGATAGCCCACCAAATCGCCACCGAGACTCATCGTTTTGAACAGGAGGGCGAATACCCTATACAGCTTCAATCGAAAAAGCTTTTCGAACTTACTGGATGTTCATCACGGCCGGCTTGTTTGGCAAATCCAAAAGGGAGCGGAGAAGGCGCTCGTATGAATCGATATTGCGAAGAAGCCTGGATGACGGGATATAAGCTATATGACCTATAGCTGAGAGACGGGTGTTTACAATTCGTCGTTGACGCCTACGAATAATCATGAGCGATACGCAAATAGTGGATGTAGAAGGGTTTTACCAAGCTCCAGGAGTACCAAATCGACATCGTCGGGTATATGTTCTCGGAAACACATCGAGTAGTAGCTGGTGCCTACAATCGTCAGTCCAGTCCAACTGCCCACAAAGCTGCCATACCAGTCCCTCCCAAAGCCCCATTGATAAAGCCATTCTTTCCTTCAGCTTTCCCACTACTGCCCACTTTGACGCCGTTGGCGGCGGGAAACAGCTCGTTCAGGTGATCGAAGACCATGCGCTGGAGATTGGTGGAGTGATAGTGGATGTCGAGGGGTTCATCGCGGTCTAGGCCATGACCCATCGATACTAGTTTGGTCCGTCAGCCTACTTCCAGTTTCGCATCTGAGCGATGCCAGTAAGACGGCTAGCCTCCACCGAGCATTCTCTAATTGAATCACGTGTGAACCGTTAAGCCGCGGGAGGGGCGTAAAGGGGGCGGCCCTGACGTAATCCCAGATATTTCCCAGTGCACTGCACGTGATCACTTGTGACCCGTTCGAGGGGGGAGTTGGATCAAAGGAAAGGAAGGACATACCGGAACCTCCAATGACTCCGACGGTGAATGGCTCTGCCCTCTTTGCCTTCGATAAGAACCGCATCAAGCGGCTGTTTGAGCCTGTACCAAAACGTCAATTTCAGTATTCAATACACCATAGACGGTCGCGGTAACTCACCAGCGTACCCGATGGACTTTGCCAAACCGGCGACCCTACCCGTCAGCCTAATATCCAATCACTCACTCACCCAAGATAGTCGCACAACTCTGCATTCGCCGCACACATACTGCATTCCTTGACCGGCTCAATCGGAACAACCGGCTGAACTGTAAGTATAGTCTGATCGCGAGGCTCGATCACCAGATCCTCGGCACCGAAGGGGAGCGAGAGATTGTTGAGAGGCGACGAGGATGTATCGAGGTTGATCAGCGAAGTGAAGCGTTTATCCTCGAGAACGAAGAATAAGATGATGAAGGCGTTGATAGCGAGTGAGAGGTAGAGGTAGAGCTTGAGACGTTGAGGGCCACGCATCGCACGTGAGGTGATGAGCGAAGGTCGAGGTTCGGCGCGCTTCGAAGACTGCGATTCGAGGCTTGAGTGGAAGTGAGAAGGATCGCGAGGTCGAAAAAGACGACTCGTCTCATAAGCTTTTTGAGCGATCGCTATTCACAGAGTGTAGTAAGTACGACCAATGGTGATATTCCTAGTAGAGAAAGAGAAGCGAGAGAAAAGATGAGAAAAAGGGAAAGTCGACGCGCCCTTGTGCCTGTGGGGAAATGATTGATTGATTGATTGATTGATTGATTGATTGATTGATGGGGAAAAGGACCCTTGAGCCCATTCCGACTCAGGAAAGGGAGGAAGGTCCACGCGTCAAAGGGGAAAGTGGCACCGCCTGTGAAACATGAGATGCCTTTGCTTCCGTCGATAGCTGTTTTCCTCTGCATCGGGTTCTGAGAACGTCTTATCAAGATCAACGAAACATCGTTACTGACAGAACATCAGCAGTATCGCCAGGCGAGGCAAGAGGAACGCACGAAGCCCTGTATTTTTACCCTATTCTCGTATTTGCCGGGGCCTTTTAAGATACAATTCTTATCCAGCTAACGGACGTATGACAATCGGCACGCCTGTACCTTCCCCTCCAACCATCTTCGCACGACTCAATCCAATCCTACACGACACTCAGCTTAGCTCAACTCTACGTGTTTGAACCCTGTCACACGTACCCTCCTAGCCGCTGATACTTCGGCTCACTCGCTGGTTCCAAAAATGTGAGATGTCGCAAAAGAACGAAGAGGACTGTCTTCATTTCTGCAACAGCGAAGCGGAAGCCCCTGGAGCGCAATCATCAGCGGAGTCATTCCAAATTTGAGGCCACTGCCGATGGCGGCGACCCACTCAAGACTCACAGACAAGCTCGAGATCCCGCACCAAAGGTCATAAGCCCCCCATACGGTCCCGGAAGAGTATGGTCCGTCCCTACTGACGAATCGAGGAAACGATCCGGGTTGAACGTGTCGGGTTCCGGGCCGAATCCACTTGACGAGGTATTGACGTTCGATACCGCTAAAGTCGGTCAGCAAGATACAGAAGCTGGAATTCGAGACCCACGAATCAGGATAGTCGTTCCTTTCTTGACTTTGACGTGATCCATCGTCCTGCCGTCTCTGCCTATGACAGGAGATCCGAGGGGAATTACGGTGTTCGCCAGAGACTGGCGGAGCTGTACAGCTACTGAAGGATAAACGCGCAGGAGCTCATGTGTGAAGGCTTCGAGGTATGGTAGGGAGTTGATAGTGTCTCTGCACATATCAGTACAGAAGCCTCCGGATTAGGATGACCTCACAAGCTCGGCTGGTCCTCCTGGACAGACATGACTTCGGTGCGGAGCCGTTCTTGCATCCTCCGGTCCTGGGAGAGTTTGATTGCTGCCCAAGTCAAGACGGTTGACGTAGTGACATTTCCGGCCAGCAGCTGTAAGTAAATGAGCTCAACCTGCTACCTGCCTAGAAGGTGAAATTTACGAAAAGGGGGATCTGCGTAACCACTTCGTCATCAGTCATCCTCTGTTCAGGCTTGAGATCGGACGCCATGTTTGCGCATACTAAGCTTGTCATCAGCGCTGTGCTGTCTCAGGTCGCGGCGGACGACAAGCGTACAAAGGATGGTGAGGATGTCCCGGCTTGCGAAATCAGACTTTCTCTTCTCACCACTACTCTCCGCCAGCACGATCCGTTTCTTCTCCTCCACGATGCGCTGCGATCAAAACGTCAGCCCAAAAACCCAACCACCCAGCTCTCTCACATAAACGAAAGCTTACGCTAGCGATCCCCATCATAGCGTTTCTCGCGCCTTCAATCGCTTCTTGTCTCTTCGACCGCTAAGCCCCTCGAATTAGCTACGTTTTACCAACCTGCCAACACCCGATGGTCAACTCACGAACAACCGATCCGAAAGCGGGACACCGGCGAACTGTAACAAGCTCAACCAACCCCTCTCATCCCTCCCCCTCTGCATATCCCCCCAAGCTTTCAAAAGCTCATTCCCTTCCTCATGTACCGAATCGAAATCATAATCAAACCCCGCCAAGCCAATGATATCCACCGTCGCCCTACTCATCCATTTCGAAATATCCACTTCCCCTTGCTTCCCTTCTCCCGCTTTCTCGTTGGATAGAGCGAGAAGCTTATCTTTGAGTTGATAGCTTTTCTCGAGAAAGACAGGGACGATTTCCCTGATCGGTGCTGGACCGAAAGAAGGTACCATGATCTTTCTCAGCCGCTTGTGATCTTCCCCTTCCGCCCATAGTAGACTCTTCCCAGTCGTAGCTAGAGTATTCTTCTTCGAAGACTCGAGACGGTCGAAAAGGTCCGGGTTGGAATAGATGTACTTGATACTCACTGGGTCGGCTGTGAGGATCTCAGGTCGACGGAAGATTGAGAGGTAAGAGAGGGTTGGACCGTAAGTGTCTAGCCATGTTTGGTAGAGTGTACCGGTTGGCTGGGAGATGATGGGGAGGAGGGAACCGTAGAACCAGTGGTTGGGTTTGGGACCTGGTTAGGGGTTAATGATCCTCAGTTTGGTAGGACGGAAGACAGACCTGGTAGGTTGCGGTGAGGTGCGGTGAGCTCGCGGTGGAGGATATAGGCTGCGACTCCGAGGGGGACTAGTGAGACTGCGGCGATAATGTCGAACAGAAGGTGAGCCCATGATATCCTTAATACCCCTGGGAAGGGAAAGGAGGAAGCGAGTTCTGGGAGAAAGGTCATACTGGGTTTGACTTTGATTCAGTGATATCAGTAATTGCGAAGCGAAGGATGAAAGTGTCAGCAGGGAAAGAAATCATCTCTAAACTGCACTCACATGCGGGCACGGTCGAGTATGCGTGGAATCAACAAAAGCACTAAGGACCGGGCAGAAGGACATAAGACCGGAACACCGAATTACATCTGGACACGGGTAGCACCAATTAAGCTGGGCCACATGCTCAAATCCTGCTTCGACTGGAACTGGACTTTCTTACCTTCCCATTTCATTTCGCGTCCTCCTCAGATCCACCTTACCACGTTCCACCCCAACATCGCCGCCAATCTCCCCACCATCGACTTACTCTTCCTCGGCTTGATGAGATGGAACTCAGTCTGCTGTCCAAAGACCCAATCGAAAGTCCCCGTCTTCTCGTTCCAAAAGACGTCCTCTTCAAGCTCAAACTGCCTATCAGCACGGCCCAAGTGAAACAGTACATACCCGTTGATCCATCTTCCACTCGGGAACAAACGACACCCCAGCAAGCTCGACCGATGTCCAATAGTTCTTCAACACTTGATTCCGTCCACCACTAGGAATAGCTACATATCAGCTCGGCACCAACTTGAGTTTGACGTACAATGCTGGATATTTGCCATCCCGATGACCGCACCTGCACTATGACCGTAATCACCGATCGGATGGGAATAGATCGATCCGTTCAGGTTCGCCTCCTTCATATCGTCAAAGATTGCGAAGAGGACTTCATCACCAGTCTTGCCAGGTATCATACGATGTCGAGTGAAATCTTGGAGTTTATTGGCATCGTGTAGCCCTTTGATCAGTGATTTAGGCGGGTGAGTTTCTTGGGGACAGAGGATGTAGGCGAGATGTTGGGTGTCGGTATTCATCCCCATCGCGGTGATTCCGATATCGATGTGAAGCATATCTGAGTCAAAGGATGAGTTTCGTAAGGTCGGAGGCATCGTCGTGAACTAACCACCCTCGCGCATCACCGGATCCTCCTCGACAGAAGGCTCATCCATTGATCGATAGATATCAAGAGTAGGCGGGAACCATGTACCCGTCCCAATCTGCCCAACGAGATCAGCTTGGTCCCCTTTGAAAATCGCCGAAGTCACTCACCCTCCACCTCATAACATCCCTGAACCACCATTCCAAATCCTTAGCCGTAGTCTTCCCAACCTCAATAATCTCCTCCGAGAATCCTTCCTGGACCATCGCCCAGACATTCTCCATCATGAGCTTATACATCTCCAATTGCTCTGCTCCACCGGCTCGGGTGGCTACGACCTCGACGCCTATTGCGCGGTTTGAAGAGACTCGGTCGGCCCATTTGCCAAGTTTTGACCTGAGGAGTCTGCCTTCGCCGGTGTGCTGAGGTGTATCAGTCAAGGTTTCCAGTCCACTTCAGCAAACGAGGTAACGTACCAAGCCATCGGAGAAAGCCATATCTTCATCGATCTACATGAGATCAGCATACAGTCCCGGATCAGTCAAATGGGAGAGAGGAAAAGAGCGCCACATACGTTCACCGCTATCTTCTCCGGATTGACCTTCTCAAGCGTCTCCAAAAGAGTCTCCCAAAGCTCCTCCTTATTATCGATCAGATGTAAAGGGCTCGGGACATCCGGGTTGGTATGAAACATGAACAACGTCCTTCGTCGAGCAGAGAAAGTGGTAGTGGAGGAGACGAGGGAACGGAATGCTGTATCTTCGGCGTATTCCCTCATGGAGAGGATCCAGGCGTCGTAGCCGCTGTTTTCACATTAGCGTCTCCTATTTTGATCGAAAGTCTTCCGAACCGCTTGGGTCCTGAGAGAGAGGGAGATTGACGACTTACTACTTCTTGAGTACTGTTGGGATGAAGTCGTATCGCTTTTGGACCCAGCCTTTCTCGAGTCTGTCTTGCTCGCGGAGTGCTGGGAGTGCACGATACTTTGCGACCGGCATCTTGGCCAGGGCGACCATTGCGAGAGAGAGCAGGAGGAAGGGAAGTATCGTCTTCATTGTGTCGGAGGATCTCGACCACTTCAGCGGGTTGAAGATGACTGGTCGATGGGATGGTTTTCGAGATAGACAAGCTTTCGGCGAAGGCCGGAGAAGATTCGTGCCTGCCCTAGATGTCGTGTCGATGCCCCAAGGTTAGCAAAATAGTATAGCATGTGCGACAGCCTGATGCACGGCATAGCAGAATTATGGCACAGTGGTACAGCTGGCCCAGACGGAGTGGTGACTATCCACCCGCGAGCTTCGAGAATAGCACCATGAGTCAGAGCAACTTTCGGTTCATTCGGCAAGTATCGATCATTATGCCCAATCTCAGCGAAGTAGGTCGCATCCCAGCCTTTCCTAACGTGTTCAAGATCCTCTTGTCTGTCTGTTCACATCGCATGTGTGGCAACGCTGAGTGAGTTCTTTCTCTGTATACGAATATAAACGGCTTTCCGCACGATCTTCATCGGATGTCTCTCACCTTATCAGCCAACTCTAGGTATCAGAACCTCTGCCTCTCCTCAAGTCCTCTCCCAGACCATACCGCAGCATAACAAGCCATCACGCTAACTGCCCTGGAAACGCTGATCTCGGCCGAAGGTATGTCATTGCGTTCAGAGACTAAATCAAGCTCGCTTCAGTCACGCATCGTAAGTTGCATGATGGGAAGCGCTCGAATCCATTGGACTCGTAGGCGACGATCTATAACATCAGTACAACACGTGAGCCTAAGCTCTGATCCGAAACAACCGCGTATCCATCATGAACCGCTGACCTCGGAAGTGGCCCCGCCCAACGCAATCTCTCGCTTATGGACTGACACTTCACTCCAACCATCCAGCTGAGATTATTCCGGTGCAACGCACAGGGACGACCAGCGTCGAATCGTCTCCGGATCAGGGAACCCCTCCGAGACCAGTTTTGGTGATGAGGAAGAGGGGTCATGTCGGCAGTTGCTAAAGGGAAACCCGATACTATTCGGGCGACCAGATGTTGAGGGGGGCGAGAGTGTGCGCGGCATGTTCAAGGGGTCCAGTCCGATTCTGAGAGGGTAAGAAGGTATTGGACCAGAGAAGAGGATTCAGCGGGGAAACCAGCATCGAGCGTAGTGAAGTGTTTCCATCTATATATGTATATTCGACCAGTCCTGTCATTGCGATTGAAAGTCAGCGCACCTCCTCTGACAGGATCGAGAGGGACACAAAAAGGGAGATGAGATCAGAGTGTGTTTTCTCGATCAAGGCGACGCTCAGCAACAGCCTTCTAGTTGATATTATTTGGTAGGTATGGTCTCATCATGGAAAGGGGGAATTATGGATGGTAGCTAAAAGGCTTCGGATGGGAAGAGGTAACTTACAATGTTTGTTTTCCTCCTCTATGCAAGGTGAGCGACGGTTGAGCAGGATACTCACGCTTGGACAGTTGTAATATATAGAATTGAAGAGTAGACCGCGACCTGAAGAATGCTCAACTTTACCACATGGCTAGGTATGAGTATTGCAAAGGTGTCCGAATCAGCCGTAATTTCCACTTACAGGAATTACGTCTGGGCCGGCCCCTTTACGTTTACACGTGATTTACATCCTGAGTATATCTCTAGCCGTCTTCCCAACCATCATTCCTTTACTCGAACCAATCTCCTTCCCTGCCCCACCCTCCCTCACAACCCCACCATCAAGCACAAAATCCTCACTCTCCAACGCTGATCTTCTTTCTCGTCCGCCTGATCCTACTACGACAGGAACCATCTTCGGTGTCGAACCGCTCGGACGGAGTGTATCGGGTGAAGAAAATGCCAAGAGCAGGTTCGCAGCTTCTTCAGGTGGCATATCCCGCTGCTTTTCCGAGTGTGGTGAAAGGTCTTTTGGTATGGGCCCGAGTCCGAATCCTAGTGATTGGGAAGGCGAGGTGGTTTGATGATCGAGGTTGAGAGCTCCACCGAAGAGGGAAATACTTTGGAGAGGTGCGAGGAAGGGGGAAGGTTCGGGTGGACCGGTTGAGGAAGTCGTGTGGGACGTTGTGGAGTGATAGGCTAGGAAGGGGGATGTTGGTGATGGAGTAGGGAAGGGGAGGTAGAGGGTGGGATTGGTCGCTTGAGGTGATGGTGCTGGACGAGCGGCGGGCAGTTGTGGACGATGTGAGGAGGATGCGGTAGCAAGGAGGGAGATGATGGAGGGATGAGTAGGTGAGTTCGTACTTGTGGAATGAGTTGAGCTGGAGGATGCGAGAGTGAGTGGTGGACGGAGGTTGGGTTCGGGTTCGGGTTCGGTCTCGTCTGGATCGTGAGGATGTAGGTGTTCAGGTGAGAGTGACGGAGAAGGTGGGCAGATGGAGGATTTCGCAGCTTGACGGAGAGGGATGTCGACGTCCAACTCGTCATCGCTCGACTCGGATGATTGAAGCTGATGTGACGGTATGCGCCGAGGAGGTCGCTTGATCGTGGTGACTTTGCTGTTGCTCACTTCTTCGCCAAGTCGGTGTTCCAGATCCGCGATCCGTTGCTTAAGCTCTCGCATGTGTATTACCGTCCTCTCCAGTACCTGTCCGTCATCAGCGGATCATTAGGATAGGCAATCAAATCACTCACCTCGAGCTTAAACTCCCCTCCTTTCCCACTCCCTTCATCACCCAGCCCGGGAACCATTCCTCTCAACTCGTTCAATGCGAAGTTTATCTTCTCTCTCCTTCTTCTCTCAATCAACGAATGGTTCGCTTTCCTAAGCGCCTCTCTCGAAACCGGTCGACTACCTCCACCTTTCCCAGTCGCTTTGCGTTTCCCGCGCGTTGGTGCGTATTCATCGTCCGGATCCGGGGATGAGAGTGGAGCAGAAGAAGGAGAGGAGAGTTTCGAGGTCGATGGTTCATCGGCTGGTTGCGGGAGCATCTTTCGTTTTCGAGATTGAGATTGGGGTATTATGGAAATGGGAGGTGGCATGGTACGATCTTGAGGTGGTGGGTGGATGCGTTGTATCGTTGGAAAGTTGGGAATAGGTGGACTGCCAAGGTGGGGAACGTGGATGTGTTTATGAAGTGTCATTGAGATGGCCATGTCAGAAAGATTATGCTCGTGTGATATCCGCACGAGACCAGAGCGGGTGTCATTGGTCAAGATTTGGGGCGAACGTGGGTGAGGTGGGACTTGGGACCGGATCGGAATGGTACCGCTGTTCACGCACGAGGCCAGTCAGGTCTTCGCAAGCTCTATGTGATATTGAGCTGTCGGAGCTCAAGAAGCGGGACTAGTATGGAGATCTGGAATGCAGCTATTCAATAGACTAAGACGTGAGAGAAAAAGAACAAAGGAGGGTGAAGAGTATGATTCTAATACAAAGCATTTCACCTTCCATCCTTTGCCTGGTCGTCTGACTGCTCACACGACCAGCTAAGCGATACATGGGTTTTCAGGGTTTGGGAGATTCCCCATCACGCACGTTCGTGGTAGCGGCTCACAAAGTCATCAAGTGACTTCAGCGAACCAATCGCTTACGTAACAAGATAACCTCAGGGTGAAAAGGAGGGGCAGTATCAATCAACCCATCAATTTGCCCCTCCCCGACAAGATGTGTATGCACTTATGAGCTATTGACATCACGATGCTGCTGAAGGAACATATCTGGAGACGTACTCGACCTAGAACAGTGCCCCACCCGAGGAACCTTGTTCGAGATAGTATCCCACTCGAAGAGCTGACTGTGATTCTCGGTGAAGTCATCGCAACACTCGATCCACTTGATCCACTGTCATCTGCTGGAGAAGCGACGTGCCAGAACCAGCCTAATAATTATGTCTGGGCCGGGCCCCCTTAGTTTACACGTGACTCAATTAGAGGATGCCTTCCAGGTGGTGGCCGTCATTTCATCTCCCCCTTCTCCTCCTCTCCTTCAGGTCTTCCAGCAAATCTCAACCGACTCCCTGGACTCGGCGTCCTCCCTCTGGAACCTCCGAGACCAGGCGGTGGCGTCCCTCTCCTACTAGCAGGTGGCGTAGGTGTCGACCTCCCCATCTCCGCTTTATCCTGCTTCCTCCAGCTTAAAAAACTCCCCCTACTACGACCTACAGCATCTTGTCTTGCTTTTTCCTCACGTCTCCGCTCAAAGGCAGCTCGGTGACGCTCATACCCCTCTCTAAAGGATTTATCGACGCGGGATGAGAAGATTAGCTCGCCTCGAGGGTTTGTCGAAGCTGGGATTTGAGCCATGACGGTAGGTTGGATTGATCCTCGTCGAGCAGGTCCTGGAGGGAGTTTCGTCAGTGTGGCCGGCGGGGGTGTAGGTGAAGGGGCGAAAGAAGTGGGGATGGATTTGGGTGGACGAATGTAGGAAAGGATGGGGAAACGGGGTCTTCGGAGGTTGAGATGCATGTTCAGTGGGCGAAGCATTTTGTTCGAGTGGTTGATATAGCTGTGAGATGACCTATCAGCTGAATCACATCCAAGAAGAGACAATTGGCTGAGATCTGCGACGGACCTATGCGCGTATCGGATCTTCTCGTCGTACATCCCGCTAGCAAAAAAAAGGGTGAGGGTGATGAAGACGACTACGAGTGTCGTTTGTAGAGCTCGCATGGTGAGGAGGCTCTATTATACACCGTGAACGTCAGCTGCGTTTATGTATTGGAGGGTGTCCAGAAATTACGCTTGGGGGAAGGAAGAGGAGTCGATGAGCGAGGTAGATCAACGCTCCGACGAATGACCAGAGAAAGGCTGCGAGATAATCAATAAGGCGTTGAGGCAATGAGGCGTTGAGGTGTAAGAGGATTTGGTGTGACGCACCACTATACCGCCTCCGTCTCCGTCTCAGCATTTCAGCGTTCATCTTAAGTCTCTCCTCGAATAGCAAGAGGTCGCGGTAAGTCGACGTGTCCGCGGGTGGGTGAAAGGGGGCGTTCGGAGCGGGACGGGTGGGTAGATTCGGCTGCTGATTGGATGAAGGTGTCGTTGAGCTCGATACATCTTGGTTGGTATTCGGTGGAGATGTCATGGACTGTATTAAGCATATGAAATCATGGACGTGAAGAATTGGGGAAGAAAAGGAAAGGGAAGGATATGTGGGGGAAATTCGTTGACCTAGGTGGAGGTTGGTTCGTTCAGCGATGAAGAAGCTGTACAACTTCTGTCGGAGTCGATACTTTCTCAGCCTTTCAGCTTCAGTTCGAACACCCTTTGCAACGCTCTCGACATGACAGACATCTCCGATGATGTGAGAAAGGAGCGTAGTCGTCCTTCTTCAAAGGTTCAGAGGTCTCCTACCCAAGACTGTGCTTGCTCCCTCACAAAGCTTGACGTAACTTAGCTTACTCCCTTACGTCGCGTTGACAGATCCCTCAACGTCCATCATACCATCTTCTCTCCACTACATCGCCAGATCCCACCCTTACTCGACGGCTTTTATCCTCGGGTCAACTCTAACCTTGACCTTCATATCCGGAGCACTGGTCACTAAGAAATTCTTCTCCGCACTCCTCCGCCAGGGCGCGCGATCAGTCCCAGTTACGGCTCCGATACCTACTCTCAATCAGCGAGTCGCCGAGAGATTGGTGAGAGAGAACCTTGAGATGTGGAAGGAGCTGGATGGGATCAAGCGGACCATCAGGGCTGGAACGATTATCAAGGTGGAAGGTGGAAGGAGCGATCTAAAGATGTCATCGTCAAGTCAAGACATCCCGCAAGTCGCGCTCGTGACCCCCTCCGATGCGACAAAGTATGGCGTATCGTCGGAGACATCGCCCAGTCCCAAGAGCAAACCCACCGAAAGTACAATAGGGCCGCTACCTAACCCTCAGGACAGGCAACCGGATCGTCTGATCTCGATTGCTCCGCCAGCACCCTCCATAAAGATCTCGGACATCCCTCCAACTCAACGAAGCATGTCTGTGACCACGGATCGGCCCCGACAGAATCCAGCCTCACCTCCCCGTCGTACGCCATCGCCAGTGCATACCCCGGGCCCACCTCAACTCGCCGACAACCCAGCACGACCATCGATCCTCGCCTTCTACGGCCTTCGAAACGGGATCGGCAAGCTTGGTCCCATGCCGATCGTGGATACTTCCAACCCGAACTACATCACGTTTCCAGAGGAACCGAAATCCAAGAACGTCACGAAGGATTGAAGACGTGTTTCGACTTATGGGCGATTTTTGTATTTGCAGATTGACGTGCTGTATGACTTGTAACACTGTGAAGAGTTGTCAGGTCTTGGCAGGGGCCATTGAAGACCTGGAGCTAGCATGATCAATCTGTATCTAAAGTTGCTGCCTATGCTCATGAGAACCTGGGGGTCGGATTGCCGCTGATACGCCAGACTCTGTATCAGTGAACATCGTCCCCACCCCTTGAGAAACGTCCCCCCTTGATTACTTGCATTTTCTCACCGGATGTATTGTGGACGTATGCATGCGGGGTGTTCGAAGAGGGATGAGCTTTTTATCAGGTGAGCCGATGCGATCGATAGACAAGTGGGACACATTTCAAATCGGTATGTCACATAGTCAAACCCTTTTTTGTTCAGAAATCCTGCGAGTGCTTCGACGTCGCTTAGAACGGAGGCTTGAACCCGAAATAGGTGTAAGGTCCTTGGGGCGCACCACTAAAGAGCGCAAGCGGAGCACCTTCGTCGATGCTCGGGTTTGGGCCGAACAACCTATCGTCGCAATCAGTATATATCCGTCTGAGCCAACAAGAAGATTCGCCGAGGACTCACCCGTAATTATTGTTGATGTCGGTTATGAAATTGGCGATAGTTCCAGTACCTTGTACCCTGTTCGCTGAGGTTAGACTCGAACCCTGACATGGAGAGTACGAGGAGACGTACCAGAAGTATTGGCCATTCGAATTGACGGTGTCATAATCGTATTCGCAAGGTGCCAGAACGACGCTAGACCCATTGAGCGAGCTTGGGTTTGTCGATTGAAGACAATGAGTGTATGGCTCATCGTTTGTGTAGAGGAGGTGACCGTAGAAGGTCGAATCGTCATTTCCCCTAAGAAGGCCTCAGTGACTTTTCCTTGACATAAGTGGACGAGAAGTGAAATGTATCCCGTCACTTACAGGCCTTGGAATCCATCCCCATCTGGACCTTGACAAATCTCAAACCCAAATTGCTCGGTAGTCTTACATTCTCCGCAATTATCGATCTTGCCGTTCACCAGACCTAGTCGAGTCTCGTTGAACGTAGTTGTTTGGGTTTCGGAGTGGAATTGAGTGATATTGGCGTAGAGATGGACGAAGCCGTCGAATCCGTCGTTGCCTACGCCAGTCGTCAGCTATACTTTATTACCTGACACCTGGCGAAACGAGATTGGAGTTTTGGAAGGGATGACTCAATGACTTGACGGGATACGAGAGGATTAGTGGGAAAAGCGAAAAGGATGATTCACTGGAGGTGGCGAAAGCTCCTCCAAACTGATACATGACACAGCTGAGCGTGTTGCCCCCCCCCTTCATAGGCGCGGCGAGAACGAGCAGAGGGATAGTGACGGCTAGCGCGAGTTGAGCGATCATCGTAGCGGTATGGATCTAAAAGTTGGATTGCGCTGGGAAAGCTGGATCTTCAAGCTGTTTTGCACTGGAGAAGCCGGTTTTTTTGGATATGGTTCTCAGGTGAGTTGAAGATGAGAAGCCAAAAACTTCTCGCGGTCAGGTCAATATATATATTAGAAAAGAACCATCGACGGTCATGATGGTCGGATCAATTCCGTCACTTTGCGGGCATCAACGACCGCCAAGGAGGGTGATATCCAGATCTTTGGTCGGTCATACGGTGATGGGAACTGAAACTAGTTGATATACAAAAAGAAAAAGCGGTGTATTTGGCCTCGTGTACCAGAAGAGCTAGCCCCCTGCGCGATTGCTTTTCCCTTTGCGAATTTGATTCCGCTAATAAAAGTGGAGGTAGAGGTCGGTTAGGTGAATATAGCCGGGATCTATGCAGCAAATCATGAACAGTGATAGTGGGTAAACGCTTTTCGACGTAAAGGGGGTGTACGGTGCAACACTCCAGGTCATTCCCTTCTCCACGTAGCACATCCTTGGCCTGGTACCGATATTGATCGCCCTCCTTCTCCATGTCCTCCGGTAAGCAGCCCAAGCTTTACACTTCGCCAAGGTCAGCCCCTGTAAATTACCACTTGCTCCAAGCTAACGAGATACCCCGCAGTGTCTTCCCAAACCCGAACCGACTCCGTCTGATGATGGAGGAGAAAGGTATCCGAAATCAATGCGAAGAGATCATCCTCACGATGGCTCCAATCGGTCAACAAAGAGGATGGGAACATCTCAAGAGGAATCCATGGGGGGAGACGCCGGCTCTGGAGATGCCGGACGGTTCGGTGCTGGCCGAAGCTTCTGCTATTGCCAGGTATCGAGGGATCCCTTCCAATGAGACGTTTCACAGGCTGACACTGTGACTGGCTGCTAGATATCTTGATAACAAGCATCCGGGAAGGAAGATCATGGGGAAGACGGCGGAGGAGCAAGGATTGGATCAGCAGTGGGATAACCGGATCTTCGTTCACCTGCTCTACCGACTTACCGTAGCTTTCCACGTCCTCGTAAGTCGCAGCAGGCTGTCATCGCTCAGAGCTAACAGGTGCCTTGAAGCACCGAGGCCTCGGACCCGAGCTCGAACTCACTTCAAACCCTCAATGGGGCGAACACTGCCGTAAAGAAGCCCTCGCCACGGCATCGTTGATCGATAAACACCTCAGCGACGGGAGGGATTGGATGATCGGTGGAGACGAACCGACTTTCTGCGATATGACACTGGTGACCGCTATCGCTTTTGGCAAGTTTGGACCGATCAAGACGGACTTGACTTTCCGGTTCGAACATCTTGATCGGTATTGGATGAGATGGAAGGAGAGGGAAAGTTTCAAGGTGAGCGCGGGTGATGTAAGGCGGCCAAGCTCATCAGATTTGCAGAGGTGCTATGCGGATGGTGGACGTCTAAAGGAACTCGAATATTTGAAGACAGCTAAATTGTGACGACTAAGAATTCCAGATACTATAGTCTTGAGGCGGTACTTTTGGGGGTAGCGTGCCATCTCGTTCATGAGTGTTTGGCTTTCGAAGACCTTGCGCGGGCATCCGGACGAGTGCGGGCTGGGACGTGGCTCCAACATCCTCCATCTCCTTTTTCTTCACTTGACGTTGACTCTCTCTCCCTTCCTGTCTCGGCGCGAACTTTTGTCCCTACACCACACTTGTCTCATTTCTCAGCTTGCCACCGGATCATTCTGCCACTCTTCTTACACTCACGTCCCCACTCTGATCCGCTGTCTCCTGAATCCACACTCACGACTACAGCCAGACACTGAGTAACTCACATGGTCGACATCATGAATCACTACCCGTCCGCCTCGTCGTACGAAAATTTTCCGAGCCTACCGGGTCAGTCAGTGACCCCTACCTATTTGTCGGTCCCTCACCAATCACAACAAGGATATCAGGGTGGTTCCATTCCTTCCGTGGTATATCCCGATCCTTCAAACCCCTCGATCACTGATCCGAGCACCTACCAAAATCCAAACACGCCCTTTGATGAAAGCTTTTTTTACCGGAAACCCGCTTGGCATCTACGGCGATACCTCTTCATACGCCTCTCAGCCATATCCCAACAGTCCTTCCATCGCAATGAAGTGAACCGGGTCAACGTCTTCCCTATCATCAACATTCCTGCAACAAGACGCCGCCACGGACCGCCTCCGCAGCAGTGTTTCTAAGTCAAGTCACCTCTTCGCTTCCCAATCGACCGGCTCAAAGCGACCATACAGTCGCCAACATTCGGCTCTTCCAAGAAAAGCTCAATCGAAAATGCCCAAGACTTCCGCAGTGAAAGAACGTAATCACACCGATCTGAACAGTTGGGCGCTCGAGCAGTCCAAAATTGGTCCACCGACAATGGCCAAGATTTCCCGAATGGAAGATCGCATTCGCACCAATCTCAACCGTTTCGTACTCGATCAGTCCAGGATTGGTCGACCGACAAAGTCCAAGACTTCCCGAAGGGAAACCCGCATTCGAGCCAATCCGTCCGATCCGCGATCGAACAAAGCAAAACAAACCTTCCCAGCAATATCAGCGAGACCGCAAAGGAAGCCACGACATCTTCGGAAAGCGATCTACACATGACCAAGCCCATCCGCCCTTCACGCCAGCTGTCGCGATCGTACGTGAACGGACCCGTCGTCCCTTCTCTTGCTGGACTTGGATCCCAACCAGATTCCCCAAGCCGGGTGGATCGAATCAAGGCAGGTTGACCCCCTTCAGAGGTCTGTGGCGTACTTGCCGAGTGGCTTGGATGGGAGTATATATAAACGGAGAACGGGAAACTCACATCGTATTCCGGGCAGACGCACGGGATGTATGAGTATTACTAGTCAGGCCGATTGGTCTCTCTGTCGAATGAATCTTGATCTATCGTTCCTGCCTACCTATCCAGTACCAACTCACATGCCTTTCCGATGTCGCTGTGTGTCTCAAGCATCTGACAGGTCTGCCTAACCCCTCTGATCGGCATTGGTGAATACAAAAGAATGAAATGAAGGACAAGCGACAACAAGAGGTAAGCAAAACCCAAACGTGAAGTGCTGTCGGAGAGAGTATGGGGAAAGACGAAATCTCGACCATCGTCACAACTCTTCTCCCACCACATCTGACTTCATGCCCGATGATACCGCACCAGGAATACTCCATAAAAGCGCGGCTCTCCTCAGCCTTCCCGGAAAAATGACGAGTGATCAGTAAGTTCGCGGACCCGGCTCAAAAATCACAGAGCCCAAGTGCATTCTCAATCATCATTCCAGAGCCCAAGTCCATTCCCAATCATCCGGAACTTTGTGATCAAAAAGTATGAGCTCGCCTATACCTCCATTCCATTCGATGGTCCGTCTATACGGTAAGATGCTCACTGCTCGGCACCGTCAGCTCCCACCCAATATATGCTTCTCACAAGGTCCATGGACTTGCTAGTACCGGCTGAAGGTCCGAGGAAACCGATTCCCCCCTGATAGCAGCACTGATTCGATGATCGTTGGCCACCTTCGTTCGCCAGGTCAGCTTACTTTCTCCACAGAAGCGTGGAAGGATCGGAGGACTGACCATAGTCCGAGAGTTTCAATCGTCTTGAGTTTACCATGGTCCATGATCGTGAACCCATACTCCGTGAGCGTATCACTGATCAGTGCAGAACATCAGTGTCAAACATTCTCTTTCCGTTGTACTAGGACAACTCACAGCCATTCGATGTTCTTCTCGTCCGTCGTTACCAGGATATGCCGAATTGTGATCCCCAAGGTCTTCTGTACCGAGTCGAGCACCTTCGAAGCGGCGTGAGCGTAATGTCGAGGTCGAGTGCCCTGCAATTGCTATCGAAATCTGTCAAACGAAGCCGGGTCAGTCGTCAATACCTGACTGGGGTAGAAGACCTACCCCCTCGACGGACATGGATCGCCATATACTGTATTACTCATCTTCAGCGAATGTATTCCAAGGTGTGGGCAGATCTTACAGGAGGAATCGTCTCATCAGGTTCCGAGCCGAAGGTCTTCCTCAAATACTGATGCGATAACTCGACCACATCCGGTTGGAACCGCATATGAGTTCCCACGACCTTCCGTGATCCCGTCCCAGCTCGAAGCTCGTCATGCAAGTCCCATCGTTCACTCTTCTCGATGAGGAAATATGCGATATCCAGACAAGCGACATGATCGTCAGGCGGTACCTCTGGTATAGGTAGACTGTACTGGTCGAGCAAGTCGACGGAACCTTTCGTTATTCGATTATGACCGGGTTTGAGAAGTTGGGCGACTGAATGCAGAGAGGGAGACCAGACGTTGCCTTTCCCGTAGAGTTCGAGGGGGAGAGGAGTCAATGGTGTATCTGAATGTTCCCACTACTTCGGTGACTGCCTGGGAGTGTGGACAGGGCAGAAAGGGAAGACCTACTCACCGAGCGGATTCAATTGCGGAGCTGAGAATACTAGGCACGGACCCATTTTGCGGGGTAACAGGTCGGGCCTGATTTCCCTTGACGACCTCTTTTACGTTTTCCCTCGGAATAGGACGCAAAAGCTTGCAGTATTGCTACATCCTTTTCGTGGCATGTTCAAAAGGATGACGTTCAATCGCAAGGACCCCAGGCTGCTGTTTCCTTTGTGATCCACCTCGGACACATACAGCGGACCATACTTCTCACGACGCGTCTCCTTCCACCCTGGATGGGGGCGATCGGTAAGCGATAGCCGATTGGTTCTTCGGTGTGACGATAGCGATCTGCGCCGGTCTCCTGCTTCTTCACGAGCGGTATGGACTACGAGCTATCACACAGGGCTCAGTGCGTTCGTTTGCGGAGATTATGCGGGCAAAGTAAGTTCTCCCTCAACCTATGCCGCGCTGACCGAGGTCAAGGATGGGATTCCGATCCATCACCTCCCCATTTCCATCATACCAATAATCGGAGAGTCGTCCGATGGTTTGCTTGAAAGGATCTGGGATCTGCTCGCGATCACTGTAGGACCATACGAGTTGATCGGTGAGCTATGGCATTCTCTCCGTCCCTATCTTGTCGTGTCTGACAACTGACCACCTTTTTTGGCGGTCTCTTTGCGTAGCCGTGACGACAAGAGAACAGCTGGTCAGTCGATCGATCATCGATCTCGTAGTCCATCAGCACCAAGAAGCCGACGTCGATATGCTCGGTCATGGGTTAGGTCAGAATACCAGCTTGACCGGGACGGACGAAGCAGCGGGGATAGCAGATTCGAGACTGGCCGGATACGACTACACCGCGCTTGTCAATCTTCATTACAAATTAGTTCGTGAAGGGTCCAACCTCAAGTGAAGGTCAGCTGAGTTAGGGCAGCTTGTATACGGATGGGATGGGATCCTTTTGAGAGGCATCCATTCATCGCCTGATCTACTCGCTGTATCAGGTCGAGGTGCAGGAAATATCGTCTATGAAAGAAGTTTTACTCGGTGGGAAGAAGTCGTTGGTAGTGATCTCCGATCACAAGCGGATATTGGCGGAGTCTTTCGCCTGAAGTTGTCCAAATACGAGACCTCGCGATCCGATCGCCTATCATCTACTCGAGAGATAAGGTGTCAGGGCTGGGATGCATATTGCCATAGACCGAGCGGACTGGTCTAGGCGATGTTGACGTGTGTATTCATGGCGAGTCTCACCGATTTCTCTGGCTGATGCGAATTTAGCTATGCCCTGAGATGTGCTCAGCTTGGCTGATGTTGCGCGTATTTGTTGATATCTATGTTACCTTCCTCAAGTACAGCTTGGATCAGCGATATCAACGAGGAGCTCAAACTCCCCGTAGGATCGGTCGACCTACTGAAAATTTCGTGGAGCGGGAAACTTCCTCTTCAGGTATCCGCGGTATCACCGCATTACCACGGAAATTGGATGATATCCCAAGGTAGAGAGACCTCTCAATCGCTTCACAACGTTCCAAGTTCACTTCACGACGTTCCGAATTGATCACATGAGCTTAGGACCATCGTCACGGCCTTCTCAGGCTATCATCAAAAGACAGCTCAAGAACTCTGCTCAACCCTCCACTTCGCCTCCCCTCACACCCGCTTCGTAGCCTATATCCAACCATCCGATATACCCGTGAATCACACGGCTTTGGTGACTTGGTCAGGAGCCGAGATCAGGACGTTCGACATGACTCATCGACCGAGTTGGATGGACGTCAGCGTCGCAAGGGGAGAATACGCTTTCAAAGTTCAGATCATCGAAGAGGTCATCCGAGATTATGGTGGATTGACCTTTGGCTCGATTCGGGAGATCGATTGGTCGAGGAACTTGATATCTGGTCTGATATTGCTTTGTCTGGGGTCTTGACGACGCCCACAGGTGGAAGTATCGTCGAGGAAAGTGATTCTTTCTTAGTCCGAGCTTTTCGCCGACATCGACTCTCTATTTTCAGCTGGACTCATCCTGGTAAGTTGGCTTATCTGAAAGCCCCCCCAAATCTGTGGGATAAGGGTAACTGCAGTGGCGCGATCATCGGCTTCAACTCCCATAATTTCGATGCAATGACCAAGATCATCAGACCGGTGCGTGATTCAGTTTTCCCATTGACGTAACAGACGTCCAGTCGAGCTGAAGTAAGTAGTTGATAGCATGTTCGGCCCAAAGGGAATGTACAGCTCCGATCGGATCAAGCCGTTCGAATCATCGTCAGGACCAATCCGCGTTGACGAGCTTGATGCGGTTGAATCGGTATAGCTGCGAGTTCGGAACTGGGATAGGGATTCAATGTGATGATCCGGAAGAAGGTGATGGAATTCCTTTACACCCGCGTTGTCGGGGGCGAGGTGAGGGGAGAGTAGAAGGATGATTTGGGTATACTTTCCGGGATGCACCTTTTAGTGCTAAGTTATGGAGGCTTCATTAGACTGGAAGATCAGGTGTTTTTGAGCATCGGCCCTTTATTTATCTTTTGGGAGGTGCAGTGTAACTCGACTCGGCGACATCCTGACAGTGTGACTGGTCCTCTACCCGCTCCTTATCCCCTCATCTGACCCTTCACGTTCCCAGTCACATCATCGTCCCCCGGCCTATCCGCAACCGCCTGAGCTACTTTCGTCTCCGGTCCGCCTTCACCCTCAAACTCGTTAGCCTTCGTCTGGCTACGAAACACCCAGATCATCAGCTTGCTAAATTACTCGACTTGGAGCAAGAAGGCGATGTCCTCTCTAATTTTGCGACAACAGACTGACAGAGGTGTTACAACAGAGTGATGGAGTCCAGGATTTGTGACGACAGGGTGACGGGTGAAACAAGGAGGCATTCAGGAGGGGTGCCAGGCGTTCGATCGTCACGTACCGCCCCGAAGCTTTGTTTAGTTCACCACCTTCCTCATCCGGGATCGTAGGGTTGTCCCCTCGCTTCGTACCACCAACTTGAACGGTCGAACCTGGGAATCGAGACGTGACATTCTCGTTGACTCCTGAATCGACGGCTGAGCACGGAACTCGATCAGCTCCATCCCCATCCGCTGACATAAGCAAGATCGGGTAAATGAGTGAGGAGCGGAACCGATAAGGATGCGTGTGTGTGGTGTGTGTGAAGGTGGAATAAGAGGGGAAGGAGTGGTTCAAGGAACTCACCGGAATCACTGGTCGGACCTGTCCCAGCGACGGCTTGAGGGTTGTTCATCTCCCTTTCCATCCGCGCGATCATCGCGTTAGGGTCTTCTTGCTGGTCGTTTGACATAGCGTGTTGAATCAAGGAGATATTTTGTGGACGAGGTGGAGATTGTTGTAGTATACTACTCGTACAGGAAGAGTCGTTTGACCAACTGGAATTTTGGACAAAGGAGAAACTCTGACGTCAAGCGATGTGACTGATACTGAGTACCACGTGGATTCTATATGTACGGCTCCGGAGCGATACCCTCAAGCATCGCCTTGATCCTCACCGCCATCATCTGACTCTCCAACCTAGCTTTCGAGATACCGCCTATCATGGTAACACACATATTCAGCTTCGTAACCCTTGAAACCGACGCAACGAACTAACCGAGTATATACCAGAGATTAGGCACCTCCATGACCCGGAAAGCCCCGCTAATCTCACCTTCCTCATCTATCCCTAATATAGGCCGTAACCGCCCAGCGACGTCGTCACCCATAAGACGGCGAGTCGCATCTATCATCCCTCGATAACCCGTCGCCATCACCACTATGTCAAAGTCGTCGTGCTCGGTCTCAGTGCCCTTGTCGGAGATGACGACCTTGTTGCCGTCAAATCTGTGAAAAAAGTCAGAACGTCAGACTGGCCTCAATCCGATCAAACATCACAGCTCCCACCCACTTCGAGAGCGATCCATGCTTGACCTTGATGGACCCATCGATGATTGCGGGGCAAGCGCCTTGATCAAAGTAGAATCCACCTCCATTAAGGATACCTGATATCGTCCATCCAAGATCCATCGGTCCTAAACAGGTCTTGTAGCCCTTTTCGTTCAATGCATCCTTACGTCCATCCCATCAGCTTTAAATTCAAAAAGCGACAATTTCCCACTTACGAGGAGCCCCTTGTCCTGCTCGGCTAACTGTTTTGTCCGAGCTTTAAGCATCTCCTGGCCGATGACCATTGGCATGCTCATTCGTAAACGGTCAACGACTTCGATAGGAGGAGCATCGGGAGTAGGTTTGTATGAGGCGTAGTACTGCAAGCAAAGATGAGCTAGTGATACCACAAAATAACCCACCATTGCGATCCCATTCGTCAGGCTCATTACGTAGGTCGGCGATCGCTGCAGTAAAGTCACGTCCAGACCTCGCCGAGCTGGGTCTCCGTCAGATCATTCGTAAAAACCTGGGTATGAAAAGCTCACACGCGTCTAACGCAATGTCCAAACCTGAAGCACCGGATCCGACGACAAGCATTTTCTTCATCTCGAACCCCTTCGCGGAATTGTGCTGCGACGCATGCCTGATGTCGCCATTAAAGGTGTCCATACCCTCAATCTTCGGCATCTTCGGCGCACCGGCAAAGCCAGTCGCCATGACCACATGCTTCGTCTTCAACGTCCTCTTCTCCTTGTCTGCACGGATCACGTCAATTGTCCATTCGTGCGTCGAGGGGTCTTGTTTGCAATCGAGGACCTCGCAATCCGTCCAGTACTTCAGGTCGAGGGCGTCGGCATATGATTCAAGCCAATTTGCGTGTTTCCCTGCCGGAGAATATGTTGGCCATCGTTTTGGGTAGGGGAGGTATGGCATTTGGTCTGTAGAACGACGAGGACATCAGCGGTAGTATTTGCTCCTGAGAGACGACTGACCTGACCAATGAGGATTATGAAAGCTGAGCATGGCATATCGAGTCCGCCAACTATCACCAATCCTCCCATCCCGCTCAACGAGGAGGTAAGAAACTCCCAAGGCCTCGAGTCTCACAGCCATTAAAAGGCCACTATATCGAGCACGAGAACATTGTCAGCGAAGGATCGTCACTCCACGGAGATGAACCTCACCATTGCCCACCACCAATGATCAAAACATCCGGGTCCCTCTCCCGAAACTCCACATCCTCATCCCTCCTCTCCTGCCAACCCATCACCTCCGTCTGTCCACCTTTCGCCACAGGTACTTCCGGATAATCCAGAAGACCTTCGATAATCGTCGCCATAGTCCAGCAAACCCATCCCTTCTCGGCCGTCTTGATAAGGTTGACAACGGCTGTGGCTGAAGCTATCGTCGTCTCGAACGATAAGGAGGCTTGGATGAAGTTGAGGTTCCCCGGCATGTTATTGAGCTTTGGAGGTGGGGCGATGATGCTGAATGAAGTGGGTTTGGTGCGGGGCAGAAGATCCTACAAGAAGGACAGGTCAGCTAAATTTGCTTTCGCTCTGCAGAGGAATGAGTGTGAAGTACCTTCGCAGCAGTCCGTATCTTCTCCCGCCCGATGAAGGTCCGATAATCCATCGTAAAGACAATCCGATCCTTCCAAACGCCTATCACCGTGAGTCTAACCTTCGCTCTACATATCAGTTAGGAAACCCACCATATTCCCAAAACAGATCCGCAAAACCATCTCCATCCACACTCACTCTAGCAAGTCTGGAGATCCAGTCCGCCGTCACCCGAGCTGGATCTACATCCTCCTCGATAGGCGCTTTTAGCTCATCGGCAGTGGGTAGATGAGCTTTCTCATCCAGTAACCATTGTCCTACATCCGGGTCGTTCTTCTCATGGCTGTTACCGTTCGTATGGCCATTGGGAGTGGTCCCGTTCGAAGAACGAGCGCCATAGGCTTGATCATGGTCATTGCGAGAGGTTGTCATGTCGTACACAAGCTATATACAGATGTTGGGACAGCTGAAAATGAAAGTCACAAGGATGCGAGTTATCTGTAGTCGGGCTTGCGGGTATAGCGCTTTTGCTCGGACCACGAGCGCGGGACAAAAAAGATCTTACGACCGACTCCAGGGCGAGATTGCCCACATAGACCGTGCTATTGAACTCGCCGCTTGCAGCTAGTACCTGCTCATATACAAGGCCTTGACTAGAAGTGAGGGCCGATCCGTCACTGGTTCCGGGCGCTCCTCCCCGTGCCGATTTTCTGGTTGGCCCAGTTCACGCGTATTGTCGGGAACCAAGCCACTAGCCTGACATGGTGGAAATCGCTTGCTCAGCATCCTGGAAGGACACGCCCCGATCAGCATCAGGAATTGACTCGGTTAGGGAGCTCAAAAGCCCGGGAGGCGGTCTGTATTAGCTTCCGATCGATCACTTTGCTCGTCTTGCCTTGGTGGCAACTACTTTCGTATCGATTTGGGCTGGCGCTTGCCCAAGCAAGAAGCTACTTCGGAAAGTGGATTGCTGTGAAGGTGATAGCTGAGCGTTGACCTTTGTAGACTCCTTCACAGATCCGAGGGTAATGGTGTGAATAACAGCAAATCATATGGGAAGAAAACTTGCTGGTAAGAAGACTGGGTCTGATCGCGGAGTACATAGGGATGACCAGGCTATCTCACGTCCAGGGATCAGGGATGGATGTCGAACCGTCGTCAGTATCTTGTCGTCCTCGTGCGAGATGAACGAGAGCTGGCCCACTCAACCTATCATGCCCAGGTGTTTCTATCGCCTGTAAAGCCCTGATTCCCAAGATATGCACAGATTGGCGCAAGAATTCCTCAAGATGTCCTTCTCAGGATCCGTCGTACCTCATCGGTAATGACCTCCGGAGTGAGTCGTATACTATCCGAGTTGATCCCATCTCCTTCACCGGTGACATCACGAATCGTACAACCTCGTTTCGGACAATCTTCCAGCTCGCAGAAAGTAGGATGTAACGATCAGGTCTAGTATTGCGAGCTTTGGGAAGGTCAATACTTACTTTGTCTCTTAGACCATGTAATGTTGTACACCTGCGACGATTGCCAAGGGGCTGTAGTCTGTCTTCTGGGAAATAGTCAGCGAGAGGCGAGAGCCACATTGGAAAGGAACTGGTTTAAGGGATGACTGACAATCGTACATTCCGCTTGTTGGATTTCGAAAACGGCGGAACGAGAACGGGGTGTCATCCATATCGTATTCGTCAGTCCGTTCCCATGTACTCCGACGAGTATCTGAACCTTATTCCGTAAGTCAGGCGGATATGGTAGAGTTGCTCGAACTCACAATCGTCGCCACCTGATCCTCGACAGGTACAGCCCCAGCAAAAGTCACCACCTGTACATCCGCCAAACCTTCCTTCTCACGCTCGTACAGAGCATCCATCAACGTCTCATGATCTTCCTCGACAAGACTCCGTCCGGTGCTCTGTCGCTCGAGGTATATGATCTTCGGCCGTGTCCTCTTGACAAGCGATCCCCGTCCTGAGTAGTTCTCCAACACCCGATCGCGGAGGTTGACGAGCCAATCTGTTGAAGCCGGTAGTCGTAGGACATCACCCCATGGCTTCGAACCGGCAGAAGGACCACTGTGACCCGCTGTTCGGTCGGCCAATACGACAAGTGAGATCCTGTAGACTTTTTTGGTCTTCGCGCGAGCTTCCATTCTGTTCTCGACTCGATCGTCACTCCAGGACTGTGGCATCAGGCTGGGACCATGGGAATGGTGTATCGAATGACTGACAAGAACTTCTCGGTAAACCACTTGTTCGCCCCAGCTTTGTCTTTCCACATTCTCTGTCCGGGGGTATCTGGAGGTGCTTCGGCTCTTCTGAACTGCCTGGGGAAGGCGACCGTTTTGAAAGGTTCCAATTCGATACCGGTACCGAAAGCGTACTTTGACCAAGCTCGCCAAGATCCAAGGAATGTCTCCCCGACCCAGTGATAGTCTACTTCAGGGTGAGATTGCCCCAGAATAACCCAGATATACTGACAATGGTTTAACAACTACACAGAGGGATCAGTATAGTCCGTCTCGCGAAACAGCATCACTTACAAGCATCAGCATTATTGGATCATCTATGTGATACCTATCAGCGTCGTACCCGCCCAAAGGAGCCAACTTACCATTGGACTCGGTAATTCCTCAGCTCTCCCAAAAACATCCACCGCATCCTCAAGCGATACAGTCGTCCCAATCTGATCCCTCTCCTGTACTGCCGCACTGACAGCGGATTCCGGATCGCCCAAATCTGCGAAGCCACCACGCCATCATTCGATACGCCTCTATCCATACCGAGCCTGACGATCTTATCTAATGAGGGGACATGCCATGGTTGATAGGTGAGGAAGGGGATAGGTGTAACTCCGCCAGTAGCTACGTAGGTCGAGTCAGTATCATCAGCTAGTCATGGTGGAATGGAGACGGTCGTTAGCTCCCAGTTTTTCATGACAGAGAAACCAGGTTGATGGACGAGGAACTCGGTCAAGCCGAGATCCTGCTTTTCGTTGGGTATCTGGGCTGGTCGACTTAACACTATACATCGATGAAATACCAGTCGACCGGAGATAATTCGTTGTGACTGATGGGAGCCATGCAATATGACTGAAACCGCGAAGCAAGGGAGAGACGAATGTAAAGGCGATCATTAAAGCCACGATGACAAGAGAGACCTTCTTGGAGCCGAACGATGACCGAGGCATCTCTCCGGCCAAGTGAGACTACCTTGGACGGTCGATCAATCTTGGAAGGCCATTCCAAGTACTCGTCGTAGTCGCGTAGGGAAACGAGCGGTTTCATGTTCGGTTGAGGGATTACGTAAAGATCCCTTGGGGATCGAAAACCCCCTGGGGTCGAATCTGACGATATGATTGGAACCCCAGATCTCTTGGTATGAAATGGATACACTACCCTTTACCGACTGCCTGATGTTTCTTGTTGCGCGAAGCTATTCCTTCTGCTTTCTCATGCAAAAGGAAAGCGCGGCGTTCGATCCTGGCGATTTGAGCTATGCAGAAAAACGATGCCTGTTTGATCACCCCGCCTCCACTTCTACCCGGAGATCCGGGCCGCTGGTGTTAACAGCGGCCCGGTGGGCCTGCCAGGAATTAACCTTTTTCCTTCCTCTTTTCCCGTAACTCCAAGCCGTCTTACAGCAAGCCTTACGACCATTTGCATCATCGATAGAAATTTTCTGTTAGATACATCGAGTTGAGCAATATGGCACTCCCACCACCCTCCAGACTCGGTCGTTACCGAATCCTCTCCCCAAACTGCGGTCTCCGAGTCTCCCCACTCCAACTCGGAGCCATGTCGATCGGACAAGCCCAAGCATCATCCCTCGGATCCATGACCAAGGAAGCCTCCTTCGAACTCCTCGACACTTACTTCGACATGGGTGGGAATTACATCGATACCGCCAACGGGTATCAGAACGAGGAGAGTGAGGAGTGGATCGGGGAGTGGTTGACCAAGAGAGGGGTTAGGGAGGATATGGTGATAGCTACCAAGTTTACGAGTAATTACAAGAGGAATAAGGAGAAGGATCATCCGGTCTCGATCAATAGGTGAGTATAGTCATAAACTATCTACGGGGGAATGCCGGTTTAGAGATTGATGCTGGGTTTTTAGGTCTGGGAACAGCTATAAGAGCATGGTCGGCTCGCTCGAGGCGTCACTCAAGAAGCTCCAGACTTCATACGTCGATATTCTATGTGAGTTACCTCGTTCTATTTTGGCTGGCAAAGCTGACATCGTCGCAGATATTCACTGGTGGGATTGTGAGTCGACAAGCAGATTGGTTTGTCAGAGTGCAACACCTGACTGTACCCCTCTTGGTAGGGACCACACCGATCCCGGAAATTATGCAGGGTCTCAACAACCTCGTCAAGCAGGGCAAAGGTATGTTCTCTCGACCGCAACACAATCCTGCACCGAACTGATCATCCCAGTCTTGTACCTCGGTGTTTCCGACACACCCGCATGGGTCATCTCCCGAGCCAACGAGTACGCCCGTAACCACGGTCTCGCTCCTTTTGTAAGTCCCGACAGTCTTTCCTGCAAGGAACTTTCGGGCTTACTGTACTAGGTCATCTACCAAGGTCGTTGGTCCGCTGCGGCCCGTGATATTGAGCGTGACATCCTCCCGATGTGTCTCACCGAGGGTATGGCCATCGCTCCTTGGGGTGCCATCGGACAAGGTCGATTCCAGAGGAAGGCGGATTTCGGCAAATCTACGGATGGTAGAAGTTCAGTCAAGCTCTCGGAAGATGAGATCAAGGTGGGCTTGACCTGTCCATGATTTCCCGATGTTGGCTGATAATTGGCGTCTTAGGTTTCCGCTGCGCTTGAGAAGGTGGCGGATGAGCTCAAGGTTGAGAGTGTCACAGCTGTCGCTCTTGCCTACGTCTGCTCGAAGTACCCTTACGTGTACCCAATCGTTGGTGGTCGTAAGGTTGAGTGAGTCCCCAAGAGCTCCGTTGAAATTTCTCTGATGACTATGGCAGCCATCTCAAGGGTAATGTGACATCTCTTGACCTACACTTGACCCCAAAGCAAGTCGACACCATCGACAATGCCCTTCCATTTGATTACGGTCAACCGCAAACTGAGGTCAGTGCCCTTGATTCCAAAAACTTTACCGTGTTGACAAAGAGGATCATCAGTTCGGGATGGATCCAAGGAGACTTGGATATCAACAACACCCTTCCCTCGTCTCGGCCGGTCTCATTGATTACGTACCGCACCATGTACCGATCAACCTCAGTACCGCCAGGGGGAGCGATGCGGAAGCGGCGAAGAAACTCTGATCTATATATAAGGCGTTGCGAGCTATCGAGTATCAAGCGGGGTGGAGGAAACTCTGTAAGGAAAGAAACCCTTGCCGGGATGTAACCTTGTGGCATGGGAACGAAATTTATCCGGGATGCTGCTTGACTGGGGAAGTTTTCACGTATCCAGATACTAGCATTTCCAGAAACCCATCGTAAGGTTGAAGTGTTCGGCTCGAAGCTATCGACATGAGTACAGGGATCAGAATCCGCGGGAGATCACGGTCACCCCTTGAGCCGAAGATGGTAACGGCGAAGCTCGCTTATACGCGTGGCATTGAACGCTTGGAAAAGTCACCTTTTGTGACATGATATTTTGTTCTTCTGGAAGGTGAAACGGCAAATCATTCCGCAACGCCTCGGAAGTGTTGCCGATGTTACGGAGGTATTTTCATTCGACCGCGACGCTTTCCTTTACCCCTGCCGAGGGCCACAAGGAGGATCAATTGACGGATCGCGGCCCTGCCTTCTACGCGCTTGCATGCCTCGGACTCCTCCATGCGACAATGTTCCCCACCGCCAATCACAACCGCCCAATATTCGGTAAACCTCTGCGATACCGGATGATGCAACGACTGGGATGACCGACCGATCACCCGTCGACCTCACCCGGTGAGGAGGGGTCAACGATCAAGGCACCTCAAGTCTGACCAGCGTTTTCTGCTGGCATATACCGACACCCGGCGTAAGTGGGTATCCATGTTGACAGTAAACCGCTTCTACTGTCGGCAGAGCCGTCCACTCATGCCGACTCGACTTAATTCTCATCCGTTCCAAGGGATGAGTCTCACTAGTCTCAAAGCGTCATGCCCTCCTCATCCGGTACACTCCCGCAAATCCCAAAGCATCATATCCGCCCACAAATACCCGGACGGGAACAAGAGATGATGAATGCTGGTGTCACCGTCAGAGGATACCTTTCCTTCTCTTGAGGGTTTTGCCTCACTCATCTCGCTGATGTTTCTCGGTCCCCATGATCAAGGTCCCCCACCGGTTCGTCCCTATAGCCCGGAGATCGCTATCGTTCCGACTAGGAGCTTGATAAGCCGCTTGGGCCGCTTGACTGATCTGTGAGAGGCGAATAAGCCGATTGGCAGGACGGCTCGCACCGCCTTCGAAGAACCATGACCCGGATGACGCAGTGATCGCTACGAGAAATCAGGGACATACACTCCTGGCTTGAGGTACCGCTCACGGTAATGATTGGTGATCCACACGATCGACGACTGCGGGAAAACTGAGATGGCTTTGCGTAGCACGCTCTTGACCCGTTCTTTATACCATTCCAACCGCTCCCTGAGCTCAAAGTCAGACAGGCGATACGCTAGTCAGAGGAAGTTGAGCGGCTCACGCCGATAAGAATGACTCTGCGTCTTTCTGGGCAGCTACGTCTTCCCTCATCCATCTGGCGGTATCCCACAGTGCGCTCGCGAGGTATACCAACTCTGGGGCTTTACGACTTCGGCCATGTAGAGCCTTGATCCGGTCGATCACGCCTCGCCCATGCCATTCCATCCGATCTTCGTATCCGTAAGGCGCGTGTCCGTTTTCCTTGACGAGCACATGAGCTGGACCGACACGAGTTTCCAGAGGGAGGAGATCCTCACCCTATATTGCCAGTAGCCATCCTGATCGAGCCCGAAGGTGAAGATGTGGATGAAGAGAAAATCGAGTCCGGGTACATAGCAATAATGAGGGTGATGTGAGCTCGAGCCGCCTGGCTCGGCATCCAACGGAATCGCCGTGAGAGAAGGCGGAGGTACTGGGGGTGGAGGTTTGAAGGAGAAGGATGAATGCGCGTCGTCCGACAAAGGTATGGGTGGGGATGGTGCGGACCAAGGATGGTCCCAAGGAATCTCGGTCATCTGCTCACCCACCATCTGGCATATGATTCCCTGTCAATCATGAAACCCCATCCCTTGGGTGATCGACATACCTAGAGCATGTAATCAGTAGACAATCACCCCCTCAAGGGTCAAGACGAGTGTTTGCGTGAGGCGACTCGACCTCATTTGACTTACCTGGCAGAAATAGTTGACATTCTCCCTTCCAATACTGTCCCCGATGAAGAGCACTGTCTTTCCCTTCGCCCACTGCACTTTCTCCCACGGCCTTCCGTCGGGTAAAGCTTCTGCTCGAACCCATTCGCCGGACAGCGGAGTCTCTCCAGAGGGTGGTTGATTCGCCCAAGCGGACCGGAGGAGCGAAGCGAACAGGGCAGGGGGTGTACATCCATCACGGTAAGGCGTCCACTTGTCGCTGAGAGGTTCCGAAGAGTTGTAGGTGAGGTAGCCGAGTTGTTCGTACGGATCGCAGGACGAGGGGAGTAAACCGAGGCTCAGAAGCGAATTGGAAGTCGTCCATGAGCGGGAGCCGCCTCTAAAGTAAGACGAGGTGAGCTGAGCGCGGCTCAGCCGCCCCTCGCATCCTTCCGAACTGACCTATTCTCCCAAAGCCATGTGCAGCTGATCGCGAGGGCGAGGATAAGGGTGAGTGACAGTACCCATCCCATATGGCGCCAAATCGACCTCAACGGTAGAGGCGGTACCCTGATCCGATAGCCAGAGGGAATGGTCGACTGGGACCGGAGCCGTCGATGCATAGAGATTGAGTTCTGGAGCAAAAGTCGGGCATTTCAAAAAAAATAATACGAATGGCCTTAGACTACTGCGGCACGAGACGCGTCTTCGCGTCTTGTGAAACTATTACGTGAAGAACCGCAAGGGGAAATCTCCGGTCGGTCTTGGCAGACTACAGGGTATGGAAATCTGAATTGATTCAACGGACAACATCGTCAAACATCGGCCACTTTCATTTCCTATAAACCACTGTTGGATACCTACAAACCACTAGCGACACCTACAAATACTGTCGATTCCTGCGGTTTACTAGCGTACTCGACGGTTCTCCAAAATGTTGAGCTTTGTCTGTGTCACGGACCTAAATCGATTCAACATTATCGCCGCCGAATTTCGCCGATGAATTCCATGAAACGATAACGATTCCCCACAAATCGCTAGCGAGGTCCATGGACCACTCGATGCCGACCACAGCCACTCAGGTTGCCGACCACAGCCACTCAATCTCTGACCAGTCCCTAGCATAGTCGAAACGAGGCCTTTGTATTTGACATCGTCTGGGTCCTACGCACTGCTCATCCAAGACCCTCTTTCCTTGACCTTATCAACCCATGCAGTACCAAGACGATCCCATACGAGCCTACGGGTCGGACTGACGGACGGATGAAGGTTATAAGGAGGAGAGACGAGAGAGGGAAAGACCCAGAGGTTCGAGATCGAAGTCTTCCTAGTACCATAGTCCCACAGCCATTTCTAGCCTTGCCTCTGCATTCAAGAACGCTACTTTGACCGGCACTTAGCTTGGCTACACCCTCGTGTGTCCTTGATTCATTATGTTGCCTATTGTTGATTGCAGGTCTCCTGTTGTCACGATCGTAATCGGAAGTCCGATCACCCACATTGGGGCACATCGATATAACCGGGATTAGGGGCCTTAGTCAAGCTCCTAGTCATTGCTACCTTTTGTTTGAAGGCTTACTGTCACGGTGCTACGTCGACCAGCAATGGCCCGACGCCCAGCTCCTGGAATCGGCGACGGTTGACTTGGCTTCGGCGAAGTGAGGCTACCGTTGTCGAACTTAGCTTGAATAACTCGAGCACACGCGTGGGTGTAGCCGAGTTAAGTGACGGTCGAGTAGCGTAGGCTAAACAGTGTAGGGGGTAGATCAAGTACGGCAAAGCTAGGTAACTATGTATGACTATCGTTGACTTTCAATGACTTCCAATCTCGAATCGCTGGTTCTCTCCGTCTCTCGACTCATTTCTCTTATACCTTCTTCTCCTGGCCTATCTTCGGCTTGTCTTTTTTCGAGATCAATGGTGTTTCGTCCTGGGCAAGGGGGAAGGGTGTTGAGTACAATGGATCGCGTCGGAGACAAAGAGGGAAAAGGTGACATCGTTTTGGCGAACAACGAACATGGTCGAGCCTCGTCTCAGAAGAAGACGAGGCCAAAGTGAAGCATTGGTTGCAGAAGACGAGGCCGAAGTGAAGCATTGGTTGCTTATAGTCGGCGATATGTCGGCGTCTTGTTTCGAGGTCAATGGTGTCTCGTCGTAGGCGAGGGGAAGCGTGTTGAGTACAATGGAGCGAGACGTGGCCTTGTTTCGGCGAACAAAGAACATTCGAACCTCGTTTCAGAGTACAGGGTCGGGGTGAAGCACTGGTTGCTCGTTGTCGACGATATTCGGCGATGCCATCCGAGCTTCGTTTCACGATCGTGACACTCGTGATGCAATATGCTATGGTGCACTGGCCACGTCTTTTGCTAACTTCACATTTCTCAACCTCCAGATGGTGATGGCACAAGCTATTCAAATCAGCGTTGTGAGGTTCCTTTACAGTACGCTCACATAGCCAGCCAAAACCTGCTCCTATCCACCAAGCTATCCTTAAAGCCTTGAGCAGGTCTCCCGTATTATCCTGAACCACTCTTGTCACCAGACTGCAGAGACATACCCCTATAGTGCTAGAGAAAAGGAGGGAGGTTTGGAGCAGGGCACCAAGTAGGGACTGCTCATCTCTATAGATCTCTTAGCGGCTCATAAAGGTAACAAACTGTTGGGAATACCTTGAAGCAAGGTTGGAGATCAAGACGGATCCAATACCCAGGGAGCTATTGCCAGATCAGCTTGAAAATACATGTGGTTTGGAGCAGCTTACAAGTCTGCACCAAAGGGTTGGAAGATATTGGAGAGGAATTCACAGATCCAGTAGGTCATCCCAACAGGCTCAACTGCAAAAAGCCAGTTCCCAGCTGCAGTGCAGAAGCCACCAATGACAAGCAGGATTGGTGCTCTCACTCTTGGTGCCAGAATGGGTACCAAGATGCAGGCACCAATCCCTACTATGGGAGCAGTGAGGATGTGGAGAACGTCCTTGATAGGTGATTCATGCTTGAGATCTTGATACCAGATTGTGGTGAGGTATACCCAGCCCTGGCAAGTCAGCTTGACAACACATGTTGCAAGGGGTTGGCACACATTGACGGACATTCCTGCTGTCAGGACCAATAAAAGAATAGCAGTCACCTTCCCTTCGTACCTGCTGAAGACACCAAGATCAATGATAGGTGGTAGCAAGGTGTGATGCTTGATGTAGTTTTCCCAGAAGCCAAAGATAATGATGAGGAGAAGTGAAATAATAAATACAACGGGGATATCTACTGTCATCATAGCCCTGACCTAAAAACTCACAAGCATTATGCCATCCCCCGGTGACCAGACCACCCTGAGTGATGGAGAAGCTGAACAAGCTCAGTGCAAGAGGGATGATCCCTGCTCCAAGCCAGTCCACTCTACGGTCTTTGGTATTCATCTTTGGTGGTTCTTGGGGTATGACAAGGGCACCAAGGATGACAGCGAGGAAAGCTAATCCTGCAAGGATGAAGAATTGATACTGCCACCCATGTCTGGTTGGTGTTAGCCAGATACGGGAGGAGCTAAGCCCAACTTGCCTCCCTGTACTCGCCACCAACCCTCCTATGACCTGTCCTCCACCTCCACCAAGCGGGAACCCAACACCCATAACAGCAAAAGCGATCGTCCTTTCCGGGTCGTCTGGAAAAGTTGTTGCCACGATCCCAAATGCTGCTGGCATTGCAATAGCTGCTCCTAGACCTGCAAAGGCTCGGACGATGCAGAGTGCGATCCTGACCCGGAGAAAGCCCGAGATCAAGGAGAAGATACACATTGTTGAGAGACCGATGAGGAAGAGGTATTTCCGGCCGTATAGATCTGCAAAGCGTCCCGCAACAAGGAGACCACTTGAAAGAATCAGCGCGGAACCAGACTTAGCGAGCAGACAACCTACCACCCGCTTGCGAGGGTATATGCTGACGCTACCTGTTCATTGGTAAGACGGATATGGTGCAAGCGCGCAGGATGGAGAGGGAACTCACCCATTGCACCGCTAGTTCTGACGCTTGCAAGTCTTCCGCGATGGGCGGGATGAGTATGACGATCGAAATATTTGAAGCGCTCTGTTCAGTTCGGTTTCAGCTGGTGACCTCAAAAACGATGTGATACTTACATTCAGAAAGTAGGTTGACATCATCACTCCGCCTAAAACAAGACGACGAGCTCTTGACAGCTTCGGTGGTGATTCCGACGGAGTATTCCCTTCATTACTTTGAAGTAGAGGAAGAGGTGAAGTTCCGTTAAGAAGCTTCTCGCCTGAGATACTGCTGTTCTCGGATGGACCTGGATTTTGGGTGATAGGTGATTGTTCGATATCCTCCGCGGTCATCTTGACTCTGATTTGAGACGTGACCTTGTTCGAGATTAGTATCGCGGAGTACAGCTACGGTAAGTAATACCAGGAGATCGCGCGGCTTCCTTTCATCAGATCAACGAGTCAGCAGAGGGATCCACCTCTCCGTCAAGCCGGGAAGAAAGGAAGGAACTCGGATGAAAAAATTCAGCAGGGGCGAGCAGCACTCCTCTCCCCCGTTTGACCATGAGTATCGCATGAATGGTATCATGTATGGAAGAGAGATGAGGGTTGGATAAAAGCGAGAGACCCGTCAGTTTTTGGTACGTTAAACAATCATGGCCCACGTGGCGGGAAGCAAACCGAATCTTTGTTAATGCTGCACGAGAACTTGATATTTCCGCAATTGTCCGGCTGCGATGCCCTGTCTTCCATTTAACTTATCTACGTTTTGGTTCATGCACTCTGAGTTGATGGACATGAGCCGTCATCGGTATCGGGGACGCAGTGCGAAATTCACGTTTGGAGAGAGGGATCTGCGGCCTCCTTTTTTCTCCCTTTGATGGTGATGCGGCTTTGATCCGGCATGAGGTTCCAGGGCGTCCTCAGCGGTTCTCATCCCCGAAGCTGACGACAATCTACCTCATGATCTTCTACCAGCTCATTCGCTCTAATCACAATGACATCCCTTACATCCAGTGCTATGCCGCTCACGGATATCAAGGAGATGACCTCACCTACCGAGGATACACCGGCAGATACCAAAGCTAGCAGTGTGGTCGAACTGCCTGCTACAAGCGATTTGCCTGCCCCATCAACCCAGCAGGGCGACCCAGATGCGACGTCGACGAAGCTTTCCAAGTCACACGCCATCCTCCTGGGGGCGACCATGTCCCTCACCTACTTCATGATGGTGAGTTATTCCGTCCTGCTACAGTCTCTGCACCTGGACTGACGATGAGGCTAGGCCTTGTCAGTCGGGTCATCGTTACTGATCGTTCCAGTGATGGCGAAGTACTACGGAGTCTCCGAACTAGCAGTCCAATGGGTACGCCTCTCTCTCCCACCTCAGCTAACCTCAACAGGTAGCATCCGCCTACACCCTCGCATACGGCTGTGGTCTCCTCGTAGCGGGTCGTCTAGCAGACCTCTACGGCCGAAAGAGACTCTTCATCATCGGTCTCTCCGTCGGTTTCGTCGGAAACATCATCTCAGGCTGCGTACCCAATCGGCTCGCTCTCTGCGTCTTTCGAGCGGTAGCTGGATTGGGTTTGTCCATGGCTAGTCCAGCAGGGTTTGGCATTGTGGGAGTTAGTTTCAGGGAGGAACCGGGGAGGACTATTGCTTTTGCGGCGCTTGGAGCTGGATCACCGATGGGTGCGACGTTTGGGCATATCCTGGGAGGGGTAATCGCCAGTGCTGGAAGGTGAGTTAGATGAGATTGGGTACGCTGATGGGCGGCTCAGGCGAGGATGGCAGTACCTCTACTTCGTCATCGCAGGTGTCAATGTCGTCCCTATCATCGGGGGTCTCCTCTTCATACCGAGCGAATCACCGAGGACGGCGTCGGATAATGGGAGGATCGATTGGATCGGAGCAGTGATGATCACGATTGCGCTAAGCTTGTTGAGCTTTTCCATCACTCAGATCGGGCTGGTGCAGGACGGCTGGAAGACACCATGTGCGTAATCTGAATCTCCTGATGAGTCGCATCTGATGACTGGATAGACATCCCAGCGGTGTTCTCCGTATCTATCGTGATGATCCTTGCTTTCGGGATTTGGGAGTGGTATATCGAGCGTCATACCAATATCCCGCCGACGATCAAGATCGGGATCTTCACTCGACATCGAGGACGGATCACGGCGGTGCTCGCTATTGCCTTCCTCGATTGGTCAGGCATATGCGTGCGTTTCGCTCCTTCCCCTATTATCGGGTGTTGACGGCATTTCACAGGGATGGGTTTACCTCACCAGCGTGTACTACCAGAATCTACTTGGATACACACCGCTGCAGAACGCTATCCGGATCCTTCCTGGTCCAGTCACCGGGGTTCTCTGCTCGGTACGCTGTCCGCTTAAATACGTTCATACGAGACTAACGAATACGCGTGCAGTATCTCATCACGGTCCTTGCCTCGAGAGTTCGCGCACCTGTCCTCCTTGTTATCGGTAGCATATCGACTGGGTCAGTCAACCAAGTTACTTCTCCGCTGAAAGCTCATGCAGAAATCAGTATGGCAAATTGCCTCTTCGCCGTGCAGTCGCCTAGAAATATATACTGGAAATGCGAGTTCCTCGCCGCGCTCTTCCACCCCGCTGGCGGTGACTTGTGAGGTTTTCAATCTACGAACAAATCTGACTCAGATCAGTACAATCCCAATCGGATCCATCCTCATCTCCAATCTCTGCGATGAGTAAGCTGATGTCTTTCCCACCATCTGCCCTTACTCGTCGGAATATCAGGGATGAGCAGTCCGTAGCTGGAGCTCTTTTCCAAGTAGCACTGCAGGTCCGTTCATATCCCGAAGATGGTCTCCTTGATTTAAAACCAACCACGTAGTTGTCGGCAACAGTCGATGTTTGCATCTCGAGCCTCATCCAGACCCAACGTCAAGCTTCTATCGGACTTCTAGAGAGCCTGAGGGATTCGTTCTGGTTCAACGTCGGCTGTTGCTGGTTTGGTGAGTAACACATCGGCTCGTGGAGGGGAGATATTGAATGATGCTCTTGAGTAGCTGCTCTTGTGACCATGTTTTCGCTTAGAAAGGTCGGATTGGCGAAGGATGTTGCAAAGATTTTGTAGGGAATGCATGAAATCGTTACCCGAGCCTATCGGACCTTATCGCCGAACCGAGAATACCCGCCTGATGATGCCACATTCTCCCTCGGGCCTCTCTTCCCGGGATTCCGCGGCGTTTGAGCTGGTTCTAATCCGGTTGATATTCATCAAACCCTCGTTGCATCCGGCTTCAGCGTCTCAATCTATAACTTCACTCGATCAAGATGGCTCAACGCGTCACTCTCCGTAAGCGTCAGCCGTACAACACCACCTCGAACCGAAGGAGGGTCGTCAAGACTCCAGGTGGAAAGCTTGTCGTTCACCACATCAAGAAGCTTGCTGTGAGTCATCGAATCGGGTGCTGTCGAATAGCGATGGAGAGACTGCTCGAGCTTGAGGCAAGATGAAGAGGAATGATGGGGCAGGTGCTTCAGGCTCAAGATGGAGGAGGACCGATGGATATGGTTACAGTTTGCTGACGCTGGATCGTTTGATTAGTCTGCCCCGAAATGTGGTGACTGTGGAGAAGCTCTCGCTGGTGTACGTTCAATCTCCCCGAAGTTCTGCAGGATATCGCTCATGGGTCTTGATCACAGGTCCCTGCTCTTCGTCCTCGTCAATGTCAGTCTAGTTCTGCTTCACCGCTCCACACACACCTCCTTCCCCTCAAATTTCAAGCGCACCCGCAGACTCAACGACCGACGCTAATCGCAGGATGAGTCGAGCTGACCCTGGTTTGGCCAGATGCCACCCTTTCCAAGCGACAGAAGCGGGTCAGTCGGGCTTACGGCGGATCGGTCTGCTCGAAATGCGTCAAGCAGCGGTATGTCCAATTGGTCCTTACCGGTCTGTCCGCTGATCTTGCCTTCCCCTTCTCTTCCAATGCACCATTTGGCATTTTCTCTTCCATGCACCATTTGGCTTCCCTCATCATCGGAATGACGTCATCATGTCCCATTACCTCCTCATCCAATTCGCCCGTCCGCAGCATCACTCGTGCATTCCTGATCGAGGAGGCTACTATCGTCAAGCGTGTGTTGAAGGCGAAGGCGGCTGGACCGAAGAAGTAGACGGAGTTGCGACTAGTAGGAGGACATGGCGATGTAGACTTCAGCTCCGACCTATTTAAGGGTTTTCACCGCTCTTGAGATGGGTTCACGAGGTTTCACATGGGCAAATCGTGAGCAACGTGATGGTGATATGCGGGAAGGGGGGAAGGGATACTGTGAAGCCTTCGAGCACAGCTACGCAGAATACCTGGTCAAGAGGAAGGCTGGCGTCAGAGTCAGGATGAACCCGCAGTAATTCTCCTTACTCCTGAGGTTTAGCTGGATTATGCTAACGCAATCTACGTCCCCTTGTATATCCCAGGGTTATTGAGTCTTCCACCAACGGTTTCTCCAATTCTACTTAATGTCAACCACTTCATTTCAAGCCTTTGCAGACGCGAGAAAAGCCGAACTTCGCTAGATGGGACGCGGTCCGCCTTGAACGGGAAGTTACGCTACGGCGATCTGCCGATATCAATGCGTTTCAATTACCGCTCCAGCGCTTCAAGATCAGAGATTTGCCTCTTGATCTCTCGGAGTTGCCGATCCTCATAGTCAACCTCGTCATCGTGTCCCCTGTCCGTGGGAACAGCAGCCATATCCAAAGTCCATATTTTCAGCCGGAAGCAAATCCGTTTCCCCTCCCCGTGCACACACTTAGCGCGAAATTCCGGGGCGCTGACAAGCTAGGCACTGATCTTTCACATCGCTCAGACTGATCCGAACGTCTGCCTCGAGGCAGACATACCCTCCTTTGGTCTAAGAGCTCGCCTGAGCCCCCTCCTTCCGGAATCTTTCTTTCTTCTTACGGCTTTTCCGCAATGGTCTAACTCTTGACCCTCCTTTGATCGTCGACTGTAGGCGTATTAGAGGGATGATGCGAAGGAGCAGAGACATGATGAATACGCTTGGACCTCCAGAAGTGCCTAACCTGGACAAGGATGAGGATGTGAAGCCGTTCGGAATGATCGCCGTTTTCGCCTTGGGAAATGTTGAGCTAGAAGTACGGGTTGACCGATCCCGGTGGTATGAGGTATAAACATGGGATTATTAAGAAAATTCACCCCATTCCTGCTCTCCCTCACATGCTCCTGGTCCGATATTCGATTGCAACCGTACACCAACAGGCACCACGGACTACCCTTCCAACCGGTATATCAACCCTCAGCTCCTTCACTCGAGCTTCACTGGCCCTTCCATCCTGTCCGCCCAAAATCTCTTGATCTTCGCGCTTCACCGACTCGAAGATCATTCGTACCAGCCTCATCCCTCAATGATACCCCGCCAGCCCAGCGTCAACCCGATCATCGGGCTCCCCGCAATCCCCTCATCATGGACCCGCCAAGCACACAATCAGCTTCGTCCAATGTACTCATCTCCTTCAGTATTTCCTGACGTACCGCTTCCTGAGAGCATACCTCCATATCGTTTCGAACCTGTCAACGGATATCGAGGTTCTCCGAGCCCTAGCGAAGGTGATCGACTTCCGCCACTTCGTAACCGACAACTCGAGCTCCTGTCCACTACTCCACTTGACTACTATTCCTTCTGGACCAGACGCCGTCTCCCCTTTTCCATATAACGATCACCTGTCTACGCAGTACTCGAGTACAGTCCGGAAACTGCTTCGGACAAATCCAAGTATCCCCCTCCCTCTCGGTACCTCAAATCCTCTCCTTCCTCCTTGAACTCCGACTATTCCAGAAGGCAGAACATGATCTCACCTTTGCTCTTCCGGCCGCCGAATATCGAATCAGAACCGGACGTTGCAGATGAAAGCATAGCTTCCGAGTCTGAAGACGGATATGTGGAGAATGAGAAGATTATGGAAGGGAGTGGCGACTTCGAAAAGGCCAGAGAGGCGGATGATGATGGGGATGTAGTCTTGACCACCCGGATGAGCGATCACGATGGAGCTTACGAGATTGATAAGGCACGTCCAATCTGGGATGGGAGTGCGGATGAGGATTCGGATGTGGATGATGGTCTCGAAGGAGGGCCGGCTTCGTCTGACAACCTGACGAAGATGCCATCGAGGTGAGGTCGCTCGTGTTTTAGCGCTACGTATAGCTCATGAAACTCAGTGGTCATCGGTCCAACTACCCAAAAAAGGGGACTACTAGGCACGAACAGCTCAACACGGTGAAGAAGTCGCCTCAGCTCGATAAGCATTACCTTGCCAAGTAGAGCACCCTCCCTATCAACCTCGTGACCCGTCTACCCAAGGATCGATCCTTCCTCTATGCTCGATGAGAAGGTCTGCCTGTGAGCTTACCGATGCTATATCGTGCAGTATCTGATGTGCGTCAAGTGTGATGGCGGATAAGCGTTTTGAGACGGAGATCCATTTCGACGAGGATGGGGATAAGATCATCATCGAGAATCAAGAGACGGTATGTCCATCATGATGTCTGGTCTCTCGCCGTATCTGATCTTGTCCTGTGACGTTGTTCACCAAGAACGGTACGTTCCATCAGATCCAGTTATTGTATAAGAACCAAAGACTCACTTCCCCGCTCAGTATTGCCACACTTCTTCCAAGCTACGAAGTTCAGGTCATTCCTGCGTCAATTGTCGAAGTACGTCTCTTTCCTCGCACACGTAGTAGCGAGATGCAGACTCTTCCGATCATCCAGCTACGATTTCACTTTCGTCTGCGGTCCGATTGCGGACGGGTGAGCGACTCATACAGAATCGACCATTGTTGATTGATCGAAGTCGGTGTGTGGTCGAGCACGAAAAGATGAAAAGCCACAATCGCTTGCTCCGGGAAAGGGTAGATGAGTGGATGAACCAGGCGGAGGTGAGCTCAAAGATTCGAATCATAATGTACGATACACTGCACTGACCTTCTTCCCTTGTAGGGAGACAAGGCAAAGGCGAATCTTCCATCGCCAGCTTCAGAGCGCAGGAACTCTCACTCCTCGTCAATCGATCCCCGTCGGCTAAGTCCACCTCGCTTTGTCTATCGTTTCCTGCCTCTCAACAGAACATCGTGCATCTAACCAACCCGAACGACACTACGTCTTGAAGAGTGAGCGTCAGGTACTGGAGAAGGTTGATGAGAGGTTCGAGGTGGAGGAGAAGCCCTCTGGGACCACGAACGATGACTCCCTCTGGTGAGAAAATCAGCAGCTCATCACGAGGGTAGAAGAGCTGGAAGAGGAGGCGGAGGGGCTAAGGCACGCATTGACAGCGAAGGCGTTGCAGGTTGTGCAGCTGAAGAAATGGTATATGTTTCGTTCGAGCGTATGTCTTTGTTACGGCAAACGATTTTGGTGTAACTGCAGAGTGCTTGCTGATCCTCCCGCAGAGCTTGGTATCAACGGCGTAATCATACGATCCTTCCCCTCATCTCCTCGACAACGACCCAAACTCGACATCTGAGCCTCCCTCGCCTAGTCTTCCTACATCGACTGAGAAGCTCCTATCCATTTCGAACCCTTCAGGCAAACCTCACCGTCCCGATCGGCTTTCAGGACCCAACGACGGAAGTTCTGGAAGCTCTGCTAGAAACTGTCGAGAAGCGGCGATCGTGCCCTTCGAAAAGACCGACCGAAGAGTATGAGATGGATTCGATGGACATGGGCAAAGGTGAGAAAGTAGAGAAGACGCTGAGCACGAAGAGATTTCGCCTGTTTGGAGGATTGCTCAGGCAGGGGAAGCTGTAGATAGATCTGGGGAAGGAAAGGAATGGGGCGGATGTCGATCATTTCGAGGTTAATGCGTCTTTGGATGGAACCCAGTACGGCGGAACTATCCAGTATAACGATTGTAGTATCCAGTTTTGGGCTCCTCTTCTCGTGGTTCGAACAAGCAAAAAAGACATGTCGTGGACACCTCGTACTTCGACACATCTTTACGTCATTACGCACGGACCATTTGGATGAAGTCCTGATTCCCGCATCAGAAGCAAAGTCGTGGCGTGGTCCATGCACGCGCCTTCCTGATTTCCGATTTGGGCGAGAGTGGGTTTTTCACTTCTTCCTCTTCTTTTCACCTTCCTTCTTCCTTCTCTTCTCTTTCATCTCGCAGGCGGTGTGAAGAAGAGCAGGAGAACATTGTCGGTTATGGATTGTCACGAGGAGTGCTTGCCATAGGGAGGATCAGCTTCTGATCAGTCCGACCTGAATACCAATCGCCAATCCTGCATTCATTTACCTAAAAAGCTAGAAGAACAAAATCAACAATGTCCCAAACCCTCTTCAACCCTTCATCCCCAATCCACATCCCAACATCTTACACTCGTCCCGACTCAACCATCACCCCAACCCGTCTCCGTCCAAGCCAAAGTCGAGCTCAAACTCAAAGGCGCTTCACCCAAATCGATACTCTCTCGCCACCAGCCGTTCATTGGGTACTCGATACCGATACGGGACTTCGGTCACCTTCATACGGCGGGTCAACGCTGGATGATTTGGTATTGGATGTGGAGAGTGGGGAGTGGGTGAAGGTTCAGTCGGTTGGTCAGTGGATGAGGGAGGTTATTCGTACCGGATATCATCCAGGCGAGATGCGAATCGTGCCGAGGTATTCTATAGTTTCGTCCCCCTCAAAGAGATCAGTCGGGTCGATCGATGATGCAACCAATCGCAGTTCAACGAGGTAAAGGCAGGGGAACATCGCGACACAGGACTCGGATGCTGGGCGGGAATGTATCGATTTGAGCGTTCCATGCTTTGGGAGCTGGGAGATAGAGGCCGGATCGGACACGGAGAAGAAGGTTGTCGCGTCTGGTGACGGATCATCGTTGGGTATTGGTAAATGGTTTCGTGCAAGAAGGAGGAACCGCGTGTAGTTCTCTACCTCTTCTAATGAGCTTTTATGCTTGATCGTGAGACGAATAATTTACCGGAGATGGATTGAATCCCCTTTGAAAGCACTTCTAGCTCGGGATGTAGTTCCAGTACCGCTGAAGAACAAATCGCCGCTCCTTCACCTTCCTCGCCGCCTGTGTCCTCGAGAAGGGAGAGCGCCGCTCCAGCCGTTGAGGGACATTCCTCTCGGCGAGCGTGTGGTAGATGGGTCGAGAGGAAAGCTTCCGATTGACCGAGAGCCTGAAGAGGCATTAACAACGCTAAGGTATCTACCAAGGGTAGCTCAAAAGCTCAGCAGAGGATGCCCTAAACGCACCTGTTCATGACTCCGTACCCATCTGATATCCTCCATCTTCACACCCTTTCTCGCAACCAGGCAGTGTCGTATGGGAAGTACCAAGTCTCCGACGATCCGCGGCCTCGATGGTCCTGCTTCGGCATTCGCAGAAACGCACTGTGACGAAGTAGGTGAGGAGAGTAGGCAATCGAGAGTCTCGGTGACTGCGCCGTATATGGTGTTCTGGAGAGGCATGACTAGGTAATCTGCTGGATGGGAATAGATGGCTAAACCACTTATCATCGACATCAAGCACCGAAGCGAGCAGGCTCACATGTAATATCGGAACATGGGATGAGCTCGATATATTCGGATAGCTGTTGAGCGAAGATGACAGCCGCCTGTAGTAGTGACCTGAATTAGCTTAGAGATGCCTGACCCTCGATAAGTTAAGAGCTTACCTGCTGACCATATGTCCCTGGTGGACCGAGGTATGCTATGCTTTTCCCGGTAGCTTCCCAATCTCCAGTGGACCGCTCTCCATTGATTTCTGAGGACATGCCTCGAAGGACCGCCCGGAGCATTGGTATGGCCGAAATCAACTGTCAAACCCGTGCAGAGTCGCGAAGTTCCGGAGAGACTGCCACTTATCCGAAACCCCGCTTGAAAGGCCGACGCTGGCGAAATCCTCTATCGCTTGCAGCATCCGTCAAACCGCTGCTTTTGAACACTTTTACCTGCCATCGAGATTTACTACTGCTTCAGGTGAGCTGGCAACTCCTCTCACACGGGTCAGAAGCTCTTCTGAGTCCATAATGAGAGCTGAGCTGACGATCTTCGCCTCCCCTCTATGTCCTATCACACCTCTCCCCGGTCTGGTCGAAAGGTGGCACAGTCATCATGGGTAAAGTACACGGATCTCTCGCTCGTGCCGGAAAGGTCAAGTCGCAGGTGAGTCAGAGTGATGGAGAACCAGCGTAGTGTCGAAGAGGAGAGGAAGGGGAGAGGAGCTTGGATGGTGGACAGCGCTGACTCAATTCGTTTAGACACCGAAGGTTGAGAAGCAAGAGAAGAAGAAGCAACCCAAGGGACGAGCAAGTGAGTCATCGCTTCAACCCATCCTTCTCCATGTACGCTCCGCGACCAGGCTTGGGATGTGGGCCATGGCGATCAATCGAGGTGGAGAAACAAACCGTGCTGTTATTACAGGATGCCGACGAGTAGATTCGAACCAGTGCTGACGATGCTTCTCGCCGCTCATAGGGAAGAGGGCACAATACGTGAGTTTCATCTGCTCTTCTCCGCGTTTACCTGATTGCTGATCTGTTTTGCAGAACCGACGGTAAGCTTGAGGTTTAACATTATTACGGGATGTACTGACCATCGGCTCTCTTCTCGACTACAGATTGTGAGCTTGAGCTTCTGGCAACGCCAGGGTACACCGCACTGACCATTACCCAGCGTGAACGTCACTCTCACTCCCGGTGGAAAGAGAAAGATGTGAGTGAACTTTCACCTCGTATCCATTATCTCCATAATCCCCCCCCTTCAATCACCCTCTCTCGTAAGATGAACCAAAACTACAAGCATAGTTCAATCAGATATATCATGATCGACAATCATCCATCGTCTTTCGCTCCTATCTGACTCGTCGCCTTTTCTTGCTACTCCTCGTGTATCTGTGTGGAGTGTTGCTGATGCTGTTTGATAGGAACCAGCAACCCGCGGGAAAGTCTGGTTAAGCGAGGATGGATCGGGTTGTGTAGTCGGCATGCATATGGTTTCGAGTGGTATTCGACTTCCCTATAGACGCCTTCTCTTCTGAAAGTCTGCCTGAAAACACTCCCAGGAGGCGTAACATCACTGGAGACAAGTCTCAAGCGAGAGATAGCACAGCAGCGCGATCGACGGAGCATTGTAGACCACCACTTAAAACGAGAATTCTTCAGCTCCAGTCCGAACGTGCTCCGAGTTGTCACTGTATCTGCGGTGAGATGAATCATCATACGTCACGCATTTCCGGATTGTGCTACACTGTACTAGTACTAGCTCATCAAATGTCCCTGCTCCGAATGTCCGTAAGATCTAGTTGCAACTCGGAAGACGATCAACGGAGAACGAGGTAAACGATGATTGCAGTCACTCCCGCTATTGCAAGGAGTGGTAAGCCCATGACCGTGGCCCAGCGACAACGCGAGACCCAAGGATCCGGATGCTGGGCCCATACCGTCCATTTTGATTCGGTGACGACCTCGCCAGTCTCGATGTCCAAAATGGGTGGTGATGGTTTGGCGGATGTCCAACCGCCGACAATCCATAGCAAGGGAAGGAAGAAGCCCAAAATGAAAAGGGTGATTGACGCGTTCGTGCGGTGAGGTGGACGAGTCGGTAGTGTCTTCTCAGTAACGAAGAAACCCAACGTCGATGCAGAGGGCTTATGCGAAACGTCAAGAGTGAGAATGGGGAAAGGAGTGAGATCAGGTGTCGCGTCATGCTCGTCCAGCATAAGAATATCTCGCAACGAGACGAGGGAGGACGAGCGGTCGTAATCTGGGTGTAGATTCTTCGGTACAGTCGGGTTGTCCGGCGTCATTATCATCTTCATCATCGTGTCCAGGTCGGGAGTCAGGTTGAGATTGGGTGTCTGGTAGGAGCTCAGGTTCGGGTTCGGGGTCTTCAGCGATACGGGGAGGACGGTAAGTCTGGTTGAGTGGGACGAGGAGGTCTCCGAGGTAACCCCAGAATCCACCACTTCCCGTGCCAGGCTCGGTGACGAGGAGGTGATCGAGCGGGTCGAGCTCTGCCGTCGGCAGTGGCTCGAGGATGGAGATTCTGTTTCGCTTTTGATTACGATCTCGTGGTCGACTTTGCGCTCGCGGTGAGCGTCGACAGAGCGTCTCGACTCCCTCGGTATCCCATCCTCCCCCTTCTGAAAACCCTGCTCGACGTCGGATTGTGATGTGGCGGAAGGAGTATTTTCCCAAAATGCACTGACGAAGCCAAGTCCCCAGCCTCGACTCGGTCCGGCTTGATTGGCGGTAGGGGTGTTACTTGGTCGAGAGTTTGAGATAGTAGTTTTGTATTTTCGAAGAGTGCGTTCAGGAGGCTCGGGGTTAAGCGAGATAGGCGATTCGAGTTTGGGTGGGGCGGGAGGGGAGGAAGGCTGAAGAGGAGGAGTAGAAGACCGCAGAGGTGGAGTATCAAACTCTCCTCCACATGGAGTACCGTTCTTGGAAGCGCGCAGCCAAGCCTTCTCGCTCATGAGCTTGGATCCCTGCTCAAGTCCGCCCTCCAGAGCGAGATCGTGCAGAGTACTAGCATACGAGTATCGCATCGACCGTGACCGTCTTGAGGCGTCGCTCTCGCGCGGGAAGTCCGGCATGATCGGGGTTCGGAACTCGACATCGAAGGGGGAGGGCATGCTCGAGTCGTTGATAAGTCGCGGAGGGTATCGGCGTAGCGCTGTATGTCTGTTGGAGAGGATTGAGCCGTTGGAGAAATCCGGTACAAATGGCGCGACCTCGCCAAGAAGAACCGGGGTAGGCAGTAGCTCATGTGGAGGAAGTAGACCCGATGGACCGAGGATCGACTCGCGAGTGTTCTCCGGCCGATTATACCAGGCCTTCTTGATGATATCGTAAAAGGCCGGATCCTCCACCTCTCTCGAGCCGATTCCTTCAAGCTGTCTGACGGTATGGGCGATCGCCACGATCCGCTTCCTCCTCTGATTGAGCTTCTCCGGGGAGTCGAGCACTTCTTCCTCCTCGGCTCCAGCGGATGATACGTAGTGCGCGGCAGTCCGAAGCTCGGTTGTCTCGCCTGAAAACTCGGTTGCCCATGAGTAGGTGGATTTGGAGGAGGATGTCTCCTCGGGAGGTGGGGAAGATTCTCGCTCGATGACCACGTTCAGAGTTCGGGAAGGGGTTTGATCGGAGGTTGAACGGTATTTCAGCCCAGGAGGCGGAGGAGGTGGAGGTGGAGAGAAGAGGTAAGTTGTTCGAGAGGTAGATGGTTGTGAAGCTGATCGAACGGTTTGTGACTGCGCCCTTCGATGTCCGAAGTCGGATTGGCGTCGTTGAAGGAGACTGAGCGGACGCCACGCCGACCGAGCGTCACTTTGAGTCTTGACGTGCCCACTCATCAAGCTCTGTCTCTTCTCCCTCCCAATCCGTCTTTCCTCCTCCAGCCTCCCTTTCTCCATCGCCAATCGCAGCCGGCGAGTATCCTCGTCTTCATGGTCGTGTAGGTGGGCGAACTGGGACGTATGGCGTTCTTGGAAGAGCTGGACCGAGAGGGCTGTCCGGGAGGAGGAAGCGGGGAGCTGGATAGGTGTATGAGCTGGGGAGGATGTGGGACGATGGCGAGGTGTTGAAGGCGAAGATAGAACGGATGGAGCCGACATCAGGATCGACCGGTATTATAAGTGTAGGTGAACTGTGCTCAATTAGCGATTGAGTTGATAATAGAATGATTACTCACTTATATGATGGGACTAAGTCCATGATCAGATTTGACGAGTAAGCCTTTATGAGCGAATCGACGGTGAGATCATTTCTCCGCGGCTGATCAGGGTTTCTCGGCGAGACAGAGGGTTCGGTGAAGCAGAGACTGTTCGCTGGCAGCAGGTGTATGGTGCTCAGGATTTTCAAAAGAGTGTATTTAGTTGGCTAGTTGGGATTGTAGAGGACTACGAAAGCTGTGAAAGAGTGACCGTAAAGGTGAAAAAGCTGTTTACCGAGCCTTATCCTGCCTCGTCCTTCCGATGGAAAAGATTTCGCCAGATCCGGCAATCCTCCGAAGCTCTTTTTGAATGCGGCTGAAAATTCTCTCGGCTTTCGCGCTCTTTCTGCCCAGCCCAAAAAACGAAACCTAACAGCAAGTGTGCGGATGACAATCGATCCAGGGGATCGAACCCTCGAATTTTTGGATCACTAAAACGTAAATCTAGATTGATGCATAATGTTCCTCTGAGGACCTTTCGGCCGTGACTGACGACGAGCTAGGCTCAATTCGCAGCGAGGGGACCACCCACTATGTACGCTACGGAAGGGAGAGAAGGGGGGGAGAACGAGAAGGAGGGGAAAGGTGGAGAAGTTGTTCACTCGGTCCTGCCTACCTGTCAATTGGTTCCGCGAAGAGCGAGAGTTACTCACGTAGACTTGAGAGTCTTCTTACCAGGTATGTCCATGATCGTCCGACGTGTCGATGGGGAAGGAAGGCGGTTCTTGAGGAGTGTGATTCTCCCATGTCGTGAGGATCATCGAGTTCCACCCTCGTCAGTAAGGTGTACCTGGGTTAAATACTCGCGTTGATGATGAGCGATCGTCAATAGAGCGTTCGCTGGTCTTTTGTAAGTCGCTCGGAGGGTCGAAGATGCTAACAGGTCCGAAGTAGCGCTTAGAAATCGGTGAGGCGAACGTGTATCGAGGGCACTCCGGTTTCTGAAAGGCATCCTACCAGTGATCCTCAAATCCCATCATCCTGTTATCTCCTTTTACGCGGGTAGCTGGTACCTAGCGGTTAGAAGGAGTCTGTCCGAGAACGTCTGCTGCGTGCTTCTGTGCAGTTGCCTATGGGGTGTCGGGTGTTGGAGCCGATCTAAGCGAAACGCTCCATCCCCGCGATACAATATATCATTAGCTTTCTTTCTCGGTTGTCCCGTTCCTGCAGAGCTTGGTTTCGTTTGTTCGGCTGTTGGTTCCTGTGATCTCATGCTGCTGATCCGGTTGTTCCCACTTGCAAAACCCGGGTGTTTGGTTCGGTTCTCGTATGGATTTTATGCGGTGATGGGATGGACGATCATGCGATGTAAAAATCTTACCAGAGCAGAGGAATACTGATACTGCCGTTCTAACTATCTCCTCTTAACTATTTAGCCAGATTTTTGAATCACGATCCGTTGCTCGCCCATCGTTATGGCACTGCTCTCGCCCAAACTCTACACTTTCCTGTGGATGTTTCGCACCGTTCGTCCCTCTAGGATCTTTTTGATATTCTATGTTGACATAATCAGCTTTTGATCCTTGAGCTGATACCCGAAGTCATCGTCGGCGCGATCATCTTCTTGCTTGAGGGATCTTCACAGACTGGACGAGGAATAAGGGGATGGTTCTAGCGGGACGATTCTTCGCTGGTTTCAGTATCGGGATGTTGCTGATTTAAGCGCTGGGCATCTTCGCATATTGGAGCTGATCTCGATATAGTCACTCTTGGGCTCCGCGTAAGGTTCCGCTAATGTCTGTATGCTTATTTGCTAACTTGCCTGATCAGTCTATCAATCTGAGATCGGTGAGCCTTTGTCTTCGAAACAATGAGACCTGCTCATCCTCTCAGCCCACCCTTCGATCCGAGGCCGTCTCACCACTCTTCAATACTTCTTCCTCACCATCGGCGCATTCGTCGCAGGTTGGATCGATTATGACTGCACCAAGGATGCACTTGGCACACCTCTCCAGTGGCGTTTTCCCGTGTGTTTTTCGTCATCCAGAAGACTACAGTCCATCCTGACGCCCTGTTCAGCTCGGTCTCCAGATGCTCCCAGCAGTCCCACTCCTCTTCATCTCCTTCCTCCTCCCCGAATCACCACGCTAGGTCCGCTTCTCAAAATATATAAGACCTGCTCACGTATTGCAGCTGGCTCATGTTCGTCGGTCGGGAGGAAGAAGCCCTCCATCCCTAGCCCGCCTTCACGCACGAGGCGGCACGTCCGATCTTCTAGTAGTCGGCGAATTCGAAGACATGTGTCTGAAAGTCCGGGAAGAGGCGGAAGTCGAATCGGGTTGGGGGACGATGTTACGTGATCCTCAAGCTATTCGGAAGATCATGCTGGGGTTCGTATTGCAATTCTCGGTTCAGATGACCGGTGTCTCAGTTTCTCAATACTACTCACCGTGCGTCTTTTCCTCTTGTTTTCCTACCCAACCTCATCAGGTGTCGTAGTCGTGTCTTACAAGCTGTCGGTTTCTCAGAATCGACAACTCATCTCATCAAGGTGGATTCCTTCGTTATAAGGAGTGAATATCCGACTGACTCGCGCAGAGCTTGAAGAACGTCCTCACCCTCGTCGGTGAAGCCGCCTGCGTCTGGTTTGTCGATAAGATCGACCGTCGACCGCCTCTGACTGTCGGTAATTTCGTGTCGGGTATGACTTTCGTTGTCGGAGCGTGCGCCAATCTCATGTCATCTGGCCGAAAGCTCACAGAATGCCCAGCGCGCTACAGCAGCAGTACGCCGTGAACAAGGGACGAAATCGAAAGGTTACGCCTTCGTCGCGATGACCTATATCTTCAAGTTCTTCTTCTCAGCCTGTATCGGACCTCTCTCTGGGGCTTAGTGGGTCCACTTGCCTTCTAGGCTTGGTCGTCCGTTCGTACTGATCCGTTGCAGCCCCGTTGAAATCTTGAATACCGCCATCCGAGCCAAAGGAACGGCTTTGACCTCGATGTCCGTCTGGATCTCAAACTTCATGATCGGTCAAGTTTCCCCGACAGCTTTCGCAAAAATCGGTTGGCGATGTAACATTGGTACGTTTCGCACTACAGTTCAGTATCTTCGTACTGAGCGTCATATCAGTTTTGCGGTCCTGTCTTTCGCCAACTCAATCACGATGTGGGCTCTTTACCCAGAGGTATATTCTTTTCCGGTGCAAAACGGATTTTGACCTCTACGCTGACGACCCGTCTTTTTTGGTGCTATAGACCAAAGGTCGTACTCTCGAAGAGGTTAGTAGCTGAATCCTAAGCCAATTACAGTCCCCCCAGTCTGAGTTACTCAACTCATTTTCAAATAGATGGATGAATCCTTCCAGACCATTCGCCTCTTCGTACCCGGAGTGCACGTCAAGAGGTTTAGCGCAACCGACAGGGAGAAGACTCTTGCTTCGGGTCAGTCTTTCTGCCTCGCCCACACTTGGAATAAGCTAAAAGGTGTGATATCAGGGCATGGTCCGATTGCGAGCGAGTTGGACGGACAGAACTATATTAGCGATAAGCAGGGTGAGAATAGGGAGAAGGATGTGACGATGCAGCCGTCGGTTGTTTAGGGAAGAAAGCTGGTGTGGATGTATGACATTGGCGTCCTCGCTTTTGGGACAAGTGTTACGGGCTATCACCAAGAGCTGCAGTGCTTGAGGTCGAAGGACAATAGCCAACCATACCTCCGCCCAAGCAACACCCTCTCCCCCATGCTTTTTCATCGACAGTGTGGTCTGTCCGTACAAGGGAACAAAAGTGCAGATCTGGTCTGCAATCGGATTCCTCGACGGGAATGTACGAGTACGTTGTCCAGAGCTTGACCGCCACTCTGCCACGAACAAAACAACTGCGTTTGTTGATAATGGTGTCGACTTTGAACCTTTGTCTTATTCCCTTTCGGTCGCCTTTCATAGGCATCCGATAAAAAATGTCGGACCCTCGCCGTCCCTCACCCCGCTCTCCACGTCCTGACCCACCACCTACCAATACTCCTCCACCCTCCCTCCCACCTGGAGCCCTGGTCGGCCTCAACATCCCCTCTCCTCCACCTCGACCATCTCTCTCATCCATGCTCTTCCTCACAGCCTTCTTCTTCTTTATGTCCGGAGGGAACAACATGCCCGACCAGCAGATCGTCGTGGGTCTTGATGGTGAGATCCAGCCGAGGGTTACGGAATTGGACGTAGCGAAGACTTTTGTTGAGGAGTACAAAGGGTTCCTGAATGGGACGACGGGGAACTGGACGGAGGTGAGCGAAACCGAAACCGGGATATGACTGATAAGTAGCCAGTAGTGCCAGTACTACAAGCTTCATCTTTGATACCCCCTCAATACGATCATGAACCACAGGACTTCTTCACAAACATCACGGGATTTTACCGAGAAGCACAAATCCATCCTGTCAGCCTCCTTGAACCAAACGAATCGAGATACTTCCAACATGTCCACTTACCAAATCTCAATACTTCCTCATGGAACGAGACTCGAGCTCGAGAGATGCGAGGATCAATAGATTGGGCAGGTTTGGATAAATGGAATATGAACATCCGAGAACGTCAGATCGAAGGGAATTTCACAGATTGGACTTGGGTGAAAGGTGGTGTTACCCTATCAACCAAGGATACCTCCATCGAGTACAATTTCTACGGATTGCATCACATACCGAATGGGACTCTCAACCTCTTCGCCTTACCTGATGGATTGAAGATTGATATAAGGGATATACCGAGGTTGTACCCGGATCCCGATCACCATAATTTTACGAGTCGGATCGTAATGGTCGAGCTGGAGAAGGAATTGAATTCGCTGGAGGATAACCTCTTGCTCTCGGATATAAAGCCGGATGGTGAGTTCCTCTCTCAATCGACATGAGCTGATGGAAGATCGTACCGAGACGACATGTCCTCTGCTCATTTACCTCACTTTACCTCCTCTTCCCCCTGGTGTCGCACCGCATGAGATTGCTTTGTACGAGAATGAGCTGCGGAATCCTACAGGCATCGGGATGAGTCTGACGAGACCACCCGGGTATTGGGAAGGATTGGGACTTGGCGGAGTAGCAGTAGCAGACCAGTGTGGGTGGGTTTTTGGAATAGACGGCGGAACAGGCGTCAAGATCGACGAGTTCTGGCGAAAGTCCGTCAATTGTGCGTCAAGATCATTCGTACTACGTCTTTCTTGCTGATCCCACTCAGATGCCGCCTTCTCAACCGCCTCCCAACTCCTCGTCCTCATCCTCCTAGTCCGACAAATGGAATCCACCCGAACCCCATCCACCCTAGCAAAAGTCTCCCTCTGGTCAATAGCGATGATGAGCGTCGCCGATTCTTGGATCTTCTCGGCTCACGCTGTGATTGGGATGATGTCGGAGAATAAGACTTCGTTACCGATGCTCATCCCTGCTTTCCTTTACCTGTGCTCCGCGGTGGTGTTTGGACCGGTAAGCGTGCATTGCGTGATGGAGCTGATCTTAGCGATATGCGGTCCTGCTGCATAGGATACAGGCTCCTGAGAGGGTAGTCTCGCCTATTCCGGCACGAGGTGTACCACAAGTTTCTTCGCCCCCAGAAGTACAGCCGCCGGGAACAGCTGTAGCCGAAGTCGACGACACGCCTCAAAGTCCGGTACAGCGGCTCATCCAGCTCTTCCAGGACCGTCCGGTACTGAAGTGTAAGTGTATGTCCCGGATGACGGCTGAGCGATTTAGGGCTAGGTGCTGCCGCTCTTTTCTTCCTCGTCATGCAGCTAGCCGTCCTTCCACCTATCATCCCCTTTTTCCTTTTCGTCATGTACTCCTTTTGGATCCCGCAGATATGGCGCAATGCGAGAAGAGGGACTTCTCATGCTCTCGATCGAGGCTTCGTCATCGGGACGTCTATCGGTCGACTCGCTTTACCATTGTGTAAGCGGATCTCCAGTCCTGGTTAAAAGGGATCGCTGATCCGATGAGATAGACGCTTTCGCTTGTCCAGACAACGTGTTCTTCTTCAATCGAATGGATTGGGTATGGGGTCTAGTCGCTTGGCAATGGGTGCAGATCGTAGTGCTCTTCGCTCAAGAGCGGTTTGGTCCTGCTTTCTTGTACGTCCATACCTCATTCTCATGCCTCAATCCGCTGACAAATGCTTCAGTCTTCCGAAAAGCGTGAGTTGCATCGATTTTGGTAATCTCGCAAAGTCGCTAATCCTCATCCAGCTCGCCCCTTCCGAATCTTACAACTATCATCCCCTCCTTCCCCCATCCGACCCCGAAAACCCCATAGCCGAAGAGACATGCTCAATCTGCATGGACCCAGTCGATACCCGTCCCGGTCCATCAGGCGAGGTCTTACTCGGCATCAATCCACGTCGAGCGTACGCTTTGGCACCATGTCATCATCTGTTCCATACGAAATGTCTAGCTCAGTGGGTCGCTGTCAAGGTGAGCGAGCGGTTCTTTCACGTCTTAATGGAAAAGTGCTGATGAGGTCAGACGATCTGCCCATTGTGTAAGAGGAGTTTACCCCCACTTTGATACCCCGCACAGTCATACCAAGTTTTATTTAACCCAGTTGTATCGATATCATCATATCGTCCCGCTGCTATGCATGCCGGCATAGCCTTCTGCTGTAGTCCATGCCTCTCGGTCTGCCCTTGCTGATGGCTGGTTGAAATGCACTCACGCCAGTTCACTTCACTGACTATTCCTCTCAGTTTGTGCGTGCAGGACCCTTGGGATATCGACCTAAACGTGCATATGGCTATATGTTCCAATCACCCAGCTACGCCTTCTTCACCTTCTCCTTCCTCCCACCTTCAAATCCAGGTCTGCCCTTCCCCTTTCCCGTCCCCTTCCCCTTCCTCTTATGTTCCCCCTTGCCACCCTTCTCCTTCCCCTTCCCGCCTTTTTCCTTGATACCCAACCTCTTATTCCTCCTAGCCTCAGCCCTCGAAGCGATATTATCATTCCTCTTCTTGATCGCCACTTCCCGTCCTTTATCAAGCGTCTTCTTCCTCTCAGCCCTAACGACACATCCCCCAACAGATCAGCTCAACATCCCTGTCCAGATCTACTAGCTCAACAGAAAGAGAAAGCGGACTAGGTCATAGGTTGACGGGAAGAGAGAAGAAAGGGGCTCACCACTCCTTCCCCGACTTGACCTTCCCCTTCTCAGCCCTCTTTACAGCTTTCCTCAAGACCCCCTCTTGATCAGCTACTTTCCCACCCGAAGCTCTTTCCTCAGCTTTCGCCCATCTTTCCCTCTCTTCAACCTCGCGTCGTTTCTCTTCGGGAAGAGAGGCGAGTTGGGCGCTATGTTTCTCCAGGTGAGCGAGGGCTTGAGTAGGGTTTGATAGGGATTTGAGAGGGGCTTTGGGTTTGGGTTTGGAGGATGAGGAGGGGAGTGAGATGGTTGGGAAAGAGACTGTTTCTTGGTCTGTGGCTTTAGGCAACTCGGGAACTAATAATTGCGTCTGTCCATTTCCGGATCAGCTAGATATACTCTCGAAAGGAAGTTAACAGTCGTCGATGAAGGATAGGGCAAGGTACAAGGGTTACACACCTTTGCAGGCTTCGACGTCCCCTCACGTTCCTTCTTCCTCGTCCTCCTCCTCCGATCCCTCATCTCACCTCTCTTAACCCTCCTCTCAGTCTCAAGTGCATCCCGACTCCTAGGTTCGGTTTCATCCTCAACACCCCGATCACGACGGAAAGTATCGAGTTTGTTCTGGAGTTTCGCGCGGAGTTCCGAGATGGACGCTGTCGGTGGGAGGGGTTGTATAGGGTTCGGGAGAGTTGATGTAGAAGTCAAGGCGGAGGCGGCGGCGGCTTCAAGGATTTGAGGAGTTGTGAGGTTGTTCTTTGGGTCCAGCTATGAGGTTGTTAGCTTTTGTCATGAGTTAAGGTTTCAATTGAATCACCTTCTCTTGCTTGGCTCGACGTTTATGCTCTTTGATCTCCTCGCCAGTCTTCCGTTTTTTATTCTTCATCCACTTGTTGTCAGCCTGATAGGAGCATTTCGCATCAGCTAGGCTAGGAAAGAGGAAGTGGGGACAAGCTCACCTCCTCAGGGGTCTGAGCGATATAGTATCTAGGCGGAATAAGCGAGAGAAGCGTGGTAAATGTCGCATTGTGCCGCTCGAGCGACGCCATCAGATCAGGCGGGTGGGAAGATACTATCATGGCCATGTTGAGCCTGAATGGGCTTCCCCACTGGAAATGTGGAACAAGTGGATAGAGACGGCAAAGTCTGAGGACACCACGTGACAAAGCTACGAAATCTATCCTGTCAGTCGACGAAGCGGATGATGATACATCTGATGTACATGTGCATATGAGGCAACCAGACGGCTGTACATACAGTTTTCACATGTCAGGGTATATCACGGGTTCTGCATAAAAAGTCGTCACGAATCGTAAGGTGATCTATCTCTATTAGGTTCGGGCTGATCTCGCCCTTCGCAAAGGTAACTAAAGCCTGTATTGTCCGCAGATTTGGGAACGAACTTGCCAACCAATGTTTGATGAGGGTCATTGAGAGCGGACTGCAGCTGTGACCGAGTGTAACGAAGCAGGCTCATCCGAGAATGGCGTTGGTTGTCCCCAGCCAAGCCCAGATAATCGCACCTGACAAGATCGGCAGCGTAAGGTTGTCGTCGAGTCCAAGATCTGCAATACCGTCAGCATAGTCTTCCAATATCCTTCAGTACTCGCCTAAAGCCTCAACGACAGCTCCACCTATCCCCACTACCAAAGCAGTTATAGCAACGCCCCAACCCTCGTAATCGTCCAGCACGCTCCACCGTCCCGCACTTCCTCTCCACCAGAAACCGAAACCGATCGATATCCCAGTCACCATCGCCGCCATGAACCCCGCTAACGACTTGCGAGGTGCGAAGCGAAGAGATGGGATCCCGGGGAAATGTGCAGGTAGAGGCGGAGTATGCTTTCCCCATAACCGACCAATCGTCGAAGCGGTGGTATCTGACCATGAAAGCCTATCATCTCACTCGTCAGCTACATGACCACCTGAAGATGGTGAGACACACGTGAGGATGGAAACCACAGCCACATCTCGTGGATATAGCCCGAGAACGGTGATGACCCCCACGAGATACCACACGACCCCATTGATCTTCTTCCGCTCTGATTCGCGCATAAGAAAACCGAGATATAGTTCCCAAACCTCGGCGAAGGAAGGGAAATTGAGGCGAAGGAAGTCAGATGTGAGAACTATGACGAGGCCGGTGATGAGGAATGTGAGGAATGGTCGGATGGTCGGAGGATCGAGGTAGTTCAGAAGGAGGGTGACTATGCCTGAGTGAAGGTCTTATCAGCATTTACCCCTGCTTAGCTAGGGAGACAACCGCTCGCAAGAAAGGCGGACGAAGCCGTAGTGGACGACTAACCGATTGACGAATGTAGCGTCTTTCTGGGGATCTCCCAATCTACCACCTTCGTAGGCGTGACTCCCGGACTGGGTTTCCGCTTAATACTACTTGACCTCCTCTTCCTCGTCCCAGGTCTGTCCGGCATATCTTTCTTCGCCATTGAAGCAGATGGAGCAGGAGGAGGGGGTTTGCTCCTACTCCTACTCGTACTAGGTTCGTCTGGGTCGGTAATGGTAGGCAGGGTTGGTAGACCGTCATATACAGGTGATTTGGTCGGCTGGTTTGAGCGACGTGGTCTTGGTCCCTCGCTCTCGTCTGAGAGCTCGATGGATTTATCTCGCCATGTTCGACTTCCTCCATTACCCATCTCCCTCTCATTAGCTGCGGGCAACTTCCCATTGGCCTTCTTTAACAGTCGAGGAGATGAGTTGCTATAACCGGCCATATCGGCAATCGGCTCGCCGTTCTCCTTGAGCTCAACGGACCGTCGTATGCCGGTTGATCGACGGAACGGTGTTCGAGAAGAAGGTGATGCCCGAGAGGACGGAGGTGGTGAGACGGAAGCGGAGAGGGACGAGCGGGAAGGCCGAGGAGAGACGGTACGGAAGCGTGTTATTGATGGTAAGGTCGAGGCCATCGGATGTCGAAGAGTGATGTGTCTCTTTGACCGTCGAAAAATCCTCGCCCTCGCCAGCTTCGCGGATTTAGGTGTATGAAGTTCAAGCGGAGTGATGGGAGGGGCCCTGGTGCTTTTGGGTACGTTTCTGGGATCCCGGAGCCACGAGGAAGGAGGTCGTCTGCCCAAGGAATCGTTAATCCCGATTTATTCCCGAATGTGGCACACGAAGGAGGTGGAGGATTCAAACGTCAAGAAATTTCCCCAAGACGAGGTCAGCAATATGGCAGTCGCCGACTCTCAAACGGCTTCTCAAGCTGGCCCTTCGAAGCTCGCTGAAGCCTCGTCATCATCGCCTGCAGCGGTGTTCAAACGCCTTCACCCCGCTCAATACCTCTCCCGCTTCCTCGTGCAAGGTTATCGACCCGACGGGAGGGAGACTCGAGCATGGCGAGATGTCAGCGTGAATGCCGGTATGTCGGCTTATTTTCTCCATATGGCTAGCTATTATAGCTACTTTACGGGGAATCTGCCGACCGAGATCACAGGCTCGATATCCACTGCGGATGGCTCGGCACTGGTTAGGATGGGCGACACGACCATGGTCTGCGGGATCAAAGCGGAAATCGCTGAACCAGATATGACGAGACCGAACGAAGGCTTCCTGAGTGAATATCTAAGCTCCAAAGCTGTGTCACACCTCCCTCAACTCAACTGCCTCAACTCAACTGCCTCAACTCAACTGAGGAGGTGTAAGATCAGCCGGCAAAGCTGATACCGCTCGTTTGATAGTACCAAACATCGACCTCCCAGCACTCTGCTCGCCCCGTTTCAAACCAGGTCCACCATCCGATGAAGCTCAAACACTCTCAAACTGGCTAAACGATCTACTCATCTCGTCAGTCGTGTCTGCAAAAGTTCCAGCTCCGAGACTTACCAGCGGGTTTAGATCTCGAACATTACCACCTGAACGGTTATGTGTCTCCCCAGGGAAAGCGGTTTGGGCGATCTACGTCGATGTAGTTTGTATCAATTATGATGGGAACGCTTTTGATGCGGCGGTTCTGGCCGTCATGGCTGCTTTGAGGAATAGTCAGTCGCCGGTGGCTCCCCCTTCACAGCGAGATTTGGCCGATGGCTAGGTGAATCCCTCGCTGACCATGTTATGATGACTTTCTTAGCACAATTACCACGAGCGACGTATGATGATGAGACTACTCGGACGACTTGTTCGGATCAAGAGATGTTCTCGCTGCCATTAGGTCGGATACCTCTATCAGCTTCGTTCGGGATCTTCCAATCGTTCGTCACAGCTTTGTTCTTGAGTTGGGTTTCTCCGCTAACAAGCGGCAGAACCCATCTCCTACCCGATCCAACTTCTTTTGAAACCCCTTTATTACCCACGATACTAACCATCGCGCTCGACGAGAACGACCGGGGATGCCTAGTCCGACATGAGGGTCTTGGCGGAATCGCCGGAATGAGTGGAGAACAGGTCATTGGCGAGGCATGGGGAATGGCAGAAGAACGAATACGTGAGCTACTGAAGCTATTACCTGGATCATGAGATGCTATGCCATGTGTAGTACATCTACGTAAAAAATGCTATGCTACCTATACCTCGTCCCGTGATAATCGTAAAATTCGTTAAAGTCATAAGTCTTCAACCCTCTAACCCCTCCCATCCTCTCTTGATTCCGACACTCACCTCCCCTCCCCCAGCTGAACACTTTACCGCCCCGCTCACCTTGCCCCAAACCATCTTCGTCACCTCCAAAACCTCCCTATCGCTAGTATCAGGATGAATGTGCACCATAAGCGTAACGACCAGCGGTGTCTCCCCTCCTTTCTCCGATCCATAAGGCGAAGGGTAAGTCGACTGGTGTACCGGACTGAAGTCGATTTGATTAGGCGAGGTGTTGGGACTGGAACCGAAATACGGTGATCTCGGACTGGAGTTGACCGATCCAGCTGGCGTATGGTTGGCGGACGATGGTGGATGGAGATCAGGTTGAACAAGGGATGGAGTGATACACCAGCATCGCATAGTCCCGAGACCAAGAATTCGGCTATCGAGAGTGATATCCTTGAGAGTGCGACGGAGAGCCCGCATCTGAGGACTCGACGAGGAAGGAGCGGTTTGCAGAAGGACATGGGCGAATGCCAGGGTGGGAGGATGGGAAAGAGTGGCAGTGAGGAGAGTGAGGAGCAACGATAGGGCGGAGTCGAAGGAGTGCAGCGAGGAGCTGTGAGTCGGAGAGGGAGAAAGAAGATCAGTTAGTGAGGAGTACGGGTACAGGCCGTGAGCTCACGGTGGTACCGTCATACTGCCCAATAAGATACCCAGGCTGGATCCCGCCACTGTCAAGCTGAACGGGTTCGCCAGCAGTGTCGAAAAGGTCTGCACGAATGGCAATGCGATGTATCGCGTAGGCAAGAAGAGCGGTCCCACAGCTAGACTTCGTCAGCTTTTCCAGATTCGCAAACCAAGGCAAGAGCCCACCTTCGACAAGCTTGGAATGATTCCCCAAAACTCCGCCCGAAAAGAGACTCGTCACAGCCGCGCAGAGAAGCAGGAAGTGCGGGAATGGCCTGATATGTAATCATCAGCTGTTTGCAGCCTTGGAGACCCCCTGACAAAAGGGGACTAACCGCTCATCCCCGTCAATGACAGCTTCGCCGTGTCCGTGTGATCCGCCCAAGGCGTGCTCATGCGCTCCAGAGCCAAGGATGACCTGCTCGATCGACTCTTTGGCGATGTAGACAGCTGCAAACACGAGGAAGAGGGATTGCGCGAAGTACAACAGGGAGACGAAGCGGGGTGTACTATCACGGCATGTCATCAGCATTATCTCAAGGCTTTCACGACCATAAAGCATACCCGTAAGGCCTCCTCAGACTCTTCGCATCACCGTCTGACCCAGTCATATAGCTGACCCCAACACCTATGGCGTCAAACACCACTAGATATCCTACTCCAGCCAGACATCTCCATCCCGACATCTGGCCCTCAACCCACAGTCCAGCACCAATCAGGAATTCTAATATTCCAAGCGAGAGACGGAGATAATCTCGGGGATCTGAGCGGGAAGGTGGGAGTGGAGAGAGGGATGGAACGGAAAGAGGCATCGGTACGGGTTGAGGTCGGTCGGAAGGGCCTGGGGAGGAAATAGGCGATGGGGCTAGGGCAGGATTCTTTTGTGTCGGGTCGAGGAAGGAGAAGAAGTTGTGTGAGAGAGAGTGTTTGTGCTTAATCAGGACCTCGATTAGCGGTGTCTAAACTGATACAGTGCGTTGAGCCTACATGATGGCCACGACGTTTACTCCGCTTAGCACCCTCAGGTGTCTCAACGGTGGACGTCCCATCATCGAACCTGGAACTGCCAAACTTCCAATCTCCAGCTCCGCCAAACACCTTCTTCCCTTCTGGCATGACCGCTTCCTGCACCTCCTCGGGTGAGCGATACAGCGATGTTGCCGGGTCACCTGGTGCTCCTGGCTGAGGAAAGAAGAGGGAAAGGTTACGCGAATGTAAACCATGAGTCGTTGTCGGCTCGAACCTTTCCGGTCCGAGCGGTGACATAGGAGGTCCCGTGTCGAGACTCGCCTGTCGGCGAGGTTGTGGCGAAGGACTGGGTCTGGATCGATTGGGTGAAGGTTTCGGCGGAGTTATGCTTTGCCAAGCTGGGGAAACAGGTACCGCATTGCCAACGGACAAGTTTGTGCGGCGAGGAGTGGGGATGAGCTCGCCCAATGAGTCGCCATCTTCGTTCAGTTCGGAAAGGCCAGAAATGTTCAGTCCGCCACGTGCACTTGTCGGACTCCCGCTGGGTATGGGGACTTTGATAGTAGCGGAGCCTAGGTCGGTAGGCCGGCGGAGAAGGATGGGAGGGGGGGGAGGAGCACGAGTGAATCTTGATGGAGGGAGAGTTGCGCGTCGACGTGAAGGAGTGTCTGGGGTACCATTGGGTACATTTCCATTCGATGCTGACGCATGCAGAGCAGGAGGCGATGAAAGTCTTGACGGGGTGAAGGAAATTTGTGTGGTCGATGTAAAGACATCTTCCAGTTGCTTGACTGTATCCTGCTCGTCCAGAAGATCGGGAGAAGATGCGAAGGAAGATCGCCGGCTCGAGTAGATTTGATCAGGCGTGGGTAGGGTGGATTCGGGTATGGAGATGGTAGATGATGGAGAGTCTGATGGCGAGCCTGAAGGTGCCATGATGGGTCGGATATCGTCAGTCGCATTGAGGATCATCGCTTCGACCAGAAAGCGCTTTGACCAGACTTTGCTCCCGTCCCGTCCTTTGAGCTACGGACAGACAAAGGGTATCGTCCCGCCGTGCCAAAGACGAGGGAGCTATGCGGTATAGCGAGGTAAGAGTCTTTCGTAAGTGACTGCTATACCCTCCTAAGTTTCGATGATGCGTGGTCTAGCCAGACTGAAAAGTGAAAGACTGCGCCCTTGGACGCGTTTGACGCAAACTCACGTGTTGGAACCCGCATGGATTGCTTCCGCTTTTGCCTCATGCGGCTTGTACCCCATGGGACATGAAACGATCTACAGGTTGGTTTACGTGTCCAGACCCCTTTGTGACATCCGGAGGAGACGCCATTCATGAAACCGCAGTATTAAAGATGTTTCCGCCGTAGCCGGTGAGCTATTCTTCTTTGTCAAGCTTAGCCCTTAGCAGGTCGACAGGATAGCTGTATATATCAGCGCACACGTTCGACTTGTCGCTCCCAGATTCTTCCTCCTCTTCCCTTCCTTCCCCTGCTACTACACCCAACCGGAAGCGATCCACCATGTCCCTTCGTGCCCACACCTACGTCAAACCAGTCCCCCTCGATACCTCCCCTAAATAGCTCCAACGGTTCATACTTCCCTTCCCCTATCGACTCGCCTTCGAAAATCACCGATGCGAAGCACCGTGAACAGCTCCTCACGTATAAGCGTGACCCTCCCAAAGCGGCTGCTGCGAATCGGCTGGCTACTCTCGACAATCTCTGGGGATCAGGGCGAAGGCTCATTACAGGGATTGAAGAGGGACACCAGGATCATGACGAAAAGAAGAAGAGGTATGGACCATGGTTACACTCATGGTATTATCTTCGAAGCCCCAGAATACGGAGGTACCTCTTCTACCTACTCGGCGCCCTTACGATGTACTACATCATTGTCCGACCCCTCGTCACCACGACCAGCACTACCACCTCCCCGGTTGGCTCCTCCAGTACAGGAGCAAACACCCAGTCTCAGCCAACACACAGCTCTAAAGCCGATGTCAAACCTCTCCACGCTCGTACCAAAATCGATACCCGCGCTCCACTCCCACCAGCGGTCGTCTACCGTTCCGCTCCCGATCATCCCATTGAGCGAGGATTGCTCAAGGTCGATCCAGAGAGTCAGGTACACCCAATCTACCAGCTCATCCGGGACGCGAGGGAGTCATGGGATCAAAAGATCTTGAAGCAGAGTAAAAATCTTACGGAGGCTGTGGCGGAGTACAAGCGGAGGTACCACCAGAACCCTCCGCTAGGGTTCGACAAATGGTGGCATTACGTCTGGTAAGTTTCTGCAATAAGCGTATGCTCCATATCTGACCACGTACCTCAGCGACCATGATGTCCAGCTACCCGACGAGTACGACCAGATCTACCGCGATCTCCGACCTTTCTGGGCGCTCGCTCCCAAGGACTTCAAGACACGTATCGAAACGGCCGCGAAGCTTCCGGACACCTACACCCTCAAGGTCCGACATGGTTCCCTTCGCACACCGGGACCTACAACACCGACGAGATCAACGGTGCCGACGATCGTCTTCGCTGGACAGGCAAAACTCATCGCCTCTGTCGTGCAATACCTCTCGGACTTGACGGTGGTCTACTCGGTCCACGATACGGTGACGGCTCTGCTTAGCTGGGATCATCGAGAGGAACTGCTTGAACTTATCGAAGAGGGAGAATGTGAGAGTGATGCTCGTTGCCTTTCAATCGTGCCTACCAAAACGCAGGGATCGGCGAGGACGATGAGGTCGACCAGACTGTACGAGGCTATCCGTCCGCTTGCTCTCCCTCTTCAAGACTCCGCTCCTTCAAACAATACGGCGGCACCGTCTCCCCAGTCCCTTCCACCTCCCTCGACCACAAGACCTTCATCGCGAACCACCCCGCACTCCTTGACCTTTGCGACCATCCCGAATTAGTCCCCCTCCACGGTGCTCTATCCGGAAAGAACCCACGTGTCCAACCACTCACTCCCATCTTCTCGCTTTCGAAGACGAACCTCCACTCGGACATTCTTGGTGTACCGACCGAGCAGTGGGTGGACGACTTGCCAGTCATCCCCTGGTCTAAGTCCCCTGGTCTAAGCGGGATCAGGAGAAGCTTCTCTGGAGGGAAGTAACACCGGTGCCTATCACGACCAAAAGACGACTTGGCGATCAACTCACCGAGCGGGGTTGTTGCGCATTGGCAACAGGGCATTGTCGATCGGTCAAGATGAAGAGGATGAGATCACCCTTCTTCCCGGACCAAAGGTGATGAGGGGTCAGACATTGAGCCGACTGAGCGAGACTATCCCTTGGGGCAAGGCGAATCGGCACTACATGGATATTGCGTTCACCGGCGAACCGCTACGTGAGTCTCATCCGGTAGTGACTGTAGATGGGGTGTATACTGATGAACCGTAGAATGTAACCATGAGGATGGGACTTGTGATGAGCTTCGAGACGAGTTCAGGTGGGCGGACAGGATGACGCATGAGGATGCTTTGCGCTACAGATACGTCGTTGATGTGTGAGTCGGCTTCCACTCCTTGTCTCATACATGCGGTGTCGGCTATGCTGACTGGCATTTTGTCTAGCGACGGAAACGCATGGTCTGCTCGATTCAAGCGGCTCCTCACCTCAGGCTCGCTGATCTTCAAGAGTGCCATCATGCTTGAGCCGCCTCTCCGTAGCCTATATTACCATGCTGATGTACATTCCAGCTGAGTGGTGGACGGACCGAATCCAGCCATGGGTGCATTACGTCCCAGTACAAGTAGACTATTCCGATCTCTATGACGCTCTACGCTTCGTGAGCCTCCCTTTGCTCGTCTCTGTATACCCTGCTAAAGTAACCTCAGTTCCGCGGCGACGTCGATAACCGAGGTGGTGAGACTGAGCTCGCTCGAGAGATCGCAGAAGCCGGACGGGATTGGTCACTCACCCATTGGAGGAAGGAGGATATGACGGCGTATGTGTTCAGCCTATACCTTGAATGGGCAAGGTTGAGTTCGGATCGGAGGGGGAGTATGGACTTTGTGACGGATGAGGACGATGTGTAAGACCAGCTTAATTCTGGGATTCTTTATACCATGTATCGACTGCATGCGGAATGGGCAGATCAGTATCGGGCTGCGGAGGTCAAAGAGGCAAACTGCAGAGGTGGAGACCGTCGCGAAGAGGGTTTCATGATTGCCAGCTCACAATATCCCGACCACGCATCGTAGTCCTGTCTCGACTCCCTGCGCACTCCAGCCTCTTTCAGAGGGCGGATTGGGCGACTCATGAGAGCTCGAGTACCCCCAACACCGATAAGGTCATTGACTTCGCCCCGTTTAGCGGCACTCACACACCCACAAAGTATCGTAAGAACGCAGCACACCGACAGTGACCCCTGAGCTCGTCTGAGTTTGAGGCCGCCAATGTATCGTTGTCGACGACCTTTGACAAGCAAAGAGGTAGCGCGCAGCGTCCGCTAGATGTGCGTAACTAGATGATTGTAATGTGAGTTGATGCGGCTTTGAGTCATTTCATCAAACAGACCGCATTGTGTGTTACCTGGCAAGGGACGGCTTTATTTCTCACAATCTGACTTGCCTTGACTTTGCAGACATTGTGGTTCGTCTGATCTCAGGTTGCTTCTGGTTACATCACTCGCACACTACTCGCCCAGTCTATAGCCTCGACAGTAACCATACCTTTCCTCGACAATTAACCATTTCCGTTTACAGTAACCATTTCCTTCAAACCTAGACAACTCCGTGCAACGCGTCGCAACGCTCTGATTCCTGTCACTTTCCCGCCTACGACTGCCTAGAGTAAGCAGTCTTGTCCTCTTGTCCCTCCATATCGTCGACCTCCTCCTTATTGACCTTGTAGTGAATTCTGCCATGATCATCAGCTCGAAGCCTGATACGGTATGAACAGAGGTGGACACACGGAGTTCGTGGGTCGACAGGCGATGCTTGACCAAGAGCCTCTTTGACCCTCTGTCCAGCTCCAGTCCCAAAGACGATCTCGACTTCTTCCAATGTCAATCCCTTCGTCTCGGGGTATGTGAAGTAGATGACGGTGAATGCGAACAGCATACAACCCGCAAAGAAGATCCAGACCCATCCGTACATGTGGCGGTACATCGGGAGAGCGGAATATTGTGTGGCGAACCCCACTCCCATTGAGAAGACGTTGGCGATGGCGTAACCTCTTGCTCGCAGACCGGCGGAGTAGATCTCGGCGGGAAGCATGTTGACCACTGATAGTATGCAGATCAGCTACGACATTCAAATAGTGAGAATGAGGCATACCCGGCGAGAAGAACATGACCCAGAGGAACCATTGAACGATGTATACCGAGACGAAACCAGCACCAGCAGCATGATTAACGATCCCCTTGTCGAAGATCCCGATAGCCAAACCACCTTGGATAAGAAGACAGAAGAAAGCTTGACCGGTCCCGATAAGATAGTTCGTCCTTCTTCCCCAGATATCGAGGAGATATCCGCCGACGACCCCTCCGATGCACCAAGTCGCGTTTTGAACACCGGATATACCGAATTGGACGTGTGGGTCGGTGATCCCAGCTGCGGCGAAGACGATAGTGTAGTAATAGGTGAAAATGGACCCGCCGTTCCAAGCTGAGAGACCGTCAGACCCACGACATTCACTTGAGGTAAGACTACTGACCCCACCAGCTCTGACTGGAGAAGGCGACGAAAGAGCGGTAACGAGCGGCCTTGGAGTTCCACAGAGCAGCCCATTTGTCCTGTCCATGCTCCTGATCCCACGTGATGGCTACGATACCGTCAGGCAATGTTTACACGATCAAAGCTGGAAGGCTCACCTGCACGCATGGCTTGAAACTCGACTTCGGCTGCTTCGGAGAGTATCATCTGACCATCCTCGAAATGGCACCCATGGAGTCGACCTAGAACACGACGGGATTGTTCCTCTTTCTTCTTCTCGAACAAGTATCGAGCTTCGCAGGGTCAGCAAAGCGCTCGGTGGGATGGGCTCGTGATCGCTCACGAGACTCGGGTACCCAAGGTAGGATGATGAGTAGGATGGTAGCCGGGATGAAAGTGACAGACAAAGCAGAGCGCCATCCAGAATTACTGGTGGTGTACGAGATCCCGTAGATGATACCAGCCTATACGGAAAAGAGCTACTACATCAGCCACTGTCGTCAGACGTTGGCGACAAACCGCACGGCTAAGAGACCGAAGAAGTTCCCAGTCATGAGACTGAAACTCGAAACGAAACCCCTATCCTCCTTCGCAGCGATCTCGACTGCGTAGATCTAGCCTCGTCAGCGGCCCATCCACTCTCCTTCCGACGTCAACTTACCTGGTAGCCCAGCAACAAGAACCCGATGGATACCCCTTCGATGACCCTCGCAGCGATGACCGTCCCAAAGCTCGGACTCCACACCAGGAGCGCCGTACTCAGCTCCATGCAGAGACATCCGATGAAGATGGTCGGTTTACGTCCAAAGGTATCGAGGAAGAATGCAGCTGCCAACCCGCCTACGAGCTGGCCTAGGGAGTAGACTGGACCGATCCATTGATTCAGGTTACTAAGTTCGCCTTGGTTCAGCCCAGGTCATACAACGGAGCGGAGAATGGGATGGACGTACTCTGGGATACCAGTAGCGCCGTAACCGAGGTGAGTAATCCAAGCCGGTAACTGAATGATCGAAGCGATCACTCCAGACTCATACGACCTATCCCCATCGTCGGCTCGAGAGCTCGCAGCAAGGGGCTTCAAGGGGACTCACCATCCATCGCCACTTAACGAAAGTGCAAGGAGGATGACATATCGATAAATCTTGAACTTATCCCAACCCCTCAAGTTATCAAAGAAAGCCATCTCCGGCGACTCTGCAATGATCTTCCTCCCCAACTTGCGACTACGTCGGACCGCTTTTGTAGTGAGGAAGAGACCTGTCTCGGTATCGCTATCTTCGTCGTTTGGTCGATCGTAGGGACTGGTACTAGATGTATCGATGGAGAGAAGCGGGTATGCTTCAACCTCCACACTTTTCGAAACCGTCTTTGGAATGATCAAGAAGTGCCGCAACTCAAGAACCCCGGTTTTACAGGAGGGCAGAGAAGGGATATGCGACCAATCTGTCTGTGTCTGTGGAGCTGGAGTAAAGATAAGTCAATTCGCGATACCGTTTCGCGATGGCCCGATTTAGCCTACTCGGATCGGTACCTTGGCGAGGCACGACGAGGAACAAGAAGATGCCATGCCGTCACTACGGCTTGCTTCCGGGGAATTACCTTCGAGATCTGTCACGTGCTCATAGATTGCTGGAGGCCCCATTCTGAACGCTTCGCGTGAAGTGCGCATCGGTTTGTTTCAAATTACTTTGCACAAGAAGTTTCCTTTTGCTCCCAGTTCAACAGCAGCTATATTCTGCTTGAGCGATCCCGAAATGAGCTCAACTAGGCAGCAACCGAGTTCTTCTCCTTCATCCAGTCCGCAGTCTTCGCCCTTACGTCGAAGGGACCCTGGTAACTGGACAGCCGGGTCAACTATCACCAGACCTTTTGTCCGCCGTATTCGATTCGGGACGCGAGCAAGAGAGACAACGAAAGCTGTTTTGTACGATGACCCGGTCCCGGGAGCGATGATTCTCGCCCTTCAGCGAGCTGCTGAGATAGGCCGTCAGATGCTCGTACATTAATACGGGCTTTCGGTGGCGGATAATATATTGACAGGCGAGTTGCAACCAAATTTCGTCGTCCAAAAAGCTTTCCGCCATTTCCTCGTCACTGTTCGTATCTGGGTTCTCATCGATCATCAGCTCTCCACTCCGAAAGAATTCGGTTCAAGCATTTGCCAAGCTGGTCCTTGGAACTTTCCAGGTGTACCACCGTTGTCGGATGTGATCTTCGTTTCCCAATGGGTGAGTTATACGATTTGACACGTCAAATCGTTTTAGGCTGACTCGTCATCCCGACAGCATGCCGACCGCTTGATGGAGACCGTAACACTGGCAGGTGGCGATGACAACCCTATCTTCCATCGGCATTGCTACCTCGCAGCTTTTGGCGTTGGCCATGAACTCGTCCACTTGGCGCGGTTTCATATGAGGTAAGTTATTTGATCGAAATCACTAAACGAGACTGTAGATTGCGACCGCACTGGCTGCTCAGGGTGTCGATATCCCCTTTGCAACACCTGTCAGAGCCGTAGCGAGGACTATGGAAGCTCAAGGTCCCGAAGGCGGGTGGGCTTGGGAGGCCGATGTGGCGAATGGCTTCGTGGAGGGAGTCTGGACCCGCATCCCTCCGCCAGCTCTGAATCTCGCAGGAGATATGGCGGATTTGGCTCTCGCGGACGAGGGTGAGGAGGATCTCGACGGAGGCGGGCTCGAGGCGGACGAAGTATCGGCAAGAGACTGGATCAATGACTGGGTACGACGGCTTCGTTTAGGTGCAAGAGCTTGCTGACATGCGCAGGATTCACCTTACGACTTTCTCGTCGTACGAAAGACTTCGATACAAGCTTCGGGATTATACGAGACTCTTTGGCATCGAATAGACCAGGAGCAAATATCTGCTGCAGTACGAGGTGGGCACTTTCTCGCCTTCAGAAACGTTGTCGTCCGCTGACTGGTCTCAGCTTCGTATAATAGTGTATTCCCCCAGATCGGAATCTTGCCTCCATGTTACGATCCGGAACCATGCGATGATCAACGGATACTGCACGTATCTACAAAGGGCTTTCACCATGGATTCGGCCTTAACTGCGATTATCGTCGAGAGTTCCTGCCCGAACGTCACGTCACTACCGGCCGAGGAGCTGAGCGCGGTAATTGTGACGATCGAAGTCAGATATGGGGACAGTACTCATGAACCTCTTGCATAAAGACATGCATAACTTAGTCCCGAAAGTATGACCGTCGCTTCGCACGGCATATCATTTCCATGTGACAGTCACTTCCCCGTGTATCCACTAAAACCGCCGCACAGTTTTCCTCTTCTTCGCTGTTGGTTCGATACTGACGCTTCTTGCTCTGCTGGTATCCTGAGATCCCTCAGGATCAAGATCGAGATCGAAGTCTATGTCTAGGTTCAGGTCCACGTCCGCCATCGGCTCGAATGACAGTCCTCGGTCAACCTCGAGAGGTCGTTTGGCGGGTGTGGATGGAGCGGGGGAGAGGGAGTCCTCGTGTCCATTCGCCGCATCCTCCTCGTCATCTTCTTCTTCCTCATGCTCTGCCTCGGTAGTGACGACAGGTTGACGGCCTGATCGCTTCGGAGGAGGGGCAGGTGATCCCCCTTCTTCATCCTCGTCCTCATCGTCATCGACTGTGGGAGCCGAGACTGCCGGTGCGCGGACTGATTTTCGCGGAGGGGGTATCGGTGACTCCACCTCGTCCCCTGTTTCCGCTGCAACCCTCTTGCTGGCCGCGACCTTCACATTCGGATCCTTGCTCGCGATCAATACCAGCTTCTTCTCGTATATCCTATAGGCATCCCAAGCCTTGTTCACGCTAACCGGTGCTCCTGTTTCACCCATGACGTCTTCGAGATGGCTCTTGATCCGAAGCGCATCCTTGCCAGTAATCGGTCCGAGGAGAAGAAGTAGTACCCGGAAGAAGCTGAGAGCCTGGAAGCGTTTCTGCATCGCCCTCGTCTTCGCGTCTTTGACTTTCGTTGCTTTCTCCTGCTTAACATATGCGGAAACCTTTCGAGCGATGTAGTCGATCGAGGTGATGTGGAAATCGTGCACGTCGTTTGGGTGTATTTGTCGAAGGACGGAGAAGTGAATGCCGTGAATGATAAAAGCTGAAGCGATGGCCTTAGCCAAAGCGAGGGGCGCCTGGGGATGGGGATCCTCATCGATACTGTCGAGGAAGGTGTTGAAAGACTACGCTCAATCAGCATCGAACGCAGGACACTTCCACTCACAGTCTGGAGAGCGGATCCAGCAACGTGAAGGACAGTATCCGCGACCTTGTTGTATATCCCCTCATCGCGCAGCACATCGATGAGCTTCCTGACCACAGCATCGTACGTGGCTCCGAACCGTCCGAAATGGGCTAGCGGCTCCTTGGCGTGGTCTACCTCCAGAACACCACAACGAACAGCACCAACGAAGACGGAGACGAGCTGCAGGAATACAAATTCTCCTTGAGCCTTCTCGAGCGATCTTTCATCTAGACTCCGGTAAGACTGAGACATCCAATACTACTCAAACCTACCGGTAGCTTCCGCATCCTCATCTAGGTCCGCCTCTTCGACATCCGACGCATACCGTTCGACTGCAGCCTGGAACGCTCCGCCTAGGCGATGCTGCACCTCATCGGGCATCGTCGCGGGACAAGCCTTGGCCGCTGGCGCCTCCGAGCGATTTGCGAAGAGAACATGGATATTGATGAACGATATGAAAGCCTAGCGGACCCAGTCATGAGGGGGGGATGCTTCGCCGAAGAGCATAACACACCTGTCGCTGAGCCGCCTCCACTGCATTGTTCTGTTCTTGCAAGGCAAGCTTTTGAAAGATTCCAACAGCTCGATCCCTCCGCTCTGCCAAAGCCGTCTTCTTCGCCTCATCCTCCACATCTGCAACAGCGAACCGCTTGAAACGCCAGGCCATATGAAGAAATATGATCTGCAAGGCGTACTCGACCATCTGAGACGAAATCAGCCGGCATCATCTCCCTGTTGCTCACCTTCGCCTCTTCCTTATACCCGACTCCCGCTCGCTCCGCAAACGCACAGATGATCTCCCATCCACTGCTCTGCCCACCCTCCTCATCCTCCATCACATCTACGAGGGAATGACTACGACCGAGCAGTGTCACCCGCAGAAGTATCGCTTCGAGTGCTGCAAGCCGGTCTTCATCCACTGACATTGTGAAAACATCCTCCCCGTCGATGGCATCGCGTAAAGAGGCGAAAAGAGCTTCCTCAAGTGTCGCAAGCTTGTTGATATTCGATCCCGCCATAGAGGTGTTCGTACAGAGATGGTGTATGGCTTGGATGGCAGCAGTCAGAACATTCGAGTCGGTATGCTGTGAGAACTGCTTCGTCACGTCGTCCCAAAGCGAATCGTACGCCTGGACCAGTCAGACGGGCTTGAGCACAGTATATTTCCGACTCACCGCACTCTTCCGCATGTCCAGGTAGAGGCCAAGATTCATGTGCTCAGGTATGGAGAGGATGCTTGCCAAGCGAGTGGTATCGTCTTGATGTTTGGCGAACAGGCGGGGTAGGACGTTCATGAGGGTCTTCGTTCGAGCATCCAATTGATCCTCCTAATCAACAATCAGCTTGTCGCGTCACACAAATAAGATTCACCTTATCCTCCGTCCTGATACAAGCGATGAGAATCTGAATCATGAAATTCTCTTCCTCTTCTTCCAGCAACCACATGTCCTGCCGAGCCGTCGAATGGTCGAGCAACAGGTAGTCTACGAGCTTCTCCCATTCCTGAAGCATCTCGAAATCGGTCCAGAGCGCTTCGACCGCAGCGCTAGCCCGCGTCATTGACTGGCTCGAAGGTGCAGCTAGCGATGGTCGCTTTGAAGAGCTCGCCTCGGTCATCGAGCTGTCGAGCGAGCCTGCCGTCTCCAATAGTAGTCCCGCAAGCGCCTTCCACTCCAGCATCGCCTGCATATCCTCCTCAGCGAAATTAGCTCCCCGCTTCTTCTTCCCGCCAACTGCGTTTCGCCAGTCCGACTTCAGCTTCTCGACCTTCTCCTCCCACATCCCATGGATAAAGCCTCCGACAGCCCTTCGCACTTTCGGCTCATGATCAAAGACCAGTCTCGCCACTTTGACCCGTAATTCCTCGTCTTCGTCTTGCAGAATGCCGGTCCTGTCTATGAGAGCGATGACAGACAGGGCTGTGACCCGCACGGATAGATCCACATCGCGTAGAGCCATCTCAATGAGGCGAGGAGCGAGGCGTAGGGTGACGGTCCGGGCATTGTTAACGAAAGTGTCTTGGGCAAAGAGATGATGAAGGGCTTTGACGGTCTCGAGGCGGGCATGCGAGTTCTACTACTATCAGCACGGGATAGTTTATGATCGAGGCTACTCACTGGATCGTTACATCCTCGGCTGAAGTAAGTGAGGTAGGTAGTAGCGATGTACTTCTCGGGGTACTTCTTGACCCAGACACCCAGCTCTTTCAGACAGTCCGTCCGGATCGCAGGGTCCGCATCCCGTACTCGATGAATGACCATTCTATCGGATGTCAGCTGGGCAGGGGAACGATTGGCGAACTGACACGTCGAAAGTCTCCTGCATGTACTCCTCCAGCCGTGTCTTCTTCTGATGGGTTTCTTTGACCTTCGCCCCCGCATCCTTCAGCCTCTTTTGCCCGGCAGCTCCATTGGCGCCTTTCTTCTGCTCGGCTTCTTTTTGCCGTTGCCTGGTAACGAGATGTTTGCTCACTCCCGCTGCCACGTCACAGAGGGCCGAGTTGAGTTTGAGGGTAATATATGTAGAGGTATGGCGAATAGGACGAAGAGGTGAAGAGGACATGGTATGAAGCCAGCTGAGGAGGAGCGGGATGATCGGGGTCGAATATTGGGTTGTTTCGGATGTTTCGTACAGTAAGGGGCTTAGGGCAAGGGTGGATATTAGATGAGGGATGAGGATGTTGATGTTTGTGCGGAATGATCGGAAGGTCTTCGTCTTGGAGATGAGGGGGTATAACGCAAGGCTCGTCTAGCATAATCAGCTTTTTCCTCACCGGATTTCGGCATGCACACCTTGACACTCTCGTCCTGGATCCGTTCTAGCACGTCAACCACTCCATCCGCATCCAACGCCTCGCCTTCCTCAATGTCCGCAGCAAGCCCGCAGCAACGAAGGCAGAACAGGACCAGCTCATGCACCGCCGCCCTCTCGGACACCTCATCATTGGCTGACTCTTTGTAGTTCTGGATCCAATCCTCGATAAGCGGCTGAAGGGCGATGTCCGGTGACAGTAAAGCATCTACTCGATCAGCAAATTGAGCGAATCTGAAGGGGAAGCCAGCTCACTGAATAACGGACAATCCGTCTTCATTCCCTCAATCCCTTCAGCAGGCGCAGCAGCGTGCCCATTCGCAACCGCCCTCTTTTTCCCCTTGCTGGCAGACGCAGTCCGTTTCGTCACTCCTGGAGCGTTGGCAGTCCTCTTCTTTCGAGGTTGAGGCTCAGGGTCCTCATCATCCGGCTCGTCTTCGCCATCTTCCTCGTCCTACGGCCTCGTTAGGGATAGCAGCATTTGACTGGAGAGTGCTGACGTTCTCGGCCTCATCCTCAGCGTCGGCCTGCTCTCTTGTTTTCCCATTTTTTGACCCTTCGCAAGTACAGTCAGCCGATCGGTTAGGAGCAGAAATTTGCTTCAACAGTCACTCACCAGCACCTCTACCCGGAGCAAACCTCTCCACCACCTTCCTCGCTCGTTCACCTCTTCTCGGCTCCTGCTCCTCCTCTCGATCGTCATTCAGCGGTGATGACAATGACATCCTGCTCCTCGCGCAGGGAAAGGAGGTCGCACACCGATCAGGAGGGAAAGGAAGGTCAGAAAAGAAAGTCGCGGGAAAGTCCACTCACTTTCGACGCGACCAAAAGACGCGTCATTTCGGCATTATCTGGGGCTCCTTAGCTCGTGGCGAAGAACTGGTGGCTGACTTTGACGAAGGTTCCCGCGCACAGACATGCTCTTTTCCAGTCAGTCGTCTCGTGATTGATGGCCTCGCTATGGCGGGCAGGGTGATGCCATGCCAACTTCGATTCGGAACCGGTCATCACAGTCGATAGCGATTTCGCATCCTTCCCTTCTTCCCTCTTTCTCATTGGGCGACCAGAGGGAACAGGAGAGTTTCGCTTCTGCTTCCACGGCTACCCTTCCTCCGAGATATCGGATTACTCTCGCTCTTCCACCTCGCACCGACCCTCTTTCGCTCGAGGAATCCCATGCACAGTATGTTCGAGGCGAGGAGTTCTTGTCGGATGGGTGGAGACGGGCTGAAGAGGGAGAAGGGGTACTCGATAAGAGGAAGGAGGAGATAAGCAGGAATCGAGCGGAGGTCAGACCGCTTATGCCAGCGCAAGAAGTGATCACCGAACCTGCTAAGCCGAGGCAGGAGGTTGGCCCTCTATGGCTCACGACCAGCTTCAAAATCGCCTGCCTCTGTATGTCCGACAGTTTCTCCCCCCTCTAGTCGTCAAAGCTGACCGCCGAATCAGGTCAATTGCCAAGAATCGCTCATGCTTTCACTCCGTCCCGCGAACCTCCTTTTAAAGAGCAGCTTGCCTTATTGGCTCCGCTCTCACCTCCTTCCCGAGTCCCTCAGATTGGCAAGGAGCTCCTTCCTTGGTTGACATCCGCCGAACCCATCGACCTCGATCCAAATCTAGCTCAGCTCGAGGAGTTCGAGCACGGCTGGCAGCTGGCCGATGGCTTAAGCTGGGGAAGGAGAGTTGTGAATTGCGACGACTTGCCGATGGTGCTCGACCTGCCGGGACTGGACGAAAGCACAACGGAATTGCCTGCCACGACCAGACGCCGGAAACGCAAGGAGCGCGAACACGTTGTGTTACCACCTCGATCACTCCCGCTGTCTCGGATCGAGGACATCTGTGCCGACGAATACCGGTCGCCTGAAGTGCAAGTATTTGGGCAGCAGAGGGCGATGGACGGGAAACCCGACTGGGCGGAAGAGGCCAAGCGGCGGAAAGCATGGTGGCGTTCGCTCATTCGCTCTTCCCCATCGTCCGGCCAGTTGTTCTCAATCCTGCCTCGAGTATGTCATCCCTCCTCCCTCTACCATTCTCTACCCTAACAAGCTTAGCCCCACAGCTACGACCCGCCCTTCATAACGCGCGATAAGCGAAAACGGCCGAATGATGTTCCCCCAGATTACGTTCTTCCCCGCTTCTTCACAACACCCATCCGGTATCCGTTTCACCCTGATATGGCGCATTACATCGCTCAAAACCCGTCAGCAAGGGTACACTGGATCATCCCTGTCCACGGACCGATCATCGTCCCAGACTGGTCGGATCCAATTTCCGACTCACAAACACCCAAAGGCGGGCCAGCACCATCTTCCGGAGACTTGGCTGCACATCTTCCCTCTTCCGATTCGACGAAACGACCTGCCGTACTTGCTTGGACGTCGGAATTACTTTGCCACTTTATGTCTGCCTTTCTTGTCCCTTTACATCAGCGACCGGATCTACCATTCGGACCGCTCTCCATTAAGCTCTCCGGATCCAAGCCAGACCCTTTCATCGCTCTCACGCCTCCACCACCACCCAGCTCGCATACGTCAGCACCTATCGGCAAGAGAGATATGCGACCTGTACGAGTAGAGACTGGCGATCACATACGAGTATACTGCAACGCCAAACATGCACTAGCTTTACGAACCTGGTTTCACGGGATCGAGGTGGACCGCGGATCAATCCAGTCCGGAGAAGGGATCCTCAAGCTGTTTCATCGAGTGCGACTAGTGTTGGTAGGGGAGAGAGGGGAGGCGTTGGTTGTCGCTTGAACGATATCCAGCATCTGGTATACCCCACACCTAAATACCCTTTCCTTGATTTGGGATGTATTCTTGTGCTGAGTTCGAACGGGACATGATGCATGATGATCGGTATGAACTGATGCTGAGACATGATTGAGTCGCTATGGTACATGACGAACCTCCGGAAAGATGTCACACATGGATGGATAGACGAGTTGCGGTCTGAAGGAGGATTGAAGGGATTATGCCGCCGGTATCGCTGCAGCCCTCGTTGCTGAGCCTGATGCTGTTGCTGAGGGTTCCTCGATCGTATCCGTACTGTCCATCCATGACAGCTCGACGGTATTCTGGTAGTGTCAGCGTCAATCTGACCTTCCTTGCAGCGATCCGCGAAGGAAGCTGGTAGGGGAAGATCAAAGGTACGCTCACCTTGACCTTCCGCTCGTACTCCTTGATATTCTCCTTGTACAGCTGCGCCGCCTCTACGTTCGCCGGACTAGTCAACAGGATTAGCACCATCCCCTGCTCATCTCCCGGTCGTGTCGCTCATCGACACCACAGTATGCTCTTTACTACTCTCCCCTAAGATCCGTTGCCCCCCACCTGCCTCCCGCCTTCCTGCCTTCAAGCCCTCAACCCCTACCCTTCATTTCCCTTCATTTTCCTCCCAACAACGAAACCTCTGCACTCACCTACTAGGATTCGGATCGTTCAACAAACTCTGAACGCTCGTCAAAATAGCCGCGACATCATAAGTCGGGCTCCATCGATTTTGCAGGATATCCAAGCAGAGTTCCCCGTTATGATAGATGTTTGGGTGAAACATCTTGCTCACGAATCGGACGGTTGGGGGTTTGTTTGGGTAGGCGTCGGAGAATGTTAGGGTCAGTCGGAAGGAGCCGTCTTCGAATGGTGTGTCGGCTACGAGGGATGAGAGCGTTAGCGTGAGTCTCAAGGCTCATCAGGGTAGGGGAGAACGGGACAAGGGAAGCTGCTCGTCCGACCAGTGATATCCTTGGGATATTATGGGTTGATGGGAGAGAGGGACACGCACGAGGACCGAAGATGACCGCGTTCCAGATCATGATATTGTCTGGATTGGGACTTCCCGATATACCGATAGGTGGATCGGAAGCGAGTCGCTTGAAGTCGCGGATCAGGCGTCGCTTGGCAGCGGTGGACTGGAAGGACATGAGCATTGTGACATCCGAAACTGCTTAAAGCAATCATCGAGGAGTGACGACTCACCATACTGGCTACCAGATGTAGGTAAATGCAAGGGGAGAGTGAAAGCTTTATTGAATGGATGGTGATTAGGACTGGATGGCGAGCTGCGTACCGGTCGCAGACGAGATGGAGGTCGAGAGAGCTTGGGGAAATGGATCAAAGGAAGGTAAGCGAAATCGCAGATCGGTCCCAGAGGTATAGAAGACGATCCAAGTGTCACTAGTGATACGTATACAAGACAAAGAACATGGTGTCAAAGAGAGGAGCTTAGCGCTCAACAGCACCCAAGTTCTCATTTGGAGTGGGTTTGGATGATGATTAGGTAATTGAATGTGGCAGGGTGGCGCTCTTGGTTGGGATTGGCTGGTAATAGGTCGAGAAATGGCGAGGATATTTGGAGAACCGATCCAGTTCCACATATTCAGTTGATCCCGTATCATAGTTTACTGACTTTGATATTGACCCTGTACAGATTCTGCAGGGGAACAACCGCTGAAGCGTTATCGTACCGAGAATCGCTGAAGCTTGAAGCCGAGGCTAGCGAGCCACCTATAACGGCCGCTTGGTCGATCGCAGAAAGACGGTACGTATCGGCTGGGGAAGATACGGTCGATCTGTCAGCGAGTAAGTTTGCTGAGAGGGCGTAGCAAGCTCGCGATACGCGTTAGGCATTTCATTATCAAGGTCGATATGCAAGGACATCAAAGGACCGGCTAATCCGCCGAGGGTGTACTTGGCAGAAAGTAGGACGCTCTTCGGGACATCAGGCGTTTTCAGCGACTCGGGTCCGTTTTTCGGGAGACACTTGTCCAAGATGTCCTGTGAAATGGAGGACGAGGGCATCTCGGTTCTACTCAATCCTCGCCACGATCATTCATTACAGATATATTTTCCCCCAACTTGTCAAAGACTGGGATTGAGTAGCCAGTCTGAGTCACTTACGAGCTGCACGAGGCCGGTCAAAACAATCATCAAGCCCATGACCGCCTTTCACCTCTCCGCAGGAGGGTGACTTCAATAACCAGTGATCTTGGCATAATTGTCCGTAACCCACTCAGCCATGATTATTCCGCCTATGCAGCATGCCCGCTGTAACTCGCCACCAGCTTATGGGAATGTAGTGTTTCCTCTCGGCCGCCCTTCAGAAATCTCGAGACCTGCTCCCCACTGATGCTTCACACTACTCGCATGGCCTTAGCGTTCAGAATGAAGTCATGCTGCTCATATCGAAACCCATGAAGACAAGCCGGACAAGCTCGAAAATGTTGCTCCCAATTCACCCGACGGCTCGCACAATGGAGAAACAATAATATGCATGCCAAACGAGTTAGGCGACGATGCTACGGGAAGGGCAGGGATCTAGGAGCAATGTGAGTCTTCGTAAGAGAGGGCCGAGGAGTTCGAAGTAGACCTCCATGGACCAGAACGATACGATTCTGATCTTCCGGGAACCGATGGAAGGGATGGAGACTTTAGCCGGGCGAACCGACCAGACGCGAAAGATAGAAGCACTCGAAGCATCTCTTGCCGAGAAGGACAATATCATCGCAGATCTGCGGAAACAATTGGACGACCAGCTAGCGTCCAGACGCCAAGCTCTGGTTCAGGACGAGTCTGCCCTTGGTATGGACGTCGAAGATTGTAACGCTCCGAGCAAGCGAAAGACGCCTGGTGAAGGGCTGAATCGAAATGAAGATCTCTCCATCGGAACGACGGATAATGCGGGAAGATTAACACAATGCTTGAACGCAGTATAAGATTCGGGTAAAGGCGGGTTGTCCGCCTTTGAGCATCATGCACACCTGAGCAGCGTCGGTCAGCAGAAGGTGCTCGTAGCCTTCAACGTGATTCCAGTCCCGTACAATCGAGCAATGATGTCGAGCAGATTCGACGATCTACTTCACCTCGACCGCCGATCGCAAACTCTGTCCTGATCGGTGGACCCACCGCACTCGCGAATGGCTCGGATACTTCGCCACTCAAGCGACCTCGAGGAGGAGACGAAGAAGCCGAGAGCGGTCCAGCCAAGCGATACCCGCCCTCGGAATACCAACTGCCAGAAATCACTCACCTCGACAATCAATCGTTCTCTACACATCTGAATCAGGCGTCCTCACGTTATTTCTCCTCTTCGGCGGGTATGGAACGCTTCGCCGAGATGTGGATTCACCTGATGACCAATGTCAACTCGACTTACGCCAAAAGTGGCAGTGGTACTGGTGTCTTTGCATTTGGTGGGAATTGTGCGGATATCACCAGAAAGTCTGCTCAATGGAAGTAAAGATTGCGTGGGAACGACAATTGTGCAGAATCGGAGCCCTCCAGTCGCTGACATAATGGGCCTCGGGATCGGTACTTACCACCGAAGCACGGGAACCGCATCTTTCGTGAAGGACGGCTCTCTGCATCGAACGTTCACAAGAGCACCGCGAGACTCCGGAGTGCGTGCAGAAAATTATGCCCTTCGTACCGTGAAGGAGCTCGTCGACTTTTCCTTCCCGTACTCAACGGACAATACGAGCATCTTCTTCATATGGTGGGCGATGTCCGTCTTCTAGGACACGTATGGGACGATGTCTCCGAAGAATCCAGCTTCGATCAAAACGAAGGCATCGATTGGTTTACCAGGCTACGTGATTGGTGGCAAGAACTCCAATCGAAAAAGGAAGGCAAGGTGGCGGAGAAGGTAATTGATGTGATACGCGAAGAGAGGGCGAGAATTGACCGCGAGTTCCTCAAGGTCGGGACGGCGGCAAAAGGAACAGTCGTAGTCTGGGGAGAGACTGGTGAAACTTCACCCAGGGAAGGCCGGTAAGCATGGCAGTCGTGGCCTGACATATATCGTTCAAGCTCCGATGTGATTACATACTATATCATCACCATCTCCTGGTAGGATCACAAAACGCGCTGATCAAGTTTTCACGATAAAGCATTACAGCGCTTCGACTGATTCATTAAGATCAGGGCAGAGATCGGTTATTAATTCGTTTCCTTAAGAGGGCATTTATCATAACGATAGACCTGACAACCGCCTCGACCCCTTCTGAATTAGGATGACATACAAACCAATACTTGCCAACCCAACGGAAGCAAAACCACGCCCCAAAAATCGGTCGACTTCGTGCCTGTTTTTTCCCTTCGCCGATATTCTCTTGTCCCGACACAGCATCTATATAATCGTTCACAGAGAGTACTAGGGTCTCGGTGTCCTCCTTGCCACTGGGAGATTAGATCTGGAACATGGTGACCGCCAACAATTTGGCTGCAGCCAACTCTAGATACCCAATTCCCGGAAACAGGTCGACATTAACTTGGGGGATTTGGGCCCTACTGGTCGCGGTGTTCACAGGGGTCTGCATATGGCTGAACAGCATCAATGTGAGCTAGAAGACTCATAAGGGTGTGCACAGCTTCGAACCTGTCTGATGAATGATTGACCTCCTCACCAGGGAAGCTTCTACATCCTGACACCCGAATCACTTCACGCCTCCGTCCTCAAATCCCTCTCACTCGCTGCCGCCTCACACACGTCCGCTCCTGCGAATACCTCCATCATCATCTTAACACTCCTCGCTCAGCTTGTGGAAGATCATCCCGAAGCTTCGCTCTCGACCGATTTCCACAATCCGCGAGAATGGGTGTTCAATAATGCTGGAGGAGCGATGGGGAGCATGTTCCTGATACATGCTAGTATCACCGAGTATGCACTTCCCGTCCTGTAGTCGCATAAAAGCTGACAACGGTGCTCATAGGTATCTAATTATCTTTGGGACCGCTGTTGGGACGGAAGGACATAGCGGTCGACATACAGCCGACGATTACTTCCACATCCTCACCGGTCAGCAGACAGCGTACGCAGCCGGAGCGCTTGTGAGGGAAGTTTACAACCCTGGGGACGTGCATCACCTACCAAGAGGGACGGTCAAGCAATATACAATGGGACCCGAGAGTTGGGCTTTGGAGTATGCAAGAGGTGAGGCTTCATGACCAAAAATAGACTTGCTTGGGAAAGCTGAACATTCGCAGGATGGATACCTCTAATGCTGCCATTTGGGTATGCCGACAGCTTGTTCTCAACCCTCGACTTCCCGACGTTGTATCATACGACAAGGATAACGGGGCGAGAGATGATGAAGAATCTGTTGAAAGGCAAGATATAGAATAAAATGATGCGTACATTCGGATGTGAGTGCATCTTTCGGCCGCCTGCTTTCTGATTGTCAAAGCTTGGTACTGATCGATGTCATGTGATAACTGATGTGATAGCTCATGTGCTGTCATCGTGCACTGCTCTCCTTTGAGGTTGATTTAAGACCCGCAGTCCAGCAATTCACATGACGGAAAGCGCCCTGACACGGCGGTTTACACCTTCCGACCCTCACGCCTTCTACTACTACTAAATGTCGGTGTCAGTTGATCGCGCTCATCGATTTCATCCGGCTTCAGCAACGATCCTCAAAGCTCCTCGATACTGATAGAATGGAAACGCTAACCCTTCCCCCTTTGTTGTACTCTCCTTTTTGGCTTATTGGTCACTCTCCTCGACAGCGAGCACCCGCCGCTTTCATCATTCCGCTATCGACATTTCACTCTTCTTCAGGAAACACTTAACGATTCACGCCAACAGAAACAACATGTATCATCAATCCACGGACTTCTACCACGAAGCGTCCAGGCTCTTCCGTTAAACAGCCGTCTCAGCAAACCGGTAGTGCCGGGATTAGCGCGACAGAGCTCGCCACACCCAATACGGTTACCCAAAGAAAACAATCTTCGTCGATCGCAGGGTTATCAAAACTCTTCGCAATCAAGCCAGGAAAGTCCAGGATGATCACGAAATATTCCACATGGGCTGGAACGCGCGATATGTCGAGGCGAAGAGGAATGGATCGTCCTCGATCGGTTCCGAGCTGGAAACGGCATTGAACGAAGCAATCCCTGGGTTGTGTCGAGTCAGACTCAAAAGGAGATTCTTGAGAGTACCACTGGTCGCTTGATGCCCATCATTCCCGCCAGCACTACTCGGTCTGGTCCTCGCGGGACAGACCTTGATGTTAACATTTCTCGAGCGTCCGTCGAGGTCATGCTACTCCAGTCGACTTACATATCGAGTCTTGAGTATTGGACAATGGACGCTACGTTCCAGCAGGCTGCTGATGAAGCTCTCAAAGCGATGAAAGCTTGCTCAGCGAAAGCACGGAGTGACAAGAGCTGCTCAATGCAAAGGATGTCTCAACCAATGGAGAGATGGGTCGTTCGGTCTCGGTATCTCTCAATACTATTCAAGGAGTCGTTAGAAGTGAACTTTGACGATTGCATTGGAGCATGAAAATGGTGCTGTTCTTAGGGCATTAGGGGAGCTTAGCAGAGGGATCATCTATATCGAGGGGGTCTTGATGCCGTACCATCTTCCCTTTCCTTCACAATGATTTTCTACCGATCAATATCTGTGCTGCATCGCTGCAACGAATATCAGCTGCACGAAAAGTTTCCCCGATGACCCAGTGTATGTACTCCCTGAGGAGAAGTCAAGCCTGCCTTCACATTGTTCCCTTACATTGCGCTACTATCATGCGTTGCGTCCGCATTGAAACTGTCCATCCTATGCATAATCCACGTCTCGCTTCTATGATCTATAACAAGTTGTTCCCCTCACTTTGCCTCACTGACAATCCCTTCCTCCCCAACTCCGCCTTGACCTCCCCAATTCCGACCTCCCCTCTATGAAAGATCCCAGCCGCCAACCCCGCCTCGACACCCGTCCGCTCGAATAACTCGACGAAATCACCAGCACATCCCGCTCCTGAACTAGCTACGACGGGTATCGCAACACTCTTCTTGACGAGATTGACCAGATCGAGGTCGAAACCAAGTCCCGAACCGTCTCGATCTACAGAGTTGAGGAGGATCTCGCCTGCTCCGAGTCTTTCGACGCCTTGGGCTAGTTGGATGACGTCTATATCTCGTGTGTCACGACCGCCCGAGATGGTACATTGATACCACCAGATCTTATCTTTCTCAGATTCGGCTCTTCGAATCGTTGCTTCGGAGCCGCGGATTGCACAAGGTCGGTGAGCCGGTGAGACTTCCTCGATCGACTCGACATATACCCTCCGAGGATCAATAGAGACGACCACCGCTTGAGATCCATAACCCGCAGAGATGGTCTCGATCCCCGTCCGTCCCGTCATCCGCGATTCACCTCTCGTCTCCCTCTCCAGCATCTCCTCAACAGCTATCACCGCCTCACTCCCTATTGACACCTTATCCGCTCCGCTCCGGAAGTACGCTCCCGCAACCTCAAGAGCACTCCGCTTCGTCCCGTCCGGATCGACAGTATCCTTGATCCCGCCTCCAACAGTGAGCGGGACGAACACCGTCTCCGCTGCAGCTCGAACAACCTCCAACATCGGTTGATCGAGCAACGCGGAAGATCGGAAAGAAGTGATATTGAGGAAACAGATCTCATCCGCTCCTTGTGCGTAATACTTCTGCGCTAGCTCAACGGGTTTGCCTAGGTTCCTCACACCGCGTGTCGTGTCTTTCTCTCGGACGTCGTATTGATCGCCTTTCGTCACGACGAGGTCACCAGCATCGTTCGACCGGACATCGAGACATGCCACTATACGGTTCGTGAGGCCTGTCCCGGTCTTGCGTGAGGATGAAGGATTGGAAGGCTGCCATGTGCAAGGGGAGGATGGGATGGATGATAAGGGAGTTGTTGTGGAGACTGCTGAGATTGGCGCTTCGAGCCATCTGCGCAGAAGGTCGAGCCCAGCTGATCCGGATTTCTCTGGATGAAATTGCGTCCCAAACACATTCCCTCGTCGTACAGACGAGACGAATGTCTCCTCCCCGTAACGAGATAAAGTATAGGCGACCTCGCCGAGGGTGGACGATGAAGGGTCGGAAGATGGTAAGATCGCCGCATACGAGTGAACGAAGTAGTAATCGTCCTCCTCCCGCATCAGTTGCTCCCCTTCGCCCGGCCAAGCTCTCCAAGCGCAATTCCACCCCATATGAGGAACGCTCTTCCCGGGTTTCAATCTAGTGATAGGGTATGGGACGACTCCGAGTCCCTGTGCGTCCGGTGATTCGGTAGAAGAGGAGAAGAGGACTTGCATCCCTATACATATTCCGAAGTATGGTTTGCCGGAAGAGATGTACCGTAGGAGGGGTTTGAGGAGGTCGGATGTACGGAGGGAGTTGGTGGCTTGGCCGAATGAGCCTACACCGGGGAAGATCAATTTCTACATACCGTCAGACAAAGTTGGATTGGGTTAAGGAGGGGCTTGACGGACCTCGGCTTTGTCAAAGTCCGCCTGGGAGCGGATCCACTCAAACTCATACCCGAGCTTCTTGATCGAGTTGGCTAGACTGATACATCATCAGCAGACAACAAGTAAATAATGAGTAAAGCTTGGCTTACCTTCTCACATTGCCAGCACCATAGTCGAGGACATATAGCTTTGGCCGGGAGGACGATGGGTGACCTTCAGGTTGACCGATTGTCGATATGGGCAAAACACTCTCAGTCATCTCACTCGTGTCCATCACTCGCATTTACTGTAGATGACAGGTTTGCGAAAGGCATCCTCCAAATCTGACTAAAATGAGCATTTTACGAGCATGAGTTTTTTTTGGACGACTCCGTTTTCGGGTACGGCTGTTTATGCCCATCATACTGTAAAGAGCCCGGTGGCGTGAAGGTAATTTGGATCGCTGCCCAGTATCAGGATGACTAGAATCTGTCCATCGTAGGGCCATAAATGAGGGCTCGACCCTGAGGGATACTGTCAACTGAACCGCCTATGGTGTAGCTGGTGACTCTCCTGCTGGAAAGAGGGGCATTTTGCCGAAAGGGTAAGCCCTATCGATCTACAAAAAGTCGGGCTGAGCCTTCCCTGGTTGTTGCATACTTCGGCATCGCTTGTATCCTCGACTTCCTGTCAGTCAGATATCTCTCCTATGCTACCGCTCATTTCACTCGAGCCATAACCTCTTTCAATCCTTCATCATCCTCCCACTTCCCACTCTTCAAGGCCCGCTCCTTAAACACATCCAGTGACTCGACACCCCATCTCTCACCCTTAAGACATTCTCTGATCCCTTCAAACATACCCGCTTGGAGATCGATGAGAGCTCATGTCGATTGACTCAGCCGTTGATGAAGCTTCCCATTGCGCATCGCAGATACGAACGGTCTCCCGATTGATCCTCTTGTCTCGTACTCTTCCGCCAGCATGAATTCGGCCATACATAACCTGTTATCCCCAAGGCTCGCAGGTCGACGAGTCCCATCCGAGCAAGGAAAATCGTCATTTCGGTGTGTAGGCGAAAGTTTAGCGGAGAAAAGCAATCAGAGCAAAAAGTGACTAACAATTCGAGATCAATCAAGTTCTTTAGATGACCGACTTCATCAATGAGGACATAAATACCTTTGTTATCTCCATGTTTTCAGAAATACCCTGGCTCCGATCCGACTTCGCCGATCATTTCGCTCTGCGAGATCATCTCCCTGATCTCCAACAAACCTAGATGACATACGACCAGACCATAAGGGATCTCCATCTTCTTCTCCTCATCCCAGTAAGAACAGACCGTTTCTCCTTCCCAAGATCTATCGACGAGGTGACGGGACATGGTTAGATATCTCTCCTTGTTATAGTCGAAAGGACCGAAGTAATAGGATGAGTCGGTAGAGACAGAAAGTGATCATCGGACCGACTTTCAGCTCTGTCGGATTCCCATTCCCCATGTTTGGAATGACACTGCCGATCTGAGGTGCAGGATGGTTGGATACTGCGAGCTGGAAGTTAACGTAGTCACTGATCAGGTTTCTCAGCTTGATATGCTCGACATCACCTGGTAATCGACCCCATCTCTTTGGGGCTTGGACACCTTCCGCAAAATTCAACAAAGAAGTAGCAGGCGCTGGTATCTGGTATCGGTAGTGTCAGGTGTTGGTAACTGAAACGAAGACGTAGTGAAATGCCACTACTCACGCTCGATACCCGATCCGCACATCTTCCAGTATCTCGTCACTAACATGGGCGGCCGCACCCCAAGAGACTTGCCCTGTAGGTTGTCGATGTCAATCCTCATCGCTACCTCGATCGGTTCTGTACCCTTCCGGAAAGTACCATCAGGTAGCCTGCGACCATTACAGCCGACTCTAGGAATCTGTCGACCAGTCTCGAGTTATTCACCAGCGTTAGGCCGCAAGGACCCCATCCAAGTGAATAAATGAGATCGATATTCGCCACTTCGCTCCCCACAAACATACTCATCGGGATTCGTGATCCCATCCCCTCCTTCCCGGAACGGAAAGCTTGCTGATCCTCGCCAACCATCTGACACCATCATCGAAGGTGAGAAGAGGGTGAAGGTTGGATGCCCCGGTATATGGCATGTCTGCCATCGTCATGGGAAGCTAAAGGCTTACGGTATGGCCTGGACGAAGAGATTCAGCGGAGGAGAGAATTGAATATTCCAGGCTTGAAGAATTGAATATTCCAGGCTTGAAGACTTGAATATAGGGTTTCGTCGGTCATCTTGATCCTGCTTGGTAGCGACCCTAAAAGCTGTAGTGATGACATGATCCGATCCTAAATCTGGTGCCGAGGAGAGTGAGAAACATAAAATCAACGATGAATAGAATTATCTCTTGTACTGCTGCTAGGTGATGTGGGTTCGTATCGATCAGAATCATGATATCCGTCCTCCTCGTAGCGGAAGACGCCTGCAGTAAGTCTTTCGGCAAAGGCGGATCATGATGAATCACGCTCGAGCTGCGTAAAAAGGAGCTACTTAAGAAGCGAAATTCGATTTCAGAAGCGAGAACCAATGTCGATATCGCCTTGTTCATGCTCGACTTTTATGAGGAGGGAAAAGTCTCACCCAAGAAGATGTTTTCACGTCGTAGACCGTAGGTACCTGATGCGAGAAATGTCACTATCACTTCGTCCATCGTACTAAAGGTAGGGTGGGGTAAGCCGTATTAAATCCCCCGCTTGGCGTTCGGTAGCTGAGGCGGCAAATAACGTGATCGTGGGCTGTCAAGTCAGTGAGTCGTCTCATTCCGAGTGAGCCAAGTCCTCCGGACGGTGAAGGGACCGGACCGTGAGCGTCATGAGTGAGTTGCTAAGGGTGATCAAAGATGTTATAGTGATGTATCAATTGACATCGATTATAGCGAGTCTAACTTGAGAACCAAACAATGCATCCTTAAACAACCCACTATCGCTTCTCTGCGCCAAAATGTTAGCTTCACGGCGTAAGAATCAGCAAGATTCACTCACTCCCGCACACTTTCTGCACAGCCTGTCTCAACCCCTGTCCAGCCTTCTCCACCTCCTTCCTCGTAAACGCCCCAGACATACAAACCTTCAAGCTCGGTTCCGGCTCGAACGTCTCTTGCCCTCTCAGTCGTCTGCCTCTAGTAACGAGAATCGAGCTACTCGTCATCGCCTCCTCAACAACTTCCTGTAACAGCCGTTCTTCCTGCTCCATCGTCGGTGGAGGATTGAGGAGGAAGATATGGATCAAACCGGAGGAGGGATGTGAGGGGATGGATATGATGGCGTCTTTGTGGTGCGATCCTGGTGATGAGGACTCGGATAAGATCGAGGATGAGGAAGATGAAGGAGGTATGTGGGAGGGTTGAGGAAGAGGTTCAAGCTTCGAAAGTTGTTGTCGGAAGATCTGGACGTTGGTTTGTAATGATGATAATAAGGATGGTTGAGAGGCGAGGATGGCGAGAGCGGCGGAGGAGGTTGTGGCGAGCATGGCAGGGAGAGCGGCAGAGAAGACGGATGCTGAGGAATTTATCCGCTGCAACGAAGTCTCATCAACAGAGTCCGAGATACGTTACATCGATATTGAAGCACCTGATGAGAGCAAACGACAGCCGAGCCAGCGCAGAAGCCCCCCCCGGCTGCCAGACCATTCGCCATTGAACCGATGAGCATGTCGACTTCTGATGCCTGTTGTGGCGTGTCAGGCGGCATGACGACTTAGAGGAATCCCTCACTCACTGGTACGCCGTAATACTCGGTGATCCCTCTGCCATGCGTCCCTATCATCCCGAACGACTGACTCTCGTCGAGGATCAGGCGGTATTTGTACTTCTTCTTCAGCTCGACCTGAACGACATCAGCTTGAGTCGCGAGTGATATTCTTCCGAGTCTGTCCTTCACTATCGCCGGTCATCAGCCGTTTCAGGAAAGAGCGATCTCCTCTCGCCAGAAACTATGCCGTGGCGTTTTCTCGTCATGAAGATTGAATCAAACTCACCACCTTCGGTAAATCCAACATCATCCCATCATTCTCAAAAACCCCTTCCGCAACGATAAACTTCCTCGTCAACTTCCCACCTTTCCTCTTATTCTCTCTCTCCGCAGCCTGCAAGACTCTCTCGAGATCCTTCATATCCCCATGTGCGTACCATTTGATCTGACTTCGACTGATCTGAAGTCCCTTGTGGATGGCGAAGTTCACACCACGATCGGCTACGATGATGTCACCTCTCTTTGCGAAGGCTGGGATGACGGAGGATACTGTCGCGAATGCTTGAGAATAGATTATCGCTGCTTCTGTACCTAGAAAAGCGGCTAGTTCGGCTTCGAATTGCATGTGAACGTCTGAGATAGGTTCCCTTCAGTTAAGGGGTCATGAAATGGGGTCATTTTCGAGCTTACCGATCGTCCCGTAGAAGCCTGATGGACCACATGAACCGACTCCATACTGCTTCAAAGTCTCAATAGCGACCGTCTTCATCTTCTCCATCTCTGCAAACCCGACCCAATCGGGATAAGCCATGTTCAAAACCTGCTTCCCATTCGGACTGAGCTTTACCCGCACTCCATTCGGACCATGTATCGTTGGAACGGTAGGTAAGGTGAGCGCGTCCAGACTGCTCGGAGTATCGACCAATGGTTGAGGAGTGAAATCATCCACTAGCTCATCGATCTCCTTCTCGGTCAGTTTCACCCAATTCTTCCCTTCCCCTTCGCCCCTTGTCCGCCCTTTCAAGATCGTTCGGACGGCAAAAGCGAGGAGAAGGACTTCGAGGAGGGAACGGTATGGGTCGTTTTGATATGACGATTTGATGTATCGGACGATGATGGGGGAGCCTGGTAGGCGGTGGAAGAACTTTGAAAGGGTTAGGAAGATAGAGGAGAGAAAGGAGAGTAAGGGGACGAGGGGTGCTGGGATCTCGGTGGTTGAGGTGGAAGGTGGTGATGTGGACATATTCAGGCCTGCTAAAGACATGGTGAGGCGAGATCCAGGGATGAGTAAATACTTCAAGGCAACGTATTGATGCATCACCCAAATCGCGACAACGACAACGCGGTTCTTGAAACCCGAGTGGCGGGAACAAACGGGTCTGATCCCGGTGGCAAGGCCCAGATCACGTGTTGAATCTAGGAAGGAGCAAGAACCTTTGACTGATTCCTTGTGAACCCCGGGCAACGGTTCGTGTTCATAAGCTTCGGGCCCTAGAATGAAATGTGATGCGTTGAAGTGTGGGAGGTTTGACCAAAGGGCTGGTTGGGATGGTAGGGTTCGGGTGCCACCAAGCCAACCCGGATCTGCGGATTACGGCGTTCTGGTTGCGTGGGCGGGGTTATGAGGTGATGCCCCTCGCGACTGTCCTTGTCGTCGTCTGCTTCGTCATGGGATGGGACTCTATGTTTATGTTAACATTTCATCATGGCGGATACTCCAGTGGAAAAAGCACACTGGCGTGCGGTCATTCATGCCTTTGACGGCTACATGCAATACAGCGTGAGTAGGTGCTGTCGGAAGTCAAGCCTACTTTCCAATCATGTAATCGAAAGGAAGTGCTACCGGAAGTGAACACTGACTAAAACAACGACCACTGATATGCATCCGGGAATCTTGCCCTGCTGATGACTGGATGTAGCTCTCAGCCAACCATGCACGTCGAATGACCTTCCTCGCTCTACCTAAAGACCAGAAACAGCTCTACGACAGCATAGGTTACCGAGAGAAGCTCGATGCAGTGGATGAAGGTATCAGGCGGTGAGTAAGCACCATGGAACTATTCTGACGAGCTCAGTAATGCCGAATTCATCGATCAGATGATTGCCGACCCGGTCTTCGCCGACATCTTCGATATACTCTCCGAAGACGTCCATGGTCAACCTCATTCCCACACGCGCTCCGAAGCCGGAATTTCCTCCCACTCTCATTCACATTCGGCTCATTCCCATGCAGAGACGAGACCAACTCAAGCCGAAATCGACCTAGCTCAAGATAAAGTCCGGTCAACACTTCGATGCTTCGTACGTGACTGGTCTGAAGAGGGAGCCATGGAACGTAGACAAAGCTATGACCCATGCCTTGAAGCGCTGGAGAAGCATTGGAAAGGGAAACAGAAGGAGAAGGAGGTCAAGGTGCTTGTCCCTGGTTGTGGGCTAGGACGACTGGCTATGGAGATCGCTGCGAGAGGTCAGTGAAGCACCTCTCACAATTGAACTTATCGAGATATCGACTTGGGATGATTTCGCTAACGTCTTCGATGATTCGTGCGATAGGCTTCGCATCTCAGGGAAACGAGTTTAGCACCTACATGCTCCTCGCCTCGCACTTCGTCCTTAACCAGTAGGCCCACTTTCTCCTTACCCGGACCGAACGGCTCATTTTCCAGGACAACTCACCTCTTCTCTCATACCATCTACCCTTTTCTCCATTCCTTCTCAAATCAGCCATCAACGATGCACAATCTACTTCGCCGAGTTCAGATCCCGGACATATGCCCGGCCGATGTTCTCGGAAACGGCCAAGGAGGGGCCTTTAGCTTAATCGCAGGGGATTTCGAGGAGATCTACGGTGAGGAACGCTGGGATGGTGAGGGAGATGGGGATGATCAGAGAGGTAGCTGGGGTGCGGTGGTCACCTGCTTCTTCATTGATTGTGTGGGTCTTCTACTGGCTCGTACCTCTTTGCTGGGCCAGCGATAGGTATGGAGCTGATGACTAAAACTAGGCACGTAACATCCTCACTTACCTCCGGATCATACATGCCCTCCTGTCAGATGATGGGATATGGATCAACCTCGGTCCGTTACTCTGGCACTTCGAGAACTCGCCGACTACTTCGTCGAAAGGAGAGGGATCGATAGAACTGAGTCTGGATGAAGTGAAAGAGTTGGCTAGGAGAGTGGGGTTTGACATTCATGTGAAAGCATTAAACAAGCGGTGTGTGATGGGATCTGATGGTTTGTACAGGATGAAAAGACGATCGAAACTACGTATACGGGCATACCGGGTGGTATGCTCAAACATGAGTACCATGTACGCCTGCCACCCGAAAAAACTTGACATTGCAACTTGACTAATGTGAAATCTTAGGCAGCATTCTGGACAGCTACGAAGCGGAAACTGTAGGAAAATTGCGGAGCAGAACTTAAGGCTCAGCCGGAACTGTCCGCGAACGGAAAAGAAGGCGGACGACATGATCTGACAGGGTAGATGCATAGGCATGGACAAGGATGCACATCCGCATAACCTCACAATATCTTGCCGCCCTTCGTCTCCCTCGTTTGCATGTTGGCGATATGAGACCGATTCTTCAGATGGACCTCAAAGTTTTGGAGCGTCTCTCCAGGTCCAAGTTGATAAATTCGGCCAGGGCTGAAAGAAGAGCATCAGCTAGTCCAAGTCCGACTCAAGATGTAACTTACCAGTCCATACATTTCATCCTCCACTCCGGTTCGGCTTCAAGCTGATCAACCGGTCTTGGTCGCAGAACGACCGCGAAGTCATCTCTCAAATACCTCGATCGAAGCTCATCATTGACTCGTAGCATCCATAGCGGAGGCTGCTATGGTGCTCATCAGCAAGATCGAGTTGAGCATCACGGGGACGCCTTACCTCGACTGCCGTCCTGGCGCTTGCCGGAGGCTCCGACTGTTTCGCTCCCGCACTCGACTTTGGTCGTAGACTCGCTGCTGTCGAATCGGAATTGGTCGAATCTTTGGACGGACTGCTCGGTTCGAATGCGTTATCCACTGGTCGGAGACCTGAGTCGCCTGAGCTAGCAGAAGCGACACTCTCCGGTATGGGTGACCGTGTCCTTCGACCAGATTCAAGCCGATGGCGATGATACTCTTCGTCCTCATGATACTCGCAAGGACGCTTCTTGCTAGTCCGACCTTGATAGCGGGCTTATCACTCCATCAGCTAAGAGCAAAAATGTGAAGATATACTCACCGCACGTCCCACAGAGAGTTCGTCCTCCAGCTGCATCCTTGTGAATACCACCTGACAGGCTTTCCGGAACACCGCAATTCAAACAGTGCCATCCTCCGCCACTCGAAAGCGGGTATTCGGACTTGATAGATTTGCCCGATCGAATCTCATCCGCGCCCTCACTCTTCAGCTTAAAGTCGAAGCGCACAGGAGTATCGCCTTCATCCATATCAGGCGATGTGATTCGCCCATTATTTCGCTTCTTAGGGGGTACAGGACTAGTTGTCTCAGACACCGAGTCTTCCCGGAAAGATCGCTTGACTCCGGTCACCGGTGTGTCACCATTGACGATGGATTCCTCTCGGCCCGGAGTAGGGCTCGTCCGACTCGTCCCCCGACCCCCTCGTCCTGGTTTTCGACCACGATTTGATGGAGCTAGCGGAGGTGGAGTTGGCGGTTGAGGGATGGGCAAGTCCTGAGCAAGAAGGTTGATATTCGCTTGCGCAGCGATAGCAGCTGCTCGGCGATGCGATTGGACCGGTGCGGGTGCTGGTTCGGCTGGAGTCGGCGTGATTCCATTCGGACCGACCGGGTTGATAAGTGTACGATGTGTCTTTTGCGGTTCGCGATCGAGCAGAATCACACCTCGTCGAGCCCGAGTAGCTCGCTTCTTCCGCTTGGAGTCTTTATCCCTCTCTCTCTCCAGATGCGCGATGTCTTCGTCTGTGCATGTGGCGAAGATTGGAGTGAAGCTTGACATAGCAGTCTCTTCCCGGCGTAAGACCGAGGCATCGGAGAGAGGGGCGAGGAAGGCGGATTGGACCTCATCGTCGAGCACAATGCCTGAGCCGGGAGCATGACCGACAAGGAAGAGGGACCGCTGGTGGACGAGGATCTGCTCGTGGATGTCATGCGCGAGCGCGGTACTATGTACCATGATGAGCGTAGTTATGTGACCTGGCAGTGGACCCACGTGAATTCTCCGCTAAGACCCAACTCCTTGCCATAGGACAAGGCGAACTCTTCCGGCGTGACGGTCGAGTTGAGGTCCCATTCAAACGTGTCCGACAGGTTTTGAGTAGCTACAATGATGTCCACCTAAACTCCTGTCAGACCGGGTAACTGGCCACAAATTAAACCCGCCTTGATGAGTATGCGGAGTTCCTCCCCCTGATCAGGCGGTAAACAAGCCGTCGCCTCCTCCACAGTCATCGGTCTCTCCTCTTCCGCTTCATCGACCCCAACGATCCTGACATGACCATCATCCTCATGCCCGCTCTCCGTCTTGATCTCCTCGCTGCCTTCTCTAGTTCGTCGGAAGACTGCCATGGCCCCGCCATCGGGATCGAGAGTCCCTCTGCAAGGGTTCACATCGCGTCGCAAGATCGGCAAAACCTGATCTTGGTATTCTCGAACCCGCTCGTGAATGGCAGCAGCGATCCTAGGACCGAAGTGGTGAAGTGGAACATTGAAATCGTCACAAAGCGTCTGAGCGAATAGCTCCGGCGTAACAACGGTATCTTTGGACAAGTCAGCAAGATAACCGAAATCTGGGGATTGTGCATACCTGCGCAATTCCAAAGGAAGGTATCCTTGAGTCTCCAATGGTCGTGCTCCAGCTCGAGCCGCACAGGGACGACACGATCCTCCACGTTCGCCATGGCTTTCAGTTGCCGAGGTGTACTACTTGGATCAGCACATTGCCCAGTCTGAGAACGCTACTTACAAACGAATCTGCTTCCTCCCCTTGTGTGTCAATCTCGCGCGCATATTCTCCTTGTCCGCCGGCCAGATGATCGACAACCGTCCTCCAGGTGGACGATACTTTTCCCCCTTTCTCACTTGCCACCAAGGAGTATCCATATCGTTATTTGCCGCCCATTGCATCATCTTCCGCTTCACCTTCACCTTGTGCTCCTCCATCCTCTTCGCGTATGCCTTATCGTTCTCCAGCCATTCTCCGACCTGCTGTTTCTCCTTCTCCGTCATCGGAATAAGTTTCCCACCGAAAGTAGGATCGGTTGCCTCGTCAATCTCCTCAACGGGAAGAGGGGATATATTCGTAATCGGCAAATCGAGGCGGAGAGCTGTTTCCCACTCCTTGACCGGGACAGTGTGAGGAGTAGGGCTGGGGCCGGCGGGAACATCGATAGCCGTGTGCAGTGGCGGTCGAGCCGTGCCATGACTCCGTATCCATGCAGGTGGAGGCATAGCAGCCTGGCTCGGAGTTCGCTCACGAGACTGCTTTTCTCGCGACAAGGAATGTCTTCGGGAAGGATTGGGCATGTTGCTGGTTGAGGGGGATCCTGGAAGCATTGAAGGTGGCAAGTGCGGAGGAGGCGGTCTGACATTACCGAATGTCTGAGACGGTACCGGCATGCCCTGTGCCTGCTGCGCCGCCCAGAGACGCTGCTGTTCAGATGGAGGCAAGGCCTGCAACTGCTGCGGAGAGAGTTGGCCGTTCGGCAGGTAGCCCGGCAAGCCTGCAGGACCAAGCTGTTGTTGGACCTGCTGAGGAAGCTGTCCCGGCTGTTGGGGTGGTCGCACAGCTCCTGCTTGTGATCGAGTCGCATGAAATACGACTTGCTGCATTCGTTGCAAGATCTCCTGCCGTACCGATCCTGACGTGATCATCGCTGCAGCTGACTGAACGGCAGCGAGCAGCTGAGGATTACGCTGCTGGACCTCGCTCCGCCACTTTTGATCGTTCAGAAGCGATATTTGCGGTAGAAGCCGCCAATCGAAAGGGAAGTCGGACATATGGATGTTTGGTAAGGTTGGGCGCACAGGAACCGGACGGACGTTCTGCGTAGTCGACTGGCTCGATCCAGCGTTATTCATATATCCCAAAGCTGAGGCTACCTGGTGATGTTGCTGTTGCGACATATTCTGCGTTCCGCCTTGAGAAGGGCCGACAAGCTGGCCACTTTGTAGCATCGTCTGAGCGTTCTGCGCATGTTGCTGCATGGCTTGGATCGCCATACCCGCCTGCGGATTAGTCTGCTGCTGACCATTCTGTCCGCCGTTGAGGCCGATGTAATACGCTGGATGACTAGGTGGAGCTATGCCTTGTTGAGGTGTCGGCGGATAGGCCGACATAGGTGAGGATGAGCCGAGCGGACGACCGGTAAGCGGTTGCGGAGTATGATGTTGCTGACTATGATGCGAGTGATTCGAAGGAGAAGGGGAAGGCGCTCGATTGTTCTGTGCCGCCATATTGGGATACATCGGCTGATTCGACGGCGGCGTATTCGCGGGATGCCGAACTGTGGGAGAGTGGGCGTGGGGCGAGGGATCTCGATGTGAAGATGAAGATGCTGGTCCATTCGGCGCCATATGCTGTGCAAGACCCGACAACGTCTGAGCCTGAGCCTGCACCAGCTGTTGCTGCTGCTGATAACTCGTGTCGGGTTGGACTTGTTGTATCTGTTGCGACTGCATGTTCTGCTGGGCGAATGTCCGCATAAGATGTTGCGTCATAATCCCCAGCTGCTGTTGTTGTTGTTGTGGTAGCAATGCCTGGAATTGCGGGTTCGATATCATCGTGTTCCGCTGGGTGGCATATTGCTGCTGTTGTAGAGGTGTGAGACTCAGCTGCTGTGGAGCAAGATGAGGTGGACCGTAGTTCGAACCGTTCTGCTGATTCGAACCAGGTACAGGAGGAGGTGCCATATTGCTTCCTGGCTGGAGTTGCTGCGATTGCCATGTCGACGACGAGGCATTCGGATTGGCGTTCCTCGCTTGCATCGCTTGCAGCTGTTGAGGTGAGGAAACATTGCCTTGAGGCTGCATGAGCTGCGGCATCCGCTGTTGCTGCATCGCTTGACTGTGTGCGTTCCCCTGCTGTCCTCCGACAGCTCCATGCTGACCTCCGACAGCTCCATGCCGACCTATCTGCATCGGCGCCCCTTGTTGATTGCCCCCACCCGCTTGCCCGCTGTTCGCCTTCATGGCCGCCTGAATCAAGGCCTGCGTATTGCCGTTTCCGCCCTGTGACTGCATCGCCGACATCGCCATCTGGAGCTGTTGAGGCGACCATTGCGGATTCTGGCCCTGTTGCCCACGAGCCTGAGCCATCTGCTGCAGCATAGCGACCTGTTGCGGGTTGATACCACCTGGAAGACGGAACTGGCCGTGTTGAGCCATTGAGGATGGACCGAGATCGCCGCGACCGCCTGACGCCCCGGGTATTGAGGAGGAGTGGCCATTGTAATGCTGCTGCTGGTTGGCGTATTGGCTCATGACAGAGCTCGCGAACTGGCTTGCTTCCTCGAGAGGGAAGGGAAAGCTCGGAGAAAGTTGCGTGGAACCGCCAATGGGTATGTATCAGGGTCAGAGAGTGTTCTGCTTAATAAGCGAAAAGGACAAGGTTTTTTTGCGGACTTAGGAGACCTACTCAGTCAAGACCGCCTGACATCGGGACAGAGCTCGCTTGTTCCTCACCCCTCGACCAACGGCGACTGAGATAGACTGATAGAAAGTGGACATCATTCGGTATGAAGGAGGCACCCCCGAGAATTGGCAATGAGGGAAGGACAGTGGTTACGGTTTTTGGAAGGTGACAAAGGATATGGCGAGCGGCAAAGGATATGGCGAGCGGCAGGGAGGGGAGTGAAGAGAAGTCACAGTTAGCGGATCAGCTAGCTAGGCTTTCACATGGGCGCTGGCAGCCAAATTTCACAGGTTTGATAGGAGGATATGGCAGCTCACCAACAATATAGATATAGATCCGTCCCCACCTTCTTTCCTATATTCGACCAGCGCGATGCGTCGACGAGGATCCGCTCAGCCAAAGAACGGCTGTTCCCGGTGATCCCAGCGCCGAAGCCCCGGCTAAAACCACTGAATTTCCTTATCCCCCCGATCTGGACACGAGGTGTCTTCGGGTTAGTATTTCTTGGCGACTGCCACAAATATAATTCCGTGAACTATAGGGAGAACTCCCGCTTCACCCCTTTTCCCTGAGCGGCTCGACGTCTCATTCCTCTGTCCTGCTTCCTTTCGTTTCCTGAAGTATTTTCTTTCATCGTCGTCTCTCGTTGGAACGCAGACTTGTGGGTACTCAGGCGATCAGCATGAGCGGGGCACACCGGCTTACGCCTTCCTTCTCTTCTCCTTCCTTCCCGCTACCGCGCTTAGTCTCGAATAATCAACATGTCCCGCCCGGATGAAGAAGAGCTTGTCGACTACGACGAGGCCGCTGAGGAGACTTTCGTCGCACCCACCACCGCAACGAACGGGGCGAAGGGAGATGGCGACAAGAAGGGCTCTTATGTCGGAATTCACTCCACCGGGTTCAGGTGAGTTCATGTGTTCCCTAGGCCGCCGTAAGGTTGTCCGGGGTTGAAGCGACTCGGGTTGCGTTGCGTGACTGTGTGACTTATTGCTGACCATGCTCGATAGGGACTTTCTTTTGAAACCTGAGCTGTTGCGTGCCATCTCCGATCTCGGTTTTGAGCATCCTTCCGAAGGTACGTCTCCCAGTCTTGGATCCAGCCGGTGTCTACCCTTTATACAGTTCAGCAAGAGTGCATCCCTCAAGCCATCCTGGGTACCGACGTCTTGTGCCAGGCCAAGTCTGGTATGGGTAAGACCGCGGTGTTCGTCCTTGCATCCTTGCAGCAGATGTATGTGCTCTCCTGTTCATATGTGAAGTGTTGCTAATAAACCGCTAGCGAGCCTGTCGATGGTGAAGTGGCGATTGTTATCCTCTGTCACACACGAGAGCTCGCGTACCAGATCCGCAACGAGTTTGCGCGATTCTCCAAGTTTATGACCAACGTCCGCACTTCGGTCTTCTACGGTGGTACCCCCATATCCGCGGATCAGGAGATTTTAGCATCAAAGGATAAATGCCCTCACATCGTAGTCGGGACTCCCGGGAGGATGATGGCCTTGGTGCGAGAGAAGAAACTTAATGCGAGCAAGGTCAAGCATTTCGTCCTCGACGAATGCGACAAGATGTTGGAACAACTCGGTTAGTCTTCGCCTATTCTTTTTCGATCGGAAAGCTATCGGCATCGACAAATCCATCTTGCGCGGCGGGGCGTTTCGGCCGCTTCGTTGGCAGGTGGATCGACAATCGATCACTTCATCGTCGGCAGATCAAGAGGACTTTGTTGGATTTTCCAGGCTATAGAGAAACGCATCTTTCGGCAAAAGTTTTGGGCCGTATGACTACGATGAGGAGGTCAAGGCGGCGACCGTTCTAGCCTTACGCGACCCTACCGCCTTCATGCTGCGGCTTCATTGGGGTATCCAAGGAGGGGACAGAACATTTGCTTACCATGGTTTCTTCCCTTCCTCACTCACTTCCACAACTATGCCATCTACTCTTCGAATCGCAGACATGCGCCGAGACGTTCAAGAGATCTTCAGAGCGACACCGCACCACAAGCAGGTTATGATGTTCTCGGCCACTCTTTCGAAGGACATCCGGACGACCTGCAAGAAGTTCATGCAGAGCGTAAGTCATGCTGCGTGAAGTCATAAGTGCGCAGACTGATCACTGCCCGCAGCCGCTTGAGATTTACGTGGACGACGAGACGAAGTTGACCCTTCACGGTCTTCAACAATACTACCTCAAGCTGGAGGAGAAGGAGAAGAACAGGAAGCTCAACGACCTGCTCGACAACCTGGAATTCAACCAGGTAGGCAGTATCACTGCCTTGCAAATCTCTGCTTATCGGAGCTGTAGGTTTGTATCTTCGTGAAGTCTGTACCGCGAGCGACGCAGCTCGACGCGCTGCTTCAAGAGTGCAACTTCCCGTCGATCTGTATCCATTCCGGTCTCCCGCAGCCTGAGCGGTGAGTATTTTGATCCATCTCAAGCTTCATATGCAACTGCAGAAGTGGAAATCACTCACGCATGTCATAGCATCGCTCGGTTCCAGCAGTTCAAGGCATTCGAAAAGCGAATCCTCGTGGCTACGGACATCTTCGGGCGAGGTATCGATGTCGAGCGAGTGAACGTGGTCATCAACTATGTTAGCAATAACTAAGCAGTGCTGGGCGCTGCTGATAAAAGTTCAGGACGCCCCAGCCGACGCCGATTCATATCTGCACCGAGTCGGTCGTGCCGGTCGTTTCGGTACCAAGGGTCTGGCGATCTCTTTCGTCTCGAGCGATGGAGACTCCGAGGTGCTGCAGAAGATTCAGGAGAGGTTTACGGTCGCCATTCCTACTCTTCCGGAGACGATCGATCCTGCGACATACATGACGTCGTAAATCGCCCATGTAAGGAATCAGATTACGGGAAGATTGAGGCTAGGAGAGGTGTAAAATGTATTCTGTGCATTATGCACCCCTATGATGGCCCATCGAGACCGCGTGAGAGCAACCAGGAAAGGGGCTCTGCCAATCATTCCGTTGGACTGATCATTCTGCTGGAAGCCAAGCGCTCTTTCGGACGAAGGAGAAGGAAGAGAGGGGGAGTAGTGGAGAGAAGGTGAAGGTGATAGACGGGCGGGGAGTAGCGGGAAGGGAGGCAGAGGAGGCCCACGGCGGGGAGGGGGGAGGGAGGGGGATGTGGGTGCATCTGTCCATAAGGAAGGGAAAGAAGCCAAAAGAAGCCAAAACCCGCAGATTTCACCAGAAAAATCAGATTCGGTCTGAACAAGACGCGTTGAGTCCTGAAGTCGAATTACGTCATAAAAGATTGTACCTTTCGATCGCAGCGACAGGTGATGGAGACCTATAGATATATCTATTCACGGTTTAAAGATGTGCATAAAACAACATTGAGGACAAGATAGTCCCCCGCTCTTCGTCCCTGGGTCTTGAAAGCGACTTTGCCGGTCCCGACTCCCTCAAGAAGCCTTGGGCGAATCGGCAAATCTCCTCCCCTGTCCGAAATGACTACACGAGCGCGACACCGTCTGGCTGACGACATCGACCGCGATGACATGGACGATACCATCGAGCTCGATGAGACTTACGAGCAAGAGCGGCTCGTAAACATACGGTGAGTCTCTCCCAGACTGGTCCTCGACGTCTCAGAACTTCCCCGTGCACCCCTCCCCCCGCGCGCGGGCCCCCTTCCCAAAGAAACCCTCGACATTTTGCCCGTCTACCTAGTCGCCCCCAACTCCCCCCTTCAACACCTCATGATCTCTTGATACATGACGCTGACGAGAGATCCATTCTTCCCCTGTAGTAATAACGCGGCCCTCCTCGCATCCCTCGGTTTGTCCGTAAACCCCTCCATCCGACCTCATAAGCCCGCTTTACCGCAACCGAAGACAGCGAAATTTTCAACGGCCGAAGAACGGACACGACGCGAGGCGAATGCTAAAGCTGCGGCTCTGACAACTCGTTTGGAACCGACAAGGCGAAGTGGGAGAGTGGCAGCCCTCCATTCCGAAGAAGCAGTCAAGTCTGTCACGTCTCAGCTCTCCATGTACCTCTAGTCTCACGGTGTAGTAGGGCTGAAACCCGCCCTTTACCGTCCTCCCTTCCCCCTCAAAGTCGTCGAAATCTTATACCCAAATCCTCAGCACCCGTCATACCATCTGGACCTTCTTACTCTCCCTCTTCTGGTCCATCTTCACCCGCACCTCGACCGAATCGAAATACGGATGGAACCTTGGTGTTTGAGGGAAGGTGGGAAGGGGTATTCACGCCGAACCTAACGCCCGAAGACATGTTTGCGGGAGGAGCCTTCGCAGGTGCTTTCTTCTGGTGCGCTCTTCATTCACCCTCTCTAGCAGTATCCATGTCAGCTGATCAGCCTCCAGCGATACATACTCCCACGTCCTCCGTGGTCCTCTCCCATCCAGATCAGATCTCGCCGAACTCCCCTTTTCCCTCGCACCGAACAAGGCTTCCAAATTTCTGAGCAATCCCGAACCAGATGGAGATCTCAATCGATTCCGAGTACGAGCCGGACAGAGCCTTCAAGAATGGGAGAAAGCTGGCTGGATCTGGGCTGGAGATCCGAGAGGTTGGGCTCAGTGGTATGTCCGCTTCTGGGCTGGGAGGCGGTGTGAGGATGATGAGCGTCAAGTCAGGCGATGTGAGTATCAGAATTGTCTGATTCCACCATTCGGACCCTCCTATGTGGACTCTTGAGGTTGTTCACCACCACCATCAAGCTTGAGCTGATTGTGGATGACTTGTAGGGCTGAAAGTTGCGGGACCCACTGGGCGATTCAAAAGAGCATTACTGAAGAAGGTTCATGGAGCAGGAGGCGAGGAAGCTTTGAGCGATGAGGACGTCGGAAGGGTTTTGAGACAATGCTTATGGCAGTGGGGGTATGAGCTGAATTCCAGCGAGTTTAGACGGGCTATGGCCGGAGATGGATAAGCGGTGATGGCGACCGTGGAGGCGGAGATGCATATGATACAGTTACAACATGTATATGAAGATCCACCGTGGTCTACTCATCGCATTCCTGTACCCATCGTCCCCCATTGCTGGTTCTGCTGAGGGAAGCAGGTCCCGACAGTCATCTCATTGCCGTACGGGCTTTGTTGCTGCGTGTATTGAGGTGAGTGAAACCCGTTGATACTCTCGGGGTATGAAGCTGCTGGATACTGCTGATGAGGTGTATAAGTTTGTTGAGGGAAGGGTGAGGATGATGAGTTGTACTGCAGTTGTTGAGGGAAATGCTGTGATTGCGATGTTTGATTTGAAAAGAGGAAGTTTTGATATTGTTGTGATGATTGTTGTTGTTGAAGCTGCTGCGGACTGAAGCCGTCCATGACCGTTGTCGGAGGTGCTGAGTATGAATGCTGGAAGTGCTGCTGAGACTGACCATTCTTGAGGGAGGAGTAACCCATCGAAGGGTGTTGAGGCTGTGGTGATGTAGACCACATCGCGCTCGCCAACCTGTTCATCCCTCCTGATCCACTAGGTCCTGGTTGGGGCTGAAACCCTCCTCCGCTTGACCCAGTCGCATTGATCTGTAGCGGCAATGTCGACGACATTCCTCCCTCTACTTCGACGAGCTTCGCCTGCCCTCCTCCCTGAGCCGAAACAGCTCGCATTGATCTCGGTCTCGACCTCGCCCCACCTCCAACTCCTTCACTAGTCGGCAGCGCGGGTAACTCTCTCTCCCTGAAACCCTTCTTGAAAAGCACATTGTTCAGCTCCGGATCGCGTCGATTCTCCATCCGGACTTCCCTCCCTTCCTTCTCCCTAGCTCGGTTCAGGCTTGTCGGCGCGACCCCACTAGGATTGGCAGCAGCTTTGAACGCCCCAGTCTCGTATTTCCTGCGGATGTACTTCTCCATATCGCTGTCCCGTTCGTCCGCGCCGCGAGAAGTGGGTGGTGGATGGAGGGATTCATTCGGGTTGTAGACTGCGTTTGACACTGTGTTTCCTGTTGAGCGGAGATGGTTGATCTGTTCTCGTGTCCAGGTATCGAGGGTGACTGATTTCCTGAATAAGCCGTCAAAAAGGCAATAACATAGTAAGCAACGGAAAGAGGGAAACGTACACTCTTGACATGTGAGTACCGAGTTTGCGATGGATGGAAGCGCAGTTTACGCAGAGGAAGATACCTAAGTTGACGGATGACCAGCGGGGAGATAGGGCATGACAATCTGCGCATGTCTCTAGAGATCAGCAATCCAGCGATGAGCGAGCGTCTGTGAGATCAGTCGAAAGGACTCCTACGATTACCTGGTAGTCTGAGAGTCTCTTCGAGGAGACGTTCATGGCGTTTGTCCATCTTGCGACGTAGAGATACTGAATTTTCGAAAGGTCTTCAAGTGGGCTCGGGACCGCAAGGCGATAAATGATCATCCCGGTCGAAAGGATGATTCGATGTGATCAAGAAACCGTTAGCACGGCAAGCAAAGCCAAGCACGATTGCGAGATTGGCCTTTGAAAAGGAACTGTATTGAACCGAGACGCGTCCGAGTGGCGAGTTGGGCGTCTACGGTGGCGCAGAAAGAGAAATGACCCCGTCCGAGATACGAGAGCGGGAAATTAGAGCATGACGTAAAGAGCGTTCCCGATTGAACCAAATCCGACTTTGCGGTATTACTGCGGCGAGGTTCCCCTTAGGCCATCTCTTTCGCTTGGGTATTATTGGACGAGTAAAGCTGCGAGTACGAGTTGAAAAGGGGCTGGAATACGGGCGACTCAGACATTTTCGGATCACAAAGCCATCGAGATTCCTTCGCACGACCCAACCTGAGGAATTCCATTACTTCGCCTCCGCAAGCCCTCCTCTCATCAAAGCTCTCATCAAACACAGTCCATCATCTCCTCGCTGTTTGCCTTGCTCCCGCCAATATCTCCACCAATGTCGTCCGGCTCTTTCCCTTCCTCCCTCGCTTCTTCACCCGGCTCTTCCATCACCGCCGTCTCACGCTCACCATCGCCGCCATCTTCCCGTCGATCATCCAAGATGTTCCGATTCCCGACTCTTCACTTGTCAAATGGGGATGACTATGTTGAGAAAGCTTTACCTGGTCCTGGACCGAACTCGAATCGGCACATCGGTTTGAGGAAAAGGAGAGCTTTGGGCCAGACTGTAGCTGTGTTTGCTGTCTTGGGGATAGTGGGGCTCTGGATGGGTGGAATCCATCTGCCGGGCTTGCTCAAAGGGGGACAGCGAGAGAGTGAGTATTGGCATCGGGTCGATGAAAGAGCACGCTCTATCTGACATGCGCGATAAGCAGACCAAAGTGTTTCCTCTCATTCTGCTGCTGGCATCTATCCCATTCCAGGCGTCATCATCGGTGGAGATGGCGTCTTCTTCGGCGAAAACGCTCCTCCACACCACGTCGTTCACCCAGTCCCAGTCCCCGAAGCCTCTTCGCAACCCCCGATCGAGATTTGGGGAGTTGACCTTAAAACCAATCGCTTCCTTGACGGTCTCGTTCCTTGGCCACCTAATCCGCCAGTAGACGAGACTGTCCAACCATTATCATCCCTCGGATACTTCGCTGACAACACCTATAAACTTGGTCCTCTCAATCTGGACGAATATCGAGCTCAACTAGTCGAGTTTGCGAGAGTGGCATTCCCAAAGACGATAACGCAGAGTATCAGGAGTGGTCTCAGCAGGTACTTGGGAACTAGCGAGGAGAGACGAGAGAGTTGGGATTCGAAGAAGAATGTATGGCAGACGGATAAAGATACGAGACATAGTGATAGTGCTGAGGTTGGCAGCTGGAAAGGAGGACAAGCTCGAGATGCAGACTGGACGTGGGATCTCTTGACGGATCCGTACGTCCTACCTTAACTCGTTTGTTTCCTGGCTGATTGGGTGAATAGACAAGCGGACAAGTGGGTTTCAAACGACCTTGCGGGTAGTCGAATCGAGATGATGTGGAACAACCTTCCTTCTGGTATTTTGGTGAGCTGCCCAGCATAGCTTTCGGGCTCTGCTTATCAGCTGTCCGACAGCGCTCCGACACCCTCCGTTACCTTCTTCTCCTGCTGGAAGGCGGTATTTACTCTGACACCGATACCAACCTGCTCAAATCACCTTCCTCCTTCGGGCAAGACGCCAAGCTTTGGCGAGATGGAGCTGGCTGGCTGGATGATGTTTCAAGACAGCGCATCTCTGCGGGAGAAGACACCGAAGCGGTCCTCGGGAAGCCAAGCGTCGTTGTCGGTGTCGAGGCGGATGTTGGCGATCGTTCGGATTGGTTTGACTGGTGGCCTAGACCTGCTCGTCCTGTTCTACTCCTACTACCCCTCAGCTGATTTTTCCCCAGATTCAAATCGTCCAATGGACGATGGCAATGGCGCCTAATCATCCGATAGCGCTCTCAGCTGTCCTTCGGATCCTTCATTCAACAGCCGATGCCGTCGAATGGTCGCATGACCACGCCAGGAAAGTCCATACCCTCGCGGACCTCGGAAGGTACGCCGAAAGTAAGGCTCTGCTTGAAACGACGGTATTGGCGGAACCGAAAGAAGGCGGACCGCTGGGTGTGATGGCTTGGACCGGTCCGGGAGTTTGGACGGATGCTGTGTTGAGCTATTTGAGAGTGAAGTATGGGATGCTCTGGACGGACCTGAAGGGGATTAGTCAGCCGATCAGGGTCGGGGACGTGGTCATACTCCCAGGTTAGCTTCCTCTCCCACGTCTTGACTCCGCATTCGAGGCATCCCAACGCGGTAGGTGACGTATGATGGAGCTGATCGAGTCATTACAGTGACCGGCTTTTCCCCTGGCGTCGGAAACTTTGGTTCTCAACCGCCATTTCGTGAGTCTTCTTCAGTACATCGTGTGAATGTCCTCGCTGACTCTTTTATCTAGACAAGGAGGCGATGGTGGAGCATAAGTTTAGAGGGTCTTGGAAGAAGGATTAGAGATTAGAGAGGGTAGACTTACTTGAGTACACGGGTGGGGGAAGGAGAGCGATGAAGGGCATCAAGCATTACATACATGAGATTCATACTGTTCATAAATGAAGACAATTGCTGGTGCGGAGACCTCCCCGCGCTCGGGGATCTGGGGTACGACAAGAATGTCCTGGAGATGCTGTATTGATCACACCTTGTCACGGGCAAAGAAGCTCGCCCCTTAGTTCGGCCTCTTTTGAGTACACGACCACTTGCTCATCTGAATTCGAGTCATCGTCGTATAACCCCTCTTTCTTAGATTTCCACCATGAGCCGGCGAGACGTCGACGAAGCTGCAGGTCCGTTTCACCCCTTCCTCAGCGCTTTTCAACTGACTCAAGCTGGACTGTACAGTCCTCAAACTATATGGAATCTCGTCACTCAATCCTCAGGCTTGGGAAGACGTCGATCATGAGAAAGAAGGACCTCTCGCTGGGACTATGACAGCTGAGGACGGAGGTATGGCAGAAGAGATGGACCCCTTGGGTTTGCGAGGGAGGTTGACAGGGTACAAAGCCTGATCACTGGCCTTCTATGACTACCGCTGAAGCTGCCTGAACAGATCGAAAGACCTCGACCTGAGAACTCGTATGTCCCTCCCAACGAATAAGATGAACGAGCGTCGAAGCCCCTCGTGATTCGTAGGAACCGCAACATCCCTTGGGTCCAAGGCATTCGATCCAAAAGTCTTTTTATCCGCACAGCATCCGGATGCTTCGTATCAAGATCTCCGGAGGGGTATCGCCAACCTCGAACGAGCTATCGAATCGAGGTCCGAGGCTGTACGTATACTAGTTGAGGAGAACTTCGATCGGTTTGTGGCTGTCAAAGCCTCCAGCGACGGTGAGTTCACCCAGACCCTGGGCGGAGTGGATACTGATAGAGAGGTAGTGGTGTATAAGGATATGAGGGATGGTTTCTTGGCTGAGGATACGGATCATGGAACAAGAGAGTTGAGGGAGATCTTCAAGGGTTAGTCGAGAGCTCCTCCACCAGGATCGAATGCTGATGTGCGTATAGTCACTGGCCATCGAGCGGATCAGGTCTTCCTACCTGTCCTTGAGAACGCAGTGAAAGCTCAGAAACTCCGTTCCACTCTCATTGTCTTCGAAAAGTCAAAATTCCTCTTCAACCTCCCTGGTCAACTCATGGAATCGATGAACGCGGTATGTAACCTCTTTCTTCAGCGAATGCCTAAAAAGCTGATTACGTTGAAGGGCAAATACGATCAAGCGCTACGAGACTACAAGAAAGGAAACTTCCTCCACGCCTCCAAATCCGGTACACTCATTCCCGGTCTCCCTGCTGTCACTCAACAACAGAAAGAACAGCAGAAGAGGGTGTTTGATAAAGTCTGGACATCGGTTGAGAGGATCATGGGGGAGATGAAGACGAAGCTTGATGTGGGGTTGAAGGATCCTGCGAGACCGGTCGAGGAGCAGGAGAGGACGATTGAGTGAGTTGGCAATGACATTATGTGGGGAACCGGTGATACTTCACAGAATCTTGATCGAGCTTGAGCAGTCGGATGAACCGGCTTGGGCCTTCTTGGAGTACCAACATACGCATATACTCGAGTCGATGCGGAACATATACACAAGAGCGCTGGAGAGGGTTAAGGGTGCGTCATTGGGCCGACCTACATCGAGCTACATCTGATTCCAATACCCCAGCTGCTGCTCGTACCTGCGAAGAACAGCCATCAACGTCGACATCCGGAGCAGATCTGGTGAAGAAGCAGCTAGCTCTTTCGCACTATCAGATCAACCCGATCTATCCAAGCGCAGTCGACACCGCCTGGAAAGTCATACAAGAACTCGTGAAGCAGTTGTCCGAATACGTCACTCGCTCGCTCCCGGGCTTCTGGCGGATAGCCAAAGCTTGCATGGACGGGAAGTATCGTAGACGCGATCCGACTGGTGATCTCACAGCCACACGTCGACCAGCGTCAACCTGCCGAGCGATGGCTCTCGAGATCATCAAGCTATACATCTCCACCTTGTCTCAATTCTTCACCCTCTCTGACGTGGCTATCGCCGAAGCAGCCATCCGGGAAGACGGGGAAGACCCACCGATTCCGCCATTCGTTCCGGCTGGCACAACAGTCATTGCCGCATGCTATTTCAGTGAGCGGCTACTGGAGGATTTAGCGGAATGCGCAGGAGAGCTTATGGTGGTGGACGTGGGGAGTGAAGCTGGACAAGGGTTACGATCGACGCTTGACTCCTTGAGATGGCGGTTTGAGGAGGTTATTGCGGCGACGTGGGCTAGAGGTAAGCTTCTGGCCCACGATCCACAGCTGAACTTTCAGATTCCCGACTATTACACCAGCTCGAAAACTGGCAAGGTACCTCAAAGGGGACGACTCGCTACCTAGTTGTCATGGACGAGTTTCAGATGCGTATTCTTGGATCTGCCAAGAAGGTCGCGACCCGTTCAGGCGAGAAGGAAGCGGTCCCGATCAACTTCAAAAGACGGATCAAGGATAATTTCGTCGATACGCTTTGCTTCCTTTTCGATGGGATACTGAATGCAGCGATGGCTCCGATTCAACCGAAAGGTGGACGACGCATGACCAGGGTGTCCAGCTCGAGGATTACCACTGTCAAGGATATCGTATGTAACCTGATCTGCGATGTCAACCTAAGCTGAAGTAATGGTAAACAGGAAACACGTCTACTCATCACTCTCGCCAAGTTCGAACAGCTCAAATCAACCGCCTTACCCTCGATGGTATCGCGAGTCGGCAAAGCTCTCGATCTGGAAGTCTCGAAAGATCAAGCGCTACTCATGGAGGTAGTGGATAACATGGATCAGATGGTGTTTGAGGATTACATCAAGCGAAGGTCACAGGCGCTCGTCCAGGTCATACAGGATGGCGTCCTGAACGGGGGTATAGATTGGCTGAATGCGGCGAAACCTACTGGTGAGTCTTTTATATCGATTCTTGGGCATGAGCACTGATGTCAGCGTCAGAGGTCCGGCCATACATGCACAAAGCGATTCTGCTCCTCGTCGAAGCGCATGCGGGAGTAGGCGATGTTGCACCAGCATTGATCACTCGTGTCCTCGAAGCACTGGTGAATGGCATCACCGAAGTGGCTTTGGGTTGTTTCGGACAGATCCGTCAATATGGTACGGGCGGTATGCTCACGGTGAGTCACCGAACACATCACTTCCCTTGTGCTGATCTTCGCAGGCCACGCTCGAGATTGAGTTCCTCCACCAATCGGTCAATCAATACGTCACTCCGCAAGCCAATGACACACTTTCCAAGATTTACGATACCATCTCACAAGCATACCGACGGCAGAAAAGCTCCGACGACTTTCATCGGGAACTCGATTTTCTCAAGAAGCTACTTAGTGATAGTCGGGCAGCGACGGGGATGGAGACATTATGCTTCAAGCCGAAGAAGGAGGCGACGAAGGTTGGTTTGGGAATATGAGAATTGTTATCTCGGATAAGCTTTCTCTGCACACTGTACAAAGGGGTTTACGCCGACTTGGCCATCTCTACTGCTTTGGCTGCGGCCTCGTCAAGCCCATCTGCGTTTTCGTCAGCGGGTTTTTCAAACTTTACTATCCTGAACGTACCGTAAGGATAGATTTTAAGTCCAGATTCCTTGATCATCCTGCGGGTCTATCAGCTTCGATACAGATCACGAAGAAATGATGATTAAGCACTTCTTCGCTTCCGCCTCCTTCGTCCCCTGCAGTCGTACAATAAGGGGGATGCTTAGTTGAAGCTCCTTCGTAGCTTTGATGATCCCCTCGGCGATGACATCGCATCGCATGATCCCGCCAACTGGAGATGACCATCAGTGATTGGATGATCTGAATTTCACGGGACTCACAAATGTTGACGAAGATACTTCGTACATTCTTAGCAGTCAGGAGCAGCTCGAACGCCTTCTTTACCGCATCGGCAGTCGCACCTCCTCCGACGTCGAGCTGGGACACACGTAGATTAGCTATGGAACTACCGCTCAAAGAAGTGGAACATACAAAGTTGGCGGGCTGGCCACCGTGGAGGTTGAGCACGTCCATCGTGGCCATTGCTAAACCAGCACCGTTGACTAGACATCCAATATCGCCATCGAGCTTGATGAAGTTGAGTCCGTACTGAGGATCTCACTCAGCATAGAGCAGGCAGATCACGAACAGCTTCCTCACCTCAGCCGCCTCGACCTCCTGAGCGTCCTCCTGAGTCGTGTCACGAAGCTTGAAGATATCCTTCTGACGGAAATCCGCATTATCATCGAAACCAAACTTCGCGTCCATACTGCGGATGAAAACAAATCAGCTTAGACCAAGCCATCCATCCGAAAGACATCGACTCACCAAAGAACTTGGCCATCACTCAACTCGGCCAACGGATTGATCTCAATCTGAGTCGCATCCTTCTCCTTGAAAATCTTATACAACTTTCCGAAAACCTCTCCAGCATTCCCCTGAGCCTTCTCACCGAAACCCAACCTCTTCGCCAATTCAACACCTTCCTCCGTACTGATCCCATCTTCAAAATCCAATGTAGTCGTGATGATAGCTTCTGGTGAATCATGTGCGACGTCCTCGATGTTCATCCCTCCCTGGGATGAAGTGACGAGTACGGGGGAACCACGAGCACGATCGTTCAGGATGGCTGCGTAGTATTCTTTTTGAGGTGGGAGACGGTCGGCCAACATCACGGCGTTACAGATCCGACCGGCGGATCCAGTTTGTTTGGTGATGAGTTTATGGCCTAGCATCTTTTCGGCATATTCTCGTGCTTGGGCGGGGCTGGAGACGGGAAAACCGTCAGCTCACAAGGCTTCCAGATAATAAGGATCTATAGGAGCTGGACAAGACGCGTAGTGGGGAAGTTAGCAGTCGTAAGGGAAGGGGATAAGGTGTAAACAGGCGAACAGGTCTCGGAGGAGGGCCAGTAATGAAGCGAGGGGAAATCCAAGCAAAGACTGACGAGTCAACCATCTGGACACCACCTTGGAAACCCGAATCAAAGTGTCCCTTCCCTCGACCTCCAGCGAGAACCTGGGCCTTGATCACGAGCTCATCCTTACCTTCAAGCGCGCAAAGTCCAGTCAATGACGAGGACTAAAACGCAGTCGAGGGAAGAGACGTACCGAAGGACTTTGCGACCGACTCAGCTTCGGAAGCTGAGAATGCAGGTATAGCTTTGGGTGTCGGGATGCCATACTAATTTCATCAGAATAAGGCCAAACATCAATGGTCGAGGGCAAGCCCACCGAGTTGAGGAGCTGAACGGATTGGTATTCATGGATGGAGAGGTTTCTCCGTTGTCCTACGGCGTTCACGGTCTGTGTTCATGATGATCAGCGAGGTACAATAGGTGACACTTTGGGACTTACGCGAGTCACGGCACGTATGGAACCGACTCCCCTCATGATGCTGTATCGAATTGAGTCAAGCTAGAAGCTCAGTGGAATAATGGAGACGCGAATGCAGAAGAAGCATGATATTCGTCACCTGGCCCTCACTCGGACTCGGATCAATCCCCGATCAACTCCGAGCTTCCGCCGGACCAAGTCCTTAGCGTAAAACGAGCAATACGAAGATGATGCATGAATCGGATGTGACGATGCGGAATGCGCCAATCGATAAGAAACGAAACGTCCCAAGAGCTCCGTCGCTCTGCCTCCAGCCCTTCAAAAAATTATGACCCCTCTCTTCCCTACTCCGCTCCATTCCAACTGTGCTCCCTGCCACTGCCATTCGCCACAAAATCTTCTAATACCTCGAAATGGATAATCAATATCTAGGTGGTAAAGCTAAACCGACATATCAGCGGGACCTTAACATGAGCGGTGACAAAGCGATGCGGAGAGAGTGAAGGAAGGACTAGGTACAGGAGGCACATCTGATAGGTGTCAGGTAGAGAGGAGTAGTGGAGGGAAAAGTAGGGGAGGGGGCGGGGGAGGAAGGGATGATGGGTGGCGGTGCCAAAGACACGACCGGATGCCCTGGGAAGGGGGAGTTGGGTGGTCCGCGCGGTGAAGAGGGTAAGAGGGAAGGTCAAGCGGGAACAGATGGAGCCAAGGGCAGAAGTGGACGATCCAGGTTCCGATGGGAATCGCACGCTATGGAATAGATGCAACTCACACTCCCAAGATCTTGAAAGGCGGAGTTGAGGTTCCCGCTTCTCCCTGTAACTGACATTCAACCTGCAGCCTCCATTAGTACACTTTTTGCCAATCATCGCAAAGTGGTACTTACGAAATGCGATCCTCTTGACACTCCTCGATCAATCATGACCAATCTATCCAAGTCAGCCAGGTGGCAAGGAAAAGGCGAGACGAAGACTTACGTCGCTATGACATCCTCGACTTCCGCTGTGCCGTGCAGATCATGCCCTCCCGGGAAGTTATCGTCGACCCAACACTTCGCAATTCCGAGCGGTTTGTCCACCGGACTTTGGAGGAAGTAGATCCCCACGTCACCCGCTCCGAGTTTGACTGGGATTCGCAGCCGGGCAGTGGGTTGTTCAGCGTACCTGACAGATATCAGCATACTACCTTGAGAGGGGGCAAAATACTCACCAGTAGTGTCTGTCTTCGACTATAGCGTTCTTTGGCGGGTGATACGTGTGCCATCCGGACCCGTAGAATAGACTCGGTGGAAGCGGGTTGATAAGATCACTCGCTGCGACACAGAAAGGATCAATCTCCCTGAAGTTCTGCACATCACTCGGCCGATCCGCTAATCTCATCTGGGGGACTCTCAAGCCCTGATACCGATCGCTAAGGGAGGATCCAGCGCTCTCGCCATCTCCCGGATCTTGTCCGGGTATACCTTTCCGTAGTCCCACACCGCCGAGTAGGGATGTTCCAGCAGATGTACCGTCGCTATCGGATCCCAAAGCCATGGCATCGAAGGAGTGGCCTTGTAAAGTTGACCAGCCTGAGCAGATCTGCGACATGATGTAGGAGATGAGGACGTCGGCGATTAGATCATGTCCGTCTGCGTTGGCGTGGTTCGGATCATGGTAGAACGCGTTCCGCGCTTGGTCGGGGGTTTGGAGGTACTGATCGTAGATGACACCTTTGACACTGCGAGTAGTCAGTCTTGCTTTGATGAATTTAAAGGCGGAATTACCTGATATGAGGTACATCGTAGAATTGCGCTGCAACGTTATGCAACAACTCCGGCCCAGCAAACCCATTCTGCGCCTGTACTTGCGGACTGAAATGCCCAAGTATGATGACAGCCGGCATCTCCGGTCTGACCAATACCGATCGGACCAACAGTTCGAAATGTTGCAACCAGTCGGGATCGCTGCCAACTCTATCAGCCGATGAATGAAAATAGCTCTTTATACACACTTTGGATCCGCCGCATCGAACTCAAGGATGACCAAATCCGTCTTATCAGGCATATGATGGGAGTTGCAATAAGCATAGTAAGCCGAGTCCGTCTTCCTCGTCGCTCCATTGGTTAATTCGTTTGCAGGATGCGGGAAGACCGAGTTCCACCAGTTGAAAAATTTCGCAGGGTAACACTTCTCGCCGACCGGATCATCTCCTGCGCCTGTACATGCGGAGACTGAAGACGACATCTCAGCTGCTTGACGATCAACCTTACACTGGGAGACTCACTCGATCCTCCTAAGATGCTCATTGTAACTGGCGCTCCGCTCATAGCCTTATGCAAAACTCGCTGTACACGCGCTCCCGTCCCCATATGTAATCGAGACTTGAGGAGCTCAAACTGTCCTCGACGTGCTGCGATAGCATCTCCAGGTCCGAAAACTGGACAAAACTCGAATGGTGCTGGATCGGATCGGGAATTGTTGAGGTAATCTCTTGGTGTGAGGGTATGTGTATCGCTGGGATGGGTGTGACTATGCGTGGGGTCGCTTGCTATCATACGACGTCAGCTTAGATCTGACAAATATTCTGGGGATCGGACTAACGGAAGAGAAGCTTTGAGAGTAGTATCAGGCCAGCGATGACGGTCATAATGAGCCATGCCCGATGTGATAGCCCTACATACCCGTACATCAGCACAATCTCACATTATTGACCTCTCAGAACAGGTTTTATAGGGATACCACCGACATACTCAATCTCATCCCAGCCTTCCCTTTCCCTTGCCCCAAACCCAATCCCGCCAAACTCAAACTAGGCAAGTTCTCCCCTCTCCTACCAGCCAATCCACCCCCAACACCAGCACCACCACCGCTAATTCCGACACCATTACTGCTACCCCCGTTGATCCCCTTCTTCTCATCTAGATACCCACTCGACCCGACCGATCCACGCCGTTCCGTCACTTGAAACTCTACACCTTTCTCTTCCGACATGTGGTTGGATATCGATGTCGCTGCTATTGATGAGGACGATGAAGCGATTGCGTTCAGGTTTTTATGGGCGTGGACCCGCTGCGTATGGTGATCGAAAGGATTATCTGGCTCGGTGGTCGCGGTAGGGACAGTGGTAGATGAGGAATAGGTGAAGGTCCGGGGACGGAGCATAGGCGGGCGGGCGGTGACACCGATTCGGAAGGGAGGGACAAAGTGACGAGGGGATGAGGTGGTCTGGATCAGGAGCGTCGAGTCCCTCTAGAAATTTAGTGTCTCCACCATGGAGAGGGTTATTGACCGAGGTTTGGTAAATCGGGTGCGAAAATCGACAAGATTTCAACTAACGATTCGAGACGGTGAGGTAAGATACAGATGAAGCAAAAGAAGAATTTGGGGAGCTGTACGCGTTCAGACCAGACGCGCTCATACGGCGTTTTCACAGGCACTTGCAGCAACGACCCACTTAATTTAATGACTTCGATGTTTGGCCAAGATACTTTATTCGCATACCCATCCTTGCAACTATGCTTGCTCATACATTGATCCGGGAAGATATACATCCACCATCTCCTAATCCTGTTTCGTTGATTTGGACATCCGCTCGACTAATGGAACAACTTCTTCTTCTGTTTCTCCTCCGGTACAACCTTGATATGAGTATGACTGGCCGATTTACCGAGGTGATGACTACAGCATTCGATATTCTTCACCCACTCGTCACCACCATCGTCCTCATCGGTGGATACACCTGTCACTTCAGGAGGAGGTAGGGAGATGTTACCGCCACAATCGGGTGAACCGCATGAACACATTTGATCGTCCTTCCCATGCCCAACCAGGAGATCCGATAGAGTACATCGGATAGAGGGTTCCACCGCGAGCATCCGCATGATCGCTGATCGGGACTCTCGAGGCAACAGTCTGAAGATAGACTCGGCACCACCAGTCTGGAATGTCCGGGTCGAAGAGATGGAAGCAGCTCGTTCCCGTTTCAACTGCTGTTCCTGGCGCGAGAGGATCGGAGCAGGGGCTTCCATTATCGGCGTAGAGGGAGCAGAGGGACTTGTGACAGCACGATGCCGCCCCTGCGGGCCATCGTGCGGCGCGAGGCGGTCCGTATTGGGGGATGATGGCACGGCAACAGTGCCCTGACGTGGGATCGCCTGTGATACATGGCGGGAAGTCGGAACACTGACGGCCGTATCGCTCCGCCTGGGGAAGTATTGATCACTTCGATCCTGACTCGGGCTATCTCGAAGATTGAGCTCTGCAAGGTGAGATGTCGCTGACGGGTCCTCGGACGACGAACTGTTTTGCATAGAGATTTGACTCATTTGCGTCGGGGATTCTGGTGGTTTATCTACCGCCGTACTCGCTGTCGAGCTGGCGGATATAGCGCGGAAGGGTAACGTGCTCGATCCGTCCGGCATGAGGCCATGTGGTCCACCCATCCTATTTGAGGTACCTTCTCGTCCATTGATCATCGACGGAGCTGGAGTCTGAACCGGTGGCTTGGTACATAATTCGGGATGGGTATTGACATACAGCCTGTAGCTCATGTCGCTCTTGTAATCGGGTATCTTCCAGGGGAATCGGCGAAGGATCATGCACATGTAGATGATCGCGACCGACCAAACATCGGTTAGACGAGGATCGTACGTGTCCTTATGAAGCACTTCCGGCGCAAGGTATGGGTCGGATCCGACTACGCCTGACGCCGGGATCTGGTGCTTACCGGGATAATGGAAGACGGTGGCGGTACCGAAATCAATGAGTTTGACGATGTTGTCGGTGGTCATGACGCAGTTATCCAGCTTAAGGTCCCGATGAGCCAGTCCCATCTTGTGAAGATAGTTGACCCCGTCGACGATCTGTCGGAAGACACAGTAGATCTCCGGCCGTGACATCTTTCCTGACATGACTACCGAGAAGAGGTCGTACGGCGCGTACTCCATGATCTGAAAAGTATCAGCTGAGTTCAAATGTCCGCTCACCTCGTAGAAATGCCCATGATCATTGACAATATCCACGGTTTCAATGACATTGGTATGTCTGAGGGTTACACCGACACAGAACTCGGCGGTAACCTTGCGCTGATACTCCTTCTCGTTCTCGCCCTGCCTCCTCGGTCTGAACTCCTTGACCGCATACGTGGTCCCTCCCTGCTTCTGATTCGCCTTGATCAATCGCACCGTTCCGCCAGCACCCGACCCCAACACCTTACCCCACTTGCCGTACTTCTTGGACAGGTGGGCGTGCGTTGCCTCATGCAGAGAAGGGTGCGTCAGAGCGACGACTGGGTATGGCACGCCAGGATATTCATTAGCGTTCTTCGGCGTCGCAATGCCTGGAGAATGGATTGGCGAATGTTCCTGCGAGACGGATTGCTGGAACGCGGGCAAGGGATGAGCCTCCGCCTCTGACATCGCTAAAGTTGTCGTACGGCTCGGAGCAGCACTGGACACCCTGGAGTCCGATGGCGTCCTAGTGACCTCTTTCCTCTTGACCTCTTTGACCGGCTTCTCCTTATGAGACTTGTCCTTTTCATTGTGATGTCCGAAGAAGCTAGCGAGAGCGGAATGAGATTTCTCGCCCTCGTTGTCGCGATGATGATGCCGCATGAAACCAATGAGATGGGTCGAGTGCGCTCCATGATGGTCCTTCTCGTTGCCATGGGGATGCCCGGCTGCAGGTATGGCAGTACCCGATGGAGCGGCCATCAGACCAAAGCTAGACCCTCGCCTTTGGATGCCTGGAGTCGCTGCCCCTCCCGAAGGCGAGCCCGGGGTCGAAGCACCCGGAGTTTCGTTCAAGTGCGCATGCATAGCCTGCGCAGCGACCGAGTACTGGTGGACCGGATGTTTCGCATCTTTGGGTTGCTCATTCCCGATGTGATGGTTCAAGAAACGTCGCAAGTCGTGCAGAGGGCCATTGTGATTTTTGGCATGCCTAGTTGCTGTAGGAGAATCGTGAGGACTCGACGGAGCAGTCTTCGCATTATGAAAATCGTCGTGCTGCTGAGCGGGAGATGCAACAGCGCTTTGAGGAGAGGCAGGGGTGAAAAAGAGACCTGAGGGAACACGCGGTCGCTCGGCGGGACCGAGACGTTCGGGATCACCAATGCGGTGACCGGGAGAGGCGGAGCGACTGGGTAGCTGAGAAGAGCGACCAGACTGAGAGGATCAGCGAGGTACTAGTTGATGGGCATAGAAAGACTAGAGCATCGAGATAGCACACTGAACCAGCTGGTTTTCGAAGACCCGTGACCACCTTTGGCACTTTCGCAAAGCCTATCGCCGTACGGATGGGGCGCTTGCGATACATCTCCGCTCTCACCCCTCTCTTAGGTGTTATGGGGTTCAGAGAAGTCAAAATGGGCACACTCAGCAGGAGGGGAGGAAGGCGTTCGTTTGCAATCGGACCAGAGCCGCCGTCCTTCTCCAAGAACCGGTGAAGGCTCTCCACAGCCCCAGCAACTCATGGGGAAGCTTTTGGGGGGGGACAGCGGAGAGAACCTTGCGGAATACAACGACCTCCACCGGGAAGAAAGAAAAGAATGATCGACCGAAGGCCATGTGGTAAAGCAAGGTCCGAACCGGAAGCTCAAAGCGACCGTATCCACTCACCTCATCATGCCAGAGTCCTCCTCGACTGGGAACCTTCTTCAAACTCGTCCCTTCCTCGAAGAAATACCCCTGCCCTTGCTCACTTCCGCGCCTACTTATCGGAGCGCTCCCCGCATCGCTTCCCGCCGGACTGTGTCCGTATGGTGTTCCACTGATCGGTGTGAGGTGTTCGGGACTAGGTAGACCATCGTGAGCTGTATGTATCTCCTGACCGTGGGCTGTGACGAGGGAAAGTCGGCGTCGTTGTTGGTCGGCGAAATTGATCGAATGGATCGGGACTGCGGGGCTGGATGAGAGCATGTTGCCGGAAGATGAGTGAGCGGACGACTATGGCACTGATGCTGTGAGAGGTATGAAGGGAGTTCCGAGTTATGTCCGCATTGGAGAGTGTTGGTAAGATGTCTGGATGGTATTGAAGGAGATGCCGAAAGGACGGGAAGGGTCGGGCCGAGAGGGGTCGCCGAGAGGGGTCCTGGGGTCCTGCTGACAAATGCTTGGCAGGCAACTCTATGAATACAAAATGTTTGTGGAGACAAAGTGTGCTTTGACTGAAGATGCTATACCTACACCCTGAAAAGGATCAAGGGGTACTGGCAGGCGCCTTAAAAGGAGAGAGCGCGGCGATGGATGACGATCACCTCGGCCTATTCGTGGGTTTCTCGGCAAGGAAAATCCCACGATTTTGCCGGTGTTACCGTCGGCTTTCGATGACGAGACCAGTGAAAGCGGTGAGAACCCTCTCAAAGATGAGCTGAAGAGTTCAGATCGGCTGAATCATGCATGCATCGCTCCGACATCCCTGACCGCTGGGAAGCACGCGCTTCCCGGAGTAAGGGAGTTTTCCTCAGCCGGCGGTTAAGAGCGGCTGCTGCATGACGGTGCACGTGCAGTTCTCGGTTGGGATGAAAATGATACTGTCCCCTTATCTCGTCCATCACAAAGCTACATGAGTGTTTCCTTACGCTAATGGCATCCCGCAGGACATCGTGGCCGTAGCATGTCCAGTATCGAGTGAGCTTCACCCTCAAGACCACGACAAAGTCAGTCAGTCTTCGTATGATCCCTGGAGGTGAACTATTCTTGGCAATGTCCTTCTTCAGTAGGACTTATGGAGTTTGCACTGTTATCATTCCATCGCTCTTGTCTATTTCCTCAGATTTTCTGCGAACTTCTTCCTCCACCAGACCGGGTGTCGGCGGCCTACAATTCTCCGGCTAAAAAATGTTAAAAGTCAAATGAGCGTGCATTTGGATAGCGAGTACTACAAGAGGTTTGAATGATTTTGGTAGACCGAAAGTTTCTATGACGTGGAGATCATAATACATAAAAAAGGCGGACCCACTTAAGTCATGTGAACAACGCTTGGCTGCTCTGTTTCGAGCCTGATTTCTGCTCTCTCACGACTGCGAGGCAGAAACGATATCGAATCCCCTCAAGATGACATCTGCGAAAGATGAAATCATTCTGCTCGCACCAGCCGAGTATGCTTCTCTCATCTCCTGCTCCAAAATACTTCCGACTGACTTAATCAGCTTTCATGTCCATGTTCGCCAAGGAGCGATGTGTGAGCTCGTTACGCCGCACGTTGCACAAGGCGGTATCAAGACCGCATATGTCATGGTGAGTAAGTGGTGCCTCTAAGTCAATGTTTTTCGACCTAACCCATTGATCAGCCTAACCTTGTTCCGCCGCTCACAACAACGACCGCAACCTTAGCCTACCAGACCGAGCTCCAACGAATATCACCAGAGACAGAATGGCTTATGACGCTGTACCTTCATCCAGATGTAACACCAGAAGAGATCCGCAAAGCGTCTAGAGCTGAGATAAGGGGTATGTCTCCTACATATTGTGGAAAATGTAGAGCTGATATACCAAGGGGTCAAGAGCTATCCTCGAGGCGTAACTACGAATAGTAGTTCCGGGATCGAGGACTACTCGGTATACTATCCTGTCTTCAAGGCTATGGAGGAGGAGGGGATGGTCTTGAACCTTCACGGTGAGGTACCGAGTGATCTTGCCAAGGTCAACTATTCTTTCTCTTGTTTGTCCAGGGACTCCATCCGGTATTACACGAAAAGGTAGCTGATACATTCCAACCAGAATATCTCCATCCTTAATGCCGAAAAACATTTCCTCACCCACTTGCGCCAACTCGCCGCAGACTTTCCCAGACTCCGAATCGTCCTCGAACACGCTACGACCTCCGAAGCCATCTCCTGTATCCTCTCCCTCCCTTCGAACGTAGCATGCACCATCACAGCTCATCACCTTTTCCTGACTATCGATGCTGTCGCACCTCAACCTCATCATTATTGCAAACCTCTTGCGAAAGAACCAAAGGATAGGGATGCGTTACGTGAAGCGGTCAGGAGTGGGAACCCGAAGTTCTTCCTTGGATCGGATAGTGCGCCTCATCCGACCAGCTCGAAAACCCCTGCTTTAGTCGAAGGAGGTGAACCCAGTCCTTGTGCGGCGGGAGTATATACTAGTCCGGTCTTGATACCGCTTGTCGCGACGTTGCTGGAGAGTTTTGAAGCGCTGGATAAGCTTGAGGGGTTTGTCAGTGGGAATGGTAGAGAGTTTTATGGTGTGCCTGCGAAGAAGGGGCAGGAGCTGCGACTGAGACGAGTGGAAGGGAAGAGGGTTCCGAGTGTGCTCCGAGGAGAGGGCGGAGTCCAGGTCGTCCCTTTCTGGGCTGGAAAGGAAGTAGGATGGGAGATAGTAAATACATAGATGCGACTGTCGTCCATTCGACCAATCAACCGTTCTCATCCAAAACCGCTTCGACATCTTTCAACCTCCCCTGTATACTCTTCCTCGTATCTCCCCCCAATTCACGTAAATTCTCCAACATCGTCCTCATCCGCTTGTTCACCTTCCCCAAACCCGCTTTGTTCTCCTCCGAAGCCTCCGAGAATATCTGCCAAGTCCTCGTATCCCTCGCAAACGTATGAGTCTTCCATCAGTCCATCTCACTGCATTGCACTCACAGGAAGGTTATCCACCCCGATCTGACTCGCTGCAATACTCCAGACAGCCATAATCACCAGATCCAACGCGGCATTCGCGATATACTCCTCAACTCCACTGACTCCACCTTCAACCCCTCGAAGCTCTTTGGTACAAAATTGCCGAACCATCTTCTCGGCCGCTTGGACCGGTGACGAACGAGGATCCCGGAGAAGGAGTGAGATCTCGTAAACTGCTTTGTGGAGCCAGGTATCGCCTTCCGCCATGATTAGGACTTGGAGGTAAGAGGAGAGTAGGGATGATGAGAAAGCTGGGAGGAGGGCGTTGTCGATGGCGAGTTTTAGCTGCTGTCAGCAGATACGAAGGTGGGGAAGACCTACATTTGATCCTGTTGTTAGCGGAGTGACCGAAGGGTTGAGACTCACTGAGCGCTTTTAGTAAGTTCTTCGTTTCTTTCTTGTCGAAATCTCCCGCCTCAAGGTGGTTCACATATCTGAGCCGAAAAGCCTCAGATTGAGGCGGATGATCCAACAAGCTAAAACACATACCTTGAGAGAGCTCCCACCAGGAGGATCACAACGTCCCGATGACTATCTCCAATCCTAGCCGCATAAACAATCGGAAACTCCCCCGCGTTCTTCTGCAACAGCAAACGGAAAGCATGATCCCTAACCCTCATGATAAATTCGATATCATGCTTATCGATCGCTTGATATAACTCGTAAGCTTGAGGTGGTCGTACAAATCCTTTCGTCGGGTCATCTTTCGACTTCCCTTTACCTCGTTCTGCATTACGCCGCCATGTACCGTTCTCAGCTCGAGCGGAGGCTCGTTGGATCTCCCATTCCTGTTCTTGAAGAGCTTCGGCTAATTCACGTTCTCGTTGGAGTTGACGTTCTTGACGGTCGAGCTCGAGTTCGGATTGAGCGAGGGATTCTCTTTGTAGGGCTAGAGAAGGAGGGAGAGGGAAAAGGAGGACTGGGGAGGATTGTAAGCGCGGTGAGGGAAGGGGTCGTGGTGAGCGAGAGGACGATCCGGATGACGAGCTCAGAGGTGGGGAGTGGAGTGAAGAGATGACGTGGGAATAGTTGTAAGCCATCGTTTGATGGATATAGTAGGGAGACGCAATATACACAAAGTGGACAGCTTGACGCGGGGCTACGACGCGGCAAGAAGAGCCGGGGTCCTTGCTACATAAGTTTCCGAACCCTTAATTCCCTCTCCGCAGGCGCGATCCTCATCACTTCTCTCATGGCTATCAGTGAACCCAGAGTTTCGTCGAGATCACCATCAATCTCATCCACCGACTCAGCAGCCCCTCTTCCTTCACTCGAAGCCTTAGTCCCTTCGCGACCTCCAACGACAACCGCCTCGTCCGAGACTTAACTCTCCGTCCCGTACCTCCACCAAGATGTACGTCTCAAGGTGGATGCAGGTCCTGGCTGCGGTGGTTTAGCGTGGCCTGCTGGCGAGGTGGGTGTACCGGTGATATTTATCTCGGAATTCGCTCATGCTTCTCAGGTAGGTGTTAGCTAGGTATATCGCCTATCATCATCATCTACATCCCGATTTTCTGCGTGGTAGCACGGTCATCGAGCTTGTATCAGGTACTGGATTAGTAGGGATCGTGGCGGCGATGCTTGAACCCGATAGAGGTATGGGTGACGGATCAGCAGTGAGCCTCACTCATCCACTTCGGTGGTACACGCTTATGGGATAGACAGCTGCTGGGTTTGATGAAGACGAACGCAGCTATAAACATCCCCAGCTCGGCTCCTTCGAGCGTCCACGTCGCTGAGCTCAACTGGGGCGAGCCTTTACCAGAGATCATACCTGTCAAGCAAGCGGGCCTCATCCTCGCAGCAGACTGCATGTACTTCGAGGTAGGTCGACCCTCTTTCTGCTGAGTTGCGCAATGATGCTGATGATGCACAAGCCAGCCTTTCCTCTGTTCATAGAGACGTTATGTGACCTTGCTCCACTCAATAAGGACGTTGAGATTCCCTTTTGCTGGAGGAGGAGGCGGAAAGTAGGCGGTTCCTATTGCCATCGAACCTGCCTTGGGCTGAAGAAGGAAATGCAGGCGGATAAGCGGTTCTTTCTCATGCTGAAGAAACATTTCGATTCGGTAGTGGTGATGGATGATCGGGAGGAAGAAAGGGAAGCGATAGAGTCGGGACGGAGTCAGCTTGATACGGCTTACGAGGAGAAAAGAGGCATATGTCCTGAGAGTTGCACGGTCATAGCCGCTCGAAAGTGGCAGAGCTAAGCCAATTGTCGTATCTTCTATTGCATGCCAGGGCGCATGATCTGTCGTGGGTGCATGCTGCGCGGGAATCGCTGTCGGAAATGATCGGTCGAAGCGCTGAATTGTGCCGTAAGTCCGGTTCCCAGAACCAGGTTCAAGTTACGTGCTCTTACCCAAGTCTGGTCACGAGACGGATATGGGTGGCCAACCCCGGTAATTTCAGCCCGGGGTCCCAATCTCATCCCCTCGAAAATCACGTTGCATCTTTCCCTCATAATCTCGCTTAAGGTATCTGTACATTGAGCAATCCTTTTTCCGAAGACCTAAGATACTTCACTCATCTCGTGCAGGACTTTCCATCCTCGACCCCTTACTACGCGCTTTGCTCCTCGACATGTCACATCCTCACGTTCGGGGTCTACCCGACTCAGTCCCAGAGTCGGAGGTTCTCTTCGCTCCTCCCCCTCGTCTCCGAGGTGCCGATGGTCGACCCAAACCACACATCGGACCTGACTACAAAGCCTATCTCGCGGAATACACCCAGACTGTTGGCCCGGATAGCGATAAATGGTGGGCTGAAAAGGCTACGGAGTTGTTGGATTGGTATACCCCTTTCAAGACCGTTCGTGCTGGAGGTTTCGAGTATGGTGACGTTCAGTGGTTGTGAGTGATTTCTGCATGACGGCTACCTGCACTGTGAATTGCTCGCTGACATTTCCCCCTCCTCAGCCCCGAAGGGAGACTCAACGCCGCATACAACTGCCTTGACCGACACTTTTACGCCAATCCTGACAAAGTCGCCATCATGTACGAAGCCGACGAAGCCTCTGAATCCCGCGAAGTCACTTTCGCCGAACTCATGCGCGAGACCTGTCGCGTAGCCAACGTCCTCAAGTCGTGGGGTGTCAAGAAGGGTGATGCAGTCTCTGTCTAGTGAGTCATCTTGGTTGGGGACAAAGCTGATTTGTCAGCCTACCTATGACTTGGCAAGCTGCTGCTGCTTTCTTGGCTTGTGCGAGGGTTGGGGCCGTTCACTCGGCGGTGTTTGCGGGTTTCAGTGCGGAGAGTTTGAGGGATAGGGTGAATGATTGCACGTGCAGGGTGGTCATTACCACGGAGTGAGTGGACTTTGATCGAGCAGAGCTGATCCCGTAGTGAGGGAAGGCGAGGTGGGAAGTCCATTGCGACCAAGCAGAGTAAGTGGGATAGTTCCTTACTAACTTCAGCAGTCCTCCGAGCTTGTTCTACTCTTACTGACGCTCCGTAGTTGTCGACGCGGCTCTGCAATCCTGCCCTCTGGTCGAGCACGTCCTCGTGCTCCGCCGTACTGGCAATAAGGTCCCATTCACTCCCGGACGGGATCAATGGTGGGATGAGGAGTGCGCCAAGGTACCGAGCTACTGCCCTTGCGAGCCAATGTCTTCCGAGGACCCTTTATTCATCCTCTACGTGAGTCACCTTACCGAGACGTGCCTGACATTCAGACCTCCGGATCCACCGGTAAACCCAAAGGTGTCGTCCACAGCACCGCCGGCTACCTTCTCGGAGCACTTCTTACCGTCAAGTACGTCTTTGACGTCCACCCTACCGACAAGTTCGCTTGCATGGCCGATGTCGGATGGATCACTGGGCACACCTACATTGTCTATGGGCCCCTCGCCAACGGTGTCTCCACCACCGTCTTCGAGTCGACGCCCGTATACCCTACAGCATCGCGGTATTGGGACTTTGTCGACAAGTGGAAGGTGACTCACCTCTACACCGCACCTACCGCTATCCGTCTCCTCCGACGCATGGGTGAGGACCACGTCAAGAACCACGATCTTTCGAGCTTGCGAGTTCTCGGTTCCGTCGGCGAGCCGATCAACCCTGAGGCTTGGCACTGGTACAACGATTTCGCGGGAAAGAACCAGTGCGCGATCGTCGATACCTACTGGATGACCGAGACCGGTTCCATCGCGGTCACTCCTCTACCTGGAGCTATCTCAACCAAGCCTGGATCGGCTACTTTCCCTTTCTTCGGTTTCGACGTGGCTATCATCGACCCACAGACCGGTAAGGAGCTCGAAGGGAATGATGTGGAAGGTGTGCTTGTTGCCAGGAAGCCATGGCCCAGTCTCGCGAGGACGGTCTTCAAGGATCACAAGAGGTACCTCGAGACTTATATGAAGCCTTACCCTGGGTTCTTCTTCTTCGGGGATGGTGCGGCGAGGGACAGCGATGGGTATATCTGGATCAAGGGGCGTGTAGACGGTAAGTGCAAAGTGAAGCGAGAGTGCTCACGCTGATCACTGTTCAGATGTCATCAAGTGGGCGCGTCTCCCACTCTCCTCCTCATAATACTGACTTTGCCAGCGTCTCCGGCCACCGACTCTCGACCGCCGAAGTCGAATCCGCCCTCATCCTCCACAAAGGTGTGGCGGAGACAGCCGTCGTCGGTTCACACGACGAGATCACCGGTCAAGCGGTTTTCGCATTTGTCACTATGAAGCCCGAATTTGATATCAGGGGTACGAAGGAGGCTGACCTCATCAAGGAACTCGCGATTCAAGTTAGGAAGGTCATTGGACCATTTGCGGCGCCGAAGAAGATTGTGAGTCTACCCAATACTGCTAGGAGAAAGATGAGAGCTGACGATGGCTTAGTACCTTGTTGGTGATTTGCCGAAGACGAGAAGTGGAAAGATTGTGAGTACAGCATGGCAAGGTGGCTAGGGTCATGTCTGATGGGAGCAGATGAGGCGAATCTTGAGGAAGATCATTGCGGGAGAAGGCGACCAGCTGTGAGTGGCTGGCTTATGTGAAAGTACATGAGAAAGCTAAACCCTACTCAGCGGCGACCTATCTTCTATCGCAGACCCTGGCGTTGTTGACGAGAGCAAGTCATTTGTCATCGTAGCCTACCCTCGAATGCTAATGGGACAATAGTCAAAGCGAAGGTTGGCGGGAAGTAATTGCAGTATCTGGAAAGGACTGGTCTTTTTTGCGATCCAATTGTATCGGGATGGTGTCCAGATAAAGCCGAAAAGTGTTTACTACATGATGAACTCGACATCTCGGGGAGCTCGGGGTTTTTAGAATGAAGGAGCGGGCTTATCCGGTCGGACATCCGGGATGAGAGTCACGGGGGAAAGGCGCTGTTTGCGGCACGGCGTAACTAAGATCACTTCCGTCCTACCCCGACAAACTGCCTTGGTGGTACTCGCAGCTATCTGGGAAACACCTCACCAGGAAGGCGTTTGCAAGCGCTATCTTCGTGGAAAGCTAGTATCTCATCAGTTCATTAGATTTGAAACCCATTCGACACCTCTCTCCAACATGTCCGCTCCTTCATCCCGAACCGATCCTGCGAAGGGTGTCATCAACCCTCCCTCTGCCAATCCAATCAAAGCAGCGGTGAAAAAACCTTACCCCTTCTGGCTGGGTGGTGGGTCGATCTTCTCTGCCAAAAGTACCGGGTTCAGGCTGATATTGGGCAACATATAGGTGTGGCCGCATCCATCGCAGCATCCATCACTCACCCCTTGGATCTCACCAAAGTCCGACTCCAAACTTCGGGAGATAAAGGGATGATCAATTCCATGAGAAAGACCGTACGAGTAAACGGTACGTCTTGTAGCTTTCTCTCACCGAAATCTACAACTAGAATACCGTATCCGCCTTGGTTTGTTCGGGCTAAGCTGATGATTCTTAGGCGCTCTTGGGTTGTTCGACGGTCTTACCGGTACTCTGTTGAGACAGATGACTTACTCCATGGCGAGGTTCGCAGCATACGATTGGGCCAAGACGGTGGTTCATACCGGTGAGTACGGGTACTATGGGAACACATGAGGAAGGAGAGGGATATAGGCTGATGGGAGGGCATATGAAGGACCGGGACCTGCGCCGGCTGCGAAGATGGCTTTGGCGGGGAGTATGGCTGGTGGCATTGCTGGTATAATCGGGACTCCATTTGAGTCGATCATGGTCCGGTGCGTCAACCTTTTTTCACCTAAAAACTGCTAGGCCAAGCTGATTACCTCCGTTTTTCCAGGATGCAGCGAGTATCCCTCACTTTAGGGAGAGGGAAGTGTACTGACGATTAGGTAGAGCGGACAAAGCGAAGCCTCCAGAGCGTATATCTTCTTTCCTCTGGTGTAGAAGCTGTAAGACATTGATACACCCCTTAGAGAGGTACAACTATCGGAACTCGATCCAAGCGATGTTCCGGATGTCTCGAGAAGAAGGGTTCTCGGCTTGGACGAGGGGGATGGTCCCGAATACTTTCAGGTCGATCCTCATGAATATGTCTCAGCTTGCGAGGTGAGTTATAGCAGTCGGGTAATGTGAAGATGAGCAGTGCTGATGAGACCAGCTACGACTGGTTCAAGGAGGAACTGATAAGGTTGAAATTCATGTCGGATGGGCCAGCGCTGCATATCGTTGCCTCGATCGGAGCGGTGAGCAGCCTGTATGACCCACACTTCCGTACTGACTTCACATCAGGGGACTGTCGCTACCAGTTCGTTTATATTATCTGCGTTGCGACGGGACTAAACATGAATAGCCGTCTGTTCCCCTGCCGATGTCCTGAAATCACGTATCATGAACGCGCGTGGTGCTACCAGTACTTTCGGTGTCATTAGGAGCTCGTAAGTCTCACGAAATCTATTCCCGAGTTCAGCTCACCAGTTATGTCAGCCTGGCGGCTGAGGGACCAATGTTCATGTTCAAGGGATGGGTTCCGGCCTGGACGAGATTGCAGCCTACGTCAGTGTCTCTGCCGTATCCCGAGCGTTACACGGCTAATATGAACGATACAGGACTATCCTCATGTGAGCGGCTATTGACGATGGCTTGTAGACGCTAACATGGTCGACAGCTTCCTCACACTCGAGCAGCTCAAGAAGGGAGTCGACAGGTATCGCGAGACAGGAGGTACTCTGCTATAGGGGATGTCGACAGTCGGTAAAGGCGGTAGGAATATACGGGCGAGGCTTGTAAGGAGGGAGCATGTTATGGAGATAGGCTGCTAAGGAAGGAATCGGGGATATGTTCGGTTATGGGGCTTCTTGGAGGTCGTGTAAGTTCGGAAAGCAGATTTGCAGATTGGTTTCTGGGGAAGCAGATATCCTGGAAGTGGAATACTATATGAAGGAATTGACCTCAACCATCATTCTTTTACGCGGTCAAGGCTTGTCGCGCATTGTCGTTGGTAAAGATATGATGACTGGTTGGGGATCGCCTTCATCTTTCTGTTGTCGCTTGGCACACCCATCCCAACCTGGAACGTGACCAGCAGATCTGCCAGCGTGTATGTTGGCGAGGCCAGACAGGTAGTGATTGTCGCATGATCATGACGATGCCTGAAGTCCCGCGGTCCTGGAAGCCTCCATGATGTCAGTGAGAAGCTGAACTGAGTGTAGATGGAAGGAGAGCCAAAGGAATGCAATTAAAGGTGATATCTGCCATTCTGTAATCAGGTACGGCGGACACGGGCGCGGGGATGCCACGTTTTGACCGGGCGCCGAGTCAGACGATTGCGACCTTGGATCGGCAGATATATTGTGGTATGGTTTCTTGGATGTGTCTTCCATCATTGTACATATTTGACGAATGATAATACTCACTCTCCCACCGGGTTCTGTCTTGAGCTAGCTCCAACCCGACAATCTACCTTAGATCCTTCGCAACCTAACGAAAACATTTCGCTTGGCGCCGCTACTCCTCCACGTCGGACAGGCGATTCCCATTTCCCCATGTCCCTTCGTCCTACCTCACCTAGCGCTTCGACGCTCAACCTGGGCGCGCCCTTCTCCAGCGCAACAACCCTTATCAACAATCCGATCCCATCCGCCCATCCGCACGATGAGCTACACCCAACCACATCTCTCGACGAGTCAACTGAAGCGGACGACATCCGGAAAGCGGAACACCAGATGGAAAAGGAGAAGGCTACGGCGATTCAAAACAGTCAAGTGCTTCCCTCCGGAGTACCATATCCCAGTGCTCTCGGAAACGTCGGTGTGCTACCTGCTGTTCTTGTCCCGCCTCCGACCTTGCATGAAAGCGGCGATCCGGAGAAGGCCGCAGCGGTGGCTGAGGCAGTCATAAAGGACGAAGCGAAGACTTCTGCGAACTTCCAGGACCGATCATCTTCCCCCGTCCGACTTGATGGTCGAACTCGCACGACGACCACCAACTCATCATCGTCATCAACGATAGTCCCGAAGAAAGGCTTCCATTTTGGCAAGTCTCGCAAGACGAAGGAGGAGAAATCGAAGAAAGCCAAGCAGAAGGAGGAAGAGGCCGAAGCACTACCACCTGTTGGCTTTATCCGCCTCTTCCGCTTCGCCAAGCCAATCGAGGTCGTTTACATGGTCATCGGACTGGTCCTCGCCGCCGCTTCTGGTGCTGCTCAACCACTCATGACCCTCATCTTCGGTCGTCTCACCACTTCTTTCACCAACTACGCCATCGCAGTCAATCAGATTGCTCAATATGGAAGCACACCCGCTGTGGCTGCAGCTATCGATCAAGCCAAGCATCAGCTCAAGGTCGATGCTGGTCATAACGCGCTCTACCTCCTCGCGATCGGGATAGGGATGTTTATTGCGACCTGGGCGTACATGTTCATCTGGAACTACACCGGGGAACTTCTGTCGAAGCGAGTCAGGGAGAACTACCTACGAGCGGTATTGCGACAAGAGATCGCCTACTTCGACGACCTTGGTGCAGGCGAGGTGGCGACTCGGATCCAAACAGACTGCCATCTGGTACAAGACGGTACTTCGGAGCGAGTGGCCTTGGTCACTCAATACCTCGCAACCTTTGTGACCGGTTTTACCCTGGCCTTTGCGCGTAGTTGGCGACTCGCTCTCGCCCTTTCCAGCTTGCTTCCGGTCATCATGACAGTCGGAGTCGTGATGATGACCCTCATGTCGAAGTACACCACTTCGTCGCTCGAGTCGATCGCAAGGGCAGGTACGCTTGCTGAGGAGGTCATCGGCTCAATCCGGACGATTCAGGCTTTCGGGACTAGCTTGGTCTTGGGGAAAAAATTCAACGAGCACATTGATACGAGTCGCCGGGCGGGAAAGAAGGGAACTGTTATCGAGAGTGCAGGGATCGCAACGATGTGTAAGTAACCTTTTTATCTAAATCTCGCGCTAACATTAGACCAGTCTTCTCCATCTACTCAGGTTACGCTCTCGCCTTCTTCTACGGTGGGATCCTCGTTACTCAAGGGCGAGCCACGTCTGGAGTCGTTATCAACGTTTTCCTCTCCGTCCTTATCGGCTCCTTTTCGATGGCGATGTTGACTCCGGAGATGCAAGCGATTACCAAGGCTCGCGGGGCCGCAGCGAAGCTCTTCGCGACTATCGACCGGGTTCCCGCTATTGATTCGTCCGATCCAGATGGTCTCAAGCCGGAGTCGGTGAAAGGTATCATCAGCTTTGAAGATGTCGAGTTCTACTACCCATCGAGGCAGAATGTTCCGATCCTGAAGGGTTTGACCACGACCTTTGAGGCAGGACACAATGTCGCTCTTGTTGGTGCGAGTGGGAGCGGGAAGAGTACGGTCGTTTCCCTTGTTGAGCGGTTCTATGATCCGATCTCGGGTGTCATCAAGCTTGATGGGAGAGACATCAAGTCACTGAACGTGAAATGGCTGCGTCAGCAGATCGGTGAGTGGCACCCTTTCCCCTTGTACACTGCTGATCCTACCTAGGTCTCGTATCGCAGGAGCCGACGCTTTTCGCCACTACTGTTCGCGGCAATGTCGAGCACGGTCTCATCGGGTCGAAGTGGGCCGATGCTCCGGATGCGGAGAAATTCGAGCTCGTTCAGAAGGCTTGCATCGATGGCAATGCGCATGACTTCATCATGAAGCTACCGAATGGATACGACACTCTGGTTGGCGAGCGTGGAATGCTACTCTCTGGAGGACAGAAGCAACGTGTCGCGATCGCTCGTGCTATTGTCTCAGACCCGCGCATCCTCTTGCTCGACGAAGCGACATCAGCTCTCGACACACAATCCGAAGGCATTGTTCAAGATGCATTGGACAAGGCTTCTCGCGGACGTACTACTATCACTATTGCTCATCGACTTTCGACAATCAAAGATGCCGATCTCATTCTTGTCATGGGGGGTGGAGAGATCCTCGAACAGGGGACACACTACTCACTTCTCGCCGACGAGAAGGGACCCTACGCCCAGCTCGTCCTTAACCAGAAGCTCAATCAGACCGCAACAGAACCAAGCGAAGGCGTCATAGCCAGCCCTTCCGATACTGCCCTCGCTCGCTACCCACCCGACTCCCCCATGACCGAGAAATTCCCCGGTCTCACTCGTGCCGCTACCAGTCGATCCATCGCGAGCGTGATGATGCAGGATATTACGGCACGCCGAGATGCTGAGATTGCCGAGGAAGATCATCCTCCTTCGGCTTGGAAGCTTTATGGCCGATTGCTCAGAGCCAATCGTCAAGATAAGGCATTATACATTCTCGGCACATTTGGCGCGATCTCTGCAGGGATGGTCTATCCTGCTCTCGCGATCTTGTTCGGGAAGGCTCTCCAGGATTTCCAGATTACCGACCCCAGCGAGCTCAAACATGAGCTCACTAAGAAAGCGTAAGTTGATGTCGGATGACTTTAGCAGTAGCTGACGTGATATCCAGACTGTACTACTTCATCACGGCCATTCTCGCAGGTTGCTGCATCTTCGTCCAGATTGGCTCATTCTCTCGGGCAGGATGGGACTTGAGCGCGAAACTCAGGTCAAGGCTGTTCGCCGCGGTCAGCCGACATGACATTGAGTGGTTCGACGAGGAGAAGAACTCGGTGAGTCCAATGAGCATCAAGATGAATGTTGCTGATTCCCTACAGACTGGTGCTGTTACATCTGACCTCGCAGACCTGCCACAAAAGGTCCAAGGTCTCTTCGGTACGACCCTCGGCTCAATCATACAAGCTTGTTCCACCCTTGTCGGCGGCTGCGTCATTGGTCTGGCTTATGGCCCTTTGCTTGCCATCATCGGAATCGCTTGCATTCCTCTACTCGTCTCTGGCGGGTACATTCGCTTGAAGGTCGTCGTGCTTAAGGATCAAAAGATGAAGAAGATCCACGCAGCCTCCGCTCACCTTGCATCTGAGGCGGCGGGGAGTGTGCGGACCGTTGCTTCGCTTACGAGAGAGGACGATCTTGATGCCATTTACTCGGAGTCTCTCCGGGGCGCAATGACCGTGGCGATGTTAGTGGGATAAAGGGGTCCAGAGCATTTGCTGATTGTATCTCAGTCGCGGGTCGATCGCGTCTCAAGCGCTATATGCTGCCAGTCAAGGCATTTCCTTCCTCATCATCGCATTGGTCTTCTACATCGGAGCCCTGTGGATCATCTCTGGTCGATACTCCACGGCCCACTTCTTCACGGTTCTTACCGCTGTCGTAAGTCGTGTCCCCCAGAGCCTGAGACTATCACTGATTCGAACAGATCTTCGCGAGTATTCAAGCAGGCAGCGTCTTCACCTTCGTCCCGGACGCTTCGAAAGCGAACTCGGCGGCTGCCACGATTTTCCGCCTTCTCGATGACGTACCTGAGGTCGATGCGGAGTCAAGTGAGGGGATCCACCTTGACCCAGCCGAAGTAAAGGGACACATCCGGCTGGAATCAATACACTTCCGGTATCCTTCGCGTCCTAGCGTGAGGGTATTGCGCGATCTCAGCTTTGATGTCAAGCCTGGTACATAGTGAGTAAAGCGCTCTTATATGACGGAGTTAAGCTGATGAAACCCAGTGCGGCCTTGGTCGGACCGTCCGGATGCGGGAAATCTACAACTATCCAAATGCTCGAGCGGTTCTATGATCCGCTCGCAGGAAAAGTCACGCTTGATGGCGTGGATATTCGGGAACTGAACGTTTCGAACTACCGGAGTCAGGTTGCTCTGGTGTCGCAAGAGCCTGTGCGTTCAGAATACTGCATGTCTCGAATGTAGTTGACTTTCGTTTAGACGCTGTATGCTGGATCCGTACGCTTCAACATCCTCCTTGGCGCTAGTAAGCCTATGGAGCAAGTCACTGAAGAGGAGATCGTTATGGCTTGCAAGAATGCCAATATCGTTGGTCCTTTCTCTCGTACGAGAGGATCTGAGCTAACGGGCTGTAGTATGACTTCATAATGTCTCTGCCAGACGGTTTCGATACAGAAGTCGGCGGAAAGGGTTCACAGCTTTCCGGTGGTCAGGTGAGATCCAGCCCGCTACAGCGCTGACTAAGCTGACGTTGGGCAGAAACAACGGATAGCTATCGCTCGAGCTTTGATCCGAGATCCAAAGGTCCTGCTTTTAGACGAAGCTACGTCTGCATTGGACTCGCAGTCTGAGAAAGTCGTGCAAGATGCGCTTGACCGCGCTGCTAAGGGTCGTACTACCATGTGAGTTGCTCTTGTACAATCCCCGTGTCTCGACAATGGCTGACGCACTTGGACAGCGCGATTGCTCACAGGCTGTCGACGATCCAGAAAGCCGATATGATATACTGTTTCGCTGACGGTCGTGTCGCGGAGAAAGGGACACATTCGGAGTTGCTGGCCAAGCGTGGGAATTACGTGAGCACTCCTCTCCATTTTTTTCCCTTTTGGTCCTTGCTGACGATTTTTGCGATTCAGTTCGAGCTTGTGCAGATGCAAAATCTCAGTCGACAATAGATGTTGTAGGGATCTTGGTATGGGATATAGGAATACAGAATACATGGCGAGATTGTTGTATGGTAACGACATGATAGAATGAATGGACTCGATCACATAATGCTTCCTCGCTTGTGGTGGAGAAAAGCAGATCCGGCCCCCGGAGTTGGGGATCTGGGCCCGCGTGGGTGCGGTGGTGTCGCCGGTAGCTGAACAACGTCACCCAGCTTACCGTCAACATTCCGAAATGGATCAGCGATTAGCGGACTGCGGCTTTTAGCATATAGATGTAGACGATCAAAATTTCTTCAAATCGCAGACTGGAATCGGGAAGAGGGCTTTCATCAGCGAAAGTCAACATCCGCAACGAGGAAACGATTTAATGACGATGACCGAGCTGGAACCGGGCCGAGGGGTCCTTTGATTCGCGTGTCCTTCCCCAGCAACATTCGAGTCGACAAGGTCGACGAGGGGAACCAACCGAAAAGCTTTTAGTGAGCTGAGGTGGAAGATTGACGAGCGAAGGTATCGACCGACCCCCCACCCATCACGGATTCTGAAACCCCCTCCTTTCTCCTCCGCCATGTTCGCCCGACCCCAACCCGCATCTCGGTCATCCTCCTCCACCAATCTTCCCCCACCAATCCGAACAAATACAGCTCTCCATCATCCCGTATCGACTCGCCGACTTCCTCCCTCACCTGAAGCGCATACGACCAAATTCTCACATCGGATCCGACATATGTTTGATTCATCAAAGTCTGCGATCTTTCTGGCCAATGTTACGTTACATGAATTGGGGAATGTACCGCAATTGGAAGGGGAGTTTGCTGTGAGGTGGAAGTTCCGAGGGAGGAGACCGAGGGCGAAGGACGGTAAGTCGCTGTGACGATGGGGGATTGGTTGACAGCTTATGGAGTAGGTACGTTAGGACCGGGTTTACAACCCTCGTTACCGGATTTGAAGATGAAACAACCTTTATCCACCATCCACCCTTCAACTTCATCCACCTCTCTCCAATCGACTTCAACTTCCACGACTTCAACTTCATCACCCATTACGTCCATGGCTCCCTCATCATCACGACTCATGCTTCAACCCGCTTCGTTGTCACGCCTTCCGAAAGCCAACACCAAACCTCCTGAAGCGATGACGCCTATTCCCCAACGTCAGGTCTCAGCGAGACAGGTGAAGAAGGAGGCTTCAGATCCTACTCCGTTACGACAGAGCGTCGGTCCAGAGGGTCAGCTGCTACCAGTCGCCTCACCTGAGATCATGGAGGAGCCACTGGAGGATGAATCGCTCGTCATGGATTCGAGAAGGCGGAAGACTAGCGGAGGGAGTGGAAGTGGTGGTTCAGGAGGTGGGAGTATTGGTTCAATGACGGAGAGTGGTAGTTCCGGATCATTACACGGACGAACATCGCTCCCTCCTGGAGTCTTACATGATCCCCAACGGAACGTCTCGACCGCATCTTCGATATCACAACTGGGCCTTGGCGTGGCCCCTCCTCCGAAAGGGAGACCTATGCCAAATCACCCACCAGCACGATCCGGTACTTTCCCTTCACCATCTACTCTCATCGACCCGCTCCTAACTAGAGGCGACCCGCAACCCATCCGCCCGAACTTCATGTCTCGTACCGTTTCGACTGCAAGTCAAACAAACGGCTTGAACCACAAAGCCTCTGTCAGTACGCTATCATCCTTGAACCCGCTACGCCGGAACCACTCCTTCAGAGGACCAGGAGCCAGCACGACATCTCTAGGAGTGAACGGTCCGGCCGGCTCTGGCCATCGGAAAGGTATAACACCAGGACGTCGACTCAAACTGCACACCTGCACATGGGATTACGACCTCCAACACGCATTACGGATCCCACTCGGAAAACCCATCCCTATCCCATTGACATCTGGATCTTTCACTTCAAAAGGTCCCCGTACACCTGCAGCACCACTCCTCGGTGCGGGCCCACTAAGCGATTCAGGTATCCGATTAATTGTCGAACAACTACCAACTCCAGCAGCGACTTCAACCCAACCCGCAAACGGAGCGAACAAGGACAGTCTAGGCTCGATGACGCAAGCTGTCCATCATATTGATTATGCAAATGGGAACCCATCGGAGTTAGGTGGTGGGAAGGCATCGAGAGGAATGACGACGGATGGGGAGAAGGCGGTTTTTGGGATGGTGGATATTGATTTGGCTGCTTTTGCTGGGAAGGGGAGGACGACGAGGAGGTTTTTGTTGAAGGGGAGTAGGACGAACGCGACGATCAAGGTGAGCGAGGTGCTTCGGGATTTGAGTCGAGGTGTTTCGGTATTCGATAACCGACGCTGATGAAGATGAAAGTTGACGGTGGATGTCAAGTGGATAGGCGGGGAGGAAAAGTGGACGGCGTAAGTCGAAATGGCATTCGTGGTGAAAGCGAAGAGCTGATCGGAAGCTCAGACCTCCGATGCAAGAAGGTCACCATGTAACCGGGATGCAAGATCTCGTCGGTACTGAAACTCAAGAGAATCTACGCAGCGACTGTAAGTACCTTGCAGCCGAATAGGCATATTCGCTGAGATGCCGAAGTGAACCTCGTCAAAACCCCTTCCAACACCTCCTCAGCCTCCTCTCCCTCCACCAACGTCGCATCCGGCCCTCCATCCGCAAACATCTCCCGAAAGGTCAGCGCCATAAGTCTCTCCGGTCCGACCCCCGAGGTGGGGTACAAATCGTTCGAACATCATCTCCTTAAACCCGACGATGCGGCACGTCGTGATCGATCTTCTACTTCTTCAAGTACGGACAGGCACCAATACAGAGAAAAAGATAAAGACAAGGAGAAAGAGAAACGAAGTCGATCGACCACTATCCACCTCTTTCGATCAAATCATCATCATCACAGCCACCATATCCGAGATCGAGATGATGATCCGACAACACCCAGGTCTGGGATACATGAATTACCCCCAGAGGTGATCATCGAAGCGGTCTTCAATCCACATCCAGCGACTGAAGAAGGTCCTTTCACGTTCGTACCCGCCTCGAAATTAGGGTTGGATCATGAAGATGCTCTGTTGGATAAGGTGATCGATTCGGCTGATCCAAGTACGGCTGAAGAGGATAAGGTCAATGGGAGGGAACATAAGTTTGGGTGGGGAGGGAGGATGAGAGCGAGGAAGGAAAGGAAGGAGAAGGAGAGGCAGGCGAAGGTTTCGGTTTGATCGGATGTTTGGAGGAAGGAAAGGGATGAGGACATTGGAGGTTCGGATCGGATCAGATCATTTGCACATCGCAGTCCACCTTGTTTGCGGAACGAGAATCAGTTTCATGCATTCCTTCCTCAATTACTGGATTATCTGAAGTGGTTGTGTCGGGGGAAATACCTAGATTGGCCGGGCTCACTATGATGTCACACGTGCAAATTGAGGCATCATATTATGGTGATCTTACAGAATGTGCAAAGAAGGACTTCTAGGTGAGCTAAAGATAGTATTGGAAAATCTGGTGGCCTCGCGGTTATCGCTTCGACCACTTAAGGAAGCGCGCAGCTACGAGCAGGACTAAGACGTTGAACACGCAGTAGCACAGCTATCGTTGTGTTAGAGAGAGTCGCCAGATCGGCGATCATTACTCACAAAGATGCCAAAGTCGCGCCATCGGGTGCTGTACGATATCTCCAGATTGTTGTAGAAGCTGTCTCCGACGCTGTACTGGCAGAATTCGCATTCCTGTCCAACCGCGTCGGGGTTGTTGAGGTATCCGCCAACGGCCGTAGCGAATGCTCCGGCCCATTGGGAGCAAGATTGCCCGCTTGGTGCGGCTAAATAATGTTAGCTCTGATCTGTGGGGAAGATCAGAGGACGAACTGAAGCGGCTATACTCATTGGACTTGCAGACGATCGGTACGTCGTGGAGAGTGGACGATACCAGGCCACTAGCTCAGAGTAAGCGTTCTCTACTCACAAGCTCCTCACTACTGACCTGACAAGCCTTGTGAATGGGTCCAGCTGATACATCCTGTTCGGAAAGGTCAGTTGATCATCCCAACATCCAGGTTAAGGCGCACCAGCTTCGCCAGAAGTAGGGCAACGTGGACGGAGGAGCTGTGACACCGCAGAAGACCTATGTAGATCCCTCAGTATGGGTATCCTCTGATCGGCCATGCTGAGCGTACCGAGAAGAGCACGAGCAAGAACGGGTTACTACCAGCTGTCAGAGATCTGCAGAGGTGATGCTCATGTATGCTCACAAGAGAGCCGCGATCAGAATCGATGGTGAGAGCGCAGCCAATGCTTGTCCGGCCGTTACCGAGAAGATCTCCACGAGGAATATCTGCAAGTACTATAAGTCTGCTTGTATGATAAACACTCCAGATAGACTCGCCATTAAGAAGGAGTAGCCGGCTCGTGTCGAAGCAGTAGGGAAGCCGACGCCGAAGTACCTTCGGTCATGATTAAATAGAGGCTCGCCGGTTGGCGGATGTCACTCACAGAAGAAGGAAGAAAGCAACAGCGCAACCCAAGGAGTAAGCTAAGGACCGTCAGTGTTTCATTTTCTATGAAGTTATGAGGGTGTGTACTCACGGAACTCCGCCAACAGCTGAGTAAGGGCAAAGATTGTCGAGCTGTACATCTTGGAGCTTGCCTCTCGCTACGACGAGTCAGCTTAAAGCTCTCAGTCAGTCGATGAAATGAAAGACTCACGTTGAACGTCATTCGTGACATAATGTACTGCGGTTCGATCTGCGCTAAGACTAGAGCAGGCAAGATGGTAGCCTAGGATCATATCAGCACCGCTCCCCCTGCCTATATCCAGACTGACGAAAAAGATCGCAAACACGCGATACTGCAAGGACTCCAACGAGTTATCCAATCGCAGGAAGGTAAGCGTAACGACCAAAGCTATAGCGATGTGCGCGAAGAGTCGGGTCCATTGGTAGTCGGCGTTTCTGGGTATACGAATAAGCATCTCGCAGGGCAATCAGTCACAATGCGCTCACCGCCAGAGAGCGGTATTAGCTAAAATCATCGTTAGCTCCGCTCTTTTCATTCGAGATCCACATACTTCGGTTAAGCACGGTTCGCAACTGAAACATGAAGGAAGTAGCATATTCGCCGCGGTTCACAGAGTCCTCGCCAGGCTGAGCTACCGCATTCGCCTTAAGTGCGTTGATCTCGCGCTTGACTTGCTCGTACTCCGGCGAGTTCTTCCACTTTTCGTGCCAGTCTCCACCGCCCATGCGTTTGCGAGAACCAGCACCGATCGCCTCGAGCATGAATTCTGCGGGGTTTGAACTGGGTGGGACAGGCGCACCATTCCTCTCGAGGTATTCAATCAGCACGTTCGAGTCTTTGCCGATATCACCGAAATAGACCGTTTCACCGCCCCTTTGTAGGAGTAGAAGACGATCGAAACTCTGGAACAATAAGGCGTTCGGCTGGTGGATGGTACAAAGGATCTTTTGACCGGCGGCGGTGAGCTTGCGCAAGAATCGGACAATGTTGTAAGCGCTTTGACCGTCCAGACCGCTCGTCGGCTCGTCAAGGAAAAGCAGGAGCTCAGGCTTAGCCGCGAGCTCCACACCGATCGTGACTCGCTTTCTAGCTTCGACAGCGAGACCGTAACCTGGGAAACCGATCATGGCGTCTGCCAAATCTTGCAGTTCCAGAAGCTCGATGATATCCTCTACGTAGTCGTTCTTCTCTTGCACTGAGACTGTTTGAGGCTGCCTGAGGTACGCTGAGAACCGAAGCGCCTCTCGCACCGTTGTCGTCCATTCGTGTGTGTCCTTGAGGTAGATCAGCGGCGTAGAGGTAAGGGGAAGGGCTGAACATACGAGTTGTTCAGCATAGGCACATCCTCTCTGGAAGTCGACTCCAGCAGGACGCCCATTGATCAGCACATCGCCAGATATCACGCCAACATTCTTCCTGCTGGCTAAGACATCCAGCAGTGTAGTCTGTGGATGAGGATTCAGTGTTTTGTTGGATGAAGTGGGGCAAGATGACAAACTTTGCCAGCGCCGGACGCGCCCATGAGTGCTGTCAGCGTGCCGGGCTTGACGTAGCCGTATACATCGGTTAGTAGTTGTCTTTGACCACCAGGGACAGGCACATGGTAATTCTACCGCCATCAGCTGATTGGATTCTCTGCTTCGGTGAAGCAGGCTTACGAGGCCCTCCTAGACGTCTGTAAGCTTGATATACTGTATGGATATGGATTGAAAGGAACTTACCCAAGTGAACGGTTGAGGCTTCATGCTGAGTGCAGACATGTCCTGGTCGAGCTCGCCTTTCCGGAAGGCATCGCGACGTTCCGCGAGCCGCGCATTGGCCTTTTTAAGCTCTTTGTCTTCCTTCTTGAATACCACGACGGCGAGATGGCCAGCCTGAGTATCAAGCTTCAGCAACGCCCCTCACAAGCTGATTGCTCTTTTACGCTTTGTTGCAAGAGCTCGATCTACACCAGTCAAGGGAGTCAGCGGAGTTATCTGAATTCAAAGGATACGTACAGCAAGCATTTGGCAAAACATGAAGAAAGTGAAGAAACCGAGTAAGATACCGTACTGTTAGCAATCCAGTCAGCCGCGGTGCATGCCAACAACAGGGTCTCACATTGCGCCAAATATGATCCTAAAGTCATGTCAGCACAATGCAGTCGCTCGATACATCGGTTGTAAACACCTTTTTGTAGCTGAACGCAGCTTCCATGTAAGTGGTTCCTGTCACCGTGTTCGCACCGGCAACACTGCCTGCGATCGAGCAGAGCTGGTTGGGGCCGACAGCATTCCTAAGCATGGTGAGTATGGATGCAAGCGATTAGAAAGGACTACTGACGGGTAGCCGGTTATGCCAGACTGAGGGATATTGCGCGGGATGGTGTACGCAGAGTCGCAGGTGAGCTGAAATATGGTCAGCTGCAATGTCGAGCACGAGCGAGCTACACACGTTGATCCTGCTGAACTCGTTCGCGAAGATCGCTTCGTAACCATAGCTGCGACATGTTTGTCACTGTTGTGCAGGACTCGGGCCACAGTACATACCTCAAGGGGTTCAGATCTAAGTTCAAGCGAGTCAGAATGATTAAGAAAGCGCTCGCTGAACTCACAGAAAAGCCAGAACTGTTCCATGCTGTCTTAGCGCTCCAAAATATGTACGAAGCCCGATAAACTCACGAGCCTATACGACGTCAGCGAACCTCAGCAAGCAAGATGGAGACTTACCATCTCTTCATCGCCGTCACCGGTATCAAATATCTGTAAGACCGTTAAAAGGATTGTCCACACTTATACAGGTGGGAGGCAGGCACTCACCCAGTGTAGGTTACCATGATGGAAATGAGCACACTCGCCAGCCTGGCAGCTACATTATAATCCTTCGTAGCCACACCTAGTGTCCGGAAGAAGCCGCTCATCACCCTTAAGCAATAATAAGCATCGGGGAATCATGCGTAGTGAGGACCCACATGAAGGTGGTGAAGACGAATAGGTAGAAGATGAAGAAAGCTCCAGCTGAGCTATAGAGCCCGCCCATGAAGTATAGGATAATACTGAAGATGAAGATATTAGAGGCATTGAAGGGAACATCCGAAGCGACTGCTGCGACGGCCTGGAAGAGATTAGCAAGAGGACGAATTGAGTGCAGTAGCTTACGAAAGCAGCGGGGCGATAGAAGCGGTAACCGACTTGACGATACAGGATAGGACTACCGACTAATCAGTCGAGTCTCATCACTCATCCAGCTATACTTACCGGCCCATCATTTGACTGGGAAGCTCGGAGAAAGAGGTCAAAGCCTATTCACCATCCTTAACGATGCACTAGCGTGTTCAACATCACTCACATTGAAGAGCAAGCCAAGGAAAAGGAGACCACCTCGAGTGAACGCCCCAGAAGCCGCCTGAGGTAGTTTGAAATAGGTTGAACCGACGATGAAGGCGATGACAAGACCAGTACCGTATCCAGTGTAGATGCCGAACTTGTCCTGGAATTTCAGGAGAGTCTGCCGTTTGGTGATTTGCCAGACTTGACTGTAGAAGGGGACGGTGTACGGGGACTTTTTGCCAACTCCGCTATGTCTACGCCTCATCAGCACGGCATCGATACGGTAGCTATCACATACTTTTGATCCTTTACGGCCAAGCGGAACTCCTCCCTACTCGCAGCATCTCCCGCAATCTGACGCTTGTACTCATCTTTCTCGGCGATCATACGGGTATAAATATCCGATTGTATGTAGGCCTTCTCCATAGCTTCCGGGGTGGATGGCACCTTATCGGCGTCCATGCCGTCGGCAAATTGACGTTCGTTGGGATCGGTACAGCCTGATAGGTAGTCCGCAGTGGTCTGACGAGGGAGATCCCTGGCCAATATAAGCGGCATTCCAGACGGACGAATTGGACTCACTTGAAGCCGAGATTGATCATATACTTTCTTGCTTCTTTAGTGGGACCGAAGTAGACGATCCTGCTCTCATTGAGAACCATGACCTTGTCACACTGCTCGTAAATTCCCTCGCCTGCTTGATACAGAGAAGTGAATGTCGTCATCCCGATAATATCGGTAAGGAGACGGAGTGATTTGGCGTAGTCAAGTGCGGTGGACGCATCGAGACCGCGAGTAGACTAAGGTAAACGAGGCACAGGACAAAAAACTCACGTTGTCCCAAGACGCTACCGATGCATTCCCGCAGAACATCTCGGCGATCGAGACTCGCTTCCTCTCGCCACCGGATACACCTCGGACGAAGGCGTTTCCAACCTGAAGTCAGTAAGCTCTCAGAAGGATACACTCACGACCGTGTTTGCCGTGTGCTTGATGTTGAGCATCGAAAGCAGGAGTTTGAGCACTTCTTCACGGAACTGCTTAGTGCTGACGCCCTCGATCCTTTTCCGAGGCGTCTTGGTGGACAGAGCGAAACGAAGGGTCTGGGCGACGGTTAGAGTGGGAAGGTGATCGTCGTCTTCCTGATTGTACACCACCTCGCTAAACGCTTCAGTAAAGATCTAAGCATGTAACTCACCCGGAGTAGACTTTAGCCATCTCCTTCCAACCGACACCAGCATACTGAACATCCCCGTTCACCTTCATGAACCCATCTCTCTGATTGGCGATAGCCTTGAGAAAGGTCGAACACCCAGCTCCCGGTCGTCCGATCACAAGGCACATCTCTCCAGGCTTGAGTACCCCAGAAGCCTTATGCAAAATCGTCTTGGGCTTCGGAGCGAAAGGCTTGTATCCGACCAAGCCGAGTAAGCTGATGACGGGCATCATGAATTGCTCCATGACGGCATTCGAAAAATTTCGGATATTGATCTTCATCCCTCCTGCACCGATCACCTCCAGATCCTCCCATACAACTCCGACCGATTTGTGCTTGATCCCGGAAGCGTCGCTCTGCTGCCTCCCCGACCGCAATACCGCAGCTAGGTCGAAGTCGTCGTCCTCGGTCTTGCCTTTCTCTACATCAGGGACACCAGCGCTGGAAGCTGTGGTCAGCACCCGCTCTGGCTTGGCGAAGCCAGACACCATGCTCCGCCGAGTCGAAGTGCGTTCGAGTGTAGGTGAATTCTGCGATAGGTTGGAGTAATGTCGCTCAAGGGCAGCGAAATCCCTCTTGCCCTTCGATACAGACACACGGGGGCCGAGAGCGGTGATCTCATCAGCTGAATCGGATACTGAGCGCTTCATCCCGTATGAAGCGGGGACGCCAACTTCTCTGCTTGTCTCCCCGAAATTGTTCTCATTGTCCCCGGAAAGTGTAACGCCAGACATCCATGGACCGTCGTCAGGCGGTGTAGGATGTCGATCGTCACTATGGCTAGGAGTCGCAGAGGCAGTAGTGGATTGTCGTTCCATGATGTCGGAAGAAGGATGCGTTTCTGAGATACTTTGGGTGCCCATTGTCATCGGTGCTCCAAGCGAGATCATATCCGGTCTAAGACCCTCGCCCATGGTGAATGAATGTTTTCTCCCTGTCGTATCGATGAAGAACGTAGCCTGTTGTACCAAGAAAAGAGCGAAAGGATGAAAGTGCAAGGGACATGGTCATCCGGCTTCAAAAGAGCGTCTATCTGTCTTGGCAGCCTTTTCGGCGCCCGATGCGCAGATTACCATTCGTTCGCCGGCGGTGCCAAAACCCCCCGGCACAGCTGATACGGAAGCAGAACCTTATCATTTCACTCAAGTGCTGTGATGCTACGATGATTCAGAAGCCGAGAAGTAAGGTTTGCCTAACAACCGAGCTCCGATAGGACAACTGATCATCGTGACACATCAAGACCACATCATACTCGTCTTCGCTCGGGCACGTTGTCCTGTCCTCTAAGTACCGTTTCCAAGGGGTCAACGATGCAGCCCTTGATGATTGTCCTTCTCAAGATAGACAGAACCGTCATCTCGCTGACATTCAGTCTCGTACGACATTTGCGCTCACCATGTTTCCGTTGGCATATACATTGGTATTTGTAACAGCCACGACCGCCCTCTACAACCCGAAAACGCAATCAACAATGCTCCATCGATCACGGACTGCGTGACTGATTGCATGCGCAAACTGTTACGCGGAGTAACTGATTCAGGGTGGTACACGTCAAGACTTCGCGGGACTTCATCAGTCTTATCATTTTTCATCGCCTCTTCTTCCCCATACACTTTCATTCCCTCTATGCGGATTCCCTTCGTCTTCCGTTTCAAACCAGCGCAGGTCAGTCGAACTTTGTGCTTCGTAGCTAACGTGTATTAGCTCTCAGACGCTTAACCGAACCAGTGCCCTTGAAACAGGATCGAAATCCGCCATCCGCTGACTTATCAGCTGTCCACTCCACTATGGCACGGTACAACCTGCAGGAGGAGGGAGACTATTCGCGCAAGGTCAAGGTCATACCGATGTGTCAAGCCGCCCTGATCGCTATAGGGTTCACCGAGATTGAGATTGGGGATTAGGCAACGTGAGTTATCTCCATAAGATCGTCGATCGTTGAGCACTGATAGCTCATGCGCTCGTCAGCCACCCTCACATCCAGTGCTCGCAATGTAAGAAGGACGGCGTGCAGTGCTCGCTATATCGTCCGACCGTGGTGATGGGCACCAGAGGTGTTCATGGCGGCGGTGTCATCAGACGAGGCTGTCATTGCATTGGTCACAGCGGAAACTCGACATGCGACGGTCAGCAGACACCCTGAGAGACGAGGAGGGATTGCCGATCATCGCTTACTACTTAGCAGAATCGTTCAGGGAGAATCCGACCGTGAGGGCTTACGGCGAAGCGATGCTAAACCAGTCGATTGCGGTAGAGATGGAGCGACGCGAAGTCGGGGTTTACTACTCCGATGAGGTGTATTCGACTTTCGAGCGAGAAATCCCGTCCATCCTCAGGACTTGCCGTCACTCCTCAACAAGCTAGTCGGGGACGATCAACGCCGACGACACCTCAAAGGATTGAGAAAGGCGGGACTGCGGATGGGAGAAAACCCTGCTGCTTTCGTGTCCAAAGAGATGAGGAACAATGTCAAAGTTGGCTAAAGACGCTAAGAGGTGCTGCTGGTGCAGTTAGACATCAACAAGCTTTGATCCTCTCATAACGCCATCGTCATCGACCCGCCAATCCCAATCAGGACCGAGACTTTAGTCCAAAATATCTCTTGAAGTCCATCCAGGCTACACATGCGTCCCTTCCGACAGGATCGTCTAGCTCACAACAGCGGATCTCGTCGAGCTCGGTAGCTCGCCTCGACGAAAAGCGGCCCTTCCCTCTCGATATCGAAACTCCCCTCCGAATTGCCCCTCCTGCTACTAAAAGCGGAATGTCCGCCTCGACCTCCTCACCCAGCATTCCAAGGGCACTAAGCGAGACTCGCCGGTCCCCTGCTTCTCGGCATCGGCGATCTCAGGTTGGAAAGAGAAAAGACTCTTCATTATTGATCCTGGCGGTTCCGAAAATACGAAATGAGGACGAGGGAAAGACCAGGCTTCTTATGGAGGAGCTCGCAAAATCGAGGGAGGAGGTGACCAAGTTGATCAAGCAGAGGGATGAAGCTCTTGTTATCGCCTTGCCGGATGATTTTCCATCGTGACTGAGTGATGGGAGGTTTCTCCTGCCTTAAACACCTTCCCTTGTTCGGCTCTATTCCCGCCCCTATATCATCTCTTGCACCGCTCATATGGACTATCAAAGCCCCCCCCCCAAAAAATATAACACACAGAGCTTTTATAAATTCAGATGCGTGGTATGATGATATGGTCACATGGCAACTCCAGATCTCCCGATGGCCATGTTGGATCGGCAACTTTTGGCAACCATGTCAAAGCCAGTCGTAAGGGTGAGCTATCGGCTGAAGACTACGCTTTCCACACGAGGAACAACCGACATGTTCTCATTGTCGACAAACAGTCAATGTCTCTCGGCTCCGATTGGTGATGGTGAATATGCATGAGATGATCTAACACTCTACCCACCACCATGTACTGAAGCCCCAGACAATGACAAAGTCCGCTTTAGAACCTGCTCCACGCCGGGCAGATCCGTCCTCGTCGATTGCCTCGACAGATCCGGCCGCTTCATTCCGCCACTCTTCAGCGGCCTGGCAGGAACGAGATCTCCCGGATGTTCCCCGGCATGATCGTTTTCCTCCTGAGATAGGTTCCAAGTGGTTCCAACCGCCGCTTCCTCGTCTTTCGACCCAATTTGGACGAGTTGCTCATCGTCGGAACTGGTCACGTAGCCGTATTTCCGATTCGCTCTTTCTCGCCAGATGTGGCCGTATCGAATGTTGAGCAGAAGGGTTGCTGACGCTAACCACTACGAACGGGATCAAAATAGTTTCCAAGAGTCAGCGGAAGAGACAACGCACACTGATGATCGCTGCGATGGTCATTGTCCAGCCCCAGCCTATTGCATCGGCCATGGGCAGGACAAAAGCCGAAGCAGCAGCTGCGAAGACGTATCGAATGACTGTGAACTCATCAGCCAAGCTTTAACCCGAACAATGGAATATGACATGCAGTTGTTGACGGCAATCACCTCTGCACTTCGCTTTTGCATCACGTCGACGGCACTATCCATCGTCAGCTGCATGCATGGACTCATCGATAAAGGGACATACTAGGTGTTGACGGGAGTGAGGGTGAGCATCAGCCCAGCTCCGCTGAGTATCATCATGACAATCGGTGGAGCGATCCCGCCAGCTCTGTTCAAGATCAGCCCATGCTTCATTTCTCGCAAGCAGATCATGTATCACTTACTTATACTGAATGAGCCAGCCATAGGCCACTTGACCTAGTCAGCTAGGATCACTCGTATCCGACTTGATGATACTCACAGCAAGCAACAGGCATTATGGCGCCACTGCCTATCAATGCAGCTCGTAACCGGTCCTCGGGTCTGCGATATCCTCGTTTAGCGATGTATCGCTTGACCGTATGGTCTGCCCAAGCTAAACACAGTGTCAATACGTGCCTCACGATTCGCTTAGCTAGGCTTCACTTACGTCCGCCTATCCGTGCACCGACAAAGTTGCCACCGCCATTCGCTATGTAAAGACACCCGGCCACGGCGACATTGGTAATCCCGTACTGAGTACGCTGAGAACAGGTCAGTCCTGCGCTACGATCGCTCTCGCTCAACAACCACTGACAAATATTGTCGCTACAGCGTTGAAGAGAGTCTCCGTCAGCTAAAGATCGCTGACCTTTGGCGAGAGCGAACCTAGCGGAACGATAAAGCAATATGTCTCCAGCATCGTACAGCTAGAGACCAGTGTCTAGCATCATCTTGAGCTTTGCCATCAAAATCTTTAAGGATATCGACCCACTATCGCGCAGATGTTTGGCCATCTAAACAGCCCCAGGATGGACAACGGGTTGAACCAATACATCACGAATCGCTTTCCCATTTCCTCCTGCAGCTTGTCGTGCGGTAGTGGCCGGTGTGAAGTTTCCGGGAGGAAAAAGAACGTAAGGAGAACGGACAAGGCTGCACAGCCTGCCAGCCAGTATCTGATGAGAAGTATCAGCAAGAATGGTAGGAGAACTCGTAGGCAAAGCGTACTGGGTAGATCGCCAAGTTTGCTGGGGATAACTCAGCACTGGTAACCTTCCGGAAAAAGCTGCACGGACCTTCGTATACTGAGTAAATAACCCGGCAAAAAGCGGACTGAAAGAGGGACCCATGAGCGCCTTTGAGCAAACACAACAAGTCAGCGGAAGATGTAAAAGGTGAACAAGACCGTTAACCCCGCTGTAATACCATCCCATAGCATTAGCCCTCTCCGTCGGTCTATAGATATCCCCGATACTTCCCGCGCCTACGGCCAAGACACAAGATCCGCCTGTCTTTCATCAGCAATCTCTGCACTGGTCACTCGCTGAACCCACCGAAACCCTGCAATATCCTCGTCGCGATGATCTGCCCTACATTCCGACTCTGCGCCACACCGATACTAGCCACAGCCATGATCGGCATACTCGCCAGATAAACCGGTTTCCTACCGTAAAACCCTGAGAGAGGTGACCAGAGAAGAGGAGCGATCCCGATGGTGAGTATGTAGATTGCTACGGTGTAATCGATCACGGAGGCGGTTGAGTGGAGTTCGGAGGCCAGTTGGGGGATGGAGGGGAGGAAGACGGATGATGCGACGGCTGACGTCATCGATCAGTGTGACGTCTTTCACAGCAGCGGCGTCAGTTGACTTACGGGATAGGAAGGCTGAGTAGGAGACGATGGCGACTATCCGGTTCTTTTGAGACTTGGTAAATCGATCATAGATGTCACGCGGTCGTCCATCGATCATCTCGACTGCGGAAGGTTTGCCTTCATCGTGGGTATCCTTCTCGTCGTAGCCTTTGTCTACCGCGTTGTCTGCCGAGATTGGTGCGGGTACGACCGCCTCCTCCTTGCATGGCGGAGGGATGTCCACAGTGAGAGTCGCAGAGGACCTTGAGGGTTGAATGTCGGATGTAGTTACTCCATGAGCTGATGTCATCGTCTCGATTTGAAGGCATTGAAAGGACTAGATGTGAACAGGCAATATGGATCTTCTGTTGCAGTCAAATTACAACATCTATTCCCCTCGCCTTCAGCTCTTAATCGCTCTTGTAAGAATAGGATGTTGTTTTCGGACATGAGCGAGAAAATCAGATCCGACTCCGGCCGGACCGGCATACAGTACCGAGTACTCGTACAGGCTGACAAGAAGTATATGTGTGTTCCCCTCACTTAGTCAGGCGAGATTGTCCGCGTGGACCACGCGATTTTTATTTCAACCATCCGGGTCACTGCTTCAGCCGGATCGTCCTATCCTTGGAGAAGAGCAGAAGACAATCCAACAACTTTTGCCCAGCGGATGAGCTCCTCTACATGATGCTGTATCGTTGCGTCCAACTTCTACCGCTCCGCCGAACGCTCCTTACGAGACAACTCTCTTCTCGAGCTTCGCGGGTCCTCTCCGCTCTTGACCTACCAACAGATGATCAACCTATCCCTGGAGTGTTCGACGGTCAGTGGTCCGGCCGGGGCGACGTACTCGAAAGCAAATGTCCTGCTACAGGAGAAGTGATCGGTCGCGTCCGAGGAGTAAGCTATCCACTTCCCCTTGGATTGCATTGTTAAGAATAGCTTTTCGCTAGGGGACAGCCGAGGAGACCCGCCTGGCCATCGCTAGGACTTCTGAAGCTGCGAGAGTCGTCCGAGCGATGCCAGCGCCCAAACGAGGAGAAGTGATCAGGCAGATGAGGGAGGCTCTCGCGGCGAAAGTAGGGGAGCTAGGGGATCTGGTCACGCTGGAGATGGGGAAGATCCAGAGTGAAGGGAAAGGAGAGGTTCAGGAGGTGAGCACGGGGCAAGACGTGAATGGCATTGCTGACGAGAGTAGTTCGTTGATATTGTATGTCACCTGGAATGCCGTAGCTGAGCGATAGTGTGACTATGCCACTGGACTGTCCAGGTCAATGGCAGGACGGGTTCTCCCTTCGGAGCGACCGGAGCATGTCATCTACGAGAGTGAGTGAAGAAGCTTTACCAGTTGTCACCATCACTGACGTTGAACAGTCCCAAATCCTCTAGGCGTCGTCGGCATCCTATCTGCATTCAACTTTCCTGTACGTATTCTGGTTGCATGGAAGCCAAACCAGCTAAACTCTATCGGTGCTCGTACTAGGTTGCCGTTTACGTGAGCAACCATTCGGATTCTTGCGATTGACCGATACTAAGAGGTCTGGTCATATCTAGGGATGGTATGTATTAGTATATTCTATACCTGCGGGTGCTTATGCCGCATACTCAGGAACATGACAATAGCACTCGCGACAGGGTAAGCGCAGACGTTCTTGAGATGGGCAAGACATCTGAGATTCGCACAGGAATGCCACCATATGGAAGCCAGCACCGTCAACACCGTTGTAGGTTGTACTCTGCCTCCACCTACCATAGATTTTGACTTCCTTGCTCAGATGTGCTATAGCCGTGACGAAGATCTTGCAACCCGTACTCGAAAGAAATGGTCTCCCTGGAGCTGCGGCGAGCCTGGTATGCGGAGGTGTGGATGTCGGCAAGGCGATCGTTGGAGGTAGCGGTGTCGATCTCGGTGAGTATGTTCCGTAGATTGCCAAATTTGCTGACGATAGGCAGTCAGCTTTACCGGCAGCGAGAGAGTTGGCAAGGAGGTCGGAAAAGCGGTACAAGATCGGTTTGGGAAGGTCAGATGCCCTGATAATTAGCAATAGTCGCGCTGAAACACTAGACAGTCGTTACTTGAGCTGGGAGGTAATAACGGTCTGCTTTGTCTCTCGGTGTTGCATTGGGCTGAACCGTTCGCAGCTGTCGTCGTGGACACGGATGCGGATCTCAACATTGCCCTCCAAGCAGTTCTGTTCGCTGCCATCGGTACAGCGTGCGGTTTCAGCTATACCGTCGAGCCCCACTGACGCGTACTAGCGGTCAGCGATGTACATCGACTCGCCGGCTGCTTCTTCACCGATCGATAGCCTCTCAGTTCCTCTCCATGCTTCTTCCCCTATATGACTCCGCCGAACGTACGCCTCAGCTACCGATGGGGGACCCGCTTGCTCCAGAGACACTCATCGGACCTCTACATGCACCAGGAGGGGTGGACCTTTACGAAAGAACATTGGCAAACATCACCGAGCGAGACGGAGAGGTTCTGACGAAACGACATGGCAGGATAACAGGTGGTCCGGAAGGTTGGGCAGAGGGAACTGGCGGTAATTGGGTGTGGCCCGTGGTGGTTCGACCTCAAATGGACGATCCTTGTTGGCGGGAAGAGACGTTTGCTCCGATCCTCTACGTTGCGGAGTTTGAGACACTGGACGAGGCGATCAAGTGAGTGATGCGACACGAAGTTCCGATAGGTGGTGACTTGCGCTGATGGGAGCAAGGATCAACAACGCTGTACCCCAAGGGCTGTCATCATCGCTTTTCACGAGCAACGTGCAGAGTATGGGTAAGTGGCTTGGGCCAGAGGGGAGTGATTGCGGGATAGTGAATGTAAGCTCAACGTTGAGCAGACGAAAGCCTTGCTGACCAATCCAGATCAATGTGGGTACGAGCGGAGCTGAGATCGGTGCTGGCTTCGGCGGGTGAGGCATCCTTAACAAAGGCCAATGGTGGGCTGATACACTGGATGCATGCAGGAACAAATCGACGGTAAGCTCGAGACGTGAAGCAGCTGTTGGATTCTGACGATGATCAGGGATGGGGGCGGGAGTCTGGCGGTGATGCATGGAAGCAGTATGTGCGATGGTCCGCCGTAAGTGATTTGTCCAACCTCCGGGAGGCGGGAGGCTGAAGGTGCCTCAAAGGCGACTGTGAACTACTCGAGCAAGCTTCCACTGGCTCAGGGAGTTAATTTCGGATTTGGCGGATAAGATTAAAGCAGGGATATACGACCTGCTTGCATGAGAGCAGTCTTGGGTTTTCGAGACGTCTGAGCATAAGGAGATCCAACCTGTATGTAGCCGGACAATCGCAGTTTCCGAAAGCTGAGGATGCGGCGGGATTTCCGGTGTGACTGCTTTTCTGCGGTTTCACCTGTCTCACGATCCGCAACCCCATGAAAGACCAGAACTCGATAAATGCAGCCCTCGTCGTCTGCAAGCTCAAACGCTTAGACCCAGACTATCGCATAAAGCGGAGCACGGCCTTGGAGGCACGTCATTGTATTACCTCGCGGAGATCGACGTGACGTACTAAACTCCTTTCATCGCCCAACTCAATGGGAACCAGAAACTTCCCGATGATGTCTCACGATTTTTCTGACCCTCTCCGATAGCTTATCTCTGTCTCTAATCTCAACTTCCACGTCGTCATCTCACTTTCACCCAATTGCAGATCCTGATTGATCTCGTCGTCTCGCTATTCACTTGGCCCCGAATCGAACTTCCCGCTGGTGAACACGCTCGTCCTCTGCCTTTGCAAGGTATCGGAGGCGAGTGTCGTTTGCTTCATGTGACTCTGTTTTCCCCATGGCTTCATGATGATGGCCAGCACACCGCTCTTCGATGGCGGTTTGGGCTTAGCCGTTGAATCCTGTCCTCTGCCGAGAAGCCCTTAGGCAAACTGACATTGGATAGCCATGGCAGCTCGGTCTCATGCTTGCGATCTCGACGATAATCGGTGTCTTCGTCGCTTCCATCGCTATCCCTCTGCTAGTCCGCCGAGTGAGTTGGTACGGTACACTACGGATGACCTCGTTTCGCCCATGTCGTCCTCTTCCCTCTCATCGCTCTTGCCGGTGCTACAGCGAGATTTACGACGGTTGCGTCGGGTGGAGAACCGGTGTGGTCTTGCTCCTCGTCCTGATTGCCTACGAGATTGGCGAAAACTCTTTCACGCGAGCTTCGAACCGCTGTCCCCTCGCTGATCATCAGAGGAGTCGATGTCGCTTTTGCTGATCGAGCACCTCCAGGCTGTCTGGCAAGGTTTAACGGTCTCTCCCTCAGCGCGGCGAGCATCGGTCGTATGCTCGCTCCAGCTCTATCCGGGTTGGTCCGGTCCACCTTCACATCGATTCAACTGACTATCGTAAGCCAACGGTCGCTTTGCGTCGAGATCCAGCACGAGCTCGGATCGTACCTCATCTGGGACGGTGTTCACGCTCATCGCTCTCATCTGGTCGACAGCAGCGCTTCGTCTTGAACCGCCGATCCAGACGCAGCGTGAGGACATTCAGGCGATCGGCTCGTATGGGGCGATTGGCGTAGGCGGATCACCGGTATTGAAAGCTTCAGCGAGCGAGGTTACACTGTGCGGAGAGGAGGTTGTCAAGTGGTTCCCATAAGAGGCAGGATGTTTGCCGGTACAATAGACCGATAGAGACCAAAATGACTGTTCGATTAGACGACATGCATGGGTTCGACGAGAGAAATGATAGACTTGTAACCTCCGAATGAGATTCCATTTGCACGGGAAGGAAAAATGATTCACTGCGTCCCCCGAGGTTGGTGTTACGAGAATCACAGCATCTCCAGGAACAGTGACGAGAGAATCGGAAGAAGATATTGTGAAAAGAACGGAAAGAAGCTTAGAAGTTTGCTTGGACTCCACGTGCCCCTGACGATGCGAATGATAGGTTGGTTGTTCACCTTCATTGGGACGTAAGGATCTAGGGAAAAGAAACGGGGGCTCTCATCCTAGGAAAGACGAGCATGACGATGGAAAAACCTCCGTCAGAAGATAGCTCTTAATCCTATCTACGTAGGAGCCCCGTGGACGAAAATGACCTGACGCAAGAAGATTCTTAGAATTACTCGTCAACTGGTCGTGTCTCGCTAGATGAGACGTGAAGTGACCATAGGGCAGTGTATGCATGATGCGAATACTCCAACAGATTGTACGACAATATGATCTTCGCATTCCAATCTCCGTCTCGACAGTAGATTCCTGTTAGTGATCCTGACGCCATTCCTCGCCTCCTTGGTGACCCTCATGTCCAAAACCGATCGGATACGATACAGAACCTGGGAAAGGCGGAGGTCCAGACTGAAGAGATAACATCAGTATGTTCGTAGCAAATGGGCAGACAAGCAGAACTCACATCTGGACCCCAAGGCATGTTCTCGCCATCCGGCCGCGTCGCATAAGGATGATTATGAGGAGGCATCTCGTACATTCCCGGACCGGCTCGAGGTAGGTTATGCGGTGGAGGAGCGGGGTACATTGATTCGTAGCGGACTTGTCCCTGGCCTGGTCCTTGACCTGGAGCAGGAGCGGGTCCAGAGTTCTGTTGGTTGGGGTTGTATCGCTGTTCGGGGAAGGAGTTGTTGGGAAGGTATGGGCTGGCACTAGGAGCCTGAGAGGGAGTCAGACCGGTCATGTAAACGGGAAAAAACTGGACTGACAGATGAGGACGATGCTACTCGTGTGCGAGATCGGGAATGTACGGGTGTGAAATGGTCGATCTGTGGAGGGTAGGAAGTGGTGCTGGATGGGGCGGAACTCGATTCAGCGTTGGACTGGGTTGTGTCCTGTCTCGACATCAATTAAACGGGCAGGTAAGTCGAATTGACCTACCCCTGAGAACTCGCCAGATTGGCGAGGCAGACCTCGACTATTCCCGCTTTCCCCTCTCTGAGGAGAAGCCATCGAGCTCTGACCGTACGCCACGCCAAACGCCCCTTCCTGCTTAACCTCTCCCCAAAGTCCGCCCTCCTTGTTCTGCTCTGTACCAGGTGGAGGAGGAGGGAGATGACCATAGTTCACTCGATAGGTGTAAACTTGTCGTCGAAGATCGGCGTTCTCATCGCGGAGGTAGGCGTTCTCAGCTTGTAGTTGGGCATAGTCTTTCGATTGAGGAGAGATGGGTTGACCGATCCTGGATGAAGAAGCGTAGGCGGCTTGACCTAGCTGTCGGCGGGCATCTTCGAGCTGCGCAGTGAGTACTTGCACCGAGTCCTCGAGCTGGATATGAGTCAGCATCAGGTAGAGGACAGGCTGGGCTCGACTGACCGCCTTGAGATGAGCCTTTCTCTTCTCTCGATGTCTTCGTTGAGCCTTGGCATTCCTCGTCCTGTTATCTCCATCATCCGGACTCATCCCGTTCGCGTCCCTCTTCGCAGAGCTAGAGCCAGACGCCATTGATCAAAGAAGACGAGATTTCTTGTAATATCTCGCGAGAGAAGGGATCGGGCTTATGATATAACCCCGGGATCTTAGCCGTTGCCGCAAAGGTTTCTGATTTTCCGATCGCCGATGTGGAGGAGAGTGGGATGGTGAAGCGGGTCGAAGGAAGGAGAGAAGCCGCAGAACGGCAGGAGCTATCCGGGATGTGGTGATCGTCCCGGTTTCAAGCGAGAGACAATTACGGCGTTTGACAGTCGGCTTCAGGGAAGTTGGAATGGGATGTGGGGCGGGAGGAGGTATTTGAGATCGCGAGTAAACGCTGGTAATATCCAGTAGTTTGGTTTCGGTCGGCACATGGGAAGATCGAGTCGTCTGTTTGGACGCCCACGCCCCGTTCAAAGCTAGGGTTAGGTGGAAGTGGAGGGCTGCAGTGGGGGCAAATGGCGGCGACCAAATCGCGCAAATGGTGATGATGATGACCTATGTCGTGCCGAGAAGTGGTGGCAAAAGCTGGGACTGCTCTCCTTTCAGGGTGACTAACCGATTTCTTGAACAAAATATAAGCTATGGGGAATAACCCGAAAAGTGAGTCCACCAGAAAGGTTAGGATATGCGATTTCTTCTCCCGGCTCCATCGGAGTTCGATCGGGGGTGGTTTGGGATGGATCACGTCTGATTAATTTGCGACCCTTTCAGGGTAAATTACCAAAAATTCCGGAGCTTTTTCCCCCGGATTCACTGACTGTACTTTACCTCTTTGGGAGTACAGGCCACATATCTGCCTTATGAGACAACGGAGAAATCAACCCCGATCGAACGGGATCATATCGGCAGTTTTCGCGGAGGTCTTTATGGTCGGAAAAGCGGCGAAGAACCGATTTCTGTCGATAGCGAAATCAGAATAGGAAACAAAGCATATCATATTACATAATGATGCTGCTCAAGTGAAGAAGGCCCCTCGGCGATCACAGAGTCGGAATGACCAATGGTTGATACAGAGAGCCTTCTAACGTGCAGTCAAATTACGACGACATTCCCTTTAGGTCCTCCGCCGCCTTATCTGGATTTTGTGGCGCATCTGCCCATATGTACCCGATCTGCCACGACCAGATGACTCATCACACGCAGTCGTCAAAGATGATGGAGACGACGTCGGCACCTGTTTCTCAATCGTAGCAGGTTTCCCTTAGCATGTCTTACTTTAGAACGGTCCAGCACGTGCGGGCCTGAGGTTTCGAGATGCAGCTGTAGCCGTATTGTGACCTTAGCAGTATGCTGAAGCATAGTGCATCCCATCAGAAGATCACCCCGATCATCACAGATGAATCGGTAGCCTACTAACCGTAAAGAATGGACACGCGCCTGGCGCGTAAAGATATAATGAGGTGGAGCAAGCTTCCCCAAGTATCATCCTGATGACGACAACAAATCCCAACCCACAGCGCACAGCGCTATCCCAACTTCAGCTAAAATCGGTTCGATCCTCCATGAACCACTGCCCGCCTCGACCGTCCCCTGTGTCCACCGGTGTACCGTTTCATCTCGCCGGCTCGTGGACTGCCCATGATGATGGACCGTTTGGAAACCGCCGCTACGGTCTTGTACTGAGACGCGACTGCTTGCTCGGTCAGACCGCCAAGACTGGACCAAGTCGATTGGATCGAGTCGTAGCTGTCTGAACTAACATCCACGCTGATCCCACCGGTATTCCAAAGACCCCATCGACCCATGTTGACCGTCTTGTACGTCCATCCCGACCACCACAAGTTCTGGTTGTTGATCTGTTGAAGCATCCATGTGAGGGTACCGCTGTCCGCCATGAACTCGCCGATGTAGACTGGGATGTTGTACCCAAGCCAGGTGTTGATGTCGCTCACAGCACCACCATTCCACAGTCCCTCGTTGTAGCTCTGACTGCCGCCCATCATGAGATACTCGTGCAAGGAGTACATGACGTTCGTCCAGCCGTACTTTGAAGGGTCGGTGCTGATGCTCTCCATGACGATGATGCGGTTCGCATCGACGGATCGGATGGTGGTGTAGAGGTCTCGCTGCAGGTTGTCATTTGCGCTCCCGGTGGGCTCGTTGATCGCATCGTAAGCAGCGATGGTGGACTCGCCAAGGAAATGGGAAGCGACCTTCTTCCAGATTTCGCCAGCAGCATCGCGCTGAGTCTGACCGGCTGACGAGTCCTCCGAGATGGTCGAGTACGCCGCCTCTTGTCCATCCCATATATGGAACACGGGGATGACGTAGATACCCCGGGATTTGGCCTGAGCTACAGCCCAGTCGAGACGAGTGAAGTCGACATTACCAGACGAGTCGGTGATCCAGCTACCGTTCGCCCACTGTAGGTTGCGGAACCCGAAAGGAAGGCGGACGACGTTGAAGCCGAGAGAGGCGATGTTATCCCAGTCCGACGAAACAAGCCAGTTGTCATACCAGACGTTGAGGAGAGCATGAGTTCGATCAACACCGAACCGGTTCTCGAGAGTAGTCTGACTGAATCGATCGGCACTGCCAGACTCGTCGGTGATCCCGCACATCCAGTCTTCCATAACGAGCCAGCCGCCAAGGTTGGTCCCGCGCAGCACGACGGTTTTGCCGTTGGAGTCCACGACGGATGTGCCAGACACCTGCAGGTAGCCAGAGCTGGTAGTCGATGTGGAATTCGTCGTCGTAGCACTGGCTGTCACAGACGCCGTGGAAGCCGCACCCCCTGTAGTGCTCGAAGCGGAGCCTGTAGCGGAGTCGGAAGCGGTAATCAAGCTGGCACCATCGGTCGTGGTGACGCTGACGCCCCATGTCGAACTCGTTTGCGAATGGTGCTTGTGCTTACTCGAGGTCGAGCTAGAGCTTGCTCCGCCGGCCAAGAGTTCACCGCCGATTGTGTCTGTCGAATTTGCGCTCGCTGCGGATGTCGCAGATGCGCCGGAGGATGAAGTCATTGAGGCGATACCTGTAGTAGACATCAATGTGGCTGTCGCAGTAGTGTCAAGCGAGGCAGAGGTAGTGGCTGCAGAGGTCAGCGAATAACTTCGGGCGCAAGCCTCACATACTCTCGTCATCCGAGTCGTCGCAGTAGGGCAGGTTGTCGTCATCTGAGCCATCGTCGGGAGTAGCTAGAGCCGTCAGCGAGACGTCGTATAATGATCAGCTACTCACCTGTTGCTTTAGTGGTCGTGATAGTCGTGTTTGCTGGAGTTACGATCTGCGTGGGTATGATTGTAGTCGAAGCAGTCGCTACAACGAGTCAGTCACAGCTGATCTGGACATCGTCATGCTCACCGGTGGCATTGCTGCCCGTATCACACCCGTCAACCTCCTCGACCTCATTGAAGACCCATTGTTGATTCGGGTTGGACGATCCGCAGCTCCAGATCTGAATCTTCGTCCCTTCTTGTCCCACTCCGTTGGTAAGGTCAAGACACTTGTTGTTCCCATTCCATTTGATCATATCCCCAGAGATCGTAAACATCTGGTTCCCATTCGAGCTGTAGCAACCCCACACCTGTGCGAGGTTGCCGGACCAATTGCCTCCATCGGTAATGTCTGCGCATCTGTCGGTCCCGCTGTTCTTGAGTGCAACGTTGTCATACACCCATGCTATATCGTTTGAAGCGCCGTCACAGGAAGTGACAATGAGGCCTGATCCTTCAGCAGCGGCGGAAGGAGCGATGCAGAGGTTGGGGAAGGATTTGGGGGAAATAGAGTAGCTCGTGCCGGACTGAGGTGCGGAGAGGGCAGGAGCGACGACAGTGAGGATAGTGATGATTGCTGTGAGAAGGGACATGATGATCGAGTACCAGACTCCTTTGATGGACGTTTTTTGAAGCAGATGTAAATGCACCCAAGGGAGCGTGAGGTCGTGTAACAATCTAGATATGTATGTTTGTATAGCGCGAGCGAGACAGGTAGTGACGGTGTTGGAGAGTTGAGAGGAGGTCGAGCGAGGAGAAGCAGGCGACAAAGGCGAGAAAGGAGAAAGAGATTCTGACCAGCAGGATCCCTTTTGTAATGTGTAATGGGAGAAGAAAGGAAGGGGGAGAGATATGATTCGACTGATGGGAATATGACCTGCTCGTGCGCACTAAAAGGCGGTGTTTTGCTCCCGGCGCGCGTCGCGTTTCATAGGTCAACGTAATCCTTTATTAACCCTGGTAGCTATTGGTGACGTGCCGACCGGCCCTCTGCTTCAACTGGATGTCAAGCCGTACACGCTTGATAAAAAGCTCTGCAAGGGCATTTTCACCGTCTGTTTCATCTCAACAGGCTTTTACAGAGCAGTTCGTCCCGCATGAAACTTCTGTAAAGAAAGGTACCGAGAACATCAAGATTGGCAGGGGAACTCCTTTTTGGAGGCCTGAGCGTCAGGGGATTCCGAGGTGATGGGATCAAAAGCGCTTATGTCGGTGGCGATGTGTGGAAGATCATTCAACTCGATCGTGTTGACGACCAACACTCACGGACGCAACACGACTTCTTTCTCATCCTTTCCCATTGACGTTCTCTTCGCTGATCTTGGAGCAACGAGGCCCCGAGATCATTTCAAGATACTTAATCCCCTTCATATCACCGTAACCTTCCTTTAGCTGAGAACCTCCTCGGTATCCTTCAACCCGCCAGACAGTGAACTTACTCAACGCTCGTCTGGGCGGATCCACCTCATCTCCATACGTCCAAGGCCTCATACTCCGTACGCCCTTCGAAGCCTTTAGATCGCCGTCGAATACAGCCTGCAGAATCGAATTCAACTCCCTATATAGCTAGCACCGTCGACTCACTCATCACGGTCTCCGCCGACTGCTATCAAAGACTCATCAACCAGGACGACCTTTGCCGGACTGGATCAAGCTGTAGTACTAGGCAAAGCCACTTAGCTGCTGGTCTCATCAATTTGAGCCATCTCATCCGATGCTTGATAGCCTGGCCAAGATGCCAGAGCCATTCGGCTCTTTCGGATGGATCTGTACGTGAACGAACATACCTTAACGATTCCACTGATCCTATCAATCATTCCAGGTCGACACGCCCCTCTCCCCCAGTGCAACCTCTTCTTCTCCCAGCTTTACAATGACGGTGCACCATATCTCTCCGATCTCTTCCCACCATCGAGCAAATTCTTTGCTCAATATCCCATCGTTCGTCTCTCGACGTCACTCTATCTCCTAGTGTGCTGATCGGTCCTGCAGACGTCCCAATCCGTGACAGGAGATCCAGCGGTACTCGCAGCTCAATCTGCAGCGGGGACAGGTGTTGGTGCGTCATGTGAGATCCCAAGAGTCGGACAGAGGGGTAGTGTGGGAGATGTCGGTTCGTCTGCTTGAATTCCGACAGGATATTGAAAGGCTGAAAATGAACAGCACTCATAGTGTTCTCGGCTCTATCGATCCTCTTTGCACTTTCCTTGGCTGGTGTCGCTTCACGTCGGAAAGCAGCGGTTGGAAGGATGGAGCTGCGTATATTACTCATCGTAAGGGGCTGCGTGATAGAACGATTCATCAGTTGACGGGAGCGGTCAGGTGTATGCGATACATTCGGCCTTTCAGATCGTCACAATGAGCTCGCTCATCAAGCAGGGTGAAAAGTATCACCAAGAGTTCTGCTCTCGTTCTGACCGGACAGCAGGTACTGTAGCGCTTTCGATCCTGTCAGCTATACACGTTGCGGTGATAGTGCTGCTTTTCTGGATACTGCTCGCCAATGCGCTCGTCGCAACTCAGGTCGTTGAGTGAGTTATCTGACTCCTTGTTACACGGCCCCCAACGGGAATGCTGTCCCGAAGCTGCTTTTGCGAGAAAAGACGAGCTGATCGGATACAGGGACGGTACGCCAGCCGCCCTCGTCCCCATGGCAGTCTTCGGCGTTCTCTTCTTCGCGGCCACCTTATACATCTCCCTTGATACCGCTCTCAACTGGACTTCGGTATTTCACATGTCCATGAAGAACGTACCGGACCTGGAGGCAACGGCCCTGTTTGTGCTCACCTTGATCTGGCCAGCTCTGTAGGTCTCGGCGTCTCTTTTTGGCTATTCAGCGCTGACGTGCGGTATCCCAGCACGGTGGTACTGTACCTGGCAATCGTGATGTATGTCGTGCTGGGTGTGTTGAGGGAAACGAAGCCTGCTCGTGCGTAATATTATAACGAAGGGGAAACGAAGCATTAACTATACGCAGTGTATTACCTTCTCGCTTTCATCCTCTTCGCCGGTGCACAGGTCATCTTCTTTCTCGCTTCGCAACCTCTCTGCAATGTTCATCTTTGTCTATAGTACCGAGAGTAGTGCTGAACGTACGATTAGTCATCTAATCGGAAGGTGAACGGCGCTTTCTTGACCACACTGTTGAATACCGGTGCTATCGGAGCCATCTATGCTGCTTGGATAGTACGTCTCGGCCGCATTGACGCCGTTATGTCTGCTGATGAGTGCAGACCATCACTGAAGATGACTGGGGAGATGAATACGATGTTTACTAGGAGAGGTCTATCTTAATTACTATCATACCGTATCATAAAACTATAAAATATCGGCCGGGAACGATGGGAATGTTCCGCTTGACTCGCGGTGCCTGGACTAACCGCTATTTGCTCGGACATTATCGAAATCCTCAGGCGATGACACGAGACCGTTTCGCGCGACATTACTGATCAATCCTAAATCCCAACCCTAGGTGCAGTGAAACATGACTGGCCGTGTGCGACCCGTGAGGAGAGTCGCAGTGGTTGGCTCGGGATTGGCGGGATTGACTACTACACACTTGCTGAGACGAGAAGGGGTGGAAGTCTGGTTGATTGAGAAGGTGAGCTCAGCATAGCATATCTCCCTACATGACAGAATCACCCTGCTTATCAAGCTACAGTCTAGCAAGATTGGATTCCACTCTGCTTCTGTCGATATCCCTCTGACCACAGTGTCAGCAACAAGTTGCGAGAAGCAGCATGAAGCAGGGGTACATCCCGAACGATGGACCGTTGACGTCCCCATGCGAAGCTTTCAAGGTGGTCTGTTTTATTGATCAGATCGAACCGGAGTCTTCCTGATACGCATTAGGCTACTATCCCCTTTTAATCTCTCTCTATCGTCATCTCGGTATACCATTGCAACAAACATCCTACACCTTCTCTTTCTCCCGTCTTTCCCCATCGAACCGATCATCAACATACTTCATTTACTCCGGCTTTAACGGCTTCTCCCTCCCCTCACTTCCCTCATCCGCCTGGACATCTCCAAGTGAGTTAATCCGAGGAGTTGGCCGATTTGTCGCGTTCGCGGCCTGCCAGATCTTCCTCCTCCTCCTCGCGTTTCTGTCATGGCATAACCTCCTCCCAAGACCGCTCAACTCGCCAAGCTCCACGCTTCGAGACCTCACCTTGCCATCTATACCCATCTTCGGCATTATATGGCTCCAATTCCTCGAAGAGCTTGTCATCCCCCTTTTCTCAGCTGTGGGGACGATGAACTTGGAAGACGTCTGGTCGACACCGGTACATTGCTTGCTGGAGTATATCCACGCTACCGTCGGGACCCCGCATTATGTCCTCGGATCAGGCTTCACCGCTGCTGAAGTAGCGGCGAGGCTGATCAAACCTGTTGTCGATCAAGGGGGAGGATACCTCAGATTGGGAGCGGAGATCACGGGACTGGAGAGTCGGGACGGGGCGGTGGTGGTAAAGCTTGGGATTGAGGAGATTGAAGTGGACACAGTGGTGATAGCTACTCAGGCGAGCGCTGCTGTGGGGTTGATCGGAATGCTCGAGGCGAGTCTCGCGAAGAGAGGGGAGAAGGGGGAGTTGAGGAGGGTGAGGGGAATGAAGAAGGCATTGAGTGAGGTGAAGTACCGCGTGAGTCCATCATTGCCTGGTACTTTCAATGAGACCGATGGTGCCGGAATAGGAAACGACCGTCGTGACGCATCGGGATTGGAGCGTCGTACCCCCTGAACCCGACCGCAGGGATATCAACCTATACACCCCAATATCCTCCACTCAAATCCCAGCCGTCTTCACCTCCGTAGCATCCACACCGGATCTCTCACCCGGTTTCAGCAGTCCGGTATCATCCGAGTCCTCCGCAGCGATGGTTTTCGATCTAACAGCATCCATATCGCCCCGTAACGGTGAGATTTGCACAATGGCAACACACATCTTGCGACCGCCCTCTTCGCTGCGGAAGCGAGGCATCGAGGCCGTTCTACAGACCACCAACCCCACCATGAGAATCGATCGAGACAAGATGCTTGGGTCAGCACGGTTGGAAAGGTTAGTATAGCCTTATCCGATTTCCACTGGACTTTCGGCTATTGACCTTCCGCTGACCTCGACATGACTGTAGAGCTCTTCCTTTACGAAACACTTCCACTCTACAAGATCTTCATCCAACCGTGACCACGAACTTGACACCTTTGGTATACCTAGCTGGATCGTATACTTATCCCGGAATACCGTTATTGGAAGGATGCGTAGGTTCAGCCAAGAAGGTCGTGGAGGAGATCATATACAGGCCGGAAGAGTGGACTGTACCGAAGGCAAGCGTTGGAGTCGGATATTGGACGGCAGGGAACGGCAGTATGATAGGCAGGCTCTGGAGATGGAGACGGAAAGCGGTTTGATGCAACGAGATCTCCTCATGAGAACAAACGCTGAGTACAGCTTTTCGCCACCCAATTGAAGGTCACGTGCGCAGTGAAGAAAGTTAAGCTGCCGTCTTCCTCCTGCTTGATCGGCCAGGTGCTGCAATAAAGCTTTAGGAGCCGTACAAAATGGCTTTTATCAACGGTCATGCTTCTTCCTCGAAGATTGACCGCTCTAAACCAAGGGAGAGATCAGGGAAGCCAAAAGTCAAGTCGAATCAGCTGAAACGGGCCAAGGTGGACGAAGAGCTCAAGGACTTACAAGCTCGTGTGGACAGCTTTGTTCGTGACGAGCAGGTAATCTTTTGCCTGATGAGCCTGCTTATCCTGCCTACTTAGGTTTCGCCAACAGAGATCACCCTTTTCTCGCAACTCCCTCTATCCGCTCGAACCCTCAAAGGTGCGTCCCAAACATTAATCCCTTGAATAGATCTGCAGCTAAACCTAATCAGGCCTGAAGAGCTCCCACTTCCTCACCCCCACACCCATCCAATCCCTCTCCATCCCTCCATCCCTCTCCCACCGAGATATCCTCGGTTCAGCCGCGACCGGTTCCGGCAAAACCCTCGCCTTCCTCATCCCCCTCCTCGAAAGACTCTACCTCCTCAGATGGGGTCCCTTGGACGGTCTTGGAGCAGTCGTCATCTCCCCAACCCGTGAATTGGCAGTCCAGACGTTCAATCAATTGAGGGAAGTGGGCAAGTATCATAGTTTCAGTGCGGGTTTGGTCATTGGTGGGAAACCTTTGAAGGAGGAGAGGGAGAGGTTGAGTAGGATGAATATCCTTATAGCGACCCCTGGGAGGTTGTTACAGCATTTGGATAGTACAGTCGGGTTCGATTCGGCTGGTGTCAAGACACTAGGTGCATTGCGGGAACTCATCAATATGGGCTTGAGCTGATTTTGTGGTAGTACTCGATGAAGCGGATCGATTGCTAGACCTAGGATTCCTACCCGCCCTCCGAGCTATAGTCTCCCACTTTTCTTCCACGACTTCCTCGTCAGGTCGACCGGACCGTCAAACTCTGCTATTCTCGGCGACTCAATCGAAAGACCTCGCATCGCTAGCCAAGCTATCCCTTCACGATCCGCTGTATATCAATTGTAACAAGCCTGGCGAGGAGGGTGTAGTGCCTAGTAGCCTTGAGCAGTTTTACGCTGTCGTCGGCTTGGAAAGGAAGCTGGACGCCTTATGGGGTTTTGTGAAGAGTCATCTCAAGATGAAGGGTGTAGTCTTCGTTACGAGTGGGAAGCAGGTGAGTTTGACTTTTCCTTATATGCTCGGTGCACGAAGCTCAGAAAACGTCCCTCCGCAGGTCCGCTTCATCTTCGAGACTTTCCGTCGCCTTCATCCCGGTCTCCCACTCCTCCACCTTCACGGCAAACAAAAGCAACCCACCCGATTGACCACTTTCGACCGGTTCTCAACCTCGAAATCCTCCCTTCTCATTTGTACCGACGTCGCAGCTCGAGGTCTCGATTTCCCAGCTGTAGATTGGGTCATCCAACTTGATTGTCCAGACGATGTCGATACGTACATTCACCGAGTCGGACGGACTGCTCGATATCAAAGTGAGGGGAAGGCTTTATTATTCCTCTGTCCGAGCGAGGAGGGAGGGATGTTGGAGAAGTGGAAAGGGAAGGCGATTGAGGTGAAGAGGATCAAGATCAAGGAGAAAAAAATGGGCGACCTGAAGCAGCAGATGCAGAACTTTGCTTTCAGAGAGCCGGAGATCAAATATCTTGGTCAACGGGTGAGTCGTGCTCTCTGCCTCGAATGCTTAGTTTGAGCTGAGGTTTGGGGTTTAGGCTTTCATCTCGTATATGCGCTCGGTACATATACAGAAGGATAAATCGATCTTCAAGTTGTCTGAGCTGCCGGCGGAGGCGTATGCTGCGAGTATGGGGTTGCCTGGAGCACCGCAGATCAAGCTACTGGACAAGAAGGGAGGACGGAAAGTTAAGGAGCGGGGTGAAGCGAGGAAGGAGGAGATAGCGGAGGTGGAGGTTGCGAATGTTGGAGCGAGTAGCGACGAGGAGGAGCTCAATGCTGGAGGAGCCGATGGGGAGATGGATGAGGATGGAGATGAGGATGGAGGAGGAGGAGATGAGGAAGAGCAGAGCGGACGAAGCGAGTCGGATGAGGAGGACGGGTCCGCGCAATCCGGTTCGCAAACCAGCGAGGTGGAAGCACCGCCTAGCAAGGTGAGTTCTCCCAAATATCATTCACTCAAAAGGCTGATTGTCAATCAGCCTGTCACCGCTCCTGTACGAACGAAATACGATCGGATGTTCGCGCGGATAAATCAGTCTATCCTTACACCGCACTACTCCGCTCTCGTCTCACTCGACCGTGGCGACGCGGACGAAATCTTCACCCTCGCCCGGCATGATCATGCTCTTCAAGACGATGATGCATCCGCTCAGGAGCAGGGCGTAGATGGATCCCTCATCTCTTCAGAAGACCTATCCAAGCGGAAACTCAAAGCTGGATCATCTCGTAAATTGCAGCTCAAGACCCGTCCCGCGCCCGAAAAGGTGGTATTTGACGATGAGGGACTGGTGAGGGTATTCTATGAGGCTGGCAAGGAGGCGGAAAGTGGGGCCGGTGCTGAGGAGAGGAGGAAAGCGTTTGTCGCAGGGGAGAGGGAGACGATGAGGGATGCGGATCGGGTCGATAGGGAGGTAGCGAGGGAACGGAAGAGGAAGAGGAAGAGGAAGAGGAAGGAAAGGGAGAGGGAGGTGGGCACGATTTACTATCAGGCGTAAACATGAGCTCATGGGTTTGCAGGTCGTGGTAGGCGACGGATCTGACAGTGAAGGACCGATCGCGATGATAGGTGGAGATATCGATGTGGCGAATGGGTCCGATGAAGAGGAGGATATTCCCGTGGTCCGGAAGGAGGTGTCTGGAAGAAAGAAGCGGAAGGCGGAGGTTGACGTCGATGATGAGGAAGCGCTGGCTTTGCGACTGCTGCGAGGAGATTGAACTGAAGAGCCCGATGCATAGTAGTGTACCCCCACAAGAGGTGATAAGGTTGATAATTTGGTCCGCATAAGTGGGACGTGATGAATAAGGTCCTTATTGCGATGGGAGCGAAACATCAATGCTTGCATAGAACGATGGAGCTGACGAGTTCTCGCTATGGATCGATATTGCTTTTTAGTAACCACACTGACAACGAGATCGTGATAGAGTGAAATGTCCAGATGTAATCAACCCAAAATACCCTATCCAAAACCTTAACGCTTAGACAACAGTCAACTCCCAAACACCATAAACGACTTCCTCGACCCTCCCTTCTTTATTCTCTCCCTTATCACTATCCTCCTCGAGGATTGGACTACTTACACTCCCGAAGATCTGTGTGGTCACTGGTGTAGTTGGGGATGTGGATGTGATGCTATACGAGCTCGAGTGGGATGAAGAGGAAGAGTTAGGTGTCTTTATCGTTGAGACTGTTGGTCTGGGAGGGGTGGTAGAATGGATCATGATTGTCGGTACTGGCGATAGGGGAGGGGTTGGTGGTCTCTCCTACACGACAGGAAATCCCGATCAGCATGAAATACGACAAGTAAGACCCCTAATCAGCACGAACGCGAGGAATAAGAAGAGGAGGATTAAGACACGTACACTTACAGGTCTAGACATCTGCTGATTCGCCGACGAACAATTCCCTCTCGATCCGATGCTTGAGATAGTCCTCTCTAAAGGCGGGGCGACGAGCATCGTCTTATCCGCCGATAAGTGTGATGCTGAGGATGCTGAAGCGAGAGCGTAGGTTGAGTAAGAGGAATCGCCGCAGAATGAGTGGGCTCGTCGAGGTGCACCTGGTCGATTACGGGGTTGGATAGGGTTCGAAGAAGGGTACGAGTATGGGGTTGGACGGATGGGGGTTTGGTGGTGCTGGTGTTGGTAGGTGTTTTGAGGGGATGATTGGAGGGATGGACGATGGTATTGTGGTTGAGAGGAGTGATGTCGGGTTGGTTTGGGGCGTGTTGGGGAGGGGTAAAGGAGGGTGGACATGGCGACGTTTCAGGGAGAGAGTAGTGGTATGCTCGGCGTGGTGTGGTGTTGCGGGAAGGAAGTTTAGTAGCAAACTTGGGTTGGGTTTCGGAGGGATGCTGAGTGGTAGATCTGGCAGCGAGACGACAGCTGGCGAGAGATGGAGACGTTTAGGGAATGCTCGGTAGATGTATTACGAAGGTGGTGAATCATGTCAAAGGGTCGCACCGGAACGCTCGGCTCTAGACCAGAAAATCCAAAGCACACATTGGTCGACCTGGTCCCGACGACTAAAAGGTGTCACGTAGGGAGGGATATCCACTTCCTGACAAATCATGTAATCCGCTTCCCCTAATCCTGAATCTGCGACCGAAGTTGATGATAGGGGGGCTTCTCCTATCCAAAGTCACATCCGACAGGACACCTCCGCGGATCTAGGACACCTTTTCGCTTGGTCGGGCTTTTGATCTGGTCTCTTCGGAACCCGGGATCCGTCGGAAGTTTCATGGGAATATGGCGTTCGGGAACGTAGATCAGGGTTTACGGCATGGCGGAGGGAACCCCGACGAAAGACGTGTGATTTTCAGACGCGTCGGCGTATGGGGTTTTCTTACAGTACTAGATCTCTGGGGATGGCTCCTGACGGTCAACACATTCCCAGCCTTCCTCTATAGCATCCAGCCAACCATCTAACCAAGGTTTACTTATAACAGTGTCAATTCCAGGACAATCTTCTAGACCTGGTCGGTAACCTGGCAGCGCTCGCTCCGCTCCCAGGGTTCGTCAGAGGCGAAACCCAAATGTGAAGCTCACAAAGTCCCCGCTGGGTAACGCATGTGTGGTCGTAAGTCGGGTTCCTAGCAATTCCCAAGACGTGGTAGTTGGGTTGGGATATATCAATTTCATCAACCGATTTCTGGATCCGGGAACGGATCGGAAGAGCCTTAAGAAGGGCGAGGCTAGACCGAGGTACGCGGCTATCCGCTGTGGGGTGACGGTCATCAAATACCGCTACACACGTTCTTCGTCATCAATCTTACGTGAAAACATCTGAGAGCAGATGGTCTCAGGACCGTAACGCGTGCGGGAGTCGACTAGAGTACCGTCGTTCCTATCGTTACCCGAGATATAGCTGTTTTCACCCGCGGCGCACGCCGTACCGGTCCTAGCAACCTAGCATGGGAATGAAGCACGAAGCATGCTGGGTGAAGGGATTTATCCAATGCAGTATATGAATGCACATACGTAGGTGTCGATGCTTATATCCGGATTGTGACAGCCAAGCGCGACATGTAATAGACCGACTTATTACCAAAGCTAATAAGTAACTCCTCAAACCCCTGCTTCGGCTCCACGTCGCATCGGATCCCATTCATGTTTCCACATTCACATGATCTGCTTCCCTATCTCATTCCGATACCTGACTACCCCTCACATCATCACCCATCCACCCGCCGACATCCTCCTCTTCTCCTCCCTGCCCAGCGTCAAGCGCACAGTCTTGACCTCGTATCCCCTGAAATCAAACTTGACATGCACCTCGTCGCTGTTATCAAGCTCCGAAGACGAGTAGATCTTGAGGTTTTCAACATGATCCTCGAGGATATTGACAATCTCAGCTTTCTTTACGGTCGACCCGGAGCTACATCACCAATCAGTGAAAACTACACTACTATCAAGCGTGTGATACTCACATCTTTAGCGTCGCTTTCGCGTGTCCACCATACTGCTCAAAGATACGTAGGATAATCGTCCTCTTCCCGTCCATCTCGAACATATCGTCCTCGCCCCGCTTGACAGTCTCAAGCATGACATTGGGCGCACCGATGACCTTGAAAGGTGTACTCGCTGCGACAGGCACCGAAGCGAGGTTCGTAGTCTCCCTCGAGAATCGGACTGTAACATTCGAAGTAAAAAACAAAACGGACTGTAACGACAAGCGATGACTTACGACGCATAGGGGCGTTGAAGGCGTATGCGACTTGGGCGACGTCGCTCTCGGTGTACGTGCCGAGATGAGGGTATATCGCCCAAGAGAAGCGGTGAGTGCCCATGTCGCAGTTCGGATCGGGCGATGTCGGGCCACGGAGAAGCGAAAGACGCATGATGTTGCCCTCGGTCGCGCTGAAGTCAGGATCAGATCTGGTGGACCTTGAGCGCGGAGTCGATTCAGCTTACTAGCCGTATTTGCAGTCATTGAGTATGGCGACTCCATAGCCGTACTGCGTGGATGTCAGCCTGAAAAATGCCTGCTTCCTGCTGGATGCTCGCCTCGGAAAGGTCAGCGAACTTGTGTCCGCATACCTCGAACCTGCATCCTGGTCAGCAGCTCTCAACTAAGTGGATGCCACTGCTCACCTCGCAGCATCCCATGTCGTGTTTCGATGAGTCGGTCGGCTGACCGAACCGAACTGCGTCTCGTACGTGACGTTATCGGAGTGGATGTCGAGAGGAAGCTCGACTGGAATCATCTATCTCAGTACCGCTTCAACATACGCAGGAGTTACTTACACTTCAGGAATTTGTGCTTCTCTCGCCAGTCGCTGCCAGTAATCAGTACGATTCGTCTACAAGCAGAAAGGGACATACACCACTGTATTGAAGCGGACCATGCTCCTTGCATCGGCTTTCATGGAAGCAGCGATCGCATCAAGCGAGATCTCAACCTCCATCCTGCTCTGTCCGATATTAAGTGTCGTCCCCAGAGTCGCACGAAGCGGTCCTTGCTCCAAAATCGACATCGATCCAAACTTTAAATGCGTCTGCTTCTCGAGGTGGAACGAATCGACATCCCAAGCATCCCAGTTGTTGGGGTGATCCTCCATGATGACCATTCCTCCGGACATACCCTCGGGGATGAGCTCTTTCTCCAAGACCACATCGACGAGACTGACGATCCTTCCTTCCTTGACGGTCATGCGGACTGAGCTGTTTGTCATGACGAAAGTCTCGGCTCCTTCCTGGGCGACAGAGACACGCGGAACGTCTGCGTAAAGACCCTTTGGCATACCGATCATCGACCCGCCATTCTTCGTGGCGTCAATTAGAACGTAACCGGTCTCTCCATCCTTCGAGATCTGCGCGGAGCATGATTTGACTTCGCCGTGCGCAACGAGAGGAATGGCGACGACCTCCTGCCGAGGGTAGTTGGGGATATTATTAATGGCGAAGATCGTGCCGTTGCCGCGAGCTGGCGCACCTGCTGAGATCTCCTTTGAGCTGCGGTACAAGATTGCGTACGCCTCGTCGAGAACCTTCATGATCGACTTCTGGATACCGGCATACTTCTCCTCGGCGTCCTCGTAGATCAGTCCAATACCGCTCCCAGGCAAGACATCATGGAATTGACAAAGCAAGAGATCCTCCCAAGCCGCATCGATCCGACCCTTCGGGTACTCGTAGTTCGGGTCCGCAAGGCTGGCCATCGTGGCTGCGTATTCTGCTTCTCGCATGAGGATCTCGCTCTTTCGATTACCTTTCTTGATCGAGCCATGCGAGGTGTAGGTTGCGCGATGCAGCTCAAAGTAAAGCTCGCCCCGCCAATTTGGCAATCTCGTCCCATTGAGTGTCTCCTTCCGGACAGTCTCGTAGAATTCCTCGAAGCTTCCGCCCATCTTGACGAGAGGCAGCTGTCCGCCCGCATCGTGCTGCTTCCCGACAGCTCGAGCACGTCGAAGCTTTTCGAGCATCGGTGGAGTCGGTCCACCACCACCATCACCGTTGCCGAACAACAGGAGTGATTGCGCTGTGACTTCAAGGTTCTTGTGTCCGGTCATGCCTGCACGGATATCGTTCATATTGCACTGAGAGTTGTAGTTGTTGACGGGAGTCATATGGGTGAGGACCTGTGACCCGTCGAGACCGACCCAATTGAAGGTGGAGTGAGGGAAGTTGTTGCTTGACAGATTAGCTCATTACCGAATATTACCATCCGACTTACATCGAGTTCCAGGACAACTTCTGGGTGAAGAAGTTGTGTGCTCCGGCCAGGCGGCAGAGCTGCGGTAGCTGACTTGAGTATCCGACTGCGCTAAGATCGGCGAACGATCACTTCAAGAAGAGAAAGTAGTGCTGACATGTGTCGGGAAGCACGAAGGTGTTTGACCTGAACCCAAACCGGCTCTCATAGTACCTCTGACCATACAAGAACTGCCTGACCAGTGCTTCACCCGATGGCATGTTCGTGTCCATCTCAACCCATGTCGCACCGAGAGGTTGAAAATTGCCTGCCACAACCTTCTCCTTGATCCGCGCGAAGAGGCTGGGGTATAGCTGTTCGACCCATTTGAACTGCTGAGCTTGGGTTGCCGAGAAACGGTGCTCTGGGTAACGGTCCATAAGGTCGATCTGGGTAGACCACGATCGAGCAGACTTCTGCTGGGTTACCGAGAACGGCCAGAGCCATGCCGTGTCAATATGGCTGCGAACGTAAGGAAATGCTTTGGCCAACGAGCCGCACATACGTACCAATGACCGACACCCCAAAGTGAACCCTTCTGCTTTTCCGCTTTGGTACTCTCTGATGCAATCTGTTTTTCCCAATCTTCACCCAAGATCGTCTCCGCAACCTTCCTGCAAGGAGCAATACTCTCCAGCTTTCCCTCCTGAAACACATTCATGATCTCGTTGGCAACCCACATCGCTCGCATCGCAAGCGGAGAATCATCAGGAAGGGTATTGTAGACCTGATGGATGGCATCGAAATCGTACATGAGTCGCCATGCTTCCTGGTTAAGAACGACGAGATCGGCAGAGCTGAGTGGGTAGTACCGCTCGCCATCTGGCCCTGCTTGGCCGAACATTTCGTTACAGCTCGCCTCGATGTAGTAGTGAGCAACACCGGCTTTACGCTCAGCAGCGGGGATGATATACTCCACTCGTCTCGCCTCGCTAAAACCTCCGGTCAGACCTGATGATACAATGGTCAGCTGATCCGCAAGATCGGTTGAACCATTCATACCATGAATAGGATCCCCATCAGTATTGAAGACCATCGCTTCGCCCGACATATCGAATTCAAGCTGTACCCGCTCATACTCCGACCAGGAAGAAGGGATATGCAACGCAACCTTGAACCAGTGATTCGTCCAAGCTGGACCGAACTGATCTCCTTTCTTGGCTGGTTTGTATGTCTGCCGCTTAGCTTCGGCGAACGTAGGCTTCGACCTTCCTGGAGCGGACCAGACCTCGAGCTTGACGTGATCGACGTCGTCGAGACGGTGTGCATAGAGGAGAGAGGATAGGTTATAGCCGCCGTATTGCCCGCCCTACCAGTTTATGTTTAGTATCTGTTACAATCATTATAGGTAAGAGACACACAATGAACTGATCGAGACGATTGTGGATATCCTTCAGATGCTTCGGACCTGAGGGAGCCGTCAATCTCGTCCTACATGAACCACAGTCAAAGGATGTTTGGGGCTTCCAGACAGTCCGGACAAACTCACGAGCAGCAAAGGTCAATTGAGGGTAGTCCATCTCCTTGGACGCCGCTACCGGTGTACCACTCATCTTGATAGCTTTTCAGTTGGATGTCTTCCTGTGAAGCAAGTGCGAGGTGGTTTGTTCGAGATGGCCCCAAAGTGCTGTGAGCACATGAACAGCTGCACTAAAGAGGACCGGAACTCCCCGGTTGGGAATTGGAGGTGGGGTAAAAACGTGGCAAACACTAAGCGGCCTAATCGAGCGGGGCCTAAATCCGCGAGGTCGGCGAACATTCCGAGATCATCCTTTTTAGCATCGTCTCCCAGGCAGCTCCGACAGCACCGCATGCCGAAGCATGTCCCGACTTTCAAGCATCTCCTCACTTCCACTCAAGCCCCTCAGCAGTCCGAGCATCGAGAGAAGAGCGTCAATGACCTCATTGCGAGTTCGAGGGTACATAAGCCGGTGCAGAGGGACTTGCCACCTCATATAACCAGGGGCGAGCGGGTTTGGGCGCCAAGTACGACTGTCGGAGGGCTCGTTGATGTCGAAGATGGAGGTATTCATCCGTATGAAATTGCTCGGATCATCATTTTCTTTCGCTGATGTAGGGGTTGATGCAGTGCAGAGCTTCTACGACGGTCTTATGTGTCGCAAAGACAGGCATCTCGATCTGTTGCAGGACCCGCTCCTCCACCCTCATGGCGGAGTGTCGCCTCGGGCGTACCAATCGCCACTCCAGTTTCACCTGTCAATCCTCCTCATGTCCTTGAGCCCGTCACGACCGATCATTTACGCCAAACATCTTCACTTTCCAGTCGTCCCCCTTATCACCCGACAAAGCGAGGACCGGCTCGATTAGTCGAGTTCTGCCTCTATACCGTTCTAAGATACCTTGATGACGACGAAGATGTCCAGCTTGTTGGATCTGAGGGGAATGGAGAGGAAGCGAATCATCATCGTGTATGGACACGAGGCGAACTTTTACGAGAACAAGCGGCCTACCTTGAGAGTCCGCTTAAGAGCGCTCTGATGGACATGGGGTCGCTACAACCGGAAGGAAGCCCTCTTCGGCTGAGCGATGAGAGCCTGAAAGCCATTCTCGGATACTCCGGCTCAGAATCGTCGGTATTCTATCCCCATGACCGTTCAGAGGAATGGGACGGGACATCATCCAAATCTGTCGAAAGTTGGGAGACGGCGGATACGACCCTTCATCACCTTCCACTCACCCTCCATCCATCGCCACACTCTTTCCTCCGCCTCACTCCGTGGCTGCAAAGTTTATCGCTCACTTCGCTCGATCTCGCCTACTCTACCATCCCTGTAGAGCTGGAGAAGCTTGTCAGCGTCATCCCAGCGAGTCTGCGAGAACTTGGCTTAGTCGGTGTGCGAGTACGGAAGGGGAAGACCGGTGGAGAGGAGGAATGGCGGCGTGGCTTGGGGGTCTTGGCTAGGAGGCTGATCGTCTTGAGGGTAGGTGTGGGGCTCAAGAGTGAAGGGTACAGCTCATTAGCCATAGATGCTGGATTTATCATATCCTCCCTTTCCTTTGTCGGCTCATATCTTGTCCACTCTGCTACATCCGCCAAGCGTCAAGCTCCCTTCGTTGAAGACACTCGGCCTGCGTGGAGTCAGACCCTCATCAAATCCGGCTCCACATGATCACGATCATTCAGAAGAAAGGATGCGTGGTGAAACTCGGATAATTGATCAGAGCGACGATGTCATCCGACAATGGCGGAACATCATCAAGAACGGTCGACAACGATGGATTGATGTGATCTGGTAACGAGATGCTGCATGAATGTCATATCCGCCATATCAAGCTCACACCCTCGTCTCCCGCGCTCACCACCACCTGTCCGAGCTTTCCTTGCTCGGTTTCTGTTGTTTGTGGAGCAGGAGCGACCGCGACACCGTTGACAACGCCAGTATGGCCTGTATGTGTGCCGATCAGAGCGCCGGTCCGGACGTCCCATGTCTTCAGGGTTGAGTCCGCTGACGCTGTGGTGAATAGATAGAGGTGAGGTGCTGGATGCGGTGCGAGTGAAGTGATGGGTTTCTGCGTTCTTCACGTCAGCTCAATACGAGACGTAAACCTGTTTGTCTCACGTCATGGCTCAACTCCGCTCTGACCCTCCCCGTCGCCACATCCCAAGCGAATCCCTTCCCATCTGTCCCTCCACTGACCAACACCACACCCTTCCCTCCTCCAGCTCCAGCAAGCAAGTCGACGAATAACAACGCCTCGACACTCTCCCCCTCTGCATGCCCCTGCAACGTAGCCACCACGTCCCCCTTCGGCAAGTTCACAAGCTTGACCAACCCATTCGCCCCTCCTACTGCTGCAAGCTGACCGTTTGGCGAGACAGCCAATGATGTTATCCCATGTATTGCGGGATCGATTTCGGGTGAATTAGGAGGACAGAATACTGTTGATTTGAAGAGCGGGGTGGAGGAGGAGATTTCCCAGAGGATGAGAGTGGAGTCAAGAGATGAGGTGAGGAGTTGTCTACCGAGTGGAGGGGGAAAGAGGCCGGCGGTACAGGGGAGAGTATGGGAGGAAAGGACGGTAAGGGTATTTCCGGATGGTACTGCACCATGTCAGCGGGGAACAAAGGCACATGCTTTTTGACCTACATTGCCAAAGCCAGACGGAGGAGTCTTCGCAGCCGGAAGCGAGGACATTTCCTTTCGGATGCCATGTGAGCCACTATGTAATAGATCAGTCAGTTGTTCCTCCAAGTCCAAGCTCATGACGGGGTCGGAGCAACGAGATATCGGATCAGCTGTCTCACCTGGACCTCACTTCCCGTCTCCAAGCTCGTCAAGAACTCCCAATCTCTCCATCCCTCGGTTACATTTCCCTGCTTCCCTTCGCCTTCTCGCGAATTCCGTCGACTCCTGGCCCGTCGCCAGACTCGCACCCGTCCATCCATCCCACCAGTCGCAACCATGTCCCCATCGAAGCTCCATCCAGTAGCCACGACCGAATCCGTATGACCTGATAGCTTTGTCGTCGGAAAGGGGTCTGATGTAGAGGAGGATGGGATAGGAGAGAAAATATAGGCGACATCGTCTTCGCCTCCTGATATTGCTAGTGGTGGATTCGGGAAGGTCGGGTGAAGGGAAAGGGTGAAAATGGATTGTTGGGGGTCGTGGAGCGCTGAATGAAACTGCATTAGCCGAGCTGAAAGACAAAGGCCTCGGAGCGATGCTGGCTGCCAAGGCGTGGTCGCAAATCAGCTCACCGCTGACACCCCAACTGTTATCCTGTACCCTCCCATTCTCCTGCTCAGCTTCCATATCCTCCTCACCAGGTCCAGGACAACCGATAATTATCTCTCCAGCATATCCAGCGTGATCATCGTCATCGTCCATGGGCTCGTCGCCAGAGTCATCGTGGACTTCAACAATATCTTCTTCGGACAAGTGAGCATCGTCCAGCTCATCTTGGTCATGGTCAACAGGTTGATGAGGGTCGTGCGACATCTCCAAGGTTAATTCTCAAGTTCGTACACTTCCAGTTGATAGGACTCCAAGTTCTTATGGGAGTTATGCGAGCTTAGAAATGCTCTGACCGTTCTGTGTAGCTTACCAACCCGTCCTCAGGCTGATTAACGGCGCCCAATACTAACTTTTGCAAAGCTCACCACCTGAGTCGCCACGTCAGATTGAGGTTTTGTTTCTACCTCGTTATCATCAGGAATTTGCCTCCACAACCAACCAAGTCACATGCCTTTCCCAAACTCTGCGGGTGAAGAGGGACACATGCTATAAAGTTGACTAGGTAGATTTGCAACCTTCTTGAGGAGCGCTTGCCCAGCAAAATCTTGATCATGGCAGCCCCCGGCCAGCTTAAAGTCATCGTCACAGGTGGACTGGGCTATATCGGATCCCACGTCGTCGTCGCTCTCCTCCTGAGTGGGAAATACACCCCAATAATCATCGATAACTGCCATAACGCTTACCCCGAAGCGTTGAAGCAGTGTAATGCAATAGCTCGGGATGAATTTGGGTAAGTGACGAATGTGTTCTCCTGCTCGCGGGTATTGCGGCTGACGAGCTTGCGACAGGGAGGATGCACCTCAAGCTATACTACATGAATGCGATATGCGGGATCGAAATGCCATTGACGAGATATTTGGGAAGTATGGTGGGGAAGGAGGGATTTGGGCGGTGATTCACCTCGCCGCGTTGAAAGCTGTTGGAGAATCTGGTGAGATGCCTTTGGCGTATTACCGGGTCAATGTTGGCGGGTCTATCTCTTTGATGGAGGTGAGAATCCTCATCCTCATAACCGCTTGAGACCCATGAGGGGATCGCTGAGGCCATGCCAGGCCATGGAGAAGCACGGCTGCCAAAACCTAGTCTTCTCATCCTCCGCGACGGTCTACGGAACACCCAAAAACATCCCTATACCCGAGACTTCCCCCATTCAACCTGAATCATGTTACGGTCGGACGAAAGCGATGGTGGAGATGATCATTCAGGATGCATGTCGGTCGGCAGTGTCGATGAACGGGGAAAAGGGTTTGAGAGCGGTGAGCGTACGGTATTTCAAGTGAGTAAATCTCTATCTCCTGGGTAAGTTTCTGGCTGATGGAAGGGTAGTCCTGCTGGAGCACATCCTTCCGGCCGACTCGGAGAGGAGCCAAGGGGACGACCGGGCAACTTACTACCTCTACTCGCACAAATGGCTTCGGGACGAGATCTACCGCCTCTCAAGGTGTTCGGGGAAGACTACCCGACTCCGTAAGCTCAAAGTCCACGTTGATTGTGTCGAAAGCTAAGCAGACAGCGACGGTACATGCGTTCGAGATTACCTACACGTCATGGACCTCGCCAAAGGACATGTCATTTGCCTCGACGCGCTCGCAAATTCCGTCTCCGACCATCCTAAGAGCATCTTCTCCAAAATCGACGTAAAGAAGGAGGGGTATTTCCGGGCGTTCAACCTCGGAAAGGGGAAAGGGATGAGTGTGCTGAACATGATCGAGGCTATGAGGAAAGCGAGTGGCTTTGACTACAAGTATGAGATCGTTGGACGACGGTAATGAAGCTCTTCTTTGTAGGGAGACATAGAACTGATTGTGAGATTAGGCTGGGTGACGTGCCGGATTTGACGGCTGATCCGGCTATGGCGCAGAAGGAGCTTGGGTTCCTGGCTGCTCAGGATTTGGAGACGATGTGTAGGGATCTGTGGAGGTTTCAACAGGCTCATCCTCATGGGTATGAGGAAACGAAGTGAGCAAAAAAGCACATTAGGTACGACCTCATCAGTTTGTCATGTAAAATTATGCAAGCCAGTTTACCTGTTAGTTGAGGGCAGGAGCAATCATATCATTCGTACATGATGCAGGGAAAGCAGCGTATACCGTGCTGTCTTGCGAGACAATGTAGCTACTCATAGGTGACTCCGACTCATCGACAACTCCTCGAAGCTGTTTTAAGCGAGTAGCTCGGCCAATCCCATCACACCGGAACTCACGACGTTTCCGAGGTGAACCCGATGTAGAGGCAAAGGAACGTTTTCGTCGAGAGGTCCTGTCTGGCCCCGCGGTTCTTGATAGCTACACGCGAACGGAGCTTTCGAATCGTGGGGAATTGTGGACGCCTTGAGAAAGCGAAATTGTGCGGTGACAGGAATTTGGGCTGTAAAAAAGGGAATGACGTGGATATCTCGGAGATAGAATGGTTGTTGATATGATGTCTCAGGCGTCGTTCTGCAGATTGCTCGGACTTGTTTGTTTGACGAACAGTAGGCCTCAGCGATTCTCGGGGAGATGGCAGGCTCAGGCTTTCGACACTTTAAGCGTACATCTTGTCCCTTCAGCTTGAACTTGTCATAGGGAATACAATGTTCCCCCACATCACCTTTCCGACAAAGCTGTAGTACCGAGTTCCGACAACACGGTTCTTCTCCCAAGCAATCGCCTAGTAGTCCAGCTACCTAGAGCGCGACCTCTTCCTTCACTCACCGCCATGTCTTTCGCACCCTTCCCCCAGCTGCTTCGCCGATCCACCTTCGCCTCTCACGACCCCTTCATCTCCCGCGTCTACACCTCAACCCCTTCCTCGGTCCACCAACACGGCGACTGGGGTCTGAAATACCCAATCCAACGCACAAAAGGACCGAAGTACATCAAGTTCTCCAAGCTGGATGCTGGGAAAGTCATCGGATCCGATTGGCGATCTGCCGAGCAAGAGGCTCGTTTCGTTCAATCGTGGGGTACGGGTCGTGTCAGTTGGATGGCTGAAGAGGATTTACCAAAGTATAAGACGAGAGCTGGGTTGGGACTTTTCGATGATTATGCTGCGCCACCTGAGGAAGGGGACAGGAAGGGGGAATTGATGGAGGATGTGAATTCGATGAATCCGAGGGAGTTTGAGATTTATCTTGAGAAGGTGAGAGGGAGACGGAAGAAGTATCTGAAGGATAAGATGAAGGGTTTGAGGCAGCAGGCGAGGGATAAGTTGGTCTTACCGGAGGATAAGACTTTGGTCACGCTTGGGACGAAAGGATATGTTGCCAATCCGGATACATCGACTTTCCAGGTCAACCTTACGAAAGAGGAGCTGGAATCGCCGGGGTCGGATGTTTTGCATTCTTCACCACATCGAATACATGGATTATCGTACTCCCGTTTACCACCGAGTTCGAACCAACTTAATCCGCTAATGCACCATCCTGGTCGGGCGATCGATAAAGTCAGTCAGTTGACCGAAGTTACCGATCGAGCGAGAAACTTCCGGCCTGGAGAGGGAACAAACCGACCTTGGGTTGTGGGATTGGGAGGCGTTGGGACGAAATCGAAGACATCGATGGGAAGGATATCGGATATCCCGGTCATTGCAAAGGGGATCGACTTCACTCGAGAGGACGAACACCGAGGTGAAGCTCGATGGCGAGTGACTACAGCTAGCCTGAAAGATCCACCTCAAGTGCTCGGTCTGGACGACTTGACTGAGGCTCAGCGAGCTATACGTCGAGGACGACAAACGAGCGGAACAAAGAAGATCTCACCCCTGGATACCTTCCGATTCGACATCACCGTCGAACACGTCTCTTCCGACCTGCAACCTGAATCTGAGCGAGAACCGGAGGAAGAGATCGGGAGTCGAGCATGGGTCGGACGTGAACCCAGGACACCGAAAGTGTTGAGTTCTTGGAGTGATGATCTCGGTTTAGGGGGCCCGAAGAGCGAGAGGAAGGCTGGTGATGGACCTAGACAGTTGAGGAGTTGGGAACAGAAGGTTGAAAGGGAAGCTAGGGATGATAGTGCGGCGACGGTGGAACGTTTGTTGGCGAGGTTGAATGGGAAGGCGTAGTGATGGGGCGTATGGAGAGCATAGCATAGTTGTGGAATGCATCGCATAGGTGTCGGAAGGGATGCATCGCATAAGTTAGAACATGCAAATTTCCAGACAAGGGTTGATTTCGCCACGACAAATATTTCGAGCTCGTCCACTTCCCATAGAGTCGATCGACTTTGAGCAAAGCAGTCCTTGCAGATATGGTCAATAGCTCGACTCAACCTTCCTCGGAGAAGTCGGTAATCCTCCATCACATACGTACGACCAAGTTCCTCGACCGCTCATCCGACGAAGACTCGACACCTACACCTCGTCAACCTAATGGAGGTAGCAACGGCACTCCCAATGCCGAAGCGAGCTCAAGCAAACGGAAACTTCCTTCTCAGACCGACGGGGCTCGGAAGAAGAAGCATGTGCGAGGTGAATATAATGACGAATCTCGGAGGAAGAGGAAGGAGGTTGCGGATAAGCTGTTCATAGGCAGACAGGAGCTACCGTTTTATCAAGGTGTCCTCGGTCCAACTTGTGCAACGATTGTAGCTTACAGCTACGCAGGGAGAAAGATGATCCTGCAAGAGATCATGGCGCATGATACGACAATCGTATGCCCAATTATCTGCTCGGGATACTAGCTGAGTGAAGGGAAGATCCTCGGCGAGACAGGATGCGGTAAATCCACTCAACTCCCCCAACTCCTCCGCACCTACTCCATCTCCCTTGACCATTTCGGCGCTTCCGATCCCCATGCTAGCCGATATTTTCGAGCTCCGAGAATAGCCATAACCCAACCTCGCCGATTAGCGACTATCGCCTTGGCGAATCGTGTGGCGGCTGAGATGGGCTGTCAGGTTGGTGGGGAAGTTGGGTATAGTGTGAGGTTCGAGGATGTCAGTAGCCGAAGCACGGGGTTGAGGTATATGACTGAGGGCGTATTGATGAGGTATGTCAAAATGTCTCTTTCCAAGCTGATGTCAGGGAGTTGGCGAATGGGGATAACCGACCTGGTGCAAGCGAGGATAGGCGGGAAGAAGGCGGTCTGAATCTGCTGATGCGATACGACGTCATCATCGTCGACGAGGCGCATGAACGGACGCTTGACACCGACTTCCTCTGTGGATCATTGAAGAAGATCCAACGGATCCGGAAACGGCTTGTCACTCAGGCAAAGCTAGCAAATGGACATGGCGAGGGCGATAAGGGCAAAGCCAAGGAGAAGGAGGAGGTGAGGGAGTTGAAGATCCTCATCATGAGTGCGACTTTGGATCCTGCTAAGTTCCAGAAATTCTTCGAGACGTGAGTTTGAGCTGCTTATACCGATCATATTTACAGGTACTGACCGACACGAAGCGGGCGAGACGCCTTACTTGTGAAAGGCCGGATGTACGATGTCAGAACACGACACGTCCTAGAAGCTGTAGATGACTTTATCGAGTCAGCGGCAAGGATGGTAATGCAGATACATCAAGATCCCAGAGCTGAAGGGGACGTGCTGGTCTTCATGCCTGGTACATCCCTCGTGAATCTCTGACGTGGACGAGCTGACTTGAAGTAGGGTCTGAGGAGATCGAGAACTGCGTCGAACTCCTCAAGCGTGTTTCGCGGGAGCTACCGCCTGAGGGTAAGGAGGTAAGTGACAGGTCCGAGACTGAGACGGTTTTGACTCGGAGCCTCAGCTAGAGGTTCTACCGTTATATAGCGCCCTCGCTCCTGCAGCACAGGCAAGGATCTTCGCTCTGACTGCTGCCAAGACCCGCCGGATTATCGTAGCCACCAATATCGCGGAGACTTCCATCACCATTCCCGGCGTCGTCTACGTGATCGATACGGGTTACAAGAAGGAGAAAGAGTACATTTATCGGACGTCTGGCGGTAAGAGATACCCTACTCAAATATGCGTGACAATGATACTGCAGCCATCGAGCACTTGGCGAAGAGGTCGATAAGCAAAGCTGCTGCATGGCAAAGGACAGGTCGAGCTGGCCGAGAGGTGAGGAGCGGGTTTTGGGCCAATGAAAGCTGAGCTGCGTACAGCGAGCAGGCGAATGCTTCCGCCTATACACCAAAACAGCATTCGATAAGCTCGAGGAGCATGATGTCCCCGATATCCAACGTTGTAACCTTGCTTCGGCGGTGTTGCAGCTTGTCGCGATGGCTCAAAATCCGTTCGAGTTCGAATATATCGATGATCCGGGAAGAGATCCAAGTTGGTTCATCCCCATCGCCATGAGCTGATAATTCTCAGTCCAAGCCGCCTTTCAGACCCTTGCTGGTTTAGGCGCCCTCGATTCACCCTTATCAATCACCCCGCTCGGCCGAGACATGCTTCGCTATCCTTTAGATCCCGAACACGCACGCATCCTCGTCGCCTCCTTCGCTCTCGGCTGTCCGAACGAGATCATCGACGTCCTCTCCCTCATCGTCTCCGGTCCAGTCTGGATTGACCGAGCCAGCGATCGCGAGTCAGCTGCCACCGCCCGAGCGAAATTTATCCATAAAGATGGCGATCACTTGACCGGTCTGAACATTCTCCGAGCATACCTGGCCCTGAAGGAGCAAAGGGGGAAATGGTGTCGCGATAATCACGTCAATGCTAAGACGCTATCCGCGGCTTTAAGGGTACGCGATCAGCTGAGAGACTTGGCAGAGCGAGAGGGGAAGGACTGGAAGGTTTCGTGTGAAAGTGAGATGGAGGTGGTCGTCCGGTCATTGTTGCAAGGCCTTTTCATGAACACCGCGATCATCCAGGCGGATGGGAGTTATAGGCAGACTGCTGGGAACTTGGTACGTCTGGGATAGTCATTATAGTTGTACCGACTGACCATGGCTTAGCATGTCAAGATCCACCCGTCTTCCGTTTTGATGAGCAAGAAAGTTCCGGCAATCCTGTACGACGAGCTGGTGAATCGCCCTATCGAATGGACTGAAATGTCCAGCGCTGATGTGAAGCAGACAATAACCTCTTCGGTATACGCACGGAACGTGTCGACGTTCGAGCAACACTGGTTAGCAGAGATACCTTGGTTCCAGCAGGCAGGTAGAGGCGCGGTGAACCCAGCGAATGGTACCCGACTTTGAGTTTTCCGTCTTGATCGTCATTTGACATCAGAGCGTGCGATACATCGATCTTGTTCCTATGGGCGGCGGATGAGAACGTGGCCTCAAGTGTGGATATTTTGGGAAGTTCAGGTCCAACAGAAGCACGTCAGGGTTCAGCATGTAAAAACCACCCTCTGTACGCATAGCTAGCTTTGTCGATGCTCCATCACTGTGATCTTTCGTCGTGCACCTGCTTGGTGGAACTTTCTCATATCATGCAGCAGCTTCTCACGTACCTCACCATCACGCAGTCATGCCGGATGATAACGACAACAATACCTACGGCGACTAATGCGATGCGATGCGATCTTCCGAGACGAGAGATGATGACGCGATATGAGGTAGTGTGCGTGCATGATGTCTTTCATGGTTATCGTTATCTTCGGCTCTGATCACCGCCTAAAACATCGTAGACTTCTCCCCACCGCTCGGAAAGAGCACCGCCTCTGTGAGTCTCGCCCCGAACCTCCCCAGCATGCTTTTCGGAGCGGGCTTCACGACGGTACTCGCCTTCGCTGCCGTCTCTGCTTGTCGTTGAGCTTCGGCCTTAGCGATCGCCATCTTCTGCAACTGCTCGGATCGGGCAGCTTCGTACTTCGCTTGAGCTTCCGCTTTACGCGATGCTTTATCTGCGGCACGGATACTGGACCACATCAGCGACGTAGATACCCGAAAGAAGGTTGGCATACGCTTTGTACTCCATCTTCACCGCGTTCCTGCTTGATGTCCCGGTCGATGCGGAACGAAGACTCGAAGAGTACATCGTAGATGATGCAGTCATCGACCGTGTCAGTGGCGAGCCATCACTACAGGCGAAGGATGTGGAGGTAGGTGTGTGCGGGAGGTCGTGGAATGCATAGCGCCAGCTGGAGATAGACTCAGTACTCGAGCATATACTGACGGCAGATGGAGGCTCCTTCTGGGGGGAGATGGTAGAGGGAAAAGGTGATCCAAAGTCTGTCGCTTGGGAGACATCGTACCGAGTCGTTTGAGATCGGGCCCTGCTCAGGCTAAAACCTCGAGGGGGGATATGCAATGGTGATAGGGGCTGCTTCGCGGATGCAGGCGGTGTTGGGGTAAGACGGTCCTCTCCAGAATGCAGAGCACCGAGTACCGCACCATCCAGTGTGAAGAATGAGCGGTTGGAAAGGTGCGGATTGCTGAAGTCGGTCTCCGGCAAAGCTGACAAGCTCTTTGTCAAGCCACCGCTTGGCAACTCTTCCTGCGCATGTATGTCGTCTGAAGGAAGGATAAGCGAATTGCGAGAGGAGCCGTACGGGGTTGCCGGAAAGGCAGAAGTCGCCTCCGAAGTGGCAGGACTTGAATTGCCAGACTGAGCACGTTCGGGTGACTTAGATCGAGGTGTACGGCGAGCAGTATGCAGACGGCGAAGAGGGGGCACGTCGCTAGGTGGTGTACTTGCGTTGGTCAACATCGAACGATCAACACGGACCGGTTTGGGTACTCCTAATCTGCAGCTAGCTTCCCCAGCAGCATCGGTGGCTGTCTCGATCGTGTCATCCACAAGAGTCATCGACTGCGCACGAGCACGAAGTCGCGTGCCTTCGCCCGTTGGTCGAACAGCGGAAGTCGAACTCGCTCCAGAGCTTTCGGAAGCTTTTCGAGGATTGGGTACGTTATAGGGTTGGGGAGTTCCAGAACGACTGCTCTCGGTGGTCAGTGCGCCGGCTGGTCCCTGGCGGTGAGATCGGGATGAGGAGGAGCTTCTGGTCGACTGAAATTGTCAGAATTGGGTAATGTCAATAGACGGGCTCACGCGGATCATATTCAGAGCTCTGACCTGCAGATTCTGCTCTCCGCTAAGCGTTGCGATCTCGTACACTCCAACAGCACTGGCCGGTTGCAGCCTTTCGTGCAAAGCATGTACCACAAGCTGAGCGAGACGATCGATCTTGTACTGCTTGGCTAGGAAAAGTAGGGCAGAGAGGACAGGTGCGCGATTTTGGAGTGGGGTTGAGAGCGAAAGGGTATAAAAGTACTGCAAAAGGGCGACACAGACCGGGTAGGGTTCAGGAACGGTCAGAGTGGAGGGGGTGAGACTGGCGGGAGTGAAAGAGCCGAGAAGAGTATCGGTGACGTCGAGAGGCGGAACGTCCTTGAGGACTTCCGCTACTTTCTCTGCAAGTTTCTTCTCCTGCTCGGCAAACCATGGCCACCTATCCGATAAGACTCTGCGCGAACACTTGATCGGCCTTTCGTCATCGCAGATCACCTCGAAATCCGATGCGAGCTGTTCGTCAAGCATCGACAAGCCGAGCTCCTGGACTTTGATGGGAAGCCCGAGCTTTGGTGGAGGGTAGATGCCGTACGCTTCGAGCGAGATGACGACTATTTGATCGAGGTTAACAGCTCGTCGTCCGTAATCGCTAGCCAAGTCATTCTGGGAATTACCGAAGATCAGGATCTTAGCCTTTTCAGGCCACACGACAGCACGGTTCCAGCTGCCCGTGTTCAGGACCGCCGGCTCGAGATGACTCCACGTCATCTTGTCGAGATCTAGAGCCCAGCTCGAAAAGGCTGCGGAGGAAGAGGCGAGGTATAGACCGCACAGGATGAAGTGGTTCCCAACCAGGCCGCCGGTTGGGAAGCGAAGGCCAGGAGGTTGTGATGATCCGTGCACTCGGTTCGATCGTTCAAGAATCGCAAAATCAGGAGGCGAGCGGCATTTCTCGGAAGATGGGCTGGGTTCAGTTGAGTCCCATTTGGGAGACATGATGTCGAACTCGCGGCGGACTTTCGCGAACTCGTAGTTGGAGTATGACCAGATGTCTATAAATGGTGAGTGGAGTCACATCTCATGTTTGAAATCAGCTCACCGCCTCCCTCACCCTCCTCGTCGATAGCATAAGGATGTGATGTGCTCGGCTTCGTCTCCCCATTCCTACTCGGCGCAACCACTCTTTGCTTGGACGAAGTCGCAACACTCCGGTATGCTCCCTTTGAATGCAAGCCATTCAACTCCGGCTGCTCCGTCTTCGAAACCCATATCTTCCGCTCCAAATCAAATACGTTGATCTCGTAGATCCATCTGCAGTCATCAACGCGGATCTATCTGGATAACACCGGAGACTTACGAGTTGTCCGAATGCTGACCGCCCGAGACGACTAGCTTCCCTCTGGACACGGCGCTGAGATGTGCATATCGCGGAGAAGGGATGAGAGTTGGATCTTGTTCTGCTGCTACACCGTCACCGCCGGGGGAAGGTTGAGGTAGCCAGCGACGAGTTCGACAATCGAAGAACCAGATATCGTTATGTACCGACATGGGATCCGAGTCGGACATCCCTCCAAAGCAAACAAGCTTGTCTTCCCCTGAGGTCGCAGCAATGAGCGGACTTTTTCTTCAGCATTGAAAGTATCAATCACGTACAGATATCCATGGAGTGGAAATACCTCGGTCCCGGTCCATCTCCCGCTTCAATCCTTTCCCAAGTCCGCCTCCCAAGATCTAGAGCCCACATACCGGCTGTGAGCCGTCGATTATGTACGAGCTTTCCACCGAAGAGGAAGACTCTGGGTGGATGTGGTGCAGGAAGAGGGGACATGGTGATGGAAGGACCCTGGACCGGCTTGAACATGGATAAGATACGTCAAGGGGACGACTTACGGTAAGAGGGGGAGGGATGTCCCCTTTGGTCGTCTCGCACCAACTTACGAGATGAGCGAGGGAGGAATCCATCTTGCGACGGGACCCGACGTGAGATGGAAGAATCAAGCTGGAGCCAGTAAGCAGGTGGTTTTGCGGATCAGACTTTGAGGGTAGGTAGCTGAGAGATGGGGCAGAATTGTCGTGTCGAATTGGGTGGTGTCGACAGCCAGCAGATTCGAGTCATCGGCTAAAAAAAGAGGTCCATCTATCCGCGAAAAGCAAGGTCGGATACGGTCGTCAAGTGCTATCAAAACTTCAGGACCTCCTTTCGGCCAGGTACAGCGTATTGATTGGGGGATTGAAGGCGCCAAAGATGTCATAGATGCTAGGCACAGGTCGAAATCCGAGTGGATGCTTGACTGATCCGGAGGCAAAAAGTGATGATGGGGTTTAGCCAATGATCTGATGCGGTTGATCGTGCTCCGGTAGGTAAAGTGTCTAGCTGGAAAGAGGCTGCGAGAGATTGACGGGAGTTCGCTAGTCGCCCTCTCAATCTCGATGGATGCCGATGACTGGTGGGAGATACATGATGTCGTCGGATCATGCGCCGTTCTAATTGCCTCTCATCGATCACAAAAGCGATGTCGCCAATGGAGATGTACAGGACCCGCTTCGATTTGTGGCTATGAGTACGGTCTCCCCACCCGAAGCTCGCTTGAAAGCCGTAAATGAATACCTTATCGTTACGGCATAGCAATTAAAGTCTTGGCATGGTATGGGAATGAGCTGATGAGAAAATTAAAATTGGTATTTCTAGATGTATAATGAGAAACTAGATCAGATCAGACGCGGATACGCTTGTAAAATCTATGGGGCGACTGTCAGCGGATATCCAAATAGGATGAAACGTGAAATTCACAATATGTAAGCCGGCCGAGACTGAAAGTCGGCATCACAGAAAGAATGATCAGCAATGCTGTGATCTTCTTGTGATGCCAAACTTACCACGACATCTTTCTCCTGCGACTTAGTGACCTTACTGTCCTCACAGAACATCCACCCCTTCGAGCTCTTCACATAAGCCGTATCTACGCAAATCAGCTATCTCATATTTTCCGCCTCTATCCATCCACTCACAATGGCCACTGCTCAATGTCCCCATATGATTGCTGACCCCATACAGATCGTACTTGAACGGCCCGACCTGCGTCCTCGGGTCGTCTGAATCCTCCTTACCCGAAGGCTGCCGCCGAGGTAGGTATCGCGTAAGATCAAGGCCGTTCACGGGGAAGATGACGGGTGTTTCCGACTTATCCCAGAAGACGCCGTTCTGAGTGGAGAATCGTTTGAGTTGGATAAGGAGGACTGGTGGGAGGCGGGAGATGCTAAGGGTTTTGCTTGCTCTTCGTGGGACTTTACACCGAGGGCAGTTCCTATACCTGCTTAGACCCGTGCCAAAACATGATGTTACGGTAAAACACTCACCACGCGTCCTCCTTGTCAATGACCTCGGATTTGACGAACTCATCAATGAGCTCCTGCACGACGACAGCTTTCTTGCCCGCGGGAACCGGCAAGGACAAGGTGCCAAACGTGTCATATGTCGTCGACGTCTGCGATGCACGGGTGAGCTCCCACAAGCTCGGACTCAATGATCTCTTTTGGCATACCTTATGGCAAGTAAGACATTCCAGGCGATTTCGGAACTGCCCTTGGAACAGATCCACCATGAAACTGTCGTTCCTCATCTTATAGATCTGCCATTCCTTCTCTGACGCCACTTCTGGGGGAAGACTCTCCAACGCTGCCTCCCTTCCCGGGGTCATTTCGATTGGCGCAGGCTTATGTTTGACGCGGTTTAGGTCTTCATGCAAACCGTCGAGTACGAAGGAGAGGAACTCTTGGGAATCGTGCTGTTCGGTACCGGAAAATGATGAGGCGAAGGAGATGATGTTTTTCTGCGCAGAAACCGGGTCAGAGCGAACAAAAGGACGTTCTGCAATACTTACCCGGAAGGTTACAGGTGAGAGGAAGGTATAATCCTCCTTCCAGAGGGCTTTCAAGAGCTCAGCAAAGGCGTTCGCGAGGTTGCCCTTCATCCCGAGGGGGTTGTAGACGTTAATTGACTTCTTATAGCTCCCATCTGGCCACGTTTAAGCTAGAAATTCCGGAGTATGAGACAGTACTTACCTAAGAAGTACGATGTGAAAGGGAATGTTGCGCTCAAGCACTGGATGGTGGAGTTCATATAGCACGTACTGGGGTCGTTAGCCTTGTCTAGGAATCCGCCAAGACACGACTCACTTTCCAAGGTTCTTCAATCCTGTCAAGCCGAGCACGACATCGTTCCAGTACCGCACCTCGTCCCCTTCTCTCGCAACCAGGTCCAAGCCTCTTATTGAACCAGATCTCACAACAGCTGGACGCGTCTCGTATCTCTCCAATGCATGGCTTTGCGCAGCCGGAGGAGGTTGAGGAACTGAGGCGAGAGCGTGTGCCTGCGGATAGTCGATGGATGGCTTGGACGCGGGTGGAGCAGGTGTTGAGTAACCGGAATAGGTCTGATTGTGCTGTTCGACGTAATCACTCCGCCGCCGTGCACCTGGACCGGGATGGAGGGAGGCTTGAGGTGGAGGAGCGATGGTTGTTTGAGTTGAATAGGAGGACAGGGAACCAGATGGACTGTGGGAGGAGCGTACCAAGCCGTGGCGCGAGGATGAAGCGTGTCCGGTATAAGAAGCCTCTCCAGTCATGGATTGGGGACCGTAGCCAAACTGATACGGTCAGTCATCACCAAAAGTTGAGCGACATGAACATACGCTGTCCGTGATGTTCTTCGCGTATTGCGCTGATTGGTAGACCGGAAGATCGCGATTGGCCCGCTTCGATGCGAGATCGCCAGACAAGCTGCCAGACGACAAGGGCCGCTCTGGTGCTCTTGGTGACCTGCGTCATCAGCAGCGCTTCTTGGACATGTTCAAAACTTGCATAGGTACAGTCGCTGCATATCCATTGACTGCCTTGGGGTTGTACGGTCTACTACCGCCATGTCCATTCTGATTCTTGGCGACCCTCATCTTGATGAACTGGAGCCAGGCGTCGTAACCGCCCGTAAGCATGACAGGTGTGCGCTGCAGCCGCTTGGTGAATTCGACCTCGTATATAAGATCCCACAATCGGGAAAGAGGTGTCGGCGGTGAACCTTTTCTGGGAAAGTTGACGGAGTGAGAGTCGTACACCACAACGAGATCATGCATGTGACGATTCTCGAAGGCTCGACGCTGGACTTCTGGCGAGAGCGATAGGGAATCCTCCAATTTCGCGGAGGTCATCCTGCTCTTATCAGCGGCATAATGGGCAGACGGGGAGGGTCGCACTCGTTCCGCATCAGGACCGTCGGGTCCATCCAAACGACTGTCACCTTCGCGCTGCGAGCCTCGTATTCTTGTCCAACATGGCTCCGCTGGTACTCCTCCTCCGACCTCGTATCCAGTAGGAGTATATCCACGGCTGGATTCAGCAGGTAAGTCCGGATAGTATCGGGCTCGATGGAATTACTGAACGGGAACTTCGGCTTTGTCAACTTTTTGGAGGGCTCTTTCGGAGCTAATGGACCAGGAGTCGGTTTGGCGACGGGGAAGGAGAGGGATGGTGAGGGATCTCGAATCTCTGGTGAGCGGGTTTGGACTGGCTCAGATGGCCGAAGGATTGCGGGTGGAGCTGGGGGTTCAGGTGGAAACTCGGAAGTAGGGGAATCACTAAGCAGATCCGTTGGTCCTGCCAAGGTGGAAACATTCGCAGTACTAGCGGGTCGCTTGAGAGGTGCGTCCGCACTCGGAGGACCGAGACCTTTGGTTTCTGGCGACTTGAGACTGTCGGGACGAGAGGGAGGCGGTGGAAGACCCGGTCTACCAGTGGGAGCAGAGGGCAGGTCAGGGAATGAGGGTGTATCGGGCAAAGAAAGATGCGGAAAGTTTTCTCCATTTGGCCGGTCTCCGTTAGGCGGAGCTTGTTGGGGCGTTGAAGGTTGACCTTCCCGTTCCAAGGGGTAAGCGCCATTGGGCGGTTCCTCCACTTCGAACTGCTTCCCGAACTCGTCCAATGAAGGGAAGGCTTTCTCGAAACCATCGAGTCGATCTGGCAAGCGAGGTGATGCGGCAGAAGGATTTCCGTTTGACATTGCGCCGCTATGTAATGAAATCTGCGGGAAGGAAGGCTGAATGGCATGTGCGCTAGGTTCTGGTTGGGCGATCTCGGCTTTTGATCCCGCATTCGAGACCATGGGTCTATTTGGAAGGCTCGGTGGCGTGATGTTGGTGTTGTCGGGTCGTGGGGACTGTGGCGAAGGCGCCCTGATTGGTACGGCTGAGGAGGAAGTTTTATCCTGGCTCCCCATCGACTTCCCCGATCTGGAAGAAGAACCCGTCACAGTCTGTTGGATGCTAGGCTCCCTCTCGTGTGCGGGCGGTGACTGTGAAGTAAATTGTGCGGATTGTGCAGCGATCTGTGTCGTTGGCGCAGGGGGTTGAGCTGATGGAGTTGCTTTCTGAGCTGGTGAACTTGGTTCGACAGGATGTTTCGGCTTAGGTGCTATCGCAGGTCGATGACCATCCCCAAACGGATGATCGGAAGCTAAAGACGAGGCCGCTGGAGGCCGTTGCTCCTCTCCGACCATCCTCGCTGGCCCAAATGTCCCAGCTCCACCAGTGACCGACATCCCTCCCATCGCCGCTGACTTGTGGGCGACGGTTGGCGAACCGCTCAAGCCCTTGCTCATCCTTTTGGAGGATGGTCCTACGTCCATCCCCTTCCCACTCAGAGCTTTCATTCGGTCGGCAATGCTGCCCATCGAAGAAGTCTCCGGACCGTTCTGGGTTGATGATGTGCTACGGCTGAGTCAGTCGCCATCCGCTTATACCCCTCGCAGACTCACCCATTCAGCTCTTGGCCCTTCTCAATCGGTCTCTCCTGTAATGTCTGCTTGATCGACTTGGCCTTCCCTAAGAAAGCCTCATAAGTCTGAGCCCATCAGCATCGCCCATGTTACCCTAGTGACCTCACCCACCTCCTTGAAATCCTTGACCCTCCCAGCCCAAGCCGGATCCTTCCTCTTCTCCTCCCCAAAATCAGGGTGCATCCTCGTATGCGCATAACACTGACAAGCCCTGGTGTACGTGACAAACATCTCCTCTTTGTGACCTTTTCGTTCGGCGAGGATGGCTTTTTCGGCTTCATAACGTGCTCGTTCGAACCAATCTCGAGGGGTCCGGTCGGGGATGGATTCCATGTCGTTTGCCATGGACGTGAGTGCTGAGAGGGGGAGGGAGGAGAGTGGTGGGGTGGGGAGGGCTCGGGACATGTTGCGTGGGGTAAGGGTGGATCGTGGGAGTGGATTAGGGGTGTGATGTGATACGATACCTAATCCTCCATCTGCGTTGAATTGGCTTCTTAGAAACGATCCCCTAAGGTTCTCTGCTCAAGGCTTCCTGTTGTACCTCAGCTCCGCCGTCGATCTGCTTGGTGTGGTACGAAATTGAGACGTTAAGGAAGACAGAGACATCAACCGAAGTTCATATCCAGGAACCGGGACTTAGTCCGCACTACTGGTTTTGGCCATTACATGATCCTATCCTTTGCATTCGCTTCACCAATTCAAATGCCCTAGACATGTCGCTAGGAAGCTATCCACAACCAACAACGATGGTTCAACATCTCTACGACCGGTTCTCAGAGTATATGTTACGGTCATACCCTATTCGAGATACACCTCTAAACCTTAGACCGGTCAGTCTCGCCCTGGTTCACTTGGTCTGGCAGAGCTGAAGGAGGGTGGTAGGGGATGGTCTTCGCTACGGCTGGGTGGTTGATCATATTGGGTGTGCTGGGGATGGCACCATTACCTGAGCTACCTGTCAATGATAAGGCATTACATTTCTTTGGGGTCAGTCTGTTTGGGATTTATATAGATTGGCTGACTAGCTCTAGTTGGGCTTCGCGACTTTCCTCCTATACTTCATCATCGAAGTGCCAGAGTAAGTCCCGAGCCGCAGTCTCCTGACTCATCACTGAGCTAGTACAGCGGCCCAGCGAGACGAGTGTGGTATATACGAAGAGCTCCGCTACTCCTCACCCTCGTGGCGAGTTTCTTCTTTGGTGGGATCATCAGCGAACTGGTCCAAAGCGCTCTACCTGTATTCTCTCTCCTCTATGTCTAGTCCAAAGCTGATCCAAGCAGTGGAAACAATTTCAATTCGGTGACATTGTCGTACGTCTTATATTAAGATCATGGCTTCGGTTGACCTGTCCAGGCCAACCTGCTCGGCTCTACCGTCTTCCTTTATCTTGCTCACCTCCTTCACCTCCGTTCTCGCAAACGAAGAGAACTCTCGACACTCTACCAACCCTTATCGGAACAATCCTCATCAACCTACCGTGATGCTCAAGGAAGGGAACACGCATTCGAGTCATCAGCTCCAGCACCAGCCATGTCCGGTCCCTACCGGCATCGAGAAGGGAGTAACGTATGGGAGGAAGACTCTGAAGGGAGACCGAGCGACGAGCCTTCCCGAGAGGTGTTCGCAATCGGTGATGAGGATGATAGGAATGATCGGCATAAAGGTAATCCCGTATAAGATGTCATCTAGCTGGTGTATCTGGTACGAGTGGCTGCTCCGCATATTCTTCCTCTTCCTCATCCGTCATGACCATAAGATCGCCGAGTGGATCATCATCCTCGTCCTCGTAAACCGATTCTGATGCTGAAAGAGGTATGTCAACTATGCGTTTGTGTCCGACCGGAGTCTCGGCAATGAAGGATGGCCTAGGTCGTTCCTCGGTTGATGGCTCTTCTTGTATTGGTGTGGGATGATAGGAGGGTATTCGAGGACCGAAAACGGAGTTTGCGGTTCGCGGCTTTGAAGGCGTTGCGAAAACGATGGTACTGGCGGACTTGGTGAAATGAAGGTTTCGGTTCGCTTGAGATTCTGCTTGTCTCAGCATTCCCCACTTGAGAGACCCACCTTCCGTCGAATTACGCCTCTTGTACTCATCGCTCGTCTTCCTGCCAAGTAGACCCAGTCTCTGCGTCTCCCCTGTCTGACTTTCCTTCTTGCTGACTACAGAGCTTGTCCGCCGCATTAATCCGACTTCACGACCAATGAACAACTTTTTCCCACTCGGTGCGCGGATCAGATGGCGATTGGCGTTTTGCGGTAAGGACTCCACCCTCGTGGCGACTGGGTCGATTGAGCTAGTCCTGGAGCGACATTGTTGTTCGGGCGGAAGGGTATCCGAGGTCCTGGAGATAGAACGCTTTCTTTGGGCTCCACGAGGTGGAGAAGCTCTTTCCGAAGGTGGTCGAGACGTCGGTCGTGATGGCGGTCTTGAGGAGACTGGAGGCTCATATTCGGGCACAGCGATCAGAGAAGGTCGAGCTCGAGTCAGTTTGGGTTTGCGAGGCTTCTTGCCGGTAGGAGGTGGGAGCAATTTCGGCGAAATCGGATGGCCAAAAACCTTCAGATGAAACGAAGCGCAAAGGTCTGGTAGCTTGGGCAAGAAGCTGATTGAATATGAGCCAGTGCTGTATCTCGAGAAACTTACAAAACAACAATGATTTCCCTCCAAAATCGTCTCAGAACTGCCGGCATCCCGTCCTCGTCTTCCTTCCCCTTTCCCTTATCTTCAGTGACACCTATCCCGAGCTCCGCAACCGCCTGCCAAACGCTCAACCGATCCACTAAAAGCTCTATAGCTGACTCCGGGTTATCAACCGGAGAGATGATGTAAGGTTCCGTATAATTCCTCGGGCGGTCGCGCTTGCGTTTCTTCGCAGCGGGTGCAGGACGGTGCAGAATGTAGACCAGGAGGAGAACGATCTGCAATAATGTCCTGTCTCGGTTCAGCTGGGATTGTACGCCTCGCATTGGACCTACTCTCGCCGCTCAAGCTCCTCGCCAAGGCGTCTGACATTCATAGCACCGTCTCCTTCTAGAGCCCTTCGACATCCCGTTCGTAGCCGTACACCCACTCTCAATGTGCCGACCTCGGCCGCTGTGACACCTGACGAGGGTACAGCGTCTTCCGTCATAGCGATTCCAATGTCCCCGGTTGACCTCGATGAGATAAGAGCTGATAGAAGTGGGCGAAGCGTTTTTCGATGGCGTTTTTCGATTGCCGGTAGAGACAGAAGCAGCGGTTCGATGAGCTGACCGAGAGGATGCGGTATTGCGGAGGAGAAGGGATCGAATCGCTGTAGGTCGGAGGAGAATCCGAATATGGACGCAAGGATCTACGGAGTGGATTAGCGCTTGCAAGTCAATAGTAGCTTGATGTACATCGGAGAGGTATAGCGTTTCAAGGTATCTTCGTCGAATGGAGCTCTCTGCCGATTCACTAGACGAACAGGACGGTCCTCTGATGCAGTCTGAGCACAGCTGGATCAAGGAGTAACGATCTTACGCTTTGGGCCAAGGCCACGCTATATCTGTCACCGGCTTTGCGGGGAGCTCGATAGGACAAGACAGGTCAAGCTGGAATGGGAGAGGCTGAATGTGGACCGGGCATGGACCATGTTGGACGTAGAGAGAGGGAGAAACGGTAGCCATTGCTACATGTCGTCGGCTCTCCGCGGACCCTCGACTTCGCAACCGTCTGCTGCAGACTGACCCCTAAATTAGCAGAAGTGGAAGTCAAGAAAAGCAAGACGCGTCGGGATCGAAGCGATCTATATAGGCCTTAGTATCTCCTGCTGCGCCTATCATCTAAATAACCAACCGGAACCTAATGAGTTCAGCAGGAGCACCAGAATTGTTGTATTTACACCTTTGACTCGCTTCGTCCCTTCTTCGCGTACAGGCAAACCAGTATCACTTCGCTCGACAGGTGATCCCCACGTAAAAATCACCATGGCAGACAAGCTTACTCGAATCGCCATCGTCTCGGACGACAAGGTGCGTTGCATAGAAAGCTCGGGCCACTCGATATCCTGGCTTTACATACCGACTGGAGCTGACACTGTCTTACCGTCTCTAGTGCAAGCCCAAGAAATGGTGAGTCTGCTAATATCATACGTCGTATCAGAAACTGACCCTTGCCTCCCTTGCTTATCACCGTCCATCCGAAATCGATTGATTGCCGTCACCACAGTCGACAAGAATGTAAGCGATCATGTCCGGTGGTGAAGATGGGGAAGCTGTGCATAGAGGTCAACCCGACAGATAAGAAGGCGTTCATTTCGGAAGAGCTGTGTATAGGTTGTGGTATTTGTGTGAAGAAGTGAGTTAACCAGTTCCGCAAATCTTGACCAGCTAACTCTCTGATCTAGATGTCCCTTCGAAGCCATTCAAATCCTTAATCTTCCCACCAATCTCGAAACCCATGTCACCCATCGTTACGCCGCCAATGCTTTCAAACTTCATCGTCTCCCTACACCTCGGCCAGGTCAAGTCCTTGGTCTCGTCGGTACAAACGGTATCGGGAAATCTACAGCGCTCAAAATCCTCTCCGGGAAGCAAAAGCCCAATCTCGGACGATATGACGACCCTCCAGAATGGGCAGAAATCCTCAGATATTTCCGTGGATCCGAGCTGCAAAACTTCTTCACAAAAGTGCTGGAAGACGACATCAAGGCGGTGACCAAGCCTCAATACGTCGACCAGATACCGCGAAGTATCAAGGTACCCAACATGACGGTGGGGAAAATGTTCGACAAACAGACGGAGCTGTCGAATCGGGATCAGCTGGAGACCGACCTGGAGCTGAAAGGCTTGCAGGAGCGAGAGGTGGGGCAGTTGTCGGGAGGAGAACTTCAACGATTCGCGATTGCTATCGCCAGTGTACGAGAGGCGGATGTCTACATGTTCGACGAGCCTTCCTCATATCTCGACATTCGACAACGGTTGGCCTCGGCTCGAGTCATTCGGGGACTGGTCACGCCGACAAACTACATCATCATTGTCGAACACGATCTGGCGACACTTGACTACTTATCCGACTTCATCTGCGTCCTGTATGGAGTCCCGGGGACGTATGGGGTTGTGACTATGCCGTACTCCGTGCGAGAAGGTAAGTCTGCAAGCTCTCATCAACAGCTGACAGTTTTAGGCATCAACATCTTCCTTGACGGCATGATCCCGACGGAAAACCTTCGGTTCCGAGAGGAATCCTTGACCTTCAAGATCTCCGAGAACGCCGATGAGCTTCAGGCGCCGAAGTCACGACGATATACCTACCCCAGTATGACGAAGACATTGGGAGCCTTCAAGCTGCACGTAGACCCAGGAGACTTCTCGGATTCGGAGATCATCGTGCTGTTGGGAGAGAATGGAATGGGCAAGACCACGCTGGTGCAACTGCTGGGAGGGAAGATGGATCCGGACGTTGTGGATGACCGGATAGAGCTGAAGGTGTCGATGAAGCCACAGAAGAGTGAGCAGCTCTGAACGGTGCGTCGAATCGCGCTAATTGTAACAGTCTCCCCCAAATTTCCTGGCACAGTCCGAATGTTATTGCTGAAGAGGATCAAATCCATGTTCATGCGTAAGCGAGCTCTCATCCATGGATTCAGGCTCACGGTTGTGCTAGACCCACAATTTAACAGCGATGTCCTCAAGCCCATGAATCTGGAGGGTATCATGGACCAGGATGTCCAGACGTGAGCTGAGCGCCCCTTTGTTGTAACCTGGCCATTCTTGACAAAATGCAGGCTATCGGGCGGAGAGCTACAGAGAGTCGCCATCTGCCTCGTGCTCGGTGTTCCCGCCGACGTCCTGCTCATCGATGAGCCATCTGCCTACCTCGACTCCGAACAGCGTATCCTTGCGAGCAAGGTCATCAAGAAGTTTGTCATGGGCAGCAAGAGGACCGCCTTCATCGTAGAGCATGACTTCGTGAGTTGCTGGTCTTTCAACTTGGAGCAAGCTGAGGAATGCGCAGATCATGGCGACATATCTCGCAGACCGAGTCATTGTGTTCGATGGGCAGCCGGCTGTTGAGTCGTATGCGCGAACGTACGTTTCGATCTCGGGAGGATCGAGGCAGAGCTGATCTGTTGCAGACCTGAGGGTCTACTCACGGGGATGAACAAGTTCCTAAAGTCACTTGATATCACATTCCGACGCGATCCGACGAACTAGTGAACTGGCTTGTTTGCGTTGGATTCCAGCTGACGGAGAGTAGCCGACCTCGTATCAACAAGATGGAGTCGCTAAAGGACAAGGAGCAGAAGGGTGAGTAGCCTTCCCCTAATCGCGTCATCTCGTCTGATCCATGTTGCACAGCCGCTGGATCGTTCTTCTTCGTAGATACGGATTAGACATGGTGTGTCGGAGCAAGAGTATCTGCATGGTTGATCCGTTTGTTCCTATAAGCATCATATAAGCATGGAAGCAGATTTTTGCGGAATATGACACTGGAGCATGCGGTCACGACGCATCGGCGCTTCCAAGGCGCCATATACACCGTTCGAGCAAGGTATATGCTATTGCAAACACTGAATCAAGCAGATAGCAGACGTAAGGAAGCAGAAGAGCGGAGGTTAGCCTGTCACAACTCTTGTCCGTGCACCAAGACAGTACTCGAGTACTGTAGCATATACGCTGCTTCTAATGTCAGGCACTTGAATCTGGATTCTCATGGATTCTGCAATCTGGATTTTCATGGATATACCGTTGAGTGACCGGATTGCCTGATCGCGATGGAACCACTCCCGTCCTGCCGAGATGTAAAAGTCTCAAGCTCTAAATCGCCGGAGGGCACGGGTCTTGTCGCAATCGCCAGCTTCGTGCGGCGCGCTTTAAAAATCGGAGACAATGTCTTATGTCCAGTTCCAACCCGTACTCAACATCAAACATACACATACAGTCTCGATACGTTGTCATAAGTGATCTTCTCGCGCAATAGATGAGCGTGAAAAAAAGGGGATCTCGAACGGAGTTCCCTTACCACCCAGAGCTACTTCCTCGGCGGTCCCCTAGTCTCTCTTGTGTCTCGAAACAAAGTAGGTGCGGGAAAAAAATCGACAGTCCTTCCCGATCCCGGCACGAAGCCTTTGACCGCAGAACCGTCCGATCGAGATCGGTTTGAGGTGGTGTGAGGTGGTGTGAGACTAACTCTAACTTACGAGTACTCGAGTACGATACCGTAACTTTATTATCGGGAGACTAAGCGAGGGTACCGAATAACGATCTCCCTTTGAAGGGCTGGATGTCAACACTCTGTTGGGAGCTATCCATGAACAATATGCATACCACCATGATATACGTCCCTCGTCAGGGCGAGCAAGGCATGATCTGAAGTGGAAGATTAAGCATCTCCCCTCCTCTCTCAACTCAGCATGAGTTCAATTCCCCCTATAACCACTCTGCCCACCTCACATCCCCTAATCACGGAGCTCACTTCCCTGCGACAACAGCTACATCAATATCAACGGTCGGCCCACCAATCCTCCATCCAGCTGCAAAGCTCGCGACTTGAGCTCGCCCTTGTACGAGAGGAGAATGTGTCTCTCAAGTCATCTGAGGAAGCTCTTCGAGCTGAAGCCGAAGTACTGAGGTGTGTCTTGAGTCTTTCTCCCGGATTTGCCAATCTTCAACCTGAAATCTGCCGTAGAGCGCATCCAGCCCCACCTCCAATCCTGCCAAGATCAACAGCACTCTCCGAACTTTCCTTGGCCCATCGACGACTATCCGCGAAGCTCGACCTGACGGAACAGCAGCTCAATGCTTCCCAACTTGAGCTGGCTACAGCCAAGCAAGAGAATTCAGGGTTGTACAAGGAGACAGAAGGAGATAGGGCGACGATCAACGACTTGAGAAGGGTTGATAAGGATCGGGATGAGGAGATTGAGTGGGAACGGGGGGAGAGGAGGAAGATGGAGGAGCAGAAGAAGCTGTGGTGAGCGTAGCGTCCCAGATACTGCTCGAAAGCTGATAAAGGGTAGTGATCTGGCGCTACAGGAGTATTCAACTTTGGTTCACTCGCTCGACCCTTCGGCCGTTCCACCATCAATACCGAGAAATACATCATCCACCAATATCCTCCATTCAACCCCTGATCTCGCTTCAACCACCGACTTACCTACCCCACCCCTCACCTCACCTTCTTCGATTTCAGTCCATACCACAGCGGACAACATTTCAAACCTCCTCATCGGTCAACAAGGTGTCCATCAATTGTTCAACGACTTCACAACCACCCTGGCAGCTAAAGAAAAGGCTATACATCAGCTCGAAATCCAGATTGAGGGGATGGAGCATTCCATCGGTATCATTCGGGATAAGCTTACCACTGAGACGGCGTTACGAGTCCAGTCCCAGACCGAGCGCGATAAGGCATTGCGAAACGATGCGAGTGCTGCGAAGGTTGTCGAGCGGTACATGACTTTCACGCAGAAGACACACAAGACGGTGCACATGCATCTCGAGAATCTTCGAGCTAGGTCCACATCGACTCAGGCGACATTGCGGAAGGAAGCACTGGGACTGCGTAATCAGCTTACAGCGGAGACGGAACGAGGTCAGCGCTTACGTGCTGCTATGGATGAGATGAATGAGGGGCTTGGTCGAGAGGCTGCGGGACGGAGACGAGAGGTAACGCTGCGATTGAAGATGCTTGCTATTGAAGAGAGGAGGGAAAGGAAGGTGGAAGTTTGGTTGGATAAGGTGCGACGTGCGAGAGAAGGAGCAGAGGGAGCTGTTCTCGAGTCTGATCTTCTTGAAGGTTTGGTGGATGAGGGTGTGAAGGCGGTTTCGCATGAAAGCGATCGGACCGACGTATCGAGTGAGAAGCAACGCAGCTGGCGAGGGATCCTGTCGAAGAAGGTGCAGAAACAGATCGTCTCAAATGGCGAGGAGGCTAGTTTGGCGAGAGTTCTGCTTGCGGAGGAGCTGGTCAATACGCTGGTGATTGATCTGCAGATTGAGACGGATCGAAGAATTGAGCTGGAGAAGCAGAGGGTGGAATGGTTGGCTAGAGAAGCTGTCGATGGAGTTGAGCCGGGCGAGGGAGATGTAGATGGGGATCTGATGTTTGACGCGGAGAATCTCGAGGAGGGCAGAAGCGCACCAGCTGTCAACGCAGCGAAAACCTTAGCGGACGAGGACGGAAGTTTCGCCAGCAAAGTCGACGAGACAACTGATGGAGAGGCGCCACCATTACCTTCACCTTTGCCTGAGTCCGCTCCGTTGATTGACCATCTCCGTAACCTCTTCAATCCACTCACCGAACGACACATGCCCCTTCAAAAGACAATGCACGACCTGTCACTGTCGCTCACATCCCTCCGCTCGTCTTTACCTGTCCCATCACCCGAACCCGACTCGACCTCACCCAAATCAAAGAAGTCGTTCCCGACTATATCCCGCAAACCTATCCCCCCGACTTCCGATCCCCTGCTGGTCAGTATCCTCGATTCGATCCACGAGGTGATCGAAGATGCTCGTGTCGATGTCGAGATCGCTGTCGCCGACGAAGAGAGAGTATACCGGGGGTTCGAGGCGTTACTCGGAGCTGGTGCTGGCTCTGGTGCTGTTCAAGGGAAGGAAGTCATGCGGGACGTAAGGGAGTATGTGGAGGAGAAACGGCAGAGCGAGGGTTATGTCAAGCTTTCCAAACGCGTTGAGGATATTGAGCATGACCTGGCATTACTCAAGCGGTCTGTGCATGAAGTCGAGGGGATGGAAGTGGACAACGGTGCAGGAGAAGAGAACACAGGGAAGCGAAAACATTCGGTTTCGGTCTGGCAGACTTTAAAGTTACGAACCGTTACACCGACAGTGACGAGAGTCAGTGCATCGCCTGTGGAATCGTCATCACCAGTCGATGTGGATCTCGATGCCCATCGACGGACGAGTCTTCTCTCATCTATGGGTTCTTCCGTGGGTAGTGTCGGTCGATCGTTCTCGGCTACTGTCATCGGGACGCCGAAGCGGGTCAGTGGAATAGCTGGAGGATTATATCGTGGTTCAAAAGGCTCCTTAGGTAGGAGAGAGAAGTCCGAGGAAAGCAGTCTGATGAGGGAGGATGATGATGTGGAGTAGGAGTGCGAGTGATGCTTGAGCGTACGAGATACACATCCATGCATTAGGTGGCGTAATCAAAGATCACTAATAATGCTATAGCTCCTACTAACAGAGGGTAGAAAGCGTTCTCCAGATTAGCCCTACCTGCTAATGTCGATGGTGAGGCAATGGCAGGTGGCACGACAGCTAGATCCCATATCAACGACTGATCAAGGGAAAAAGGATGCGGAGAAAGAGGTACTCACGAGTCATGGGTACCACAGGAGGTACGGTAGCCTGCTGCTGGACCTGCACTTTCGGACCTGGATGAGCGTAGGCGACCGGGATGAGCGGTTGACACATGTTAGGGAAGTATGCGCAAAGCATACCTGCGTTTGGGTTTGGTTGGCCGTAGCCGTAGCCGTAGCCGTCGCCATTGCCGTTCGCTACCTGAATCTGGAGGCCTGGGCGTTGATACTGTACATTCACACCTCCAGCTGGACGGGTGTACTCTCGGTAGTACGCTGGTCGAATCAGCTAAGTGATACATTGTAAGGGGAGAAGAGGGACCTACGTTGTTGGCCTGCAGGTTGTTGTCCTGGGTTTGCGTACCAGCTATATCCTCCTGCTCCGTTTGGTCCAGCTACCATACCTTGACCACCCATCTGTGGGACTTGTTGCATCGGTACCGCAGCTTCGGCGTAAACCGGAGCAATAGGTTGAACGGGTTGTACCTGCTGGACGGGTTGTACCTGCTGTATGGGCTGTACCATCGCAGGAACGACCTGACACCATGGAACGACGCCAGCTACCATACCGGTACATCCAGGCAATCCGCCCATCCCCCCAACTGCACCGAACCCAGGCAAAGTAGGAAGTGCATTTGAACCGCCTGTGAGTCCTAGTGGGCCTTGGAGTATGATGAGTACCAAGCAGCAGAAGAGGAAGAAGCTCATCCAAGCGTTTGCTGTGATGAACGGTGTTGGCTGAGCGGGCTTGGCGCTACTGCTTGAACTTGATCCACTACCTGAGGAAGAGGATGGTCTGGACGAAGAGGAAGATGAGGAGGCGCGGGGGTCTCTGGAAGAGGAGGATGAGGAAGCTCGAGGATCGGACGGCATGAGAGTGAATGGGAGTGCTGAGAAGGTACTGAGGATACCTAGGAAAGCTAGGATGAGGATGACGATGGAGAGTGGGTGGAGGAAGAGGCTTTGGGTGGGTGGTGAGGTGAGTGGGACGGGGTACGGGACGGGGATAAAGATAGGTTGCTGCTCAACCTGAATTTGAGCTCTAACGGGGAGATCAAGGAGCACAGGAGGGTGTTCGAACGGTATCAGTGGAATCGGGAAGGGAGATGCTGGACGAGGCGTTGATGCACTAGTAAGTGATGTGTGGTTTGGGACGATCGATGTGATGGGTATTGATTCGAGGGTAAGTGTTGTTTCTGTCGGCGGGTTCGTGCCAAGTGTCAGAATGGATTGTGTGATGAGGATATATATGAGATTGAGTGGTAGGATGGTCAACATGCGCATGAGTGAAAGAGAATGGCTGAGATCATCAGCGTGCTCTGACTGGCGGACAGACGGGGACTTGTATCATGTTACCTCCTTTAATGATACTGCCAAAGGATGTTTGGTGACCCACGGAGGTGTTTCGGTCGTTTCTGCTACTTTGAGATCACTAACGTTTGACCAGGGAGCTATAGGGAGCTTCATCCTGAAAGATCACCTCAAACATAGGGGACAACGGCGACATCTTAAGTCACGTCGTCTGGCTTTTGCTTTTGGCGAATTGTGTCGAGCTGTAATGCATCTCATGCTCCTCTCGCCGAAGCTAATCGCTCCAACATCCATTCCACGGTCCTCGAATATGCTTCTAATGTAGCAGGCGGCTCCTGATCGTTGACCTTCAACGCATGATCCGCATCAGGTATCGTTATGAGTTCGGCATGTCCCCCTCCTTCCTGCAATGCTCGTAACGTGTTCGAGCTCTCCTCGTACGGTACTTCTTTATCTGCATCGCCATGTATAAGGAGAAACGGCGGTATCGTCGCGGCGTTTTCGGTCAAGGCGATCTGAGGGAACACCGAAAGCTGTTTCGCTGGTATAGCTGCTATTCGTTCGTGATACGGCACTGCAGCCATTCGAGCGCTAAACCCTTTCTCGCCTGTTATCGCGTCGTTGATGGATCCTGTAGCATGCCAGTAGTCCCAAATGTTACCGCGGTCGACACGTTGTCCCGTCATTCCGTCGGTATACGGGACGTCCGAAACTTCCGGCGCGGAAGGCTCGTACCAGTGCTTGATCGATGACCGTAAGGTCTCTTGCTCCTCCACGAGTCGAGACATGTCCAATGGTCGCTTCTTCGCACCTCGCGGGGTCAACCAGTGATCGTGCAAGAGATCACCTCCCATTCCGAAATATGACACGCAACCCAGGACGGTATATCGCGGTGAAGGCTTCCGTGATTCTGTTGCTGCAGTTAGAGCGGCTAATCGTAAGGGGTATCCACCGCCTGAGAAGCCAGCGAGGAAGAGCTGATGAAGTTCGATGGACAGGGTCATGAGATATTCGAACAGGGCGTTGACGTCCTCGATGATTTCATGCCCGGTCGAGGGAACTAGCAAGCGGTAGTCGACTGCTATTCGGACTCCACGCCAGCCATCTATCGCAAAATAAGCTTGACCAGTGTCCGATTTGACCGGTGCAGCTTACCTCTTATGGGTTGAGGTACATGCTCATCTCGCCGACTCCCGTTCACGATACCTCCTCCGTGAAAGGTGATCAATACAGGTCCATCATGACCTTCAACCGTTATATGGACTCCGTGTCCCAGTTGAGAAGTGTGGTAGCAGTGCGTGGTCTCTATCATAATAGTCTTCAAACACCGAAATCTAGCCGAGCATGAGTTAAAGTTTTTTGCTTCCGTCTCCTATTCTTTTCGGCCGGTTCCAAAGCTTGCTGCAACATCTTGGACAGCAGCAAGCTTAGTTCCGGAATATCATGAGTTTCGAAGTCCTTGCTCAGTCTCATATGAATCTGCGATAGCGAAGGAGAAGATCACGTCCATGTCGCGCACGTGCTCAAGCTCGAGGGTGTTGTACAGCTCGCAACGGCCCGGCTACTCCGCGTTCTTTGCACTCCTAGGTCCTTCAAGTAGCGCGCCCAGACGGTACTATCACGCCTTCGACCTGCACCTGACTCGATATCCCTCTCCTCTGCCATCTACTCGATACACCGGCCGTTCCCACTATACAAACTTTATGTCGCGTCGACACACTACCAAATCCTCGGACCCCTCATCTTCCACCTCAATACCGCCAAAACCAACATCCTCCTCATCCTCTTCCACTCATAAGCATGACAACCACGATCACAGTCACGATCACGACCATGATCACGAGCACAAGCACGGCGGCCTCTTCCACGCACACACGCATGACCATACCGAAGGAGCCGAGCAATTGATGAAGGCATTCCGATCAGGTCAGCTGGATCGCGGTACACGGATAACCCTCCTAGGTAAGCTGAGAACTCACCAAAGAACCGAAGCGTCGACTTATGAGCTGACATGCCTCGTCAAGGTCTGGGAAGCAATGTCGGTCTGACTGTGACCAAGGGCTTGGCGGGATTATGGATGAACTCTGCTTCACTGCTGGCGGAAGCTGGACATAGCTTGTCAGACTTACTAGGGGTGAGTCTGTACTTCTATCACAAAGCTTGCTTGAGCTGATGATGAGTAGGACTTTGTCACGCTGGCTACATGGCGAATATCGAGAAGACCTCCAACGGATAGGTTTCCGTGGGGATATAGCAAGTTCGAAACGTTTGGGACGTTAGGCGTCAGTATCATCTTAGGTTAGTAGCGGGGCCAGGCGTAGAAAAGGTTATTGATGGCCTTTAGTCGGAGGAGCTCTTGGCATCGGATTACATTCCTATCACGTAAGTCTCCCGAGGAGAACTGGCTGATACATTCAGCTTCTCCTCCAAACCCTGCTCCCATACCTCGAAACGTTACCAGCCGATTCGACTTTCGCCAACCTAGGTCACTACCTACCTCGTGGCGTCCCATCTCCTCTGCTCGAGATGTTTCACTCCCACGGTCCATCCGCCATACCTCACGATCATGGACATGGACATGATCACGGAGTCGAGGCGGTGTCCGGCGCGATCCTCAATCCTCATGCAGCTTGGTTCGCGTTGGCAAGCGTGATCATCAAGGAGTCCTTGTATCGCTTGACGAGGAAAGTAGCTGCCGAGGAACATAGTCCGGTCCTGAAAGCCAATGCTTTACAGTAGGCTCGTCCCCGTTCCGCGATCTAGCTGACCGGATTAGTCACCGGGCGGACGCATTGACCTCGCTCGTAGCGCTGACATCCATCGTCGGCTCGTCGTTCGGTGGATATCATTTCCTCGATCCCCTCGGCGGACTGGCTGTTTCATTCTTCATATTGCAGCAAGGACTAGCTTTATCGAAGATTGCAATTTTGGAGCTTTTAGATACCGGCGTGGATGCGAAGACGCAACGGGCAATCGAGGGTGTCGGTGAGGACTTGGTGGATGGGGAGGAATTGCTGGGCGTGCGCAATGTACGGGGTGTCAAGTCTGGCGGTGAATACCGTTGCTGTACGAAATGTCTCAAATGCTGATCATGCCAGGCCAAACACTGCTTGACCTTACGATCGCCGTCCCGCCAACAATGACAGTCCGGGACTCACATGCCGTCGAGCGAAGAGTTCGGGACGTGGTCATGTCGGCCCGAAGAGAGGTTCGGGAGGTGAAGATACATGTTCATGGGCAAGAGGAGGGAGAGGCAGTGGTCATGGCGGAGGGGAAGGTCAAGGAGATCAAGACGGATTTCGGAAGGGAGGGTTGCTAGGCTGTGGATACGCTATAGATGCCAACACAGAAGCAGGGGTAGATCTATCATCGGGATGTACCAGGTGGAAGGTATCACCTTCAGATATTCATAGACAGCGTTGATCATCTTCTCCATCAACTCCCTACAACTGAGAACTGTGCTTCTCAGCCCCGACCCATTGCTTCACCGCTCCCTCCCAGCTCTCGCCATTCCGTCCAACCAGTTTCCCTCCAGCGCCTTCCATCTTCCGATACGCCGCTTTGACTTGATTCTCATAGATACCCCTGATCGCCGGCTCGACAATCAAAGTATCGAAACCTGCCGAAAGGGAAGCCAATGCAGTTTCAAGCACACTGAGGCATACTGTCAGCTCAATCTCCAATGAGTACCATACCAGGCCGCTTAAGGCGACATACCAGTAATCCGTAGCCAATCCAACCATCACAACCTTCTCGATCCCCTTCGAACGGAGGTACTTTGCCAGATCCGTGTCTTTCGGAAGAGTGACGGAGGGAGTCTCGGATCCATCCGTGTCGGGTGGTTCACCAGGATCCGTAGGTTCGAAGAGCAACCCATCAAAAGCCGAGTAAGCCTCGAGGTTGGTATACGACCCCTACCACCCATACATCAGCGCAGCCAAACCCCAGAAAATCTCCCTAGCTGAATGACCCAAGTGGCGCCAAACTATGTTGGGTTTTCCCGCGAATCTGGACGTAGAGAAAAAGACAAAGTCTTGTTTGACTGACTAACCTTCCTCACAATCTTCATCTTCCCCTTCCAAGGTTCGAAATGCTTCCTCAACCCTTTCTCGATCTCCGCACCCTTGGACCCGATGATACAATGGTCAGGCCACATTGTCTGGGTGTATGTCTTTCCGTGGGCGTCGGGGATATCATGAGGGGTGTAAGGTTCTTTCCCGAGCGTGGAGCCGAAGGAGATGTGTCCTTTCGGGTGGTAATCCTGTCACAGCTACATCAGGATAATCCCACAGAATGAGTATACGGAAAACAGGATGACATCAAGAAGTCTGAGGGTAGCAGCGGAGAAGAGAGCCTAAGCAAGGACGTTGTCTGACCTGAGTCGCGATGACCTGAGCCCACTTCCATTTGTTCTCGTCGAGTAACCCCTCGATCCAAGGGATGATATCCCTCCCTCCCTTGACCGCCATGATTCCATCGGGAGGCAACCAATCATTTTGGACGTCGACGATGAGCAGCGCGGTGTGATCCATCTTCTGCGAATGACGACGAGGAGAGGTCAGATCTCAGTTTGAAAATTGTTTGGATGATGTGTTTTCGTCGTGGTCAATGAGGGCCTTCCGCCAAAAGGACATGACCCATCCTGGAGCACCTCCACCCTCCTGGAGCCCCGCTTTACATGTCACCTAAAGCCTTTTGTTGCTCGGAATCCTGAACCTTCCCCCCTTCAACCCCTTGTCTGTCCACCCCTTGGCTATGTCTACCACCCCACCAAATCTCATCATTCTACCTCTCTCTTCACCTTCTCCTCCTCTTATTCCCGACTCTGATCTACCGACAAACACCGCCGCCCTCCTTCTCCCTCACCTCTCACTCTTCTCCCCGCCTGTCTTGGCCCTACTGAGAGAGTATTACGAGCGGTACGGGACGATCGCTCATTGGGCTCCGATCAAGGCTTTTGGGAGAGTGATCGTTGTTTGGGACGAAGTTGAGGGTGCTGAGAGGGCTAAGCGGGAAGGGGATTGGTTGAGGTTGGATGTGGATATAGAGTCAACTACGGACGAAACAAATCTCAGGAAGGAAGATCCCAGCGAAGTTGGGGAGAAGAAGCAAGACGGAGAAGGAGGGAGGACCGAACTGTCGTCGGAGATTGATGGAGATTCGACGAGCGGGGAGAGGACATACTTCTCCCCTCGGAGGAGGAAACGAGCTTCTCAACTACCTAAACGAGGGTAAGCCGTCATTCAGACCTCCTTCGCTCAAACCGCTGATTCTGAACCACAGTATCGTCCTCCGCCTCCACCCACTCCCATACACACACCTCAACCCAGACCCAGCGAAAACACACCTCGCTCCACCTCACCCAGAAAAGAACTTCCTCATCTCCCCTCCCGGTTCCCCTCCCGAAGGATGGGAACCTATAACAGAGGATGCTCCTAATTCTTCGGCCCTTGCTGAGGATTTACAGAGAGCGTTGGAGAGATTACAGCTGAATGGACGGAGGAGGGGTGGGAAGGAGGTCATCCTGGAAGAGGGTGGGGTGAGGGTTGAGGTTGAGGATACTACGAAACCTGAGGATGAGGTTGGCATATGGGATGAGGTGGAAGAGAGAGTTGGAGGTGGTGAGGGAGCTTGGAAGGCTCCTAGTCAGGAAGAGACGCCAACTGGGAAGATGAGGATAGCTCCAACTGCTATGCCACCGGGATGATCAATGAACCCGGCACAACTGGCTTAAACGTAGGAATCAGCATAACATCATTGTACAACATGCATGAGCATCCGAAAGACCAGTATGTGATAATCGAGCCAATTTAACCCCTCCCCGTCCTCACTTCCACGCCGACGTTCACACACATCAATGTCGTATATGCTAAGATGAGACAAGCAGCCCATCTCCGATCTATCAAATACCCATTGAGGGGTACGAAGATGGCTGTGGCGACGAGGATGAGGACGAGACCTGATGCTGAGACCCATAGGGTGGGGGAGAAGTTGATGGTGACGGGCTCGTTCGTGACGAGAAGCATGTGGTACGTGCCTGAACCGCCTACGCCAAGAAGGAGGTTGAGCATGCTACGGAGTTTAGCAAATTGCCTGAAAACGTACAGCGCGTAACACTCACGGTCCACCCTGTAGTGATCGATCGTCAGCTTTTACACTCATCAAGCGGTGGGTTTACTCACGAAGCAAGCGGCATAAGCCATGGCCGGAGCGAATTGCGCCACCGTAACATTCGCCACCAAGTCCGCGAGACTATTACCCACAGCGAAGACTTCTGTCAGCGGAGTCACAAACACCCACTCACTGGTCAAGCCGATGATTGCATCGCTTAAAGCAAGGATCTCTCCAACAGCCTGCCAAGGATCAGCTTGAGCTATGTGAGGATAAAAGGTTCGGTTAACCCACCTGCAACACACCGACAACCTCATCCGCAATGGCCGCAATCCAGACCATACTACAAACGAAACCCGCGAAACACCTAACGATCCTCCACGTAGGCGTGCTACCATCCGTGGCGGTATACATGACTGTCACTGCTCCGACAATACCAGCTACACCAGCAGCAAGCAGTATCCACGGAAAGTAGCCCATGTCGCCTGTATGTCAGCTCCTGTAGAGCTTTGTTCACTCACGAAAAATGATGAGTGCGCAAAACATCGGTCCAAGAACGCATTGAGCGGCCGTGAGGGTCTTGTGGAACTCTAGCGCTTCTTCTTCCCGGATGTCCTCGAGCAGCTCCTTGCTCAAGCTCTCTTCATCGACCCCATCCTGTGAATATCGCCGAAGAGCAACATGGTTGATCAGTCCCATCGGGCTATGCAGAGGGCTGAATCCTCCGTCGACAAGGTGATGCAGCTCCTCTCCGACATTTGCGCTCAGTAGGCGATCTTCATCTGCGTCCGGTACCTCGACTGGCTCGTTCGAGTTGAGTGCTTCCCCATCATCAACCGGAAGAGCAATCTCACTCTCGTTCTGCCCATCATCGACAACGGGAAGGGTGAGGGTAAGCGCGAGGATGGCCGGGACCGAAGTGATAGCGAGAATCATGCCAATGATCGACTTTTGTCGGAACGACTGGAGTGAGGGGAAGAGAACTCGCAGGGCTATACGAGCATGTCGCCGAATGCGGAAACGCGACTCGTCGGGAGAAGGGGTCCGACCGGGCGAGCTGGCGGTAAACGGGGGAGCAGTATGGCCAGTCGGATCAATAACCGAGATTGAGGGTACATCTGCATGTGTTTCGTTGGGTATGACTACTCGTGGTCTTCTCGGTTTCCCAGCTTGTTGTTCCCATGGATTAGGATCGGAAGCGGGGGAGGGAAATGTTCGAGCCGGATCTGTCGCACGTGAAGTCGCAGTGGAAGGTCCCGGCTCGCCACGACCATGTGTATTCAGCGCTATTGCTCGCCGCGAAGACTCGTTGCGAAGCAGTGACACTCCTTGCGAGACCGACCGTCGATGTCCATACTGTACCGGCCCGAAGTAATCTCCTCTCTCCTCGCTATTCAATCGAGGTGTCCGGTCCGCAGTCGAGGCATGCGACTCGGACTCTTTCCGCAACGAATTGATGGCATCGCGGAACTCGATTGCGCCAAGAAGGGAGAAGTTCGCTCGAGGGGTATCGATTGCCGAACGATGCGGTCCTAGGTGCGGTGAGAAGTGAGCTGAAATGGAGTGAGAATGGGAGCGGAGGAAGTGGGGATGAGGTGATCCAACAGGTGAGAGGTGGGGTGGAGAGGATGTAAGATGGGGACGAGTAATCGGTGACGGTGATTTCATTGTCGGTTCTGGAAGCGAAAGGTCGGGCAATGTAGCTGGGTGGTCTCGAGCCCAGCTTAGGGCTTTGGCCGTCTCCTTATCCCTTGACCGCTTACTCAACCAGTTACCAATGATAACGACGGTAACGTAGATCAGGTAGAGGAGGACCATTGCCCCTGACTCCGTAAGCGTGAGACGGCCATCTTGAAGAACGGAGATGAGGACGATGACAGAGATGGTGAAGAAGAGGATATCACGGCTGAAAGCGTGTCGCGGAACGTGGAAAGGCTGTATGAGAGCGATAGTCCCGACGACAATGGAGACGACTATCTCGTCAGCTCGATTGGGGGAGCTCGACTCACTGAAGCTAGCCGCGCCAATGAGTTCCCCTATGGCCAAGCTGAATGTCCCACCCTTCAGCGCCGAGAAAGTCGAGAAAACGTCAGGACTCCCATTCCCAAAAGCCAGAAAGGTGACGCCCGCTGTCGACTCGTTCAACCCGAGGTAAGCAGCGATCGTAGAGAGGTTCGGACAGAAGAAGTCTGACGCGGAGATACCGATGAAGGAGAAGAGGAAGATGAGAATGATGACGAGGCCGGCTCCGACAAGTGGTTTAAGAGCTGGTGGAGTGTCGGCGTACCATTTCTCGTAGGGTACTGCTAGTAGGGATGTCTGTAAAAAGTCAGCGGGTTCGAGGCGATGCTTTAAGGATTGTACGTGAAACGGGCCGCCTGAGCGTTTGAGGAAAGCTTGACCGCTCGGCTCGAGGACCTCATCATGCTTGAGAATTTGAGTCGATCGGATTATGATGAGCTGGAGAGTAATGGTAACGGCCAGGAGAAGCCATGATCTCCGTCTCAGATTGCTTGGCATCGTCGTCTGACTCAAAGATTACCGATATATTCGGCTCGATTCGGGTGACATATCGTATGGTCAGACGTGAGAAGTAGTTTTGAAACGAGATGTGCTACAAAGGACGGCTCATCAATCGAAGAGGACGGACAATGACGCTTGGAAAGGTGAGGTAGAGCGAGACTTCATCAAAACAGTTCCCTTCTTGGCGAGGCGCCTGAGCGATCCTGCCATACGTCATGACATAACGGAGCGCTGATTGTTGCGCATGGTACAGTACATCCCGCTAGCTCAAGTCATTTTTCGTCGACCGTTGCATGACGACCTATACCTTTCCATCTGATCTTGATAACAGCATGACTACCGAATCCGCTGCCTCAATATCGCACTCAATCTCATTTATACCTCAAGCATCCACGTTGATAACCCGCATGACGTCGCCCATCTTCGTCTGAAGCTCCATATGCCCTTCCACCACCGCTGACAGGTCGATATCTTCCACTCCAGGTTGTGCGATAGGCCCGAGTCCCGCAACACCGAGGCCGCTCTGTAAAGTTGCAGCTCGTGTGACTACCTCGTGCAGCCTGAATCTCGTGATTAATGGTTTTCTAAGGGTGAGAGTGAGCTTACCTAACAACTCCTGCAAGGACCCAGTCGGCGCTACTCCAGGCGTTGACAAGTCTCCTTGCAGTCACAGATCGGCATTTGGCCCATTCTTCCACACTAGGTGCAGCGGGAAGGGAAATGAGATAAGCGGACTCGACGTAGGCTGGGACAGCGCCTTGCGACCGTGGAGGTGGGGGAAGGCTAGCCAAGTATAGCATAGCTTCAAGGACAGTCAGAGCCCCCAGAGAGGAGCCAATCTTCCTTCAGCTTGAATCACTAGTTCGAGAGCGTACCAGAACAACCGGTCGCTCCCCTTGCACTCGCTTTTCCAGAACTTCGCCTAAAATCTGACCGGCCTTCCTAGCTCGATCTTGCGCTTGGATCCAGGTGTTGTCCAATGTCATCGTTGCCATCCCATACACCGTACTGTGGAGGTTTAGCATTAGTCTACGACAGAAAGACTTACCGAGGGAGAGCTACTGCAGCGAAGTATGCACTCAGAGCGGTCCGCTTGATGATTTCCATCTTGATCTTGCCCTTGATCTTGTCTTTGATTTTGCTCCCGACTGTAGCCAGTCAATCGAGGCACCAGCTGGTTTTGGGTAACTCACCCCACATGTCAATGTCGCTACTCCCCACTGTTAGCTCGTCCATGACGAAGACGACGGACTCTACTTACCGCCCGGTCTTGAGCATCGCCACGCTCTCGTATCTCAACAGGTAGACGTCCCTGCCATCTTCGAACCCAGTCTTCACCAGCGTTGACTGCGCCGGAACCCCTTCCTTCTCTGGCGGACTAGCAGGTGGGACCAGACTGCTTGCAACGGGAGCTTGGCTCGAGCAGATGGATCTCCATGCGGTGATCGCTTCGGTCCTCGATACGGTCAGAAGACCTGGAACAACGATAGTCGCCTGACTTTAGCAGAGCTAGCATCGTAAAACTCACCGTCAAGCTTGGGGGTTTCTTCACCGTAGTGATCGACTTGTCGTCCTCGCCTTGATCGAGAGACGGTCGAGGACTACCGAGAGAGGGTCTCGCTGATCCTGATTCAGACGAGATCGAAGTACGTGTACCCGCTGCGAGGGAGAGATGGAGGAGCTTTTCTTCCAGAAGGTCACGGTCTTCCTGGACCTCCTTGGCGGCTTCGGCTACTTCCTCTTCGGATGCCTCTTCCGTCTCGGTCGTCTCGCCAGTCTTGTTCGGAGTACTCTTCTCATCGAGTACGATTAAGTCCTTCTCGTCGACCTCATCCTTCTCGCCAGTCGCGGTTTTCTCGTCGCCTATCGCTTGTTTCTCATCTAAAACACCCGCCTTGTCCGCCATCTCTGCTTCCGCCTTCTTGTTGTCAGCCTTCTCTTGCTCCTTTCTCTCCCGATACTTCTTCTTCGCTTCTTGTAGGTCTGCAATCTCCTCCTTCGTAGCCTTCGTCCCATCTCCGACTTCAATGAAGCCAAACTCCTCAACACCCTTCCACCTCTCTCTCACTCGCCTTCCAGCGAGACCACCTCCCCCTACTCCAAACAACGTCCCGAGTACGATTGGCGCAGCACCACCAGCCAGTAAACCGCTGATACCAAGAGGAGCGAGAACCGCTGCAATGGCCGGTGCTGCTAGGCCCCCTGTTACTCCGATCAGGATCCCGCCGGCTACGACACCGGCACCGGTCGCGAGAGATCGACCGAAGGAACCGCCCCATCCTTGAGAGTGAGCTGCTCGAGTCGACTCGACGTTCTCAGCTGTCTCATTCTCCTGCGCCGCTTTGAGTGCGGTGAACAGGGTAGAGCTAAGGTTTTTTTCCGCTTCGGGTAGCAGGTCCTTAGCAGGCAAACCGAGTAGATTCAGTGTCCGATGCGAAAGCGCTCGGGCAATCGGAGTGTATCGCAGGGCTTGTTCCTTCTTCTCCTTCTCCGCATCGACTGCGAGACTTGCTTCGACAAGGACACCGGCCATCCGTACTTTCTCGTCATCCGTCCAATCAGCTCGCTGCTCTTCAGCACTTGACCTAACGCGTTCGACATCGACGGCAGGAGGCAGACGGGCTGCATCGATCTCGAGTAGCTTTAGAACGGATTTGAGCCATGCTGAGGAGGTAGCCTGGTACCATTTGAGAGTTATTGGTGGAGGGGGAGAAGCGGGGTGGAGGGTGGAGCAGAGTGCCGAGAGGGAAAGGAGGAGTCGAGTTGAGGAAGGAAGAGGAGGAGGTGGTTTCGGTTTATCCTTGGTATCTGCCATGGTCTACCAGCGCAACCCGTTTATGTGAGAGTGAGGGGATGGTGATCTTGCATGTACAGTTTTGATCTCTAGGAGCACCACTGAAATCGGCTCCGACGTCAACGCCCAGTCGCCTACCAGGGCGCCTTGAGGTAACCGGTTAACCTCTCTTAAAACGCCACGCGACGATTCTCGCGTCTCTCTTCGCTGAACTCTACCTTTTCTCTGCCATGCGATGCCAACGTTCTGGTCATAAACGAGCTTGACGACTACAGCACAGACACGACTCAACTCACAGCGACACCCTCAGTCATTCTTATGACCCTTCTGCATAACCTCTTGGCTGTACATCCCTACCTTTCCCTGCGCAATCCTCTTTGAACCCCTGATCAAGCATCGCCCTACCGCCATCTATCCCCGTCGAGACTGTTTGTTGCTTTGCGAGCTACCGAGCGTGACGAGCTGTCTCCTAGCAGATCTACGCTGAGTAGGCCCCACAGCCCCATCATTCCCCAACAAGGGCTTCAACGAATCTCGTCGACGACCCAACCCGAACTTCCGCAATGCCCAATACACCCACCATAGCCTCGGCTACTGCCCCTTCCATATCCTTCACGCCCACAACCCAGCGTCTCGCCATCAGAGCAGCTCTAGCATTCCTGGGCGTCATGATCCTTCGAGCCCTCCTTTTCCCTAGTAAACCAGCATCAGCCGAGATCCAATCACATGGCGTCCTGGAGCGAGTCCTCATGACCGACAAGTACCTAGACGTCAGCAAATATCCCTTCTTACAATCCCGACAAGGAAGGGATAATCAGCCGGATCTGTTTGATATGGAGGTCACGGATGGGATTCTGGATTTCTGGACGAGATTCCAGAAACCTTTCATCACGGGGAAGGATACGGCGCATCTCGATACGCAGATCATGAGGAGTGTCGTGGACGATCTGCTTCAATTCAATGGATGGGTCGCGGCGGCGTGCCCAACATTGGTCCGACCGTTCGGTCAGAACAGTCGAGATGATCACTATGAGGATCTAGCGAGTCAGGATAACCTGTACTACATCGCCATTGTCATCCACTCGGCGGATCATTTCCTCGTCGATCAACTTGCCATCATCGTCCAGCTCGCTCGACGACTGGGCACACGGAACCTCTTCGTTTCGATGCTGGATCAAGCTTCGATTGACTCGACACCCACGCTGAGCGATCTGTGTGAAGCGGTGATGACGATCTTGGGTATAGCGTTCCGGATACGAAGAGTACCGCCGATGACGGTCGACCCGGCCGCAACTTACTACCCACTAGAGGAGGCGGAAGCGCGGAACCTTGCGCTCGAACCGCTGCATGAGCTCTGGCATAGGAGGAGTATCAAGTTTCACCGAGTCATCTGGTTGAAGGGGTTCACATGCCCAAATGATGTGCTTGAGAGTCTGAGGGTTAGTGAGGTGAATAACGCTGCTATGGTTTGCGGGATGGACTGGGCGGAACATAATGGATTCTTCATCTTCTCCGATCGGTGAGTCAGCCGTCATCTGTGCAAAGTCCGACAGCTGAATATGCTTTCCCAGGTGGCGAACACGAGACATCGAGGGGAACCTTTTCCGACAAGCCAAATCCAACTCCAAACCGGAGGCCGGTCCACCTCGAGATCAGATGGGTACCGAGCGGTTCAAAACACATCTCCCGCTTCAAGTGTTCTGCTGCGAATCAGGAACTCACGTTATCGATCCGGAACAAAGCTACTACCGTGACATATCTTACCGCGCCTCGCCCCTCAGCCATAATCTATCGACTACGCAGGCACAACCCAATTGGAATCCGGAGACCCAGTGTATGGACTCGACGCAGATGTGGTTCTGTCGTGATCTATGGACCGATGCGGCAAAGGGCGGTTTGAAAGAAGGGAGGAGAACGGGACATCAGAAGTTGTCGGCTGGGCATAAGCGGGACCTGAAAGAGCCAGAGACGGTGGAACGAGCTCTGGAGATCGAGGTTGCAGAGCGGAGAGTTGACCTGGAGAAACGACAAGGACCTGGACCGCCACCGAAACCTGCTGATACGGGAACGAAAGGCGATGAAGATACAGGTACAGACGTGGATGCGATCGACGAGGATGCTTCCGACCCGCCTCCCGAACCACTCAAACCACAGGATCTGCCAGCTTCAGCCTTCCTCATCCCGAACTCCGCCTTCACGCCTGCTCGGATCCTCGTCAATCCCCGATGTGTCACGACTTACGGAGGGGTGTCTCATACTCAACTCGCGCTTGATCTTTTCGGCGGGACACGGGAAGTGGAGGAAAGCGCTAGTGGGACGTACGTCCTCGACGATTGGGCGGGTCCACCGGATAGCTTCGTTTGTCAGGAAATGAGGACGACGGGTGGGAGGACGGCCCCAAAGAGTCAGCGGAGGGTTGGGTTCTTGTTGCAGAATGAAGTGAGCTCTAAACTCCGGCCCTAGGGGACAAAAGCTGATGAAATTTCATCAGGTGGGCATTTAGGTTGAGACTTCCATAGCGAGAAGACATTTCCCCGGCATTACCATGCGGATGATGAATGATATGTCCAAGAGTTTGACGAATCGTGCCAGTAAGCGCGACGGAGCCTCCGTCAAGCGTCATGCTAACTGAGAGTTTCTCGTTCTCGTTGGCTCTGGGCTGGTTCATCCGAGTTCAAACCTCTTCATGATCAACTTCTTGATGACCAAGCAGTCGAGCGAGCATATCCGGGTGGAAGCAACCCACTCCATAGGATCGAGATGACAGCGGCTATCACGATCAGTCGTTATGTGAATCCGAGGTTCCAAAAAAAAAGGGAAAAAAGGGATCCGATTATTAGTCCTTCCGCGGATCGGAATGTGAGAATGTTACCGATCCGAAGTTGAACAGGAAACCCGAATATCGGACGTCAAAGGAGCATGTAATTTCGTACCTTTCTCGAGTACCGTGTCGCCCCTGGATCAGAGATAAGCGTTTTGGCTTTCGTCACCTCGGAAACGCCTCCGATGGCCGGAAGGATAGGATGAAGCATAATGCGGCTTCATGTCCCTTGCATAACGGACCGAGTCCGTGCCTTGAGCTAGTGGAAAGGAGCCGCTCATTTTTTATAAGGGAATCAATTCAAATCCGGTCCGATAGCGACCGGACCTTTTTCCTCGATCGCATTGTTTCTGCTGGGTACACGGGGGGACTTGACATGAGTACAAGTCCATCATGCTAACTATGGCTCGATGCCCGCTCAATTGCCCCTTATCCGAACAATGTTCTTCGGAGTCAGCCGGCATGAGCAAAGTTAAGACTTCCGATCTAAACCCTTCGAAGGGAATAATTATACCACAAGAGCATGGGCACGTCAATAAGCATCGAAAGAACGTGGCGTTTGTCACATGGACGATTTAGCCGCGGAACAGTTCCGGCTTTCCCGACCCACGGAAAAAGTTAGAAGCTAATTAAGTCCACTAGCGTCCCACATGCCGTTGATTACCCCTTCCCTGGGACATGAGAAGTGTGCACGTGTTCTCCTAACACTCACATTTCCCCCCTCCCCCCTTCCTTCCCGGTCTTGCGGGAAGGGGACGAGGGGTGGAGATGCAAAACGAGAATTCTTACTAGCTTGGAATATTTCGGCTCTGTTGGTGGTTTAACAGAACGGTCCGGGCCGGTGGTCGAAGCCGTCTGCGGTCCCTCGTCTACCAAAAAGACGGAGCAGGGGGTGGGTTTTTGGATTTGGTGATGTAAGGATAGTCTCGTCAGCAAATTGCACGGACGGGAGGGATCGACGGCCGATGGGTTGATCAAGCTCAAAAGTTCGTCCCCGTGTCATGGTTCGAAATCTTTGCCTTACGCCGGCATCACTAACCATTACGGACACCTTCGAAAGACGGTCCACCCCTTCAAAACTGTCAGCCGCGGTTTGCGCGCTCGCCCCACTCGCTTATCCCGGTCAGACCGGACCACCGGGGTGCTGATCCTAGCTGCTGCACACACCGCCGGTACTTTTTTCCGCCGGTATCTCCATTTCGAGGACACCCTTTTCCCTCGAGAGCGTCCGACACGCCCCGACAAGCCTCGAGGCAGCATCACCATCACTCTGTATCGTTCCTCCTCAGGCAGGAGCCAACGCGAACCACCATCACGGATGCATGAGGAAAACATCAACCCCGTTACTCCATGCTCATCGGATCAAGCTGACGCTACGAGGCGATAAAGTGGAATGGAACCTTCCGGACCACCTGGCTCTTCTCGAAGATCACCACTGAAGAAGACTTCTACCTCGTCATCTTCGTCGTCGTCAAACTCACCTCGACCGCCCAATATGACCACGACCATACCCCTTCCTATCCCAGCTCCGTCGAACGCTTACAACCCGTCACGCTCCCCCTCATCCTCATCGCTATCCCCTTACCGGTCTCACCCATACTCTCGTCAACCGCCCGAATCCCTTCCTCGTATTCACCTACCCGCTCCAAACTCCAGGGCCCCACTCAACGTCGGCATCCCCGACCCTTCCCCGCCAATCTCGAATCTGGCCTTGAACAGTCCACCATGGCGGACCGAACCTCAACCTCGCTTACATCGAACGCTCAGTAGCTCAGCAAGAGGACTCACCCTCCCACCCCTACACACCATCTCCCCAGGCGCGTCAACAATGGCACCTCCCCCTCTCACATCCCCTAGCTCATCCTTCGAACGAGGTTATCCCCAACCGTCCTCAAGCCTTAGACCGAGTTATGCAGGCTATGAACCCCAACCACCTCAAGCGGGACCATCGAGATGGCGCGAAGATCCGTATGCATCCGAAGCACGTTCCCCTTCTCTCCGAGCTCTTCCCGTGTCCCGGTCATTCTCGCCTGAACGGTACCCGCTATACTTTCCCCCAGTGACAGCTACCGGACGGTCGACGAATCAATCCACCACTTCGAGGCGGAGTGAGGAGGCTGAGATGACGAGGGAGATCGGCTCTGGGACGGGTCAGAATAGACGTGTGGCGCATCTCATGAGTGAGCAGAAACGTCGCGAGTAAGTCGGTTCTCTGTCCTTGTCAGCTGCTCGAAACGGTAGTCGGAATCGTCGTTGACGAGACGTCAGATCGATCAACTCCGGTTTTGCAGCGTTAAGGGGAGCTCTCCCAGGATCAATACCAACAGATAGCAAAGCCATCATCCTTCGAAAAGCGGTGTCGCACATCGCTCACCTCGAGGAGACACTTCGAAAAGCCGGGATCGCTTATGCTGAACCGCCTACTACGCGTGGAGAAGACTGGGTGGAGGTAGAGGGAGGAGCGAGAGTAGACGAAGAGGGAGAGGAGATGGAGATGGATGAGCGGGATACGAAAGGTTGGCAAGAGGAGGAGAGGAGTCGGGGATCTTAAGTTGTATTGGATTGAATGGGTCTTACCTCGCGTTATCCGCTTAGATCATTAGAATGCTTAGAGATTGTTAGCGGATAGAGATAATAAATCTAATACCGAAACCAAAGAGGGGGTGTCGACGTATCGAGAGTAAATCCTCCTTTCAGCCGCTTAGCTTGGCACGCCTCGCCAAGCGACTTCCTCCTCGCTTGGTCGTGGCGCGGCTTCTCCCTCCGGTAGGAGACGCCGGTAGTTCCCGCCCAGCTCCTCATCGCCAATTTCCCCATTGTCGCCATCGTCATCCTCATCTGGTGATCGTGGAGCAAGAGGTAAATGGCAGTGTCGATGATGTAGCGGGGCTAAGTGGGATCAGCATCACAGAGATGGGTTGAGGGGCTTAGCTAACGGTAGTAGGTCCGATATGATACCCATGCTATAGCTCGACGGTCAGCCGGTTGATATCTGTGAATAAGAGATATGCACCTATGAACAGCCCGAGCATCGACCCAACCAGTACATCCTGCCAATGATCTGTGCATCCTCAGCTTTCCATATCTCAGGCCTTGTCAGCACATACGTCGATTATCCTCCGTCCGGCTGATAGCAACCATTGCCCCGCCTAGTAATGGCGCGAGAGCGAACCATGCCCGAGTCTGCGCGTTCGGCTTCAGCAACGTGGACTTGCAAGAGAAGCGCCCACAGACATACTCGGTGACCTCGAGCATCCCACAGATGCATCTTCCCAGCAAGGTAACAGCTCAAAAATCCCAATCCGGCGAATGACACTATCTCATCGGTTCGACTTCTAGCTCACTGAATTGATTTATGACTCACAGGAGGAATGTCCGCTGGGAAAGCTCTGTGATGGCCTGGTCAGAGAGGCACTGCTCGGTATTGAACGTCTCACTCACCTTGAACCCGTCATCTAGCCTCAGCTGGTTTGTCGTCGTGCAGATCTCATACGTCGACAAGCCGAAAAGAGGACGATCGGTCGATCCTGGAGCAGGGAGACATCGTGATATCAGGTCGGGTCTAGGTCGACCGACCATCATCTATCGGTTGTTGTCAGCTGAGGAAGGCGAAGGAGGGATTAACTGACTTTGACGACCTGGGTGACTACTCCTGCCATGGTGTACGACATGAACAGTCCTGCAGAGCATCAATCGAGAGGACGGATTGGGGAAGATTGAAAACGGACCTAGTATTGAGTTGTGCACATCCCATCTATTTCTCGAAATGAAAGCGCTGATGGGGACTAGTACAACCAACGGTATCCCGACGGATATGATCGCTAGTAATCTGGCTTACCCCGTTAGTAAGAATGCACAGATTTGGGGGGAAGAGGTACGGACGGTGGTGGGACACGTTCATGCTCAGCGAAGGTGTGTTGGATCGTCGTGTCTGTGAGCGAGAACTCTCGCTTATGTCCAGGTGATCGACCGAGGATGGCTAGGACACCCCTATCCCAATTCAGCGGATGTTCCTACTTGACAGGTCGCGTGACAGGGGACAGTGGATAGGTGCGACATACCAGAGCACGACAACCAATACCCAGTCAGGAGCATAGCTCCGCAGCACACTCCAAGCAGTCATCTTCGCTGTACCCCTCGAGAACTCGTCGGGACCATTACGATGCGAGTTGGACTGGTTTTGATAAGGGAGATCTGAGGCGGATGAGGAGGAGCCCGGGAAGCAAAATCGAACTGTCTCGGTGAAAGCTGTCATAGTATATCGTATACTCGATAGCCCCTCCCTCCGTTGGCTCCGACAATGTACGAAAGCAATGCAAGGAAGAGTTCTGATTCCAGTGAAGACCGGAGGCAGGTCCCGTGTGGAGGGAGGTTCAGTTCGTTGATTTCACCGGTCGCTACCAGTTAAGGATAAAATCCTCATTTCATGTAGATTTCCTGCATCATGATCGGTGTCTCCAACCGAGCCGCAACGCATATATCGTACGAACGAGTCTCGACGAGCCGTCAGTATTTTTGCCTAGCTGAATGAACCCGGATCTCTGGAATGCCACGCAACGGTGTGATGCCTCCGTTTGATTACCGCCGGCAATAAAGGATTAGGAATGGCGGACGTCAGACTTTTGGGGCAGATTATGCGTTCAAGCTGATGTGATTGACTTCCAACCCGTGTTTTAGACGGATCCCAACGTGTGCAGATCCCTCGTAGGGTTTTGCTCATGGTTGATGTATCAGCAGCTCACCTTACTTGATAGCTCTGCACCATCAAAGTCTCCCTGGTTGGGGAACTGGCGGGATGGCGTTTCGTCAATTAGGTAAGCTTCTGTTGGATGAAACGAGGCCTTTGTCACCTGAGGTGACTATTCCAAAGTCCGAGCGCAACTTCTATTCAGACCCAGCCTAACCGCTCGAACTCGTCTATTCCTTCCTCGCTTCCGCCCTGGACCCGTTATCTCCTCTTCATTCTCCTCATCAGCTCGAAGAAGCGTTGCGCCAACAGGTCCAGAACCATTACCGAAAGGCGCAACGGTCGTCACACCTAAAGTCAGCCTATGTTAACCAGGAGTCAAGGACACGCTGATAATGCACGCATCCTATAGCCATACGTCTTGACCCGGTGGAGACGGTTCCTACAGAATTTCGGCCGCGTGACACTCTTTGTGCTTGTTGCTGCGACTGGTACCTTTGTCTACAGTGAGTACAATACTCCACTCGTCGCGATTGCTCTCGTGGTAGTCAATTACCGCAGGACAGGTCCGACCGTAAGCGATACAGGCTAACAAATGACAGTCACCCAGAAAGACGTCCATCCAGGCGATCAACTCCCCTCCGATGCCTCTAAACCAACCCTCGTCGTCCTCGGGTCCGGGTGGGGAGCTACCTCTTTCCTCAAGAACCTGGATACCGAAGAGTTCAACGTTGTCGTCATCTCACCTCGAAATTACTTCCTCTTCTCCCCTCTACTCCCTTCAGTAACGGTTGGCACGCTTGAGCCGCGAAGTATCATTCAGCCGACTCGGTATATCACGCGACACAAAAAGAGGCGAGTAGCGGTGTACGAGGCTGAGGCTCACGCAGTCGACCCGGATAAGAAGACGGTGACCTTTTCAGGTGAGCGCTGGTTGTGACACCCGAAAATCATTTTCCGCCCTAACAACCGATATAACAGATCTATCCGATATCAAAGGGGAGAGTGGATCTGTCTCGATCCCGTACGACTACCTCGTGTATGCGGTCGGGTGCGAGAACCAAACCTTCGGGATCAAGGGTGTCAATGACTACGCTTGTTTCCTTAAAGAGCTCAGCGATGCGGACAAGATCAGGACGAGACTGCTGGACTGTGGGTATCTCTTTCGTTGAAGGTTTGGGACTGATCTTAGATCAGGCGTTGAGACTGCCTCGTTCAAGAACCAGCCAGACGAGGAGGTGGACCGCTTGATGCATATGGTCGTAGTCGGAGGTGGTCCGACCGGTGTCGAGTACGCCGGAGAGTTACATGACTTCCTCATTGTCGGTCTTCTCATCCATTGTTTATCGGCTCAGCTGACAATCCTCATAGGACGACCTGAAGAAGTGGTACCCAGAGATCGCCGACCGTCTAAAGATCACGCTCATCGAGGCTCTTCCCAACGTCCTACCCGCCTTTTCTAAACAGCTCATCCAGTATACCGAGTCGACATTCAAGCAGAACAAGATCGACGTACTCACCCGGACCATGGTCAAGGACGTCAAAGAGAAGTCAGTCATCGTCCAGGACGCCAATAAGGAGGTAAAGGAGATCCCATATGGTCTCCTTGTTTGGGCTACCGGAAACACCTCTCGAGATATCACCAAAAACCTCATGTCCAAGCTGTCGGCAACCCAGACTCAGCGAAGAGGACTTCTTGTCGACGACTACCTCTCACTCCTCGGTGCAGACGGTGTATACGCGATTGGTGATTGCACCGCTACTCAATATGCGCCGACCGCACAGGTTGCCAGTCAGCAAGGCATTTTCCTCGCTCAAATGTTCGGGAAGCTCGGACAAAAGGCGAAACTTGAGGCGCACCTTGCCGAGCTCCGCACACAGTTATCGGGTTCTGTCGATGCAGCGACGATCGAAGGGACAGTGAAAAAGCTCAACAGGGTTTCGAAGATTACGCCTTTCCACTACTCGCATCAAGGATCTTTGGCGTCAGTGATATATACCATCGGATGAAGTGGACTTACTGATGTCACACAGATATATTGGTTCCGAGAAGGCTATCGCCGATCTCCCGTTCTTCAATGGCAACTTTGCTTCCGGAGGTGGGGCTGCGATGCTATTCTGGCGGTCTGCGTACATTGTGAGTTCCTCGCTGTTCTCCCCTAACCGTACATACTGATCACACCGTGCAGTCTACTCTCTACTCCGTCCGAAATAGGACGCTTGTGCTTGCCGATTGGCTGAAGGTCAAGCTTTTTGGACGGTACGTCATGCTGAGGAAAGCGATTTGAGCTAACTCCGCCCTTCGTAGTGATGTCTCTCGGGAGTGATCGTCACTCTTTATGGGTCTGTGAAAGCATTCCCAATGCCAAGCGATTCACGGCTTGCAAGGTTTGACGTCCTGGATTGTTGATGCCATGGACTTTGCTCAGGGTCGGTAACATGGACTGATGATCCTCCGAAACGGACTTGCTGATGGCGTTTTGAGACAATTGTATATTTAAACACTGACAAAGATACAGTATTGAGACAATTGTACGTATACATACTGACAAAGATACACTGATGAAGAAGAGGGAAATCGCGCACCTTCGTGTGCGATCCGGACACGCTAAAACTCATCATCCCATCAACGTCTTGATCCGCTATGAGAGGGAATTATCGTACTCCTGCTTGAAAAGGCCCGCCTTGTCCACCAGTGCTAGCCTCAATTTACTATATCTGCTACTCCTGGCCGGTTGTTGAAAAGGGGAGCTGCGTCCTTTCATAGGCAGTTCAACTCGTGTAACAGCGCAACCCCGCTTCGCGATCCTTATATATAAACAGGACTGCACAGAACATATCGTATCATGATCAATGCCTTATCCCGGGCTTGCGATCGATCACTGCTTACATCATGGTTAGTACCGCATGAATTCAGCGCGATACAGCGAAAGACAAACTGATCTTGTTATAGTTGGGATCATCACCCGCCAAGTTCGAAGTTCGACCCTTTCGCTGGTTTCACAGAGTCATCATCGTGCTCCCTGCCTGTCGACAACAGTCCTTTCGCCTCGTGCAATGAGTCGTCATCCATGTATGGAGGTCATCACGATAATTCATCAATACCACATGGATCGCGCACCCAATCCATTCACCCTGTTCACACCGTTCCGCCTGCTCCGCCATTCAATAGGCCAGTGAGCCAATCCCGTCTGCCCAGCAAGGAGAGGACATAACCACTGGTACAGGCGTCAACTCGCATAGCGGATCACTCCCAATACTCGCTCTCCTCTCTTCAGATCGAAATGAGGGGCGGGACTATCATTCTTTGCGATTGCATCTCGATGCAGCTCGTCGAGATCCTGTACATCTGCTGGCGTCTTCCAGTTGACGAAAGCCCAGAGTGCTCAGTCTCATCTCAACCAGGCATCGAAGCTAGTAAGTCTAGATTTCCGTAGAGGATGCTCTCACCGAAAAGACAGGCGCGTCCCAAGTCTTGCGAGAAGGGTTTCATTGAGGCGGCAAAGTTGTTCCTTGACAGCGACATCCGGTCCTCGCAACACCTCACGGGATGTAATGGGTCAGATGCGCTGCGGAGTCTTGATGACATTCGCAGAGCTTTGATGAAGATATGGTGAGTGAAAACCCACAGACTGACTTGCGCTCTGAGCCGGAAGAGGTGAGCATCTACCTACCGGCGATCTATCCCTGATGCTCTCCACTTCACCTCACAGCTAGGAGGACGCAGCAAAATGGAAGCTCGATAGCAAGTATAGCTAGGTACCCACGTTTTGGACCCTTACTGATATGCCGATAGCCCAAGATCGTTGTGTCGTCCCCGTCGCCGAGTGGGGATAGAAGAGACCTTCAACTACAGTCTCTCAGGACGAGCAAGCCGAAACGTCACAAAAGTCCTTCAAATCCCCCGGTACCAACATGGTGAAAGAAAGCACGGCCAGTCAAGAATCGCCTGCCCTGGATGCATTCATCACCAATGGGAAGCGACGCGGAAGGGGTGCAGCTTGTGGATCATGTAAGAAGAGAAAGAGACGTCGCGAACACCCGACGTGGATGGGTAGTATGCGTTGATCAATCGCTCTCCACGAATGATACCATGATGATACCCACCCATCGCAAGCATTGGCCAGCGAAACAGTACATCCAATGACTGCTGTTATGATCGTATTTACATAGTATAACGTATGCTATCAATAAACGAGGGAACTGAAAGGTTTTACCACGCATGAACGCGACGCCATCCGAGCTTATGCGAGCGTTCCAACATGATAGCCTCTGCTCTGGACACCGTTGAGCCCACTTGCTCCAGCAGGTTACGTTCATTAGCCGAAGACTACCTCAATATTGAGCTGAGGTGGGCTGGATCTGCTACCGAACCAAAGTACCGGAACGAGTAAGAGTGATGCCTTCATCTAGCTACTGACGCGGCTGCGTTTTGTTTAAAACCAACAAAATGTATTCTACGCACGGAACCGAATGGCGTAGCGTCTCCGCATTCTTTCGGGTCCTTTGCGGTCATATCTTCTACTATAGTACTTTCATTCAAGTCCGCTTACCACACAGGGTCGACACCGGGCGTCCTTGTTGTTAGACAAATGGCGCTCCGTACACTACGTCGTGACTCGTAGTGTGTTGGTACAGGCCATGCGATAAAGAACCTTTTTGTTTAAATAACGACACCATAAGACTTTTCTTCCTAACCGTTGAGATGTTGTCGGTTCGCAGCGACATCCGTTGCTGTCTCCTAGAGTGTGGCATCAGTGGAGACTTTCGTACTGAGGCTGTTCGCAATAGGGTCAGGAATTAGCTGTTGCGATATGAACTTATGTAATCTAGAGATGCATGAGCTCGCTGTGGGATGCTGCTAATATATCGCCTTTAGCTAGCCTAATGCTTTATTCGCCATCTGAGACACGCCCAGACACGCCTTCGTCAACATCGTCACATGCGTCCTTGACACCTCCGCATCAGTATAGAGTACGAGCTGAGGGCGTATAGTCATGTGAATCCTTCATCAGGATTCATGCTATCTCTCGTACTGAATATCCCGAAAACGCACGGGCAGTCCGAGACGACTTTGTTCCGATGTCAAATCTGACGAATATTTCAAGTGTCCTGCACAAGTATGCTTGCTGGATCAGAATGCTTACCTTTTTTTGCGTACATGTAGCCCTCATCTCTGAGAGCTTATGCTCCAAAAAAGCTGCTGCATAGCACATCTGTGCTGGGGGCTTGGCTGGAAAACTTTGAATAGCCGGCATAGATTTGCTGTCAAGCGAGGAACCCTGAACTTTTGTGCCCATATAGTCTCCATATAGACCATCTTATGCACAGAAAGACTAAGCTCAGAGTAGCCTACAAGATCTGTGCCGAGCACTAAAAAATCCTCTATATAAATGGTGTCATGAATCGAAAACGATCCTCCAACACATGCAAAATGTGATTTAATCACGTGCCCACAGGTATAGGTGGAAATAGGTGCACCTCTTGAGCTCTTGACTTCTTTCCAAGTAACCCTTATACATTCTGATTGTGGGTCTAACGTGAGAGTTCAGGAGAAGAGGCATGCACCTCACCGACCTCATCACTTCCCGATCTCAGCCCTTCCATACTTTCGAGTTCTTCCCACCTCGGACCGATGCCGGTTTCGTCAATCTCCTCGACCGGATCCGACGGCTTGCAGCGGCTCCTCTCCCTGCGCCCTTGGCCGTATCGATAACATGGGGAGCTGGAGGCGGGACAGCGGATCGAACGATGGAGCTTGCTGAGCAAGTTGTAAAGCTTGGCTTGGACGTCATATTACACCTTACATGTACGAACATGCCGAAGGAGAAGGTCGATCAGGCACTAGCTGTGAGTATCGTCTTCCACAATGAGCTGACTATCGCAGAAAGCACGAGCCTTGAAGATCCAGAATGTCTTGGCTCTACGTGGAGATGCCCCAAGAACGGAAGAATACGCCATCGCTCCTCCCTCCACTCCAGACTTCTTTCAACACGCCGATGATCTCGTCCGATACATCCGAGAAGAACACGGTGATTGGTTTTGCATCGGTGTAGCGGGATATCCAACACCTCATCAGGATTCAGAGAGCGCTGAGACGGACCTACATTGGTTGACAGTCAAGTGCGACGCTGGAGCGGACTTTATCTTAACTCAACTGTTTTACGATGTCGAGAGGTTCCAGGAATGGGTTGGGGCCGTTCGACGGAAAGGTGGGTCGGAGCAATTGGAAGCTTAGCTGATTGTAGGCATCGACTTGCCTATTCTGCCGGGGGTCATGCCCATCCAGAACTTTGCGTCGTTCCGCCGTCTCGTTAATCTCACCAAATGCGCTGTTCCCGACTCCATCCTCCTCGACCTGGAACCGATAAAGGTGAGCGCAGCACTGAACCGCAGCTAATTGTGGTAGTCCGACGACGCTGCAGTGAAGCGTTATGGAGCACAACTGGCGACAGATATGGTTCGGAAACTCATCGCATCCAACCTCGTTCCCGGCGTCCACTTCTGTACCCTCAACCTAGAGAAATCCGTCAGAACAATACTCGAAAACCTCGGTTGGACCGCGGATTTAAACAAGATCAAATCATCGCCCTTACCTCGACGTAACCAGCTCATCGAAGATTATACCGAGGCGAAGAACGGGCTAGATACGGTCAACGGCAACAGTTCTCCCGCGAAGCAGATGAGCGAATTGTCGATTTCACCTAGTGAAGCGAGTCTACTGGCTCAGTGGGGTTTGACAAATAATGCTTTACCCCCTGCACCGAAGAAGGGGTTGGGTAACTCCGCTACGAGCGGGAGTGGATCACAGGGACCGTCTGGGGAGGATAGCTGGGATGAGTACCCGAATGGGCGATTTACCGATGTGCGGAGTCCGGCCTACGGCGAGATCGATGGCTGGGGTGGTGGGCTGAAGACAACAGTACGAAGACATACGTTGGTTTATGCTGATCCTTCAGGCCGCCCATGCTTTGCGAAATTGGGGGACGCCAACCGACGCTGCCCAGCTGTCTGCCTTATTCACCTCGTATCTCCATTCTGACCCTTCCACACCCACGACTCCATTCTGCGACCTTCCCTTATCCCCAGAATCCTCTACAATCCTGCAACATCTCGTTGATTTGAACTCAGCTAGACGGCAGCATTGGACAGTAGGATCGCAGCCCGCCGTGGACTCCGCTCGGAGCGAGGATCCGATACATGGCTGGGGACCACCGGGAGGATATGTCTTCCAGAAGGCTTTCGTGGAGTTCTTCGTGAGGGAAGAGGAGGTTGGGAGGTTGGAGGAGCGATTATCAGGTCGGGTCGATGGTCAGATCAGCATGTACGCGGCAAACAAGAAGGTTAGCCCACTGCGGAGTACAATGCTGATAGCCGCAGGGCGACTTCAAGGCAAATACGCTAAAAGATGCGGTGAACGCTGTGACTTGGGGTGTCTTTCCTGGACAGGAGATTGTTCAGTCCACCATCATCGAAGAGACCTCTTTCCTTGCATGGAAGGTGAGTAGAAGATTACGGACGTGTCCTGATTTTCGGCAGGAGGAAGCCTTTGACATCTGGACCGAGTGGTCTCACCTTTATCATCGGCAATCGCCTGCTCGAAAACTCCTCGACGGGATCGCGAGCGATTGGTGGTTGGTCAGTCTGATACATCACGATTACAAGGATCAAGGCGCGCTTTGGCAATTCCTACTTGATGAGCGGATATGAGGTACTACAGATAGACATCTAGAAATGCATACAATCTACTCGTCATCGCTTTCTTCTCCGTTGACCGCTTCGTCTCGCTCATGCTCGGCTGCGTTCATACTAGCCAGAATGTCTACCTGGGCATTCGGGTTCTCCTCTTTCCTCATAGCCTGTAGTCGTTGCCCTATTCTCATCAACTGATCGATACATATATCCTCGACGGAGAGACTCACGAAATAGCGTCGCGATAGCCTCATTCGTCCTCCTCTCAACCTTTGCCATCCGATTCGTTATATCCCTCTTCAAATCCCAATTCGCCCGTCTAGGTTGAATATTGAACAGGTCCTATCCCAGAACCTCATCATTCATGCCAAATATCTAACAAGGGCGAGCGGCCGCACCAACTCTTCCTTCCTCTTCTCTTCGTCTTCACGAATGATCTGCTCAGCCAACCCTTCCACAGCTTTCTCAACTGTATCATCCCCGCTCTCCCCCGCTTCACGTCGTCGGAGTTGACGAGTCTCGGGATCGAAGTTCCGTTGCTTGAATGCGAAGTGGGAACTGACGACAACATGAGAAGGAATTACGCAGTTGAAAGCAGAATGTGTCAATGGATGACGGCAGTGAGGATGGACATGACATGTGAAAAGAGGGACATACGGTCCACCATTCGCTCCGTTCCCTTGCTCGGCTGCTTGTTTCCGTTTCCATAGCGCTATGAGCCGCTCTTTCCGAGCGACGGTGGTAGCAGCGAGATTCGTCTCCATCTCGAAGGGTCGTCGACAGGGTCTAGGGTCGTACTTGACTTGAGAAGAAAGTAGAGTATGACCTCAAGAAGGCGATAGCTTGTCGCTTTCAATAGTTCGCCGCAATTCTACCTGGCTGAAGCGAGACAACATCACTTACGTAAGGTAAAAAGGATTTCTCGATATCACCCGTGGGAAACTCGTCGCTAAATGTCTGATCTCCTCTGAAGTGTCTCTGTTGAATTTGACGACAGCTTGACAAAGGCCGACATGAGCGCAACGGAAGGCGTCGAGAGTCCTCATGTACCGAAGGCTACAAGCAAACCAAGGAAGCGATTCGTCGGTAGCACCGCTCGAGCATCTTCCTCCAAGTCCAGCGCACCTAGACGAATTGCCAACCAAATTCCGGACGACATCCTACATGATCCCGAGCTGAATGATGCAATCAAAGGTCGGCTACAACAGTTTTCAAGGACGCCATAATTCTTGCTAGGTTGACGAGTGGGAGTAGGTCTACCTGGGAATTACAGCTTCGAGATTCATAAGACTGTCTGGCATATACGACGAGATGGGGTCAAGACGGTGGCTCTGCAGATGCCAGAAGGGCTGATGATGTACGGCTGTGCTATATCTGATATCATCGAGCGGTACGTAGCTTCAGTCCCCTTGCTCCTATCTCAAAGACTGTGGAGTAGCCAATATTTGGCAGGTTTACAGGAGCTTTACCGCTTTTATTGGCAGATGTGACTTATGGAGCATGTTGTGAGTTGGGAAACCTGGGCGATCATATATTGAGCTGATCATTTGTAGGTATTGATGACTATACTGCACGAGAGATGGGAGCCGAGATGATCGTCCACTACGGTCATTCCTGCCTCAGTCCGCCCGTTGTTCCCCTTGTTTACATCAACTAAGTCAGTTGTTTTCCAGTCCCGGTGTCGCAAACGAGCCTCAAGGCGCTCTATGTCTTCGTCGAGATCGCGATCGATACCCCTCACTTAGCTCTATCCGTTCGACGGAATTTCCCGTCCTCCAAAACAGCGTTTCGTCGAGCGGTTCTCGAGGCGGAAGAGGTTAAGCCGGGTGGAAAGGTTGAGATCGCGCTTGATCCCGGTGATGGGGATCAGCAGGAAGGAAAGAAGGAAGAACCGACGAGACTGGCGCTGGTCTCGACCATCCAGTTTGTAGCAGCTGTGCAAGCACTTCGGACGGATCTGGAGGTGGCACTGCCTCCATTGGACAAAGATCCAGTGGAGGAGGAAGGAGATGGGATAATAGCGAAGATGAGACGAGCGGATATCGGTGTTTGGCGGGGACGATATGAGGTCACGATACCACAATCGAAACCGCTCAGTCCGGGAGAAGTCTTGGGATGTACTGCTCCGAAGTTGAACGATATCGACGCCCTCATGTATGTTAAGCTGTGATGACTTAGCTGACCGCAGATATGTTGGTGATGGTCGATTCCATCTCGAGTCGATCATGATAGCGAACCCGACCGTTCCGGCTTTCCGATATGATCCATACTCGAAGAAATTCACGCGAGAGACATACGAGCATACGGAGATGCGGAATATACGTGGCGACGCGGTCCGGGCGGCTAGGAAGGGTTTGATCGACAAGGGAAGTGGGAGCTGGGCGGTCGTGCTTGGAACTTTGGGTCGACAAGGGAGTTTGAGTGTCTTACGGGTAAGTCGAGCGATGCAAAGTCCGGCTGAGCGGGACAGTCGATCACTTCGTCTTTACCGCCCAATGCGGATCCACCTTTCCTACTGCTCTTATCCGAGCTTTCCCCTGCGAAGCTCGCTCTTCTCCCCGATCAGCTATCGACGTTTATCCAGACATCTTGCCCACGTCTGTCGATCGATTGGGGATATGCCTTCAATCGACCCTTGCTTAGTCCATACGAGGCTAGCGTCGCTGTCGGCCGGGTGAGGGGATGGGGCGGGCTTGAGATTGCGGGTGGGAAAAACGGAGCGGGAGACTATCCCATGGATTTCTACGCGGTGAGTAGTCCAAGGAGCACGGTAGACCTGGACGTCACTGATCTGCGCAGGACGCCTCGCTGGGAGACTGGACGCCTAGACATCGGGCAGTCAAAGTTGCGTGATGCATGAGCAGTTCTATACAAATACGGGACTCAAGATGGCCTCCAGTGCAACTCCAGGCAAAGTAGCTTTTCAGTCATCGTCTTCCTCCTCATCGATCTCAGCGTCTTCGCCGTCTTCTCCGTCTCCGCCGTCACCGCCACCGTTTGCATTCGCTCCTGATGGGAGGGTGACGAAGTCGTTCAACCTTTTCCATCTCAGCAATTCAATCACCTGTCTTTGAAACCACTGACATATGCGCAAAAGGAGCCATCACCTCGACCACTTCTCCGACCTTATCCCCAAAGTCTTCCGACAAGACCTCCTCATCCTGAAACCTAACTTCATCAGCCAAGCTCATCCTCGTGTACTCCACCTACTCATGAACGACCGCCACGCTCCTCAGCTTCAACAGATCAATATCCTTGTGACCCTTCTCCACGCCCTTCGGAGCGACCTTCAAAGCATCCTCATGCCCAAAAACATTCTGTCTCTTCCCCTTCGGATGAGGTTTAGCCGCTCCAAATGACCTAACAAAATCCGGGTGGCCAATCGTCTGTCGAAATCGTTCAGGTTCGGTGTGTAAGTGATGTCGTATCGTTTGTAATTCGTTTTTACCAGGTTGCCATATCCCACAAGCGAGTATTGATTTTTGGTTGGGTGAGATTTGGAGGTAATATCCTGCCCAGATACCTTTTCGTCCGCCTCGAGAGGTTGACATGGAGAAGTTACGCTTGTAGGGGGTTTTGTCGGAGGAGAAGCGCACGTCTCGGTAGATCCGGTGCTGATCCGGGATCAGCGGTACTAAATTTGTTAGGGAGGACTTAGACGCACAATGACATCTTTCGGAGGGAGGATGGGGATCTCTTCGTCCTTCTCGTGGAATCTGTATTGGACTACGCCCACGAAGGCTTGCCATTCCTGAGGAATTGTCAGCAGAACTGCATGGAGATTTTGGCCTACCAACCTTTTCAGCTTGTCGGAAGGCTGGCTCGTGCGCACGGAACCAATCCCGATCGTTTCTCTCCGGTATCTGAAGATTCTTGAGAAAGTTGAAGGTGTTGTGCGAAATCCGTCCAGGCGGGACTGCCATGCCATCAGCGTTATCCATAGCCCCGGGGAGAACAACCCCACCCTGCCCACTCTTCGGCGCAGGATATATCCTCCCAGCAATTTCCTGCCCTTCCTCCAACTCCACCTCCTCATCCATCTCGTCTTCATCTTCAAACCCCTCAACCCTCACTTTCCCCTTACTTCCTCCTCTCCCAGTACTCGGTGTAGTCTTCACCTTCTTCCCAGACCCACCTACACCTCCACCACCATTCGACTTCCTCGTCCTACCCTTTCCAGCATACTCGTCATCCTCCTCATCAAGGAAGTCACTGTCCAACTCCGAATCATCCTTCTCATCCAACTCCTCTTCTTCGACAGGATCGTCCTCATCGGAAGAAGGTGGGTCAAATTCATCCTCTGATCCTGCGTCGGAAGAAGACGGTGATGGAGTGGGTGTCAAGCCCGTCGCTGAATCAAGGTCATCTTCTCGTTTCGCCGCCTTGTTTCTTCCAGCGGATGCCTGTTTGGCGGAAGGTCGTTTTTGTGAGGCGGGAGTGGTGGATTGACGGAGGGAAGAAGATCGTTTGACACTGGCTGTGGGAGCAGACTTGGTTTTAAGTTTCGCTCTGGCGGAAGTCGGCGAGCTCCGGGGTGATGATCGGGATGCGGAACGAGAAGGTCGTCTCGCTGCCATATTGAGATTCTCACAACGAGCAAATGTCAAAGGGGTAAGCTTGTACTGCAGACTCGGGTGAGGACGCGCTGTTGGAGCGTAGCGGAACTTCCCTCGGTCAACTTTGGATTCGGAAATCAGGTACGCTTTGACACGTGGCGGCGACATTGGAGAGGGGTTTGTTGCTTGGCCTTCTATGAATACGAGTTCAGCTATCCTGCTCTCTCCATCCTTCCTTGCCTCTTACCTCGACCCCAGATCGGGCCAGTATCTTGAGTTCGACAACTCAGCGTATCGGGATCCGGCTGGTAAGGCCTGAGTCGAAGTCATCCATCCGTATACAGGTTTACGGAACCTTCCTGATTCATTGCGCATCATGTCGACAACAGCGAGGAAGAAGGTATGTCTACACCCGTCTCAGGAATGCAGCTCAGTCATGCATCTATCTAGGTATTACTGATGGGCAAGTCCGGTATGTCGACTGGTCACGACCCAGTTTCATTTGCCTGGTCTGATGACGCGATGTGCTAGGAAGCGGGAAGACGTCGATGCGCTCGGTCATATTGTAAGCACCTTTTACTCCGCCCACAAGCCATACAGGCTGTCAGGTGGACACAAGCTGGTGCTCACCTTGGATCCAGCTCCAACTACTCTGCCCGTGATACCAAGCGGTTGGGTGCGACAATCGATGTTGAACAATCAGCTGTCCGGTTCTTAGGATCACTCGTTCTGGTCAGTCGCTTAGACTTCGCTTGCCCCTTAGCAGCCAGCTATGCATTCCCGAACGTATCTTCTGACTGTCTTAGAACCTCTGGGACTGCGGTGGCCAAAACGCCTTCGTCGACAATTACCTCGACGCCCAAAAAGACACCATCTTCGCCAACGTCGCCGTCCTGATCTACGTCTTCGACATAACTTCCACTGAATGGGAGAACGACCGAGGATACTTTAACGATATACTCAAAGCTCTGAGGGAGAATAGTGCAGATACTGGGGTGTGGGTATTGGTGAATAAGATGGATCTGATGGATAAGGAGGATCCGAAGAGGAAGAGATATGAAGAGAGACGGACGGAGTTGGTGGCTGTTGATGAGAGGTTGAGTTTGGGGAAGGAGAGGAAGGGTGGGTTGAGGTGTTTTCCGACAAGCATTTGGGATGAATCGCTCTACAAGGTGGGTCTGGCGAAAATGATCTCGCTGATTGTAGGCATGGTCATCGGTCATTCACACTCTGATTCCCAATATCAATCTCATCACTACCCATCTCACCTTTCTCCGGGACCTTTGTCTCGGCGTGGAAGCGGTCGTTTTCGAAGCAGAGACATTCCTTGTCATAGCCAAATCAGGCTCCCCGCTCGACTCGCATGCAATGGAGCTGGACGAGCGGGAATCAGCAGGAGGGGCGAAGTCACTGGATCCGCAGAGATTCGAGAAGATCTCGGAGATTATCAAGGGGTTCCGCAAGACCTGCCAGTACGTGCATTCGACAGCCACCAATCATGTTGATGTTCCGCAGACGGACGGGAGAACAGTTCATGGGTTTCGAGAGCAAGTTCGACGATTGTACGGTGGTGCTGGAGCCCATGACGAAGAACACCTTCCTCCTCCTTGTTTCGGTCGATCCACGTATAGGTGAGTGGCTCGTCCCTCGATATACTGACAGCAGTAGAAACCGCGATGGTCCAGTACAACCTCCATCAGGCTCAGCTACATATATCAGAATTCGCTACCAAGACGGTCCTCGACCGGAAATGCGGGTGAGTCCGACTGTTGTGAAAACATCGCCTCAACGGCTGAAGGCGGACTCGTTCAGCCTCTGTCGAAATAACACCGAGCTGAGATACGAGGTGAAGGGAGACGACAGTCCGGACGTGCCAGCTTGGGACGATGCCGGACAACCTTGAAGATGTCTTCAACAATCCCAAGCATGCAAATAGCAAGATACAACGACAAGAATAGACAGCATCACCGCTCTAACGGCAACTATCCACCCTTCATCCCGCCACAATCCTCCCGCCATCATCGATCTTACCCTCGAGTCCCCTCCATCCCCGCAATTTCATTCCCGTTGCTACTGTGCCTCCCGCCAATGTGTACACTGGCACAGTTGCGCCCCCCTCCCAGCGTGTACCTGCCGCGGCGACCCCCTCCAGCGTATTCTAACATCGCTTCGACCCCCTCCAGCGTATTCAATACCGCTGCGACCACCTCCAGCGTGCTTACTACCGCTGCGACCACATCTAGCGTGTCTCTGACCGCTGCAACCCTCTCCAGCGCGCTCCTGCGGCTGCGACCCCATCCAGCTCGTGTTTTGTACTGCTGGAAACATATCCAGCGTGTATTATACCGCTGCGACCACCTCCAGCGTGTTTGATACCGCTGCGACCCTCCTCCAGCCCGTTTGATACCGCTGCGACCCCTTCCAGCGTGTTCCGACCGCTGCGACCCCCTCCAGCGTGCTCAATACCGCTGCGACCCTCGTTTTCTCCGGCGATGCTGAGCTCGATCTTTCTGCTAGTACGCATTCTGTTGCTAGGCACCTCCCCAGCAGGATATCATCTCGGTTGCGCCAATCGCCAGCTTGGACCCTTCAGCTGCGCCGCCGTTTGCCCGGATGTAGATGTATCTCACACGAGTGCCCGTTGCCGGAGAGTGGACAAGTCACGTCCGTCCTTTCCGGTGATTGCGCCTCGAGCATTTTTGCGAGACCGCCAGCAGTGAATGCTGTCATGCCACGCCGCCCTTGACGGGGAGGCTTCCATCATCCGTCAAACTCAGCAAACATTCTCTCAAACTCATCGCCCTCGACGTTCGGAATCGACCCATCCCCGAAGTTGAAGTCGTCCAGATCGATCCCGCCGAGAACGTACGATTCGCTTTCGCCGACCTGTCCAGCGTCTTCGAGGAGGAGATCGAATTTCTGCTGTTCCTGAGTGTTCGCAGATGGAGGTGGAATGGGAGGTTGCATGTTCTTGGCATCCGACAGAAGACCGACAAGCTGAGAAAGGTCGACCCCGCCGCTGTTCATCGCGTTGAAGTCGTAATCGAAGTTGGATCCGTCGGGATTGGTGTTGGGTTGTTGGGCAGTATCGCCATTTTGGGTTGTCTCGAGAGATGCTAAAAGTTCATCAACGTTCTGCTCCTCTTTGCTTTTCCCTTCCTCTTTCTCGGGCTCTGCGATTTGACCAGGTTGCTCAGTGGGTCCATGGGGAGCCCCAAGCGCCGCCATGAGGTTGTCCGTCGCAGCCTGCGTTCCGGGTGTCATCGCATTCCCCAGACCCTGGTTCGTCGGAGGATCTATCAAGGAGCTGAAATCGGGTTGTTCGCCTTTGACATCGGTGAATGAGAAGTCGTCTCCATTGATGATGGCTGTGAGCTCGGAGATGCCTAAGCTGGAGAGGTCCATAGCTTGCCCGCCGTCGGGGAACATCATCTGGTGGTCGAGGAAGTTCTGCGGGTCAGGCTGAGGAACGATCTCGGGCTCGGGAGGTTTTGCTTGATCGTAAGAGAGGAAAGAAGCTGTCGAGAGGGGGATGGGTGAAGCGACATGTTCTTGGACTGGCAGAGCGGGGATAGTGGGTACAGCAGGTGGTGGTGCGGATTGTGCTGGAGCTGGAAGGGGTTTCGATGGCGAGGAAGCATGTACAGCGTTCTGGGCCTGTGACCAGATTGCCCATCAGCGAGTCATACCAGAACGAGGGAAAGGACAACGAACCATGTACCACTCGACGTGTCTGCGGGTGGTCTCGTACGCAGAGCAAGAAACGTTGAGCCTATCACTCAAATGGATGGGGATCTTCTTGCTCTGAAGACCTCTGTGTCGGTCTCAGTATCTACAACTCTGGGTAAACTTACATCCGGTTCGAGTATGCCTGATACTGCACAACGACCGTAGCAGCCATAACCACTTCCTAAACCCCGAAGATCAGTACAGATTTCAAAGCCGGAGATGCCATTGGATATGACGATTACATGATATGGGATTAACAAGCGACTCATACTGAAACTAGGTCGTACTCACCCGATACTCCCCCATCATCTTCTCAAGCATCGCAACCATCCACTTCGCACCTTCAGATAAACCTTTGCTATCCCCATTGACGGATCCGGATCCATTGAGTTTGGCCCGCTTTTGCGCTCGTTCGGAAGATTGAGCGGATGGTGAGGGATGGTGACCACTGCTGGGTGAGGCTTTTGCGGAGAGAGTACGTTTCTGCTGTGTTGATGGGGAATGAGGGGGTCTAGCGGCCATTTGAGATGGGATCATGTACAGGGCATAGGGGGATATAGGATATATTACATCTCACAAGCCAAAAGCGAGCGGGGGGGAGGGTGGACTTTGGGGCGGGCTAGGCCGGTTGGCACATGCTGATCGCTATCTCTGAATGACTTACAAGCTCGTATTGTTGTACTTCCATTCTGCCGACCCATTCTGCCGCTGCTTCGCAAACGGAAGCTGCCAATTGCAGGCTAAGGTCTGTACGAAGTAGAAACCTGAACTTTATAATCGTAACATCACCACATGATTCTATTTATCTGAAATCCTCCTGTTACACTACATTGCCTGGACTAGAAATCTAAGCCGCCGGGACTGGACCCTCCTGACTCGGCGTCTTCTGCTGCCTGTACAGGAGCGGGAAGACCAAACCTGTAAGGAGGACGTATGCTCCGGTGAAGTAGTAAGAGTTTTGCGAGGCAGTCCAATCCAAGATCGTTCCATCGCCGGTGCTGAGGAGACCGGCTTGGACGGAGATGCCGATGACACCACCAATCTGGAAGATGATGTTTGCGAATGACCCGCTGAGAGGATTGTCAGTTTTAGGTTCATGACAAGGTTGGACAAGACTCACCCAACACCAGCGAACTCGAGGGGGAATGCCTGGATGATGCACGTGTTCATGCCAATGAAGACGATCATGCCACCGGCAGTACCGATGACCTGACCGGTGAACATGTATTTCCAGAAGTCGGAGCCATGGCCGCCACCGCTGAATGCGAAGAGCATGCTGCCGGTGAAACAGAGCAACGAGGCGACAGGTTGGACGAAGCGAGGCTTGGTGATAAGGAACGGGAAGATTTGGGTGGAGGTGCCGACGAAAAGCGCGGTGACACCCATGGGTAGAAGCTTGACCGCAGTGAGGATCGCTGAATCGCCGAGAGCGTCCTGGAAGTAGGTGGCGATTCGGAGTTGGGCACAGGCGAACCACATGAAGATCGCGGACGCCTGGAACAACAGAGGGAAGATGTTGGGAAAACTCCACAGGTCATGAGGGAGAAGCGAGTATCCGCGCTTCATGAAGTGTTCCCAAACGAGGAAAACAGCTATAAGGATGATCGAAATGACGAGCGGAACGTAAAATTTGACACTATGCCAGCCGTAGGTTGGAGCCTGGGTAAAGCCGAGGATGAAGAGGATGAGAGCCGCGACAAGGATGAAGACACCGCCGAGGTCCATTCGCTTCCACTTTTCAGCGCCGGGTAGGTCTTCGGCGACGGCGTTGACTTTGGGCATCAGGAACCAAGCGAGCAAGGCGAAAGGAGCGACGATGATCGTAATGAAGCGGAAGTACCACCGCCACGATGCGAGAAGGAAGATACCGGCGAGGACCAAAGCGATCGTGTTGGCAAGTGCACCGGCGAGACCGAAGAGACCGAGTTTCTTCGCCTGTTCCTGAGGTTCCGGGTACATTTGAATGATCATATTGATGGAACTGGGAATGGTAAGGACGGCGAGAAGCGCAGAGACCGCTCGAAGGACGAAGAAGGCATATTGATCGTTCATGAAGGAGATGATTAGGTAAAAGACGGCGATACCGATGAAGCCGATGGTGTAAACGCGGTTGGGAGCGTACAAGTCGGCAAGACGGCCGGCGAATAGGACTGCGAATGGTAAGCATAGCTCTACAGATTAGATGGAACACGTACGAGTGGCTGCGAAGATCATCGAGTAGGTACCGAGAATCCATGCTTCGTTTCCGACGGAGATTTTGAGGTCTGAAGCGATAGGTGCAGTCATAAGGAAAGTAGCTGATACACCAGCAGCGTCGACTGCGAGAGAATCAGTACAGATCAAAAGGAGGAGATGAGGCACTGACTGAACATGGAGAGGCAGAAGCAGAGGAGAAGGATACTCTTACGACCCGCTGGAAGGTCTTTGAGGGTGTTTGCTTCGGCCACGATCCCCCCAACAATCGCCTTCTCTGGATCACCTTCATTCGCCTCCTTGTCCCTCTCCACCTTCCCTAAAGTGCTCTCGGCGGGTAGTGAATCTCCCTTTGATTTGGATGACTTTTCGTGATGTGATGTGTGGAGATCGGTCAACGTTCGCGAAGGATCGGCTTCATTATCGTCACTCGTCATGGTGTGTGTCCGTGAAAAGTTGTCCGTCTCGGTACCGGAAGAAATGGGAACAGCGAGTGGAGCGCCTGAAGCGAGTCCACTAGGTGCTTGTGATTGTGCGGCAGTAGCATCGATTGGATGACTTAAGTCGACGGCGTGAGACATGTTGATCGATGTTTCCCGCTGGGTGGGCCTAGAAACGGAAGTATGGATGGGAAAGGGACGAGGGCGGATAGAGTGGGAAAGAGAGTGGGATATATGTATCTGAGTCCGAGCTCGGTCAACCGCCATCGGTCTCTGAATCGACTAAAACTATAGGGGCCGACGGCCTACGCGTTTTTAACGCTTATAAATTAGAGAACAACGTGCGACAAGCGGTCATAGTTCGGCTCCGGTCAGGGTTTCTACTCGATTGAAAAAGGTTCCGGTGGTCCCGGTCTCGGGCTCCTACCCCGTTAAAGTTGGCGCGGCCACCAGATCTGAAACGGGTAAGCAGTAGCCCAGCGATCAGGGCATCGGTAGATCTAGACTCAACGCTGATGACACGTTAGGTGGCGGAGATATGCACCCTCTGAGAAAGCCCGGAGATTCTTTCTGAACTCTGCTTTTCCGAAAATATCCCGTTCAACCGCTTGAAGGCCCTGATTGCGATACATGCATGATGTCAACTTCTAGGTTCTGAATGCACCATCACAATGATCCACCGACAGATTCCATAGTCTACGCATGAGTAACCGTCAGCGTTCGAGAGGTGTAGCGGAAAAGAGCGCTGACAAAAGGACTGGCGACTGGCCCATCTAAGATATCTAATTCGTCCTTGGAGAACCCTAATCGCGGCACAATGAAAATTCGTATGGGTACAAGGAGGGTGATGAGGATGGGGAAACCTATTGCTGCGATGGTCTGAAATCACATGAGCCCACTTCACAGTCGTGGCCACCTGTGACTCACCTGAGTGATGGCAAAAGTCGCGCCAAAACCGAGGAGCTCGACAAGGGTGAAAAGCACAATCCGCGATTTTCGGACCCGATTGAGTGGATCGGTTGGTGTAGTCAATCTTCTGTCCCGGATGAGATAGAGCATCTTCTCCGTCACGCCGGACGATAAGAGCGCATCCGTTCCCATGTACCACTAAACATGTAGGTATCAGCGCGGATCGCCTGTACCAGGAAACAGCACTCACGAATAGGCCGGCTAAGACACCTTTTGGAATGAGACCAAGAACGTGCTCGAAAGGTTTGGTCATGAGCACGAGACCTGGCCTCATCAGCTGACCCATAGGCCAAATGAGCGGATCCGCTCACATAAGCAGCCCTGAGCAAGGTTGGATACCCTTTGCTCGACTACGGCAACAGGAACTTCCTTCTTCCCAGCATTCCCGGAAACCTCTCTTTGCTGTCTCTTCCCACTGAGTCGCCGTCGAAGCCCTTCACCTGATGTGCCCTTCAACCTTTGTTGAGCTTTGCCATCCTCCATATCCGACAAATGAAGGGCGTGCTCGTCGACATCTGCCGTGCCGTGGCCATGAACAGGCGTAGATACTGCTGTAGGTGTCGAGGCGGAGGAAGAGTTTTCGTATCCTAATACGACGAGGGAGGCGGTGTGCAGTGGGGCTTGAGGTATGAGACCTGATGTGATGTGAGCGAGGCATCATTACTGTCATGCTAGTATACCATTAGGAGCAGGGATGCCAAGAAGACCAGCAATGAATGTGGTGATCCCAAGTAGAAAGAAGTCCCAGTGAAAGCCGGGCGGCTTGCGAAGCGGAAACTCGGAGCCTTGTGCGATGAGTGACTGGAGCAAGTCAGAAGAGCTTAAGCCGCGTGCAACGCCACCATACTAACCGAAACATTCGCGTCAAAGTAGAACAGTACAAAGAGGATGAAGCCGAAAGGAAGGGCTATGCCGACGTATTTCCCCTCAAGCTGCCAGAAGCGGACGAGCCATGCCCTGCCATTGGCGGGTTGGAGGGATCTTGACGTAGTTGGAAGGGTCATGATGACTCCAAAACATATCTGATCAATTTTATCAGTAAGTTGCGATGTGGCGTAACGGATGGCTACATACGGGTCAAATCGGCCCCAGTAAGCTAAGCCGGTCGCAGCGATGATTGTGATCGGCATCCCGTAATCTGAGCAGAAACGCCTGAATTGACGAGAAAAGTAGCCAGATCTAGCAATGCCATTGAAGTAGTGCGGCGTTAACAGTGTGACTAATGCAAGACTAAGGTCCATCAAGTTAGTCATAGCCCGAAATCTGGAGGGCACGACGAGAGATATTCACATGATGCCCAGGAAAGCAGCAGGTGTGGAGGATTGGTGAAACTGCCTAGTGACCGTCTGAATCCCATATTGCACATAGACCGCCGAGACGTAGAAGCCGAAGGTATCGCACGAGAAGCGCGTGACATACTTCAAGCCTCGCACGGCTAGGGACGTAATGAGTACGACATTCGACTCAATATATGATCGAGACACACCATTGCTAAGCGCTGCTACCCAATGGAAAATCGCCGCCCAGAGGTAGGTCCACCCAACGAAATGCAGGTAATTCGGAGGATCCGCTTTCCCCTCGAAAATCCTATAGATCGTCTGGTTGAACACGGTTATGGGACCTGGCGGCTACCCTTCAGCTTCGTTCTTTGCTATTTGAAAGATGCAAACCTACCGGTGACGCCCGAGATGAGAAGCGGTTGTCCGCTTAGGGATGATGCGACGAAAGCAGCCATGAACTACCCTTGTATTCAGCTTCCGAGCCCAGAAAAAAGTCAGCAAGGCATACAGAAGAGAGCAAGACCTCCTGAACCCCATACTGTCCAGTTCTTTCCTAGAAAGTCATCAGCATCCAGCCTTACCTAGTCATATGTCAAGAATCAACTCACTATCAGATCTAGGGAGAAAGCTATCCCAGGTAAGACATTCGCAAAGAATATGGACTGTTTAGGATCAGCTCCCAGGGAGTTTCTCCCTTAGGAGTGCTGACCCATGTTGAAGGGATGACCCGGTAATTCCAAGCGTCCGCCCAATCGGACCAGTAGAAAGGCGCTCGAGCTCGAATATCGTTTCTCATCCCTCTAGCGAACCATCCGAATCTTATCTTGCGACGCCGGGGTATCTCAGCTCCGCTATCGCTGGTTAAATGAGGAACGGAGCTTTTAAGGGCGAGAGTGGTCAAAGGCGGTTCAGGTGGATTAGGGGGATGTTCAATGGGAGGATGATGGGAGGAGGATGAGTGTCTATGTATCGTTGACATGTGGAGATTGGAGTTAGGTGTTATCTGATACTGTCGTGGCTTGGAAAGGCTCCGGGGTACATGCTTGTGGTTAGATGAGCCATACAGTCCAGACCACTAAAGAGGAGATGAATGAGGTCGATAATGCCTGCTTGGCGGTGGCGGCGTCGATCTGAAATTATATGAAGTGGTCACGGTAAAAGACCACTAATGCCGGCTATTTCCGCGTGTGGTACCCGAATCTTCTCTTTCACTCTCGACCGCCTATGTCTTGCATTCGTTATACTGTATCTAGCCATATTCGCTTGCTACAAAGCATATGGAGCATACCAATGGACGCACACGATTAATTGGTACTTAGTGGGCCAGCCATTTGCCCTTGTCACCGCCTCAACACGCCTTGACATCCCCTCGACTAGGTGGTTGATGTATTCCATTAGAATTGCGTCCCATGCTCTTTCCACATTGACTCAAAAGTTGTCCGCCTTGCGGTATCGAAGCTTCATGTCTGCAAGTCTCCCTGACAGCTCGAACCACGCGTTCTCGACTGGATTCAGGTCCCGGGACAAAGGAGGATGACAAAGACGTCTGATCCCAAGATCGGCTCGGGTTCTATTGCAATATTCATTGTTATGGACTGGTGCGTTGTCCTCCGTGACTATGGGATGGGGGCCAAAGGCCTCTAGAACACGTACAGCATCGATGAGAGGCCCCCAAAGTATCCACTCGCCGTATTTCGGCCCGTTGATGCCTTTTGCAGCTCGTCCATGGAAAGGCTTCTTGAGGACGTATCGGAGGGGTAAGGCTGCTGCTTCAAATGTGAAACGATACAGAGGAGGCTTGAGGTCGTAGGAGATGCGTCCCCAGGCCATCATATCCATGTATCGCGTTCCTCGGGCCTGTTTAAGAGCAGGATCATACTGCTCGCCAGCTCCGCGGGTAACCCGCAGTTGTCTTGGCTCCCTTCCCATTGTTAACGGCACCTCATCCGTCCACAAAGGGAATTACCTCAGAAACTCTCGATATGGGATGTCGATGAAGTCCATCCTCAGCGGCGATCGTCGAGCGAACGGTCGTAGCGGAGCAGCCCTGTTTGCTCGCAAGCTCTGGAAAAGATGTGTGCCTGTTGGTATCGACCTCCCCAAGGATCCTGCGCGTTATTCGGGCAGATACATGCGAGGACGGCCAGGTTTGGGTAACGGAGACGTCTGGAGGGATGATGTGTACGTGTTGGCGAGCCGTAAAGCTGTGCGAGGCTGAACACCAGTCTTGAGATGGATTTCAGTGAATGAAAACTCCAAGATTACGGTATGCAAATGATTCACCCACATTGACCTCGCTAGTGACAGGTTTATTTGACATATTTCATGCATAGAACAACAAGATATTGCGTCTCAACACAAGAGGTGACGGGGAATGCTGCCAGTGCCACAAATTGGAGATAAATGCGGCATTAGTCATCTTTTACCGTGGACCCCTGTATCATGGCCAAGCGGAGGTGGAATTCGAAGGGAAATGCTGAGATACTGCTGCAACTCCTTATGGATATTCAACTTAGTCTGGAGACAACCCTTTGAAGAACAATTCATGCCTCTTCGATCGGGACTCCAGCAAATCCCAAGGGTTCCTCGTTAGTCGTACATTCAACATGCTCTGCTTCTTTCTACCAGAACGAGCCGAAAGACTATGACTCCCCTAGGCTACTGGTGGAACTCCGACCTTCAGACCCGGTACCTTCCCCACATAGAAGGCTACCCTACCCGCGACCTGCTCGGCACCCTTCTTCGGTGTGGGGTAAAACCTATCTCCAGGGAGGGGAGACATACGACCGTTTGAGAAGAGGCATGGATGTATGGAACGTAGTGCCGCATCCAGAAGAACAGTGAGGAGTTCGGAATTGAATGGATTCAATGAATGGGATGATCAGCTTTGAATTTTTTCGCAAAGAATGGAGGACGACGGACCAAGCGATATCCTTGATGACCTTCCCATCCTCACCTTCGTAATTGAAATAGCTCGCATCGCCTGCTTCTTATCAGCTCCCTACCTCACGTTCAGCACGAAGCTGCAACTCGAACAGATATGTGACGGAGGAATAGGAAGGATGTGGACGTACCCTTCCATGGGCAGTGAGAATGAGTCTTGGACTCGGTGTATCGTCCTCGATCGAGGAGGGCTGCTTCTTTAAAGTACCAGCTAGACAGCTTCCATCAGCTATCTCTCTGATGCCATGGGCGGACGTATGATACTGAGGACGGAGAGAGAACCCACTTCCCCTCGACTTTCTCGAGGTCACCGGTCATCGCTTTCGCGAGTATCTTCTCGTTCAAGAACATAGCGGTCTGAGCGTCGGCCATGGCGGTGGATGCGAATGATCTGCTTGATGTGCAGGATCGTGGGACTGGGGTAGATGCTAGCTTCAGTTGACGGGAGACTAAGCTGTAGATTGGATTTCGTCGGATCGCGATGGAAGTCATCTCAAACAATTGCGGATCAAGCATGCAATCGAGATTTGCATCCGAGGATGAGTCAGCACGATCGAGGTTTTTGCTTCGTAACCCTGAAAGTGTTTGGTTCGATCTATGCATAGGACCATACTCGCGCTGCGAAGGCCTATTCTAACCCCTTCTAAGCGCAGATCCCAGAGCACATGATTATGGCACGAAAGCAATGTTCACGACCAGACTCCCAAAATTCTAATAGACCCTCGTGAAGGGCGGATGGGCGGAAGTCGTTGTCGTAAGTATCGTATCGTGTCGTTTCGTGTGCCGTGATGATTGAACAGTTTCGTTGGTATCGGATGTAATATACACAGATGGTATCGATGCTTCGCCTTTTGGCGAGTTCGCTGACACAAGCTTGCGTTAAATTGTCTCCCATCTAGGTTCTTTCCGTAAACGTCCATGACTTCTAGTTGCGTCCAGCGCAAATGAATGTGGTGGGAGCCGGAGAAATGCTGAGGACGTCATAGATGGGCGAGAGAGGACTTTACAGTGGGGAACACGTGCTTGTGATGCGAGCGCGAAGGCGAAGTATCATGAAAGGGGAGGAACAGGAGTCGGAGCGAATCGCAGCGAGTCGAGAGCGAGATCGAGGAGACTGAAGCCGGGTATACTTGTTGAGATTGACGTGAAGGATCGCCTACCACCAGCTCGCGCCAGAAGATGCGGAGGGCGGCGGGAAGGACGCTCCACCACCTCCGCCCGCGTATCCCCCATAACCCCCATAGCCACCACTGTACCCGCCTGACTGGCCATAGCTGCTTGCACCGCCTCTCGGCGCTGACCCAAACCCGCCTCCTCCAACTCGAGCATCGCGGCCCCCAGCTCGACCACCTCCGCCTCGACCTCGTCCACCAGGTCTGCTGGAGCTGAATCCCCCGAAACTTCGTTCGCTGGAAATATCCACGAGCCACTGTTATGTAATCCTATCAGTTGCTGGGAGACTGCAAGATCAGTAACGACTTACCTGAGGCACGTCCTGGTTAGCCTCCTTGAGCAGGTCGATGAGATCGCGACCGATTTGAAGGTTGTTGCGGTTGAAGAAGGCAGTTGAGTTACCTGTGTTACCCGCACGACCGGTACGACCGATACGATGGGTGTACTCGGCAACATCGGTTGGCAAATCATAGAGGATAACATGGGTGACGTTGGGGATGTCAAGACCACGAGCAGCCACAGCGGTGGCGACGAGAATGGGAGCGCGACCGGTACGGAAGGCGTAGAGAGCGGCTTCACGCTCGCGCTGAGTGCGGTCGCCGTGAATCGATGTAGCGTTGTGGCGTTGCGCGCAAAGGAAGTCACAAAGAGCATCGGCCATACGCTTGGTCTCGACGAAGACAAGGACAAGGCCACCAGCTGGCTCGGCGAGAAGGAGATCGAGAAGCAAAGATTTCTTGTCTTGGTCGTCCACGTACTCGATGCGCTGGGTAATGTTTTCCGAAGTAGAGCCGACCCGGCCAACTGAGAGGAAGACGTAATCCTTGAGGAAAGCCCTCGCAAGCATCTGGATCTCCTTGGGGAAGGTAGCGGAGAACATGAGGGTCTGCCTGAGCTCGACACCCGGCATGTCCTCACCTTCAACGATCCGTCTGATCTGGGGCTCGAAACCCATATCGAGCATTCGGTCGGCCTCGTCGAGCACGAGATACTTGATGTTGGAAAGGCTGATCCTGCCACGCTCGATGAGATCGACGAGACGACCGGGAGTGGCAGAAAGAAGATCGCAGCCTCGGTCAAGAGCGCGTATCTGCTGACCGATGTCGGCACCACCGTACACGACAGCGGGGCGAACCCATGAACGATAAGCGAATTTGCGGGCTTCGTCGTGAATCTGCGAGACGAGCTCGCGGGTAGGAGCGAGAATGAGAGCAGTAGGATATGACTTCTTCCTGCCATATCCGTACGAGGTGTCCATCGGTGGCGCCGTCGGACCGAAAGTGAAAGCGTTCGACAGGATGGGGAATAAGAAGCCGCCGGTCTTGCCGGAACCGGTTTGGGCACAGGCCATAAGGTCCCGTCCTCCAGCTACAATAGGAATGGAGTATTTTTGGACCGGAGTCGGAGTGGTGTAGCGTGCGTACACGATGTTCTCGAGTAGCACTGGGTCAATAGGCGGGTTGGTAAATTCGAGAACAGGCTCTGGCACACCCGTACCAGACGCCTCAACGGGGATGTCGGCGTACTTGTCGAAATTGATTCCAGTAGCCTGTCACAGATAAGCTCAAATCACCTTCTGAGAACGCTCGCCTCACCTGATGCATACCATCGTCTACCTCACCGTAAAGTTCTTTCTCCAACCGCTGGTTCCTCTGACCGATAACATGGCCGTTCTTCCAGATACCATAGCCCGGTGGGGCACTGGTAGGACCACCGTAGCTCCTTGCGTCAGAGACAGGCTTCCTTGGAGCACCCCATCCACCGTCGTCGAGGGCATGAGCAGCAGTAGCACCACCGAGGCGGGCTGTAGGCGGTACGTAAGCACCTCGAGCAGGAGCAGGGGTCGGAGCTGGCGTAGGAAGGCCAGCCTGAGGATGATAGCCGTTCGCGCCATTGACCTCAGGTATTGGTTCATAAGCTAGAGGCGCGGCGGGGTTGGAGAAGGCCTGAGGGGGAGAAATGGCCGCCGCCTGAGGGCGATTGCGCATATGCGGGGGGATATAGGCCGGACGCTCGGGGTTTAGGGTGATGGACTCTAGGGGGGTGTCAGTGACAGGCCGATTTTCCGCACAATTCACTAACTGAAGCTTTTCTCGAGACCATTAGTACCGTTGGAGGTACCATTAGAGACGAGATCGCTGGTAGTCATGCTGTTCTTGTCTGTGAATATGGAAAGGGACTGGTGGCGAACCTCTTGATCGAACTTGGGGTATGAGAAAGGAACGTCTAGGTGGATGTCTTTCCGACTACGCAGTTATCTACGCAGAGAGAGAAATGAAGGCGTCTATCCGAGACTGATTTGATTGAATTTGAGTGTGCTGTGTTGTCAATAAAGACCGGGTGGTCGATGAAGGAGAAGTCAAAGGAAAGGGAATGCGAAAATCTTGCAGCACTCCGGTGCGGGAGCAAATGGGGATAAAGTCGTCGTAATACCGGGAAAAATTAAGGAGGAAAGTCCCGTTGGGGACGCGTTCTTGTCGCGTGGGATAAGAAGTCCAAGCGGAGGAGTCTCAGGTTGATGGCTGAACTGATAAAAAGACGTTCTTCTTGTCGCTCATTCATATCGGACACTCCCACCTGGCCCTTGCTGAGTCGCTCTGGAATCTCATCATCTCAATATGGTGAGTCACCCTACTTCCAAAGCGTTGTGCTGATTGTAGTTCCGATAGTCCGGTAACAACGCAGGTCAGTTTTCGCATAACTTGGTCCACCAACGAGCTCTTCTCCCAACATCACTGGCCCATTAGTACATGTTCATGTGATTTTATTCCCGTAGAATATCGAGAAGCCTTCGCCCTCTTCGACAAACGGGGAACAGGCCAAGTCCCACGAGAATCGCTCGGCGAACTCCTCAGATCTCTCGGACAAAACCCTACACAGGCGGAGGTATCGCAGCTCGAGCAAAGCGTCGGAACGACATGTGGGCGCCTTGCCGAAAGCTGTCAAGGTCCAAGCTGATTCATCGATCTAGTCGGATATGATCAGTTTTTGCAGGTCCTGAACCGACCGGATGGATGGAAACCTGCCGGCACCGCAGGTAAGTGACTGTTGCCTTCTTTACAGCCTCAGAGCGTCAGTCTCCACCCTCAATCGCTGCAGGCTATCGCGCACTCCCGACTCCCTCCCTCTTTCCTTCGCCACAATTCCCTCGCATTTCCGTTTCCTTAGATCCATCCTGCTCACTTCCTTATCCTCGCACGATCAACAACTTCCCATGACTTTCTCGCTGCGTTCAGTATGCAGGGTCTCCCGCTAACTGCGACGGCAGACGAATTCATCAAAGGCTTTCAAGTTTTCGACAAAGCGGGTAACGGGTTCATCGGTGCTGGCGAACTACGATACGTTCTCACTCAACTAGGCGAGAAGATGTCGGATGATGAGGTGGATGAGCTTCTCAAGGGGTTCCCAGTACAGTCAGTCGCTCACCCGAATCAGCGATTGCTGGAAGCTGACACATCGGTGTAGGGACGGTCAAATCAACTACCATTCGTTCGTCCGGTCGATTCTCGCACAATGAGCGGAGGGTATGGAATGAGGAAGCAGGAGGTAGCTATGATGTTGACGACCTTATGATATCATATTCGCTTATCCGACTTCAACGATCTGATGAGATCCGCCCGTCTTTGCGGTCCGGTGGACATTCTTAAGCTTCATTTTCACTTGGAGACTATCCGATGAGCGCATATGCAGATGTTCCCACCCATCCGCTCACCCGATTGTCCAAGGATGGACCGTATACATCGCTAAACGCTACAGATGTGTACATATAACATGCACTGTCCAAAATGTCCTCATCTCACAGATCGTTTCCAGATTGACCTAAACCACCTCATCTCCGTCCTTCAGCGCAACTCTACAGACAAAACACCTCCCTTCTTCCCTGAACCACCTCGTCGCACATCCCTCATGCGCCACATGCCCACACTCAGGCATCATCACCCCTTTATCATTATCCTTGAATTGAACGAGGCAGATCGGGCATTTGATCACCCTCACGCCGAGCATTGAAAGTTTCAGCTTGACCTTGCCTTGTGCCGTTGTTCGTCGTGAGTCGACAAGGATAGGGCCGGGAAGAAGTGTTGCCAAGGCTTCTGCGGACGCTGCTGGAGATTTCGCTGGACCAAGGAATGATGCGATCTGTGAAAAGCCCTGCATTTCATATCGGCTTGGTAACATCCAGAGGAAGGGAGTACTCACCTCGTACTCTCGCCCGGACCCTTCTAGGCGGGAGACGAGAACGTCCAGATCGGTATATTCCCGATAACGAGGCGCCAATCGTTGCGAAGCAATATTCTGCGCAGAAGCCGAGCGGATAGGTGATCGAGGCGCAACTTCTACGGTAGTGTCGATTACCAGTATGGTTTCCGAGAGATTTCGATCGCCAAGAGTTGGTGGCACGGAGTCCGCGTCCAGGGTATCGACTATAGACTTCGCCCATGCTCGACGAGGCGGCGGAGGTGGCGGTCTTGGACCGCGAGGTCGAGCTAGCATGACCGAGCGGGGCTTGCCTTGCCAAGCAGGGTAGGAAGATGTGAGGGTCGACGCTTTCTCCGAAATCGACGAACTTGTAGAGTCTGTGATTGTTGAGCTCATACGCTGATTACCAGGACGAGGCTCGAATGCCGGAGGAGGAGGTCTAGAAGGGGACATAGGAGGACCATCATCGAGCTGTGCCTTCGAAGATTGACCCGTCTGGCTCTCATCAGCGGTCGCAAGTGGAGGTGGTGGAGGACGTCGAGTAGGAATGGCTGGTGGTCGAGCGCGAGGAGTGGGAGAGGTACTGATCGATGCAACCCGATGAATAGGCCTAGGAGTGATCGGCAAGCTGGCAGTAGACAAGACGGAGATCTTGCGAGTCAGACCTTCTTGACCTTCTCGTCGACTGGCAGTGCGCGATGGTGGAGGTAGCGGAGCAGCTATACGTTTCTCCTCTATCGAAGATCTGATCACTCCGTTCGTATCGGTGTCGACGTCCTTTGGGGGCACAAGAGGCGGTGACCGTGATACAGCAGCTCTCGCAGCGGCCTGAGCGGACGATTCGGCAACAGGCGTGATCTCTCCCTCTAGTAATTGTAGCAGCTCTGCTGTTGATGCGCCCAATGCCGGCAGTTCACGTTGCACCTGCAGCCGGTGGGACCAATCATTAAAGTTGATGAGCGGTCCGGATGGAATCGCTGATGGGTCGGAGGGCTTCATTTCCTTCGGCGTCTCCTTTGGTAAAGATGCTAGCAATGCTAGCTCTCGACGCCTCATCGCTGCTTCCCGGTGTGGAAGTAGTACTGCTCCCGCTACACCCGAAGTCTCGATCGTTTGACTCTGCGGTTGCGCAGCCGACCGAAGGCTGCCTGTAAAATGACTCGCTGAGTTATCTGCTACCGGGTCGAACGTACGCATACGGATCGCGGGATGTGGGCCCTCATGTAAGCTTGGGGAGGTTGTGGTGAGTGCAGGCTCCATTTTTACAGGCTGAGGCGACGCCTGAAGCTCTGCTGCAATCGGTCGTGGAGATGTTGCTGGGAATGAATAGCTAGCGGTAGCAAAGAGCGGACGAGGAGGATCGGATTTCCGCTTCGAGGATCTTCGACTGGAGATGGAACCCCCAGAAGATTGCAGACCCGACGAGGATCTTCGAATCGCCTTGCCTCGCGTGAGTTTACGGTTTGGAGGGGGTGTGCCGAGAATGACCTCGCCATCTGCTTCAGGGATCGGCTGGGCCGGCTCCTGTGCGATTGGATCCTCAGAGGCTTCACCAGGTGTTTCGACCAAAGGGGACAAAACATCGCTCAACGAGGATTCCATTAGATCGACATGGGGTGGAGGAAGGGGTGTGGTCATGGTGGCAATCGTGGTAGACGCCCTCTCAGACTCGCTTGACGGTGCTGACTGCATAATGAGGCCAGTGAGACCAGTATCACCGAAGGGCCTCTCCGACTCCGACCCCGCCATGATGGGAACTGGAAGATCTGCGGGACCGATTGGTTCATCGACAGGCGGTGAGCCCGTCGCAAGCATCGCAGGTGCTTTGAGTACATGGTCCCTTTCGAAGGTCATGATTGAAGAGTTCTCGACGGTTCGCGGCACATCGGAAGGCACCGCTTCGGTCGTAACGGTACGAATTGCTGGTAAGGAGAAGGACATCATTGCTGAGCCCAGATCCAGCATCATTGGCGTGGAAGTCGATGCGATCGGAACAGGCTCCTCTGTGGGCAGTTGTACACCACTCGGGACTTTGAAAGAAGGCAACCTTGTAATAGGAGTCTCGTCGACTTTGATCGCAGGCGTCGGGAGCTGGGGCTCGATAATCTCAACGGACGGTGCCGCCACCGTGTACGCACCCATAGGATCTCCAACTGGTGGTTCAAGTGGAGCGGACGCCTCGCTTCGTGCAGACGAAGAGAGACTGTGAATGGATGGAAGTGATTGTGAGATATGTATCGGCTCGACTGGCTCCTCCAGTCCATCCTCGGTTTCGATAACTTCTCGTCCATCCAGTGACACTGTCTCGCCTGGGGGCGCCGTCGCAGTAAACGACGGGTCAGTCTGCGTCCCCTCAGTTGCCAATGGAAGGACAGAGCTTTCCGTGTCAACGGCCTCCTTGCTAATAATCACCTCGGTCCTCAGGGTAGGCGAGCCTTCAGGAGTAGGAATATCCGACTGTTCTTCCACGTTCCTTTTTCGACTCGGAAGGTTCGCCGTATCCCTCAACGTCTTTTCTGGGGCAGCCAAGCTCATTGCCGCAGCTGAAGTCTCAGAGTCTGGCACTCCTGCGTCCTCCGCCATCTCCTTCGGGACACCCACTGTATTTTCTACAGCGTGATTGTCCGTTACTCCTTCAACCTTTCCCTTTCCCTTGACGTCCGGTGTGCTGGATTGAATCTCCATCGGCAGCGCAACGCCACTGGGCCGTCTCGAGCTTGCTGCCTCTTTTGTTCTCCGCTGCATCTCCCTCCTAACCCTCTCCTCAAGGCTGTACCCTGCCAACAAATCCGCATTCCACATCCTCCTATCCATTCTATCCTCTTCCTCCACTACCTCATCGTCAGCACTCATCAACGTACCCGTGGGAGAGGTTGGAGCCGAAGCGTAGTTCGTCAACGTGACAGAGAAAGCTCCATTTTGGGCATTGGATACGACGATGTGTGGAGAGGCTGTCGTGACGGTAAGCTGGGGTCGAGCTCGAGGCGTCGAGGCGCCACTTCTAGTACCTGTATCCTCCGCTACAATAGTAGGTAACGGCGCAAGTCCGATAGCTTGTTCGAATGTCGGCGGAGGTGAGCGAGGACGGTCGGACGCGGAATCTGATGAAAGATTGATTGCAGGCGGAGGCTGAGAGGCGGTCGGTGTGATCACGTCCGACTGATCCCGCGCAGAGGGCGGCGTAGAGGTAGCAGCAGCTGTCTCGAAGGTCGGGGGCAGACGACTGGTGGAAGGGGTAGGGAAGGGAAACGCTGGAGGAGGATCCGATGATTCAGGTAGATCTACCCATCATTAGCTCAGAGATCTTGCCCAAGGTTCCATTGACATACCATCCCAGACGTTCAGTCTCCGCATACTCGCTCCTCTCGCCAATCCCAGTGCCCTTCCCTCTTCCCTCGTCGTCACCGTCAACCTTCTCGTCAACCCTCCTTCTTCCCCTCTTACGATCCGCCTCCTTCTCCTCTGTGGCTGCTGAGCGGGCGTTTGAGCCGGTGCCAACGCTTCCACCGTCTCCTCCTGTATCCGTTCAGTCTCCTGTATTTGCGGAACTTGATCTAAGGAGCTCATACTAGCGTTCGCGACAGCTACATCCCTCAACCTATCCTCACTACGCCTACCGCCCACTCCGACGCGCTCAGCCGTACGTCTCCGCGCAGTTTGAGGAGGTGCAGCAACTGTCTGTATCCGAGGCTGAGCTGATTGCCCGCCAGGCATGATCGTCGGCGGAGCGAGCAGGCCGGCACCATACTGATTCCGCAGGTTCGATGGACCAGTATTTGATGGCGTAGAGGAAGTAAGGGAGGCCGAAGATGGCTTTCCTCGTTTATAGTTTGAGGGGAGGACTAGCGTTGACCGAGCTGGAGTAGGGAAAGTGTATGGTGTGGAAGCGGTGAAGGAAGTGACCGAAGAGGGAGCTAGGGCGAGATATGGTTGAGGTATTGGTCCTTGAATAATGGGAGCTGCCGCAGAAGAAGGACCCGGTGTAGTCGTCTTGGGCTTCTTACGGGGTTTGCGGGGTGCTGAAGGGACATGGTGAGTAGATGTTGAATGACATGTGGAGTGAAGGGACATACCAGCTGCAGCAGGCTACGAGGAGCAGAGACCATGCTCAGTCTCTTTAAAGATATCGAAGGCAGGGAAAGATGTTGTGTCGACTCACTGAGTCCCGCGAACCTGATGCATCCCCCACCCTGGCAACAGTTCTCCGAGTCGCCATTGCCATGAGAAGCGCAGCACCTCACTCCTTCCAAGATGACACGTTCCTCCCCTCGTCGCCACAGTGGATGTGTTGAAAGATACTGCAGATGCGAAATACCGATAGATAGACAGAAAGAGGACCGAGGATAACTTCAAGTAGAAGCAAGCTAGCACAGCAGGAAAAGGAGTAGTTTAAGGGTTTTGGCAGAAAATGATCGAGCTTCCTACCGTCCATCTCGCGCTCCGCCGCAATGCCAAAGACTCGCAGCGGAGGAGACTGCATACCGAGTCTATGCAGCTCTTCAAATCGGTCTTGCTAAACTTTCTGCGACTGATGTTGTGTACGTGAAGAGGGGAGACTCGTTGCAATCATTGGTGGGATAATAGCTCATTCGTTCAACGAGATCCCATCAGAACGCTCGCTCGAGGGATGCTCTCGTTCCTAACGCACAGCAGCGAAGTCTTATGCATTGCTGCTATAGCCATCTCACAGTCCAACCGTCTCTCCCAACCGAGTTGATCGATCGTAAATCCTACTTCTGATCATGCTCTTGAACCTTCTTCTGCTGCTCATCCTACTCTCCCCAATCAACCACGTCCTTCACCTCAGATTCAAGCTGGGTTTAAACTCACGACTTCAGCCTGAGCAGCCGCAAGTTTCTCCTGAGCAGCTTTAAGCCTTTCCATCTCCCTCCTCTTGATGTATTGACCCTCTTCGGCTTGTTCGCGCTGTCTGTGGACGTGAGGGAACATGATCAGCATGGTTCTCAGAGGCGAAGTGACTTGCGCCGGTTGAAGACGAGGCGGTGTGTGTGTGATAGATCACCTACCCAAAGCCTTTGGAGGTCCCGGTGCTTCCTTCTGGCCTTACGTCGGGAGCGTAGTGACGGGTGAGGATTGGCTATGATTGGAAGTAGGATGAACGGACAGGTTTGGGAGTGGTCGATTAGCGTGGAAAGGAGCGAATGGTTGAGAGAGCGGAGGAATAGGGGGAAGGTATGTCTTTGTCAGCTTCAAAGCTCTTCGCTGTCGAGAAAAGCGTTCTTCTAGGGCACAAGCATGGTGATCACCCCTGATGCGAAAGCTGGGAGAACCCTCACGGAAGAGGAGGAAAGGATAGCAGATTCCACCGGACTCACGGTAGGCATTCGGAGAGTGAGCCGAGCAGGTCGAGCAACGCGGAAGGTATGCATGGCCGTTCCAAGTGTCATAAGCCTTCGGCGAGTAGCTGTAGACGGTATAGGCGGTGTTGAGCAAGGGCAAGGGCGTATTGGGTGAGCAGCCGCTCGCTGTACGCCATCTTCGGTGATACAGATATGGACACGTGTAATCGCAGCAATAGAAACCAACATTTGCTCGTAACAAGCGCCCTCTATATTGCATGACCACGTTCATCCTTCCTGTTTACCCCTGGCCTTATTGCTCGAGCCCCTGAGAGTTGGCGATGACTCATCTTTTGATGTCGATGTCACACCTCTGGATGACGGCGCAGTCCTCGTTGGATCTTTACAACCGTAGAAGACTCCGAGATCACTCGCCAACTTCCGAGGCGATGCTGGTCCAACCTCTTTTTATTCTGTCGAAAGCTCTTTCGTCGGTGTACTGATAGCGTAGATATGACTTCCCGGCAGGCTCAGTCCCGTCGAGCAATTAACGCCGAGCTTCCACATGCCAACAGAAATGGAATAGACCTGCGCCTCGAGTCCAGAGTATCTCGTGGGCGTATTCAGCGTTTCCTGAAGATAGCCTTCCCGGCGACCTCGGCGGCGATTCGGTCAGCAGCACAAGGAGTACTGGTATATTGCGAGTAAGATGGGGAGACAGTGCTCACCAGAAAGCTCAGAGAAGAATTTCTCAGAGATTAAGATAGAGCAGTACTACCCAAATCGTGGAACGGAGTACGTCTGAACTCCCGCTCGTCGAGATTGGTGTTCCTGGTTGCATTCTGCTCACGAAGTCCCTGTAAGATAACATGTCGAAAGTCTCACGTAGTGGGTGATGGGTTCGTACGGTAAAGGTGGACAAACATAGGAGATGTGAAGAAAAGGTCAACCGAGCTGAGCTTAGATGTCATTTGGGTGGATGGGCATCGATACTGTATATCCTTCCTCAGACATGAGCTCTGCCACACAGTAATCCTGCTCATGCACTTGCCTGTTTTTGAACCGGATGAGGGCGAGAGTAGATGGGATAGTCGTGAGGTATACCATCCAAGGGATTGACAGAGGGTGAAGCACATAAGAGCTACTCTGTGACACTTCTAAGATCCTGTACGTTATAACCTATATGAAGCATTGTGAGCGCTATCCGGAAAAGATACACAATGACAGCTGCGAATTGAGCCGGCGAGAATCCTCAGAACTCAAAGAACATCCCGAGACCGATCAAGAGAAGCTACCTTGGCCCGCTTCATCGAGCCTAACCACCACAACATCCAACAACATCTCCTCTCGTCCCCCTTCATCGACCTTAACGACCGCCGTCCTGGATCCCAGCTCCTTCATCCTCTCAGCTACACCTTCGCCCTTCCATGTAACGGTCACAGCCGTCCGCAACAAGTTATGCTCCTTCTCCAACCGATTCTGAACGTCGTCAAGGGTGAGCGAACCATGTAACGTCGTAGACTCGGGATCGGTGGTACGTAGAGGGAAGAACAATTTAGGTGGTAGAGAGAAGAGCGTGTTGAGGAGTGTTTGAGGTGTAGGTTTGGGTGCAGTAGTCTCTCGGCTGAGAGTAGGTCGACCGGGTCCTTCGATCCGGTCGACAGTTACATTCGCTCCTTCCTAGTGAAGATTTCAGCGAGGAAATTGAAATTATTCAAATAAAGGTTCAGATCGTAACGTACGGTGAAAGCAGGTTGCCTGATGAGGCTTCGATCGACATCTTTGGCATAGGGGATGAATCGCGCCCTTCGATATGGGACGAGTGAGTTTCGTGCTCGACCGGGAGCGACGTTAACTCGATCAACTAGGGAATTCACAATCAGATCTCAGGTATTTCGGGGATGTGGGCGACTCGTACAAGCTTTCCCTAGCCCTTCAACATCCTTCAGTAGCTCGACCATGACTTGCCGTCGCGAAGAGGATGATGCTGCACTTGTCTAAGCGCGGGTCAGCTATCGGTTTTGAGCGGTTTAACAAGCTCCTGCATGCTAGGCTTGCCGTTCAGCGAAACCCACCGAAAACGTAGCTCTGAGAGACGGCGACATCGTCCGTCCAAGTACTGAGCACGAAGTCGAGACATACATTCTTAGCGGGTCAACTTGTTGTTCGGTTTTGTTCTAAATCAAAGGCTACGCAGAACAACTTTCAGACCGGAAGCAGCTTACGTAATTCGAGGTTCAGTAGACCATACTCTAAAAGAAAGCTTCGCGGCTACTTTTGGCTTGCATTTATTCTCGGTCAGACGTCGAAACTCGACAACAAATGGACCGAGGAGCCGCTCGGAGTCGGAAGCGTGCAGCTCAAGTGGATATACCTTCGCAATCGACAGCAGTCGCTCCCTTACCTTCGACCCTTAGGAATCCCGTACAATCAAAATCGAAGAAACCTTTACCACGACCGAAAGTCTTCAGACCTCGCCTGAAGGAATCGACCGATGATCCGAACCAATACAAACCGAAAGCTATCCGTACAGCTTCAGCACTCATCTACATCCAATCGCCGTTCCCCCTTCCTCCTCCTCGAGACCTATTGAAGAATGTTCGACGGGTCGACCTGGCTGGTAGCGGATGTACGGATGTCTCATGGCTAGAGGGGTCTGGGGTGACTTGGTTGAGCTTGTCGGCATGTGAGATTAAGGAAGGGTGGGAAGCTGTAGGAGCGCTGGAAGAGCTCAGCGGTATGTTCTGGAGCTGTTCATCGATATGGGAGCGCACTGACTCTCTTTCAGTGCTGAATATCAGCCAATGCGGCTTGAAGAGCCTTCCGGAAGAGCTCAAGGGATTGAAAAAGCTCAAAGCTGTTGTAGCGATGTACAATGAGTGGACCGAGCTCGACGGAGGGGTCGTTTCCTGCTGGACGGAGATCAACTCTCTCAGTAAGTTTCGATTCATCCTCAACTCGACACGGCTAAGTAAGTCTGACTAGTCGTCTCCCACTCGCCAAATCTCACATGCCTCCCGCAAAGCCTGGATCAGCTGTATCAGCTTTCCAAGCTCACCTTCTCCCACTGCCCTCAACTCACCGCCGCTTCTTTGCCCGACCTATCGGCTCTGCCCTCACTCCGCGATGTCAAGATGAACAACTTACTCCACCTCACTTCTTTTCCTGCTCATCTACCACATTGGGGAACAGGCGATATGTCGCTGGCCGGGCGATCTGCAGCCGGACCATCGAATCTTCAACTAGGTGACGGACTGGAGGTACTGGATCTTGGCAACTGCTCCCTCTCCTTTGAAGCTATATCACCTATCTTCGGGCTATCAACGGGTACGACCAAGGTCGAATGGCAATATCTCCGCTCTCTATCCCTACATTCGAACCCCTTAGCTATCACTCATCCAGACTACAATGGACTTCTTCAATCCAGCCCTGCACTACCGAACCTGCAGATCATCGATGCGAAGCGGGTCGTCGAGCGGAAAAGGAAAGGCGAAGTACAGGAGAGCAAGGTGGATCGAAGAAGAAGGGAGAAGAAGGAGGAGAAGATGAAACCGAGCGGTACGAATGTGACTAGTGGGAAGATGCGGACCTGGGGTTGGAAGAACAAGGCCGATGACTTGAACCCTTCTATGGATAGTCAGGTTGTACCGAAAGATCACGAAGAATCGGTCGAGACTGGCGTGGGGAAGAGAAAACGAAAACGACCTAGTCCGAGCGAAGTTGAGGATGGCGTCGAAGCTGTCGATACGGAGCAATCCAAGCGGCCTCGAAGAAAGGATGGCGCGAAAGCAATGCCTCTTATGAGAATAGAAAGGCCGGCATCGACGCGCCTTCCGCAACAAACAAACTACCGTCAATCATCTAGACCTGTGGCTGGAACTGCACCTACACCTGCGATCCCCTCAGCCCCGAAATCAACAGCGCCAGCACCGTTGTTTGCGACCGCTGAACCACTTGTTGTGACCAAACCCTCGAAGAGTCAGACCTCGGTAGTCCAGATCATCGAAATCGCCAAACGATTAGCTCCAGATACAGTAAAGAAGAAGAAGAAAGGCAAAGTCGAGGTTGCACCGGTATCAGGCGGGATAGACCCTCGAGAAGTGTTGGCTAAGGCCTCAACTGTCGAAAGTGAGGGTACGGGTCTCGGTGTTGGAGGCTGGTAGCTCCTCATAGCACGTACGGCCTAGATGCATCCGACCTAGTCATCACTATCATCACTACTTTCATCATCGTCATCCGCCACGCCCAGACCACTGGCTAACCTCCTCATCCCAACTCCACCTTCCATCCCAGCCAAACCTAATCGGTAATCCCGAAGTGCATCCCCTTGATCTGTAGAATCCCCTTGTTCCAGCCCACCTGCCATTGCGAAATCGCTCAATGCGGCAGCTGCGTTGGCTTGGGCTTGTTCATCGGGTGTCGCTGGTGAGCCGGCGAGTTCGGCTTGAAGCATCGCTGCCATGTCATCGTCTCCCTCTCCTTCCGCGTGAATGTCTTCCTCATCTTCCTCGCCTTCTGCGTCATCCTCGTCGTCTTCTGCTCCCGTGTCCTCAGAATGCGACTGATCGTCCCCGAACAGGTCATCCTCTCCTTCTTCTCCTTCGGTAGCTTGAGCAGGCGATGATTCCTGCCCAGGCGTTTGACCAGCGGGAGTGATAGGCTCTTCCTCCTCCCCCTCCGCATCCACGTCCATCGCTTCTGTCGCATCGTCTCTGCCCTGACTCACAGCTGCAGGAGTAGGCAGTCCGCTGGGGGATGTATCCTTCGAAGAGTCCACTCCCAACGGCACAGCTTTTTGTTCCTTCCTTGCAGTCAGCCGTGTGTCATCCATCGATTCCAACTCATCAACCAGCACTTGTCTCGCAGTGACCTTCGTGGTGATGTCCCCTTGCAAAGCCATAATCATCTCCTCAAACCGTTTCTACACCCAAACGAGATCAGTATTGCCACACCCACAGTCTCAGTACTCGGATCTTTCGACTCACGACTATAATTGGATTCCCATGACCGACGAAACCAGCACGCTTCTTCTCGATCGCCGATTCGAGAGCTTTGATCTCGCTCGTGAACTGTCGGATCTTGGCTTTCTTCTCGATGGTCGCATCGTCGTCTTCTGACTTTTCGGAGGCTTCGTCATCGTCTTCCGAGGCGGATAGGGCTTCTTCGGAGCCTGAACGACCTGACGCGTCCGAGCCCTATGACAGTCAGCTTAAGCTTCCAGACGATGTCGGGTCTCGGTTCACTGCTTCCATCTGTTCCATGAGAGCGGCTGCAAGCTCTCTATTCCCTGCGTCAAACTGAGACCACCCGTTAAAAGGAGGACCAACTCGTCAAGCCCGCCTTCTCCCTCCTCCTCCCCAAAAGTATCTTCCTCATCTCCCTCGTTTTCGCCCTCTCCTACGTCCGTCCCACCCTCACCCCACTCCTCCACTCCCGACTGAGTCACACTACCCGGATCATCATACATCTCCGATCCGCCATACTCTAACCCCGCTTCGCCCTGCCCTTGCCAAAAAGCATCGGGATCGTACTCGGCATAATAGGAATCCGCTATCTCCGGGTCGGGATGTGCTTCAATCAGGTCTGGTCATATCATTAGTCACCGACAGGATTCCAAGGAGGAACCTAGCGTACCAAAAGTCGTCTCATCAGCCTCTTCATCCTTCTTGAGCAGCTCTTCAACCTGTTCCTCGACAACTTCGATGGTCCGCCTCGATAACCTCTTCCGGAACCTTCGTTTCCTCACATGTCGGAGAGGAGGAGTGAGGCCGTGAGGCCAGATATACTCGTCCACTTTCAGCGGTGCAGCTGTGATTGAAGCTTCATCTTTGACCGGGTGGTCTACTACTAGCATCTGGACAGGAAGCAAATCAGCGTCGTGCTTGTAGTGAGAGCAGAAGGGTAAAACTCACCTGCGAGATGTCTGCAACCTTGAACAAGTGTCGACTATCGTGTGTCTTCTGACTTTCGATGATACAAGGTAAATCCACCAGCTTGCTCGAGTATGTCACCCCACTGATCCTGAACGCCGCTCGCCTCGAATCTGCCCACACCAAAGCCGCATTAACACCTCAAATGCTGAGCCTCATCCCGTGTCTTTCAACCCACCTAAGAACTTGAATTCAACCCCTTCAACACCCCTCCCTTTCCCCTTGACTATCTCCCTCAACCCATTACCACCCTCCGAAACCTCCCTCGGGACCCTCAGTATAAATTGCTCCTCAAATACCAAAGGTTCTTCCGGATTCTCATCCAGCTCCCTATCATACTCCCCTAGGAAACTACTCTTTCGAGAGGAAGTATCTCCTGGACCGGTCTTGAAGCTCAACTTGAGAGTACGGACTTTTGAAGCTTGTTCTGCTCTCGCGGATAAACGGGTGGAGGCTCGAGCTGAACTACCCCCTCGACCACCACCACCTCCTCCTCCTCCTCCGCCTCGACCACGGGAGGTACCTCGAGCTCTACCGAAACCGCGTGTGGAGGAGGATCCTCGTGCACGACCTCGAGCTCGACTACCTCGTGAACCTGGACCGAAGGAGGGACGAGGAGCGGCAGAGATGGTGTCTTCGGAGACTCCTGGACTTGTTCCTGCGTAAGTCGGGGAATTGAGAGTGATGCATGACGGTCCGGCTGTAGGGTCGGAGGGGTGATAGGTAGGGATCTGGAAGGAGGATGGTCCTGCAGAGTAGGAAGCAGAGGGTGAACAGTCGTAGTCATGGGATTGAGGGTTCATGATAAGGATGGTCCGACCTTCCGGGATCCAACCATGTATAGTGAATCTATTGAAATGCCCGATAGAAACAAAGCCAAAATACAGGTATCTCGACCTGAGCCTGAGTGTTTTCGGTGCAAAAGTACATCGCAAGATCATGCATAGCATCTCATACCGACTTTTATAATTAAGCGAAACTAAATGCCCCACACAAATGAAACCGACCAATCTTGCGCCGTTCTCGACCACCTCTGTCCGTCCAGTCTATCTGCGAAGGAACAGCTTCTCTAGGAGTCGAAGCGGAGGGAAGACGATCCCAGCGAAGATGGGAGCCATGATGTAACCGATATCCCCGCCGAAGGAATCCGCTGTCCCACCGACAAGCTTACCAACTGGATCTTATCAACATCATCCTCAAGAAGCAGAGATTCGGACTGCTCACTCGGACCGATATACCAAACTTGAGCCATACCGACGACAGCCCCAGCTACGCCTACGCAACCGGCAAAGAGCGCCGCAGCACCCCAAGGAAGAAGGTCCGACCGATTCCAAGTCTCGGCAGCGTTATAATTATCATAATTCGCTTTCCGGAAGATGAAGTGTTCCTCGAGAACGATCGTGACGTATATCGCCAACCAATACCCGAGCACGCCGAGGAAATCCCCGAGCGAACCGGCGAAGTTGTTTGCTCCGACGATGGCCAAGGGGATGTAGATGGCTGTGATGACGCAAGGCCAGACGAGACGTGGGACTGCTGCGAGGAAAGTGGCGATGACGGAGATTGACATTCCCATCGAGTAAACGTTGATGATGTTGTTCGCTACGACGGAGAGGACGAGGAGGACCATGAAGAATTTACCGCCACCGCCGATAGATGGGACTAAGCGAACGTCAGCGGGTCTCAAGAGAAGAACAGCGCTGACGCGAACTCACTGAAAACAGCACCGAGAAGACCACCTAGCTCGTTGGCGACATACGCATCGTTCCAGTCTTGGACGACCGTCGCTGCCGCACCGACCGCAGCACCGAGCCACATGACCAAAAGGAGAGGGACAATAAGACCGATATATGTCCACATGAAGACCTTCCATGGCTTGGCGTCATGCGGCATGTAGACATTGTAATCGCTCGACAAGCTCGCCCAACCGATCGTGAATCCGAAGATGATCCCGCCGAAACTCAGGACCGAAGCCGCTTCAGCTTGGCCGACAGGCATCGACAAGTTGACGAGGTGTTTGGCTGAAATACCGAGAAGCACAAGGAAGGAGATTGCTGGAGGTATCCAAGCCCACTGTTCGAATCGATGAACGAACTTATACCCGAATAACCCCACGACAAGGGTGACGAGAGCGATGATGACCACTCCAACCGCCGCTGAGAACTTGTGATCTGCGACCGTCTGAAGGGTCTGTGCGCCGGCGATGGTATTGACGGTCGACCAACCGACACAAGCGATACAATTGAGGGTAGCGACGAGTTTCGCACCGTAGAAACCCCATGAGAAACGAGCTGATGTCATTTGACGAAGACCGAGTTTGGGTCCGAAGGTTGACATGAAAGCTGGGATGAGGGCGGTGAAGACGTTGAAGAAGAAGATGGTGAGCCTGAGGGAAGGGTCAGCGGGGAAGTAAGCAATCTCAAGCTGGATCGCTCACATCGAGTCACCGAGACCCATATAAAAGAGGAGGGGTCCAAGGATACCGACACCGAAAGTAGGGAGTACACAATTCGCCGCGAGCCAAATGAATGTGTTCCCGTACTGCGATCCATCAGTATCGTCCCAAATATCCCGGTCGTGTGACTCACCAGCCTCTTATCAATCCTCATCCCCTCCGGCACTCTCTCAATACCTCTCTACCCGCCGTCAGTATCATCTCTCCTGATCCGATTGTCGACTTACCGACTCGATCCCCATCTTCCTCTCAAGTTTCCGATTCGCAGTGTCAAACCTCGCATACCACCCATCCCCAGGTACAGCAGAATCATGTACACCCGTGTAAACTCCCGAGTCAACAGCGCTCGGCCCTTCAAGCGCACCTCCCTTCTCATCATAACCGTACTTCTCGATGTCGGACATCGTGCTTGCCTCTTATTTGATGCAGGTTACGAGGCTGAACTGCGTTTGTCTGGTACAAATGTCAACGCGATAAATACATAGATGAATGGAGAACGCTCTCTTGTTATCCGATCTTTTTCGTTTTGCTCCCATTTTCCCCTTCAGGGAGGAGATACCAGCTGGCCCGGTATCTTCAGGGTAGATAAGGATAGAGGAAAGATAAGCACCGCGTGGGATACGCGTGTACGACCCTTAGGACAACTTTTCCCGGAGCCAATGGCTTCGGCTTAAACCCTCATCTATACTGTGGCATTGTGAGAACAGGCATGCAGTATCTCCAGCTAGCTTTGCGCTGCCTGGTTCAACTGAAAAATAAAACACTTGAGTCGAGCGTGCAGAAGATCTAGACAATCATCTCTGGCTTTGCTTATGTCGGATCTCCAAGCGATTTCGCCATGTATTCGCCGTTCTCGGGATGACGGTCGAGACGAAAAACACTCTCTACATGGTCGCTGTGGCGGCAGCCGTTCGAGAGCGAGGTTATCAGTTTATAGCCTGCAGAAGTCAGAGGGAGGGAAAGATGGGCTCATCGGTCGATATGCAATCAAATCGTCCCCTGGGCGAGGCAATGACGAGCTGTCTCTCTCACCGCACCCTCCGCAAAGCATCAGATACGCTCTCATCGTCAGACACGGCCGAAAGAGCAAAGAAGAACGCCTCGTAATGTCCTGTATATACATGACATATGACGGATGAATTCAATTGCGATTATCCGGCAGCTTTGCTTCCCTCCGCCTTCTTTCCCTTCGCAGCCTGCAGCGACAGGAACGTATTCCAGGGGACGTTGACCGCATTGATGACCAGCAACCGATATTGCAGGGGTACGAGCTGCATTTCGAAAGAGGGGGAAAGCAGCAAGGGTGATGTGGGAAGCAGGCGGGGAGAATGGGAGATGTGCGCATTGAGAGCAGATGAGGATTAAGCACGTCAGTATAGACCCATGTATTCAGGAATCGACATGCCCCCTATATCATAGCTCAGTCAGCGACTTAAGTATGAGTGAACAGTTTAACGAGACGTACCATGTTAAGGATTTGAACCGGGATGAACCTGTCGTTCTCATCAGCCCGTTTCTCACTTCAATCGTATTCCTAAAGTATGACTCACAAACTCCAGTTCGCCTGTAAAGTCGGTACGAAAGCCTGAAACAGCCACCAGTCAGATCCCAAATCCGTCTCAATCCGAAGAAACGAACACACCTCATTCCACTTCAACTTGACAGCATTCATATCCTTCCCTTCCAACAAAGTCATCACAGCGAAAAAACCTATCTCAGGTCTCAGCAACTTCGTACCGACAGCGTGAGATGTATTGGACGGACCCGAGACGACGAAAGGTGCGAAAGCGAACTGATCCAAGCCTGTCCGAACCAGCGCGGCAGGCCATCTGCTCTTTATGGGTATTCGTTCGAGTGCTCGGAACCAGACTGTTACTGCTGGTGCGAAGACACCACCACCCCAAGTGATTATTCGACTATGCCAAAAAAGCACGATCAGTGGGTTCGCGTGCCGGGATCGAGACGGTGTAGGTGAGGGAGGGCTCACGCTGTTCGGGCAAGGTCATGCTTCGAACCTTTCTTTTCGACAACTTGTTGAGCTATAACTGCGGACCACCATCATTTAGCTCCTTCGTTAGTCGAGGGCTGGGATACTCACCATCTCCTGTAGCGAAAAGTGCCTACATCACCCCATCATCAGAACTTGAGATGACTTCCTTTCGTCCTCTGCAAAACTTACGGCTGAAGTGATGATATTGCCATACATAGGTCGATGAGCTAGTAAAGATTGGTAAGCTCCAAGCAGTCCCGACATCTTGGAGGCGATAGAGTGTGTGGAGACTGTAAGAGATGGATTGAATCGGGAAGTGCTGTTTGGGAAGGTGGATCAAGGGTCAAAATTCCGCAAACGAAGGCCGGAAGTCCGGAGCGTTGACTAGGCAGGTATTGATGACCGCTCATTCGCTTGTCGGACTCCTTTGTTCCCAAATGACGGCTTCGGTGATTCCTGAGGTCTGATGCGATTCCCATCGACTCGCTACTGCTTCGCAACGGACCAAGAGGTCCTTCAAGGGTAAATTATTATGATGCCTTGTAACGAAAATGAAACGCGTCGACAATCATGCACTTCATAATGTAACGGTTGCTCCGGCGTGCTTCCCGAAGAAGCCGGATATCTTCCCCAACTATAATTGACTTGATGTCGGACAACCCGTTGAGAACGACGAGGAGAAGGAAGGGGAAAGGCTTATGCATGACTAAACAGCAAGGGTCGCAGAGCAGCTATGCTAATTCCATATACCGCTCCACTGTGAAACATCCCTCGTCAGCCAAGTACGGCGATCTGGAGCAGGTCGACTCACCTTCCCAGGTAGTCACAGCTCTTCGGTGCAATTCCATTTCATGCTCCCTCGTCCCCGCGAAATGATCCACCAAGTAGTCACCCAAAACCTCTCTTGCCACACTACCTTCCCGTTTGAAAGTCGCTGTCGCAGCTTCGAGTGATGTAGGGAGTTTGACCAGAGTCTCCCGAGTGACACCTGGTGAACCTATTGGACGAGATAGTAATGCTGTCTTATTGGCGATTCCTCGTAGACCGAGAGCGAAGATGGCAGAGAAGGCGAAGTAGGGGTTCATCTATCGCAAGTCAGCAGACGATAACGATCATGATTGAGTATCACTGACGTCGGCACCAGGCACGCGGACTTCCAAGCGGGTAGCAGATGCGCTTGCGCCGGGAGGTCCTATTATCCTTATAGAAGCGGCTCTTGATTCGTAGCCATATGAAGCAGTGTCCGGTGCCCACATAGCCTAGACAACCAGTTGAGCCGGGAGTATCGCTTTACATGAGGCGGCGTGCTTACCTCACCGCCTAACAATCGTTTGTACGAGTTGATCGTGGGACACATCATTGGAACCACTACGACCGGTTCGTCAGCACCGGCAAGACACAGAATTGACACTCACCATCAGGTAAGCCTTCGAGGAGACCTGCCAGGAACCACTCGGCCTCCTGCGAGAGAAACCTGACATCGTCATATGCCGCTCCTTTCCGTCCGCCAGCTTTGACCTCTTCGTCAGAAACAGAAAAGAGGTTATGTCCGCTCTCATCCCTCAGGGAGACATGTATATGTCTGCGAAGGAGGGTCAGATTCCCCTCGTCTGCCACGGATCCCGAACTGACCCGGAACATCCTGGCAGCTGAGCCACTCATTAGCTCAGATCGTTGCAGTCAATGTCTATCTCACATCACCCCATGGTTTCGCCATGAAGGTAGGTATGATCCCGTACTTCATCCCGACACTCTTTGCGACGAGCTTGAATAAGACCCCATTATCGGCCATTCTCGAAGCATCGGTATATGCGAGAGCCGTTTCGAATACGCCTGGTCCGGTCTCGGTATCTTAGCATTCCTCAGCTCGAATAACAAAACGAAAAAGTGGACATGCGATGACCTTCGATCTCGATGCCGAAGTCTGACGCCACGTCATACAAATCATGGAAGTAGTCGACGTTTAATGTCGGTCTCATCAGGGAATAACCATGCACTACGTCGTCACTCAGCGAATTTCCATTTGTAGTCGATCACTTACTGCCCGGTGTCAATGCCGTCAAATTCGTAAACCGTTTTTCCACCAGCGATTCCGGTGTCTCCTTGAACTGAAAGAACTACGCCAGCCAAGCAAATCAACTCCATCAGTCAGCCTTCCTTCCGAAACGACTCCCGGTTACATACCTCAAACTCCGCTCCGCTCATGCACTCCCACCCTTTCTCCGCAGCTCGGCTCACGACTCTCTCCAAGACACTACGAGGGTCCACCTCGAGTGGTTTCCCAGTTTCTGGGAGGATGAAATTACATAGGAAGAACGGGATATCCTTCTCCCATGGTAGTCGGCGGTAAGTCCTTAAATCGATAGTCGCCAAAAGATCTCGGAAGCCGTTCTGCCGATTCGATACCAACAGTTCGCGAATGTAGGCCTGATCATGTACTTGAACCTTTCATCAGCGGGAATAGCGAATGTGATTGTTGAGGCGTCTCACGATCCCAGCCGAAGATCACTGAGCAGAAGCCGAAACCGTCGGATTTGACTGTACTGAGGAACTTCGACTTTGACATGATTTTACCGCGAAGGATACCGTCGACATCCACTCCTGATGATGCGTGTATCAGCTTGAGCCCCGAAGAAGATCACGAAAGCAGCTCACCGGCCACCTTGATCTTGGTATCATTCTTGAGCAGCTCTTTCAGTTCTTCGGTAGTTGTGGGAGCGTGAGCTGTCGGTGAAGGCGGCATGTTCCACTAGGAGGTTCGCTGAGCCGGGCAATCAGGGTCAGGCGAGTAGCTCTCTACCAGGTCCAGGTGAATGTCCAGCGATAGGCTGGACTAATGGGATGCACATATGGGAGCACCTTATCGTGGGTCATTCAGGCACATGATGATAGTCTCCCACGGTAACCTTTGAGCCCATAATCAGAATCGCGCCGGTGCAACTCATGATCGCGCCTCATAATTCTCACTCCTATTTGCATCAATCCACCATGCCTCCTCAACCCGCCAAATCCATCTCTTCATACTTTAACAAAACTCCGACGAAAGCCGTCGCAGTTGCCTTCGCTTCCACAACACCTACCACCTCCTCATCGATCACAGCAGTCACAGATGGTGTCAAGGCGACCGTAACCGAGACGACCATCTCTTCTTCTCCCATTCAGCCTACGATCAGAAGGACTAATGTCCTTTCCGATGCTGCTCGACGAGCGATCGATGAAGGTGTCAATGAAGGTTCGGCAGCGAAGAAGGCCAAGCTGTCAGATGGTTCTGCTAAACCCAGTGAGCATCTCCTTTTGTTTTCCTTCGCCCCGAGCCTAGAGCTATCGTTCGAAAAGTGTCACTCACAGCAGAACTCAGAAGTCGCCGATGTCTTCCTCAAGGCCGCTGTCCCTTCTCCAGTCGTTCATGTTGCCCATGGCTCGTCACGATCAGATCTGCGTTCATCCCTCGCTTCTCATGCTCGGGCTTTGAGCGTGCTCGAGATGGAACTCGATACTTTGGGGGAGGATTGGTTACTGGCTCTTCAGGACGAGCTGACGAAGCCATACTTCTTCTCAGTATGGCAACTGTCCGATGCTCACTGAAGTCAGCTGATGGAAGCAGTTGAAGGAGTTCATCGTTTCCGAGCAGAAGACGCAGAGGGTCTTTCCGCCAGGTTAGCTGTTCTCACTTCGCCTATGATATGATGAAGGGAGTATAGCTGACCTAAAATATAGTCAGGACGTGTACTCTTGGTCTCGGCTATGTCCACTGAAGGACATACGAGTGGTTATCATTGGTAAGTTCAGATGCATCCAAAGAACCGTCTCTGTATTTCCTATCGGTCTTTGCACCCAACTTACGAGTTCTTTAGGTCAAGATCCTTACCATGTGCGCTATTTCTCTCCCTCCCGTAATATCTTCGCTTATTATGTCAGGACGACGGTCAAGCTCATGTACGTCTACTCCACAACCACCGCTAGGAATTTGACTTACCAATACCGGATCAGGGTCTAGCATTCTCCGTCCGGAAAGGCATGCGAATACCTCCTTCTCTCCGAAACATCTACAAGCAGATGTCAGATGATGTGCCAGGCTTCAAAATACCTTCGCACGGGTGAGCTATGAGGGCGTGCGACAAATCCGAACCAAGCGCTGACTGTTCAGTGATCTCACGGAATGGGCGAAACATGGTGTCCTGCTACTGAATACCTCTCTAACCGTCCGCGCTCACGAGGTACGCCTTTCACCGACGGTGATCACGTGTCTATCTGAGATCGCGTGAGCTGACATGATACGTCTTGAGGCTGCATCACACGCAAATAAGGGCTGGGAACAGTTCACCGCAGCTGTCTTACGAGTCGTCACCAGTAGACTAGCGCCGACTTCAGGAGAATCATCGAAAAGCGCCAATGGCGTTGTTTTCATGGCCTGGGGCAGTCATGCTCAGAAGATGTGTTCGGGAGTGGATAAGGTGGGTTTCTGCCCCGGAGGGCATCGGAGACTTCAGTGTTTCTTGCGATGTTGCACAGTGGATCATCCCGTCCCTGACATGTTGAGCAGAACAAACACCTCATTCTGCGCTCTGCACACCCAAGTCCACTGGCTGCGAACAAGGGGTTCTTCGGAAACAGCCATTTCAAAAAGGCGAATGAGTGGTTGGAAGAGCGGTATGGTCCAGGTGGAGGCATAGACTGGCAAAGTTTAGGAGCATAAGCACCAGGTATCGACTCTGTGGTCCAACAATCTACATGTACATAACTAGATCATGCTCTCATTTACATCGGAGAGTCTACGTCGGTACAGCTACGGCCCCAACGCTGAAAGACTCCGCTTTCTTCCCCTTATTCGGGCGCGACCGTCCCCAGACCACCTTTGCTCGCTTCCCTTGTACTTCTATTCCGTTCTGCGCAGATAGAGCTTCTGCAGCTCGTTCCGCCAATGCCCGTGTAATGAAGTTGATAAAAGCACAATCTCAACTGATCTCAGCTTGACTGCAAAACAGAAGTATAAGGAACTTACGGCTGGCATCGACAACTGTAAGTGATCGAAGGTCGGTAGGTTTTAGAAAAGGACACGTGAAGATGAGAGCGGTTCGGACATCGGTATCTGAGCATTGAGGAAGGCCCAGAAACAATAATGTAGTCTGAAGGCGTTTGTCAGCTTAAGTACCCAGAGACCTTGTAGCTCAGGCGAGGTGCTGATCCCGACACGAGCAGACTCACGACCGACTGATCCTCCGGCGCCTTGATCCCTTTCGCCTCCGCAGATTCCCTCAGTATCTTCTTCGCAACAGGGTCATTCCGGCCATAGTACCGATCAGCAAGGTTCTGCTTCTGCAACCCATTCTCTTCCGGTATCTCATGTCTGGACCGACATCAGTCACATAGCACCAGACTAACTTAAGCCAGGGCGACATACCGGAAAGGACATTCGGCACCCCGCTTACAGTCCCCTTTGACGAAGAACGAGCAGATATGTGGTCTATTCCGTTTATAATGTGGGTCTGTCCGGGCGATGGATTTGAGCATCTCTCGACCGGCTCGATTGGCGACCTCAGAGTCGTATGCCATGCCGTCGGGTGATTCTGCCATCTGATCGATACAAGCTGAGTCAGCGGAATCCTGCGCTTGAGGCTGGGCGAGTCCTTACCTGCGCTTCGAGGTTTTGGATATAGTATTCTATGCCCAGACATTAGCCTTCAATACTGAAGATGCAAGCCTGAAGTCGAGACTCGCGCTTGTTGATATCCGATCCTGGCGCTTGATTCTTCCTTCCCAAAGCTGCATCCCGCACCTGTACTGGCAGTCCGAACTCCCTGAACCCGCTTATGAGCACAGCTATCATTGCAGTCTGACAGTTATGAGACTCACAAGTCGAGTAGACATGTCTGACAGACACCCTTGATCTTCGCGCATGTCGTGCACACCTCGGTCTTCTTGAATCGAGCTCCTGCTCCGGGGTTCCACCGGAACACGGTGAAGGGTCGGTTACAGATCTGGTGATTTTACGGATCAATATGGTGAGAGAGGAAGATAGGGAGGAGGACGGACTTTACACTCGTTTCCAAACTCCTGCTTGCTCTGCCGGAAGTGTCAGCATACTTACACCGACGATCGGAAGGAGAGGCATACCATCCGGACATAGGGGTTATCTCCTAGACCTGAGTTGAGTAAGCCCTACTATCCCAGCCGGTATAACACAGCGTGCTCACATGTTTCGCACCTGAGGCGCTTCATTAGCATCGCCAATCACAGAATGAAAGGGCTGATGCTTACAAGATAGGGAAGTCCGAAGTCTCCACGCCGACTTTCTGTGAATGGGTCAACTCGGTCAAGTAGCTATAAGAGTGAGAGCGGGACATACGTTGATATCATGCTTAGCGGGCATGATCAGTCACGTCTGGCGCCTGGGAAGAGAAGTGATAGATGTAAGCTGAATGGGCCTGTGTTGACGAGCGATATAAAGGCTCGGTGACTGATAAACGCGCCACTGAAGGCAGGCGGATGCTTTTCGTAGGCTTCTTTCATGCCTTCGGGCCTATCTGGTCCTTACGTCGACATATGTGTTATGAAGAGTCATGGACAAGCCGTTCGTGGATGGTGGATAGCGTGACTGCTCATAGCTACAGCAGCGATCCAACTACTCATGTCCTCCTGAACGGGAAAAGGGAGACAAAGCCCTGCCAAAGCAAGATCCGATACAGCCTGATCTAAAGAAGGTCATGTACAGACAGTCATGCATCCCAGCTAGCCTAGATCACAGACTCATGCCTTGAGCGCATACTCTGGAAGGGAGGCTTCAGCTCTCCTGATCTTACTTGATGCGATTGCGAGTGCGACTCACTCCTAGCAGGGAAATGGATCTGCCGCTTGTGCTGCTTCTCCGTGATAGCATGAGCCTCCTTGTACGTCAAACGTCGACGGATGGCTCGGGTCTTCTTGTATCGAAGGTCGAGAGGTAGGTCTGTTTACGTTGAACATCCGGAGCCAATGCGATCACAGCGATTGACATGCAGGCGAATAGGGGTGATCAATAGAGGTGAGAACGAAACTCATCAGCTCCGAGCTCTCCGGAAGGATAGATCACGCACATTTGGACTTTTTGTAGTATTCGCGGAGGTTTTGCCTTTGCTTCTGGTTGATGACGGTTAGGACCCGGGCGATGGATTTGCGGACGGAGTTGCTGTAAGCAGGCAAATGGTTAGCATCTTGCTAACCCATCAGCCCAGCCCAGTGCTCCCTCTCATTGCAGCACTCCTATTGCCCATGCTCCTCGACCTCCAGACTCCCACTCCACCGTGCTCCAAGTGCAGCTCGTCCTCCTGTGGGTGCACCTCAACATGGTCCAATGGAGCTAGCTTTCCTCCAGCATCCTCCTTGTATTCCTCAACCAATAGTCGCAATCATCCACCCTCTACCACCTCCTTCAGACCCTCCATCTCATCCTCGTTTCTTCGTTCATCATGACATAGAACGAGAACAACCACTCACATCTTGGTCAACTTGCTCGCATTCCCCCCAGCAATCTTCTGAACCCGCAATGAACCCAACTCTTTCTTTAACTCGGTAAGCTGCTGAAGAAGATCGGCCTTCCCCCTGTCATCATATATTAGCATATCCACAAGGAGATAGACGGAGCAAAGCGTACTTTGCCTGAAGCTCGAAGGCTCGGATTTTGTTTGAAGAGGATGACATGACTGCAGGTATTGATCAGTTCCTGATGTCCATCACATTAGGGAAGCGCAGATGCGCTTGCCAGGGAAGAAGGCTACTCACTCTCTCTCTCTCTCTCCGGCGGTCAAATAAGAGAGTATACGGTTGGCGAACAGAAGCTTCGAGAGGAGGAACAGGAAGGGTGATCAGTCGTGGCACCTCTCGGAGATAAGAGGTTCCGATACGACCGGCGAATTCAATTATCTTGTATCCTATCTTTTTCAGGCGCGGCGAGCTTGTCAGCGCCTATTCTGGATTGATGGTGCCAACTTCGATACCGCAACTTAGCATCACTCCACGAAATTCTGAAACTATTCCCGCTTTGCTGGAGTCCAACCTCAGCGATCCGGCAACATGGTGAAAATCAACTTCAAGACCGTGCAGAACAAGGTTTGTCTTCCATTCTTGAGCCACCCCAATTCGTCACGGCCAGGCAAGTGCTGCGCTGATGATGAGTACAGCTCTTTACGGTCGATGCGGAAGATTCCGAGACGGTCCGTATGCCCGGTATTAAGGAAAGATGTTTGCTCATGCTTGGCGTAAACAGGTCGGAGACCTGAAGAAGAAGATCCAGGAATCACAAACCTTCCCATCCGAGAACCAAAAGCTCATCTACTCCGGTCAGTCTCTCTGTGACTCCGATACGATCCCCTTATGACAGAATGATCGCCTTGGAGTTCGGTACTGACGCTCTTCTGCTCAGGAAAGATCCTCAATGATTCGGCTACCGTTTCCTCCCTCAAGATAAAGGAGAAGGACTTCCTCGTGGTTATGGTGTCAAAGGTAGATATGCTTTTCCTGCCTATGATATGATGTCCAGGCTGATTTGACTCATAGCCTAGAGCCGCACCTGCTGCGCCAGCCACTACACCCGCTCTAGTGCCAGCTGCTGTTGAAGCCCCATCAACCTTGACGGCCGCTGCTGAGCCTGCTGCTGCTGCCGCAACAATTACTTCCACCGAGACGCCTGCCGAGACAGCAACAACGGCCGAGAGTGCTCCTGAAGCAAGTGGTTCGGGCTTGCTCGGCGGATCGTTCGGTCAGTTCGCTGACATTTGCTTCGACGTCGAGTCTGATGCTGTGATCAGTCACCGGTCCCGCTCTTCAGCAAGCGATCAGCGGTATGGTGGAAATGGGTTTTGAGAGGGATCAGGTGGTCAAGGCACTTCGGGCGAGCTTCAACAACCCGGATCGAGCTGTCGAATACCTCATGAGTGTGAGTCAGACGTCTCTGCCCTGCTCTAGTATACCGGGACACTAATTCTGTGCGGCTTGACAGGGGAACATCCCTAACGTCGAAGGAACCGGAGGAGCTCCCGCCGTAACACCGGCTGCAGCTGCGAGTTTCGGCCTCCTCGACTTGATGTCTTCTGCTGACAGCTTGGACCTAGGCCCCTGCTGCTCCTCTGACTGTCCCAGCTCCTACGGCTGCTGTACATTTCACAGGCCTACTTCTTTCCGTCTTGACTGATACATTTCTCAGCCCGCTACTCCTGCTCCCACTCAACCAGGCGCTCCCGCTCCCGCTGCTCAAGCACCAGCAGCGGCCCCCGCACCGGCTGGAAGCGCCGAGAACCTTTTCGCCGTGAGTGCGCCTAACTTCTGGGCATGGTCAAGCTGACTTTTCATCATAGGCTGCTGAGGCTGCGAGTATGTTTCTAGCAAACTTTTCGCTGAGAAGCTGCTAATGTGTTTTGCCAGTGAACCGGGATCGAGGTATCCCAGCTGGAGGCATGGGACCCGGTGCCGCTGCAGGATTGGGCGGAATGGGTGCGGGAATGGGAATGCCTGGAGCAGGGGGAGATGGAGGTCTAGGAGCTCTGGCCAACTCACCACAACTGCAGCGTCTCCGAGAGGTTAGCCCGCTCTGACCCATCCGATCTTTTGCTGATATATGGTACAGATGGTTCAGCAAAACCCAGCAGTCATTCAACCCCTCCTTCAGCAGATCGCCACCCAAAATCCTCAACTCGCTCAACTGATCAACCAACACCCTCAGGCTTTGTATGAGCTCTTGGGAGCGGGAGGTGAAGGCGAGGACGAAGAGGAGTTTGGCGGACAGCAGGTGATGCAGGTGAATTTGACGCAAGAGGAAGGGGCGGCAGTGGAACGAGTCAGTCATAACATACCGGCGAAGAGGACACTTGAAACTAATATGCGCTTTGCAGCTCGAGGCCCTTGGATTCGACAGGCAAATGGTTCTTCAGGCATATATGCTGTGTGACAAGAACGAGGAGTTGGCAGCGAATTTCCTGTTCGAAGCGGGAGAGGAGGATCAACCATGAGTCAGAAGTATGATGATGACGGTGAAGGAGAATAAGAATACCGCTGGCGTATATAGGGCTGTCACACGACAAGATCATGTCTATGATAATGTACCTGTTGGATATGCTTGTACGATAACTGAAGCGATCGTAAAGGCTGAATGGGAGTTGTCTCCCATGGGTGTTTTCACTCTGGTAGGACGCAAGCCGACCATTGCCATTGCTATGAGGATCTGCTCGCTGCCTACACCCGATAATACCCGCCTGACAGCTTCAGGCTCAACCGCTACCGTGACTTTCATCGGAGATTTGGCTCCCATTGTCGCTCTCACTCTCGCTCTCGCTCCCCATCGTGTTCCGCTTCTCCCTCCCAATCACGCCGAGCACGTCCCGACCCTCACTCTCATTTTCGCTCTCACCGTAGTCGTCACTCATCCTCATGCCGGTCATTCCTTCCCCCTCATCCTCACTCTGATGGCCTATATCATCCTCGTCCATCTCCCCATCTCCATCCTCGTCCCGCTCACCATCCGACCGCTCACCTTCGGAATCTTCACCGCTCATCTCCGGATCATCAATCTATCACAAATCAGTCTTGCAGTCTCGCAAAAGTCGAAAACAGCTCCCACGATACGGATGAACGCCAAGGCAACCTCGTCCTCGGGATCAATCTGCTGAGCCTTTACGAACCAAGCGCTAGCCTGCCTTATCAAGCTCGCATTGGGAAGTTCTCGCTGATTGTCGGATATGTCGGCGCAAGAACTTCGATCAGAAGTTGTGCTTCCCGTCGTCCCGCTCCTGGGACGTTGCATGTGGGTTGAGGTGGTCGGATGAATGTTGGCTCGAGCGGAAGGTGGCTGAGCGAGGTAGAATGCCAGCATGCCAGCGTAGGTGTGTAGTGGACCTGACAGGAGGTAAGGGTATGACGAGAGGTATCTGCGAGAGCGAGATGTCAGCTTGATGTTCTCGGGCTTCGGTCATGATGATGTAAGCTTACGTTTCCAGCTCGTCGAGCGCTGCTCGATAGCGCTCGTATTTGATCAGGTGTAGAATCTGCGCATGCAGGAGAGAGGGTTTCTGTGCAGCAGTAAGCTCAATATGACCAGCATGAGGGGAGATACTGACGTCGGCCTCCCGAGCGGAGACGCGAAGACCCTTGAGCCACCGCTCGACATCTTGACCCTCAGAATTGCCTTGAGATCGATAATTCGACGCTTGGATGTCTTCGCTTGACTGTGGGGTGGATAGCAGCTCGAGACCCCAATACCATCTTGATTTCCAATTAACCTCACGGCATCTTATCTAAGACGAGGAACCTCAAGCTCAGCAAAGACATTTCTACCTAGAGAAGATTTACCAAGATACCCCAGGCCCTCCTCGCCCGCGCAAGCTCGCCTCGAAGTAGACAAACATGAAGCAGATCCGTCAAGTTCTCAATGTAAATCTTCCTGATCCCCGTCGGTCGATGGACGCTGTGTGGTTCCAAAGGGACTACATTCGGCGCCATACGTCCTCCACTTCACCATTGTCTCTTCGGAAAGAGAGATGATGAAAGAGAGAGCTGAGACAAAGTCATGAAAACTGACAGACAAGCTGTGAAAGAAAGGCGCCTCTCGGCGTTTAATCATTCAAACTCCGCGGCCGGGGTCTGGGCGGCGTACTCTCGCCGCGTGCTGCAGCCCTCTTGAAATTTCTTTCCAGCTGTTGTTGGAAACCTCCGTAACAACGAAAATCTTTCAGATTAGCAAAAGTATTCCCAAAGAAGCGCATTTGATTCGCTTTGTCTCGAGTAGACGGAGCTGATCAACAAACGAACCAAGACAGAACATGGCAGAGTGAGTTATTCGAGGTCCGAATGGGATTTGCTGGGTTGGAAAGGGTGGCGAGAGTGCTTCGGTCTGCCTTGTGACGAGAATGAGGCCAGCTTAAATGACTTGCTACATACGCTTGACCGGTAACAGGGCTCCTTACTACTGCTTGCCTCGTCGTCCCGGTCTATTCTGCTGAACGTGTCATCCAAGCAACGATCTGTAGCTGACAAGTCTCGCAGCAATAAAGGACCGGCTGAGGCCGGCCTCGACCTTGAGGGGGAGGCGATCGAATCCAACTGGAACCAGATTGTCGATAAGTTAGTCTTTCTTGCGCTCATTCAAGCCGTATCTTCGTGAATCTTTCGCTCATTCTACTATAGCTTCGACAACATGGAGTTGAAACCCGACCTTCTCCGTGGCGTATATGCATACGGTTTTGAGCGGCCCTCGGCCATTCAGCAGCGTGCTATCATGCCTATCATCTCTGCACGGGATTGCATTGCTCAGGCTCAGTCTGGTACCGGCAAGACCGCTACCTTCTCTGTTTCCATTCTCCAGAGGGTGAGATATCCACGTTAAACGCTACAGTCTCGCTGACGACAGTAGATCGACACCACAGTCAAGAAGACCCAAGCCCTCATCCTCGCCCCCACCCGTGAGCTCGCTCAGCAGATCCAGAAGGTTGTCATCGCTCTCGGTGATTACCTCAATGTCGACTGTCACGCATGTGTCGGCGGCACCGCTGTTCGTGAAGACATGGCCAAGCTTGGCGATGGACCTCACGTCGTCGTCGGAACCCCCGGACGAGTGTTCGACATGATCAACCGCGGAGCCCTGAAGACCGATTCGGTCAAGATGTTCTGCCTCGATGAAGCCGATGAGATGCTGTCCACCGGATTCAAGGACTCCATCTACGACATCTTCCAGCTCCTTCCCGCCGAAACTCAGGTCGTCCTCCTTTCCGCCACGATGCCCCCGGATGTCCTTGAGGTCACCAAGAAGTTCATGCGTGACCCAATCAGGATTCTCGTCAAGAGGGACGAACTCACCCTCGAGGGTATTCGTCAATTCTGTGAGCAGCCTATCCTCAGCCTTGTACCCGATGCTGATTCTGTGCAGACATTGCCGTCGAGAAGGAGGAGTGGAAGCTCGACACCCTGTGCGACCTCTACGAGACCGTCACCATCACTCAGGCCGTCATCTTCTGCTCGACCCGCCGCAAGGTCGACTGGCTCACTCAGAAGCTCCACGAGCGGGAATTCACCGTCTCGGCTATGCACGGTGACATGGACCAGAGCCAGCGTGAAGTCATCATGAAGGAGTTCCGTTCCGGTTCTTCTCGTGTGCTCATCGCCACCGACTTGTTAGCCCGTGGCATCGATGTCCAGCAAGTTTCCCTTGTCATCAACGTACGTACACCCGATTCTCAGTCACAATGCCTTGCTTACGGCTGCAAAGTACGACATTCCAGCCTCCAAGGAGAACTACATCCACCGCATTGGTCGTGGCGGACGATTCGGCAGGAAGGGGTGAGCTGACTGCTACTCGTTCGAACTTACGCTGATGCTGCTTTAGTGTTGCCATCAACTTCGTTACGACTGAGGACGTGAAGATGCTTCGTGAGATTGAGACTTTCTAGTGAGCTTCTCTGCCCCAGGGCGAGATCTTTATGCTGACGAATTTTTAGCAATACCCAGGTGGACGAGATGCCCCTGAACGTCGCCGACCTCATTTAAACCATGCCTACCGCCCTAACCCATCTTGCCGCGACACCTGTACTCTTTTCATGTCTTCATCTCCGTTGTGGGCGTGCCGTCGCCGAGGTCGTAGACCTAAGCGGCTATGTGGGGCTCGAGTTTGTCTGTTCGTAGACGCCGGTTTCGATTCATCATCTAGATTTGGGAGACGATTCTGCATAGCATGATTTCACTGTTCCAGCTGGAGTCATCGGAACGATCCATCAGTACCGACTTCCAGGTCAATGACTATAATCATGTAAGTATCCGCCGAGGCCAAAAGTAGTCAGACCTTATACCCATCGTGCATCCGATTGCTGCTGTGTGCCTGGACCCCAATCTGGCCCTCCTGTACGTGCTAGCTCCGCCTGGACACCAGACTCCGTCACTATCGTCGTCCCTTCCTGTGTCTGCGTAATAACTCCCCGATCCCTCAAAGCTCTCCGTGCCGACCTCTCCGCTTTCAGCCTTGCCAACTCCGCGTGTAACTCCTCATGTGTCTTGGGCGGTCTCTAGAATATCAACAACTTGTCTCGATCAACCTCGACAGAAAGAATACTGACATGTGTCGATTCGTATGGAGGCCAGAGCATCTCTTTATACTATGTGGGTATCTCAACATGAGCACGGTGAATCTCGAGTTGGTTAAGGAGTGCGAACATACAGGTTTGACATTCTGTTCATACCTATCTCCGTTTTCTGATCAGTCCGATTAACAAAAAAAAGATAGAGAGAGAGAAAGAAAGGGAGGAGGAGGAGGAGGAGGGAGACGTGCGTACCAATCGGGATCACCGAACTTGAACATTATGGCGATGGGGAAGAACATGTAAAATCCGAACTTAAAGACCTCGACTAGCGGATTGTATCGTCAGCTTCTGCACTTCTAAGTCCGGTCCTCGTAGCAGTAGCAAAGAGTGTGTAAGTCATCCTCTAATAGCAATGGCTGGAAACATACGATTTGCACCTGCCATATTGGGACAGCCTGGGAATTCGATGGGACGGTCCGAGCTGGTGATCGAAGACGAAGGGGGAAAAGCGATGATCGAAAGTTCTTGTAGACCTTTGCCAGATAAACAGATACGCAGCAGTATCCGATCGTCTACCGGTGTAATACGGCTGTTTACGTAAGCCGGAAGCAGATTGACGCGTCACTTTGCAAAATGAGCAAAATAAAAAAAATCACTCGCTTCATCTTCACCAACACCCGTCCTTCTCGCCTTCTCGCTGCATTCCTTGTTCCGCCTGGTAGAGCTAGTTGAGCGTTACACGAAGAACTGGTAGAGCAGTTCATGTCCAGGTAGATACATCTAGTCCCCGTTTTCGAAAAGGTTTGTGCTGATTCCTGTGTTTCCCGACAGACGCCGCGAAGCAGCCGAACTCGCTCGAGCTCTCCTTCTCTCAACGCAAGAAGCCACACTCGTCTCCAATCTCTCGCCACATACTCTCTCATCGAGCAAGTCGGGGACTCAAGACTCGAAGGAGATGGAGTTGAGGGCTTATGAAGTCGGTGGAGGGGTTGCTGTTGGTTCGCCGCCTACGGTCAGACCTCGGGATGTGACGCGACCGCCGGATAGTGTGGAAAGTTTCGGAGAGTCGAGTGGGAGGGTCGGAGGAAGGAATAGTGGAGCAACAGGAAATGGTTCGAAAGGTCGGTCCATCAATTTTCATTAGCTGCGCTCAACTGCTATAGATATGTGATGAATTGATTATGCTTCCTTGCAGGTGCTACCGGAAGTGATACACGGTCCTCTACCCCGTCCCACTCCCTCGATCGAGCTATTGCGGTCCCTCCATCAAGCTTCCACCACCCTCGCGCTTTCAACAATAATCCCCACCTTTCCTCTCCCATGCTCCCTCCGCCTCAACCCCGATTATCCAGTATCGAGAAGAGTATCAACAGTAGCGATTCATCTCATCGACCGCTCTTTTCGCCAACGCAGACTGCAGCGACTGAAGGTCCTCAAGTGCGACCCCCGATCACTGCCAACTACGGCAAGAGGCATACTTCGCCTCTCAAAACCAGAACACCGTTGCCGCCACCGGATCAACCTCTCTATGTCCTCTCTTCTTCTCCTATATCTGAGTCCGCTCCTGTCCGTCCTACCTCGAATAAGCGGAAAGTGGTCGCTACATCTTCAGACCACGGAGAGGAAGAGAAGGCTGAAGAGTCTCGCGGCAACAAAAGTCGGTCATCAAAGGTAGATATCGTCCTCCCTTCTCGTGAAAAGGAGCCTCCGAGGAATCACTCACCAGATCCTCTCGATAGTCTGCCGAAAAGATCCACGACAAAGTCGAATGAGACGATACCCATGGTAGCGACTCCCAGCTCGTCGAATGCTCCTACTTCTACCCATCAAGTAGGCTCTTCGGTCCCTCCCGTCTCTCAGCGATCGGGAGATGGCGGATCAGTAGGGACCAGTCGAAGGGTGTCCAGCAGGGTGCAGGAGAAAGCGGCCAAAGCGGAGACTGAGAAAGTTGAGCGGAGGAAGAAGCGGGCTTTGGAGAAGGCTGAGAAGGCTAGGAAGGAGGGGGAGAAGACGGCAGGCCCGTCGAAGCCGGCTCTGGAAGCTGGTGTCGGACGGGAAAGTAGGAGTGCAAGAAGAGGAGAGGAAGTGAGCCGGGTGTCCCCGATGAAGGATGCGGAGACAAGAAGGGTCAGAACTGGACAGGGTGCCGAGGTCTCGCCCGGCGAGGAAGGGCGAAAGGAGACGAGCGGTCCAACGATTCTGCAAGAAGTGGCAAACGAAGCGAAGAAGCAGGTCTCGACTGTGGAAGGGATAGCGATATCGCCGAAGAAAGCGGAGAAGAGCAGGAAGCGGAAAGCCGATGACGACGACGAGGAGAGTGAGGCAGATGATCTGGAAAGCTGGGACGAGGAGGACTCGCCGATTAAGGCGGCATCAAAGACGAAACCCAAGAACGGCAAGGCGAAGCCGGTAACAAAGTCGCAAAAGAAAAAACACGTCACACAGATATTGGAGACGGCAGTGGTGACTGAAGAGGCGGATGTGAGCGAAGCGGATGAGGGTAAAGAGGTGATCAGATCTGAAGCGGTTATCAATCCGGTAAGTCCGGCATCATCAGATGTTCTCGATAAAGCTCATGCAATCGTTAGGCGCCATCAGTCTCGCCGGTCAAGATTGCCTCACCGCCTAACCAGCCCTCGCCTGGACGGTCTCCCCTCAAAACCGCGACTAGCAATATCATCTCCGCAGCTCCTCATCGCCCCTCACCTGGACCGAGCAATAAACCGGGTGGGATCAAGTGGAAGACGTGTACGCAGTACTCTCGCCTTCTTTTCACTTCACATCGCTGAGTGGTTTCTGTAAAGCTCGTGGTGACCTCTCATCGGTTTTATCTAAATTTCCCGGTGCGAAGTCAACAGGAATGTCAATGCGGATTCGCATCGCTCCATTACATGTCAAGATTGGTCCACCTGTCAAAGCTCTTCCGGCAGTTCCGCAAAAGCCAGTCAGGAAGAAGAAGGGAGACAGCGAGGATGAGGATGAAGAAGAGGAGGTAGGTGAGGAGGAGAGTGATGGGGAAGGAGGGGTTCGGAAGGTGAAGAAGGGGAAGGTGAAGGGGATGGAGTGGTTCATGGTTGAGGATTGAGCATGAGTGAGAAGAGATATCTGAAATCTTGTGCTTGTTGGTCGAGCCGCCTTCGCGATCATCAGTTGGCCTTTGCTGCTGTAGGCAGTGCCTCTATCACGGTGTTTTTAGACAGAGGAACGCGACTGATTTTCTCGATCAATTTGCACGAGCACGTCATCCTCCGCCATCTCCCTAGTGAAACGGCTCCAGCGGTGATCGAAAACATCTGGAATACCTCGGTCAAATCATTCGGAATTTCCATCCACGAAGGGTCAGGTGTCATGACCAACGAGGAGATTGACTGCCATTCGGTTTTCGCGACCCTTGGCGAACAAGGTGTGGCGGGTCCGAGTGGAAGTGGCACCGTATTTCCTCCTTTGGCTTCGACGACTTCGACTTCGACTTCGACTTCGACATCGATAACCTGTCCTGTTCATGAACAACATCCGCCTTTTAGACCGACACATCATCATCAACGATCCCTACCAACCATCTCGACTCAAGCACATCGGTCCTTACCAAACCAGACATACCAGAACGTCGATCTCCTCGCCACGACTGCTTCGACCACCCCCTTCCGACCATTGACAGATCAGGAATTCTTCGCCCAATTCACTCAATCCCTCACTTCAAACCCATTCCCACCACCTCCTTCTTACCCTCCTCCTCTCGTATCCCTTAACAACGCAGAAGCCGGACCTTCGGATTCCACTTCACCTCCAAGACCCACTGATGCAACGAGAGAGCTAGCTGCTCGTGCAAGAGCAGGACGGGGGAGAAGAATATCGCATCCTTATGGTAATCCACATCAACTCAGTATATCATCTTTTCGCTGTGAGGGGATTGAGCTTGAACGAGTAGCTGACGGTGGGAAGGCTGGTCCGATACGAGTCTGAATATAGCTGGACCGAGTGTACCGAGCACGCCTTTACAAGGTATCACACCTGGACCCGAAACGCTTGATACCGAGGAGAAACGATCTCGCAATACGCTTGCTTGTCAGTATACCTTGGAAATCACTGGCCCGAAACTCATTACGAGGAAGGAAGGAAAGAGAGCTGATAAGATGATTCCCCTTCTCTCGCAGCCGCCAAATTCAGGACGAAGCGGAAACAGCATGTCAATGACGTTCAGCGACAGATTACCGATCTGGAAGGATCGCATAACGAACTCACTCAACAAGTCGGCGAGTTGAGGAGAGAGAACGGCTTTCTGATGGTATGAGTCGATTTCTTTACTGAATGAATGTATGAACTTGGGATGAAACTGATGGTTTGGATGGTAGGAGATGGTACAGCTTAAATACGGTTTAGACGTCGACAAGTCATTAGGTAGTCGACAGTAGATGCGCATTTCCCAACATCGATGGGCATAGAGAAACGACCTGGATGCATATTGCATACAATGTTTTAAGAGACGGGTATGAAGCATATGCTAGGTATGATATTCACGTTTCCGAAGGTTTCCGCCTTTACGCAATCGAATTGGCAAGAATATCCTCGATACCTCTCTGTCGCGATGCAAAGATCCTTCAAAATAAGCCCATCTCCTTTCCGATCAGCTCCAAGCACCGTCTAGCGATATCCCTGGCGTTCACTTCGATCAGATCACCTCCGTCACCAGCGTCAAAAACTCCGTTCGGCTCGTTCTCCAACTGAGGTAGACTGAACAGGCGTGCGTGCTCGCTCGGGAAGATCCACATGGAAGGCAAGGTCGTTCGAAGGAAGCTCAACTCCAGTAAGATTGGGTAGAAATGGAGAAGAGGAGCACGTCGAGAGGTTGTATAGGCGGTTACTAGCGTTTCTGAGTCTTCTCCGGTACTCAGCACATAGCTTGCAAGAAAGGAAGACACAAGCATACCGGACTCTTTCCAAGGCATAGTACCCTCAAACGTCTGTATTGACGCTAGATGCCGGAGGATGCACAAGAGTTCCTCTTCGCGTACACTTTGGATCGGTCAGCCAAGCAAATGGGCAAAAAGCTCTTGACTCACCGGGGGAATGGCATCTGCCCTCGCAGTTCCGAGTCATCTAAGAAATGCCGCAGGGACCCTTCAAACCTAGAAATCAAGCTCGGCAAGACAAGCCCCGCCACCCTGGCGTCACCATCATCCGAGCGGCTGGCTGAAGTGATGAGCAAATTCAACGCCCAATATCGCATCCGCTCCAATGATTCCGATATTGCCGGTGCTAAAGTACCGCCATTCGACTTCACGTCGTAGTGGTAGAGTATGCTGGCTTTCCGAAGGACCTCGGCGAAGTGTTTGATGATTCGTTCGGGTACCCGAGAGTCATTCAAGCGAGGGACGATCGCGTTCCTCATGCGGTCGAGGGTGCCGACAATAAATTGTTCATCTTCTTCAAGACCGTCCGTAGGACTACACGGTCAGCGATATCTCAAGCATTCGTCATTTACCTGTCCGCCCAAAAGATTCCGCTGAAAGCGTCCATTATCCGCGCCAAGATGCCCTCGAACCGTTCATTCGAGACAGCTGCATCCTTCAGCTCAGGCTCGCAGCAAAGCGACGCCACCGTACTGAGTGTCTCTAAGCTTGTCATGATGGAGTCGAGAACAGGAGCAAAAGCTGTCATAGCCTGAAGATCCAGTCCCCAGTCAGAGTCAGCGGGGAAATGAGCCCATCAGATATTCACGGTCTTCCATAAAGGTGGGTCATCACCGTATTTGCTAGCCGCCGGACAATCATACTTGAGCTTGATCGGTATCGAGTATGCCTGACGGTACATTAGAATTGTCATACGCCAATTCTCGTAAGCCCACCCCAATCAAGCTCTCGACCGTCCCGTCTTCGTATATATCCTGATTGGTCGAATGTCGCCCAAAGATTTCTGCCATCCTCGGCATCGAGTGTTTCGACAAAGCCACATAAGACAACTTGGTCGATGTATCCGCCATGTATGCGAGAGACGCGAATTCGGCGAGATCATAGAGTATGAGAGAAGGACTGAGGAACGTCGATGTCGCCACTAGGTCAGACACAGCTGTCTGGAGCGGGGACATCACATCCACATCGGGTCGGTATTCTGGTGATCGGGTATAGGTCATGATGGAGCAGAGTATGGTAGATAGACATTGTAGTCTCTCCTCCTTCCAGGAGAGCTGATCGTGGAGGAGTGAAGCTATTCGGACGAGAGCTAAAAGGTTCTCTTGGGTATACGGATCGCCAGCCGTTATCGCCTCGCCCATCTTCGTGAAAGTAGGCCATGTTGGGTCCAGTATGCTTAGATCAGAGCTGTAAAGTGCTCCTTGATGTTTGGCGACAGCCAGGAGTACGCTTTCGAGGGCTTTCAGGGCTGCAGTACAGCACGGCCTCGGCTCGGCAACAAAAGCATGTTTTAACCGCTCGAGAAGACGCTCGTAGATGCGTTCGAAGGTGGGCAATGAGGTGATTGAGGGGAGGAACGTATTGACGATCGTGCCAATGGAAGTGAGGGCCAGAACATGCGACTCGTCCCCAGAAGCCGTATCGAGCAGTGGAAAGACGATCTTCCAGAAAACACCCTCCCATACCTCAGGGTTGAGACCGTTGCCATAAAGCTCGACACAACGGAAAAGCGTCTGCATCGCGCTCCTTCGCACCTCAAGGCGTGTATCCCGGCCAAGCTCGAGGAGCTCACTCAAGAGGTACAGCCACAGGTCCTTGTGATCGGCCTGAACCGCATCGGAAGCGCTCCATAGCAGTCCGATAGCCGCAAGGGTGATGTTGACGTCTTCGCGCTGACGTCCGAAACATCCGAGGCAGGCGATGCACTGCCGCATGCCATCGGGGTCGAGGGAGGAAAGAAAGTCCGTGCAGATGAGGGCGAGAGATGGGAAAGCAATGCGAACTAGGTTGGCGTCGCCTTTACTAAATAGAGCCGAAGGACGGATGCTAGACGCAATGGATAATTGTGAATCCGTACGCTTGACGATGACGGGTTCTCTACAGACACTGTTGAGCATGCCAAAGATTGTCTTCCACCCGACCTCAAGGGAATGACCCGAGGATTCAAGGATCTGATTGAGGGTCTGATAACCAGATGACCGGACGTCATAGTCGGCTGCGACGGTATTGCTGACTGGATTCGCGTCGACTTGACGGACGAGCACATCGAATACCTGGTGTTGTATTGCGAAATCATTGCCAACCCGGCACGAGCCAAGTAAAAGCTCGCCAAGGGTGTCGGAAGCTTGTGTCCGAATGGTAGTAGGGGCGATAGGGTGGCGCGCAACGGCAAGGAGATGCTGCGTAATGATGTTCCATCCGATTGAGGGATCGCTGGAAGCGAGGCGTGAGAGATTGAGCGCACATACGAGACGAAGCTTCGTGAGGCTAAATGAGCGCTCGCCAGACTTGATGCTATGGGATATGTTAATGCCGCTCGTCCGCCGTCGATTGGCTTCGTGAGGTGACGAGAAAGTAGGAGATGTAGGGGTCAGACGATCGGAGTCAAGAGCATTGACCGCGTCCATACCGATCATCTCCGAGCTGAGACGGCATAGAGCGCAGACGAAGGTGGAGAATGCCGCGTCGCTGAGCTCCTTTGAGGAATCGAATAACCCGTTGATAGCGGTCTGCATAGATTCTACATCGAGATCGTCGAATGCATGTGGTCTCGACTCGTTCACTTCAGTAGAGGGTGTCGATTTTTTTGGTGAATCGCCAATCAGGGTGGATGCGGCGGTGGACCGTCGGGTCATATTGGGCTTCCGATTCGCCAACATGAAGTTGGCGTTCTGCAGTACTTCGAGAACGTCATGCCATGCTTCTCCTAGACTTGGTGCGAGAAGTCGAGCGGACGTCACGGCGCTCCTCAGACATGCTAGATTTCGCTCAGATAGACTTGGCGGCCCGGTCGAACCGCCTACACCTAGTGCTGACAGACCGAGGGAGTCGGCGCTGATGACGCTGTTATTCCTCGGAGTGGATGGAGCCTCCATATAGGATTGCATCGCCGAGACGATTGGTGGAGGGACGGCGTACTTGCTCAGAGTGCTGAAGAAGGCATCTCGGGGTGTAGCGAGCGAAAGCATGCCACAGGCTACAGTGAAGTCTTGCAAAGCGCTCAGGACCTCCGCAAAGAGAGCATCGGAAAGGTTCGTGCCGATGCAGTATGACAAAGCCGCGAGCAGGGCAGGCCATGCGGATTCGGCCATGCCTCGTGCTGAGGTTGACGATTCGGGATTGTGAGCAGCATTGGTGTAGATGCTTTCGGCAATCGCTTCGAGAGACTGAAGGGCGAGAAGATAGACGTAGGTTTCCGGGATGACCGGTGCTTCCGCCTTGTCGTGTTGCTCGATCCTGCCAATCAGTACATGTCAACTAAAACGACATACAGTCGAAGCTTCATCCCTGATTGTGGCCCTAGACCGCCTCCGGTAGCTCCCATAATTGACATACCGGCACTCGCCGCGGATGCCACCATCCCGATGCCCATATCGAGGTAGCCTGCGTTACCACTTGTACCCTCAGTAGAGGGTATTCCGAGGCCATGCATCTGCGGTCCAACTCCAAGCAAGCCGGGTCTCTCGTTAACAAGTCGACCTAAAGCGGAGACGATTTTCAAGAACAGCTTCGAACCTCCATTTTGGTCATAGTGCTTCCATATGCTTTGCATTAAGGCTGGCTCGCCACAGATTCTGGTCATCAGCTGCGAAAGGAGGTAACACTCACCCTCGGAGGATTTCCAGGGCCAAGACTCTCAACCAGGGTGTACTCGACTCCTTCTTCCCGCCTTCTTCACCTTCGGCTTCGCCCATACCCGTGCGGATGAGGGCGGTGAGGTATACCTCGACTTGCGCTTCGAGATGTTGCGGGAACGATCGGATGAGGAGGTAGATGAGCCGGCATACCCGTAATGCGACGGGGAAGGTAGGCTTTTCGGACAGGAGCTTGAGCAGGAGCGGATCTAGCGAATGGCTAAGAAGGAAGAGAAGTTCAGGACGCTGCCGATCAGCGATTACGTATGCCCAGACTCACCTTCTTGACCCCCTCTTCGTAACCACTCAAGATACTCTCAATCAGTTCCAGCCCAAAGGTTCGATACAGCGACGCAAGCTTGAGCAACCTCGGCTTCTCCTTGTCCCCAGAGCCCCATAGCGATAAGCTCGAACCACCCGATCCGCCAGCAGTAAGCAAACAAAGATCGGAGAAGATGCTGAACGCATCCATGGCAGAAAGGGTGATGACCAGCTCTGTTGAGGGTTCGGTTTGCAGGTTGAGGGGTATGGTCGGTTCCGCATGATCCGCTGTTACCCGATCGAAGACGGTCATGACGGCTCGTCGAAGCGTCGCTGCTGCTGTTGACGAGACCACCGACAATCGCGAATCCTGGAGCTTGAAGCAAAGTAATAGAACCTGACAATCAGCTCAGTTCGGACAGGCTGGACGTACATTGCCCAAGATGTCATCGTGGACATCTTTGTTGTAAGTCAAGATGGAGAGCAATGTCTGCAGCAACCTAAGCTGGGTGTCGACTGCTTGATTGGCCACTGAGTTGAGCGTAGCCAGGATGGCAGGGAGCGAGCTCTACGGGATCAGTACGAGGAGATATGGTAGTAGCTTACCGTTGGAACCCCTCCCAAAGCTACAAGACGTTGTAAGGCAGCGATGCTGATGCTAATGATCTTCGCAACTTTCGTCTTGCATCCCAAAGTGATCGGCGAGAGTAGCTTCTCGGCATGCCCTGGGACGGAGTCAGCCGATGCTGATACTTATGGATTGGTGGTAACTCACGGATCAAAACCTCCTTGGGCAACGCACCAGCCTTGAGGATGTCCAGCGCTTGCTCGCTTGCCTGCAAAGAGCTGTCAGCCTGGTGAAGAATGGGACGATTACCTATTACTCACATCCTTGACTTCAGGATTTCGCCTTTTGCTCTCGACGATCAAGGATTGCAGCTCCGAGATGAGGAGGTTGTGGTCCTATTCGAAGTAAGCTGAGCCGCACGAAAATACATAATGGCACTCACCATCGAGACCGTCTCAAGCTAACGGTCCTTCATGCACTTGTTCACAAAGCTTGGACGATGGGCCAGTACGAGAGGTAGCGAGAATGCAGGAAAGAGTCATTGACAACAAAGGACCCAATCTGCTATACTCGTACCCACGTGATGTTCGGACATCACCAGAAGTTCGGACAGTTACTTCTTTTACTATATTGAGCTTGATTTGAATTTTTCTCATACTTCTACATATACAATGCAGGCCGCGTTCTCAGAGAAACATCTCAGCACCCATAAGTCCTATAGAAAGGTTGCAGACGCGTTCGAAATCCCCTCGTCCACTCTCCATGATCGTTCAAGCGGCAAGCACGCGTCCCCTGGGGAACGCGTCCACAGATCCCTCTCAATTCCACAGGAAGACGCTCTGATCGATAAAATCA